>Ga0179593_1216697_pt1 | contig 11424 bp, 9 predicted proteins | sample CZODoug2_1_08_16_FD_185931 | JGI IMG/M metagenome (GOLD analysis project Ga0179593, IMG submission 185931) | Vadose zone soil fungal communities from Angelo Coast Range Reserve, California, USA - CZODoug2_1_08_16fungal (PacBio error correction) | ecosystem: Environmental > Terrestrial > Soil >...
CTCAAAGAAAAAAGTCTTGCAACACAGTTATTCCAAGGGCAAAGCGCCCCCTCGGGGGGGGGAGGAACTGATGTCACCGAGTTAGGAAAAACGGGGGGTACTCCGGGGGGGGAAAAGTCAAAAAAGGGAGGACCAAGCAAAGAGTGATATCGGCTCAAGGGCAAACTGCCATCCAAAGAAGTCAAATGGTAGGGGAAAAAAAAAAAACAGCGGAAAAATCGGACCAATCGGGAAGGGGAAGAGAAAGTTATGCAAACGTTGGAACGCCAGACGATCACCGCCAGACAGAGTAAACCAGTAAAGATTGCGAGGAGCAACCCCTGGAGGCTATGAAACCCATGCTCCCACGAAGACAAGAAGAAAAGAACGGCAAAGAGGAATGGAAAAGCGAAAGAAAAAAGAACAGAGTTTTTTTTTGGTGAAGAAAAAATGACGGACCCCCTCAACAAGATGTCCTGCGTGGGGGGGGAGAAATGCAGGGAAAAAGGGAGGGATAAGAAAAAATTCTAGCCCCAAACAAAAAATGACTGCGCAGCGCACATCGATGAAGAAATAAAAAGAGAGTCCATAAAGGCGACGCCGAAAAACGAAGGACGGGGTGCCGTACCCTGAGAAGAGGAAAGAAAAAGCAGAACTGCAAAACTTAAGAGGATAAGTGTCGTCTGGGAGGCGGGGCAAGAAAGGAAATGAAGAGGAAAAAGGTCCTGCGGGAAAATCGGGACGGTACAAACGGAAAAGAGGGGGGGGAATCTTCGTTGAATCACAAGCGAAGCCAGAACAAATTATCTATTCAGCAACCGACGGGTTCCTTCGGTCCAATACGGTGATTCCTGCTCATGGAAAATACGCCTGTCTTCCGTGGTCAGAGCTTGCTATCACTAGAGAAGGAGAGAGAACAAGGGCCGAAAACAAAGATACAGAAAAATATAAAACAAACAAGAGAGCTATATCATTGGGCTAGCCGCTCAGGGACTCACCATGTTTGTGAAAGATGTTAATGGGCTGAAATCACGCTGGGCTACGGATTAGAATGCTCGGATCATCTTTCTCCATAAAAGGCTCGCGTTTCGACGGAGCGCCTCCGGAAGGAGAAAGAAGAGGGCACCGTCTAGGGAAAAGTCGATAAAAGGTGGGGAAGACCACCTAAGGCGGAGAACATTTGTACGGAATGGCAAAGTATTTAAATTTCATTTCATGACCGATTTGCCGTGGGAACCTTAGGTAAGGAGGGGGAGGGGTAACTGCCTAAGCAAAGAAAGGGAGAAAGGCTTCCTAAGTGAAGGTAGCGCTATGGTTTAGTCAGATCCAGTGCAGCGTGGGGTTTTAACGGGTCGCGCGAAGGAGGGGCCTGAATCAAAAGGATACCGGCGGCAGTCAAAGACTCGACTCACCTATGGCACCGTTCCCGACACAAAAAGCGGTTGAAAGGAAGAGGGATGTGGAAAAGGTAGGGCGCGTGCGGTGAGGAAACGCGGCCAACATCGGTGTACGTGTACCTGCCCTATTGTGCCCTACTTAAAGCAAAAAAATTCAGGTATCGGGCTGGAAAAAAGGGCATCCAGAAGGCATAGGGGAGAGAAAAAATTCCTCGACAAAGAAAGAGAGCGACTTATGGTCATCCTTTACAGCGTTGCGGCGAAAGGCCGTTGATGGGCTATTCGAAAACTTAGTAGGGTAATAGAAACGGGGGAAGAAAAAAAATGGGGGGGGGGGGGCTCGTCGGACAATACTGCTAGCATCTTTGTCGGAGAAAGAGGTCCGGAAGGCAAAACTCAGGCCGGACAAGCTGTGGGGTGTAAGCGCTTATCCTTTACGTGATTTGCAGATCTAGTTCATGATTTAATCTGCTAGGAAGGGCGTCGTTGGGATCCTTTTCAAGACAGACGCAATCAAAAGGGGGGGGGAGGCCATAAAAGATAAACTGCGGTGGAAAAGATTGGGGATGGTGGTCGGTGCCGGGTCTCTAGCGGGGCAAACTCTTGGGGAGGACCTTGAGGGGCCAGGATATGGCGAAAAAAGGCCGAAGGTAGTTCTGACGACACTGCAAAATTGCAAAACAGAAGAAAGATGTCACGGGAAGGAAATCTGCTAACCAACAAGTGAGAAAAAGACGCCCGCTCTCAAACACCCGGCGTCCGAGAGAGTAATTTTAAAATCGTGAAGGAGGTGCAGACAAAACAAGGAGATGGGAGGGGAAAGAAGATTCTGAAAAGAAGGCCGAGCTACGGGGAAGGAAAATCACTCCTATGGAAGATCCAGGTCGATAAATATTAATAAGAGGGGTTTGCACGAGCGCAGGTTTAAAAGGGGGGGGGCTGATTAGGGACGGGGGGAAAAAAAACAAAGAAAAGAATCAAAGGGAGGGCTACGGGTGCTATCACCATAAGGAAAGGGAAGAGAGATGCTAGGAAAAGTGCGGTCTCATCGTCAAATCAAGGGACGTCGGAGGGAAAAGAAAAAGCAAAGTCTTAAACAAATGGTTAGTCTGCCAGGCAGCGGTTGATTTTAAAAAACGGTACGTGGGAGAGGGGGGGAGGACCAGAGTAGCGGAGTCAAAAATTCAAGAACTCCAAAAAAAAGATTGAAGGAACCAAGGGGGAATGAAGAAGTTTCATACTAGGGCTCTGACGAAAGAAAAGAGAGGATCGGGCAAGCACTCAGAGCGGGTTGTTCTTGCTCGGGGTGTCGCTACGGCAAGTTTTTCGGAAAACTGAATGTGCAGAAAGAAAAGAAAGGCCTAAAATAGAAATCAGGAAAGGGGGAGGAGTGGCACGAAAAAAGGAAGAGACTGCGAACTCTGGGAAAAAAATTTCCAACTGCTACTTAGAAACAGGCTATGGCCTATGGATAAAAAGGATCTGGCGATAGGGGAAAGAGGATAAGAAGACCCGACCAGCGGGGGCCGAGTGAGGGAAGATAAGTCCTCAACACGGTCAGCGGGGGTCGTCCAAAGGAGCTGAAAGTACCAGGCCCAGAACATCGACGACGGTAACCCCTATGGCGACTACAAAAGGGGGAAAGCAAGGAACCCTGAAAACACCGAAGTAAAGAAGGGGGGAAATCATATACAGAACCTGCGCAAAGAGAAGGGGGAGCCTGGAAGGAATAGATTAGCCCGACCATATTTTTAAAAAAAGGGATTGTCAGAGATTGACCGTGGACTAAAGTGAAAGAGTTGCCAAGGTCAAAGAAGAGGGGAAAACGATGTAGATCCCGAATATCGGGAAAAAACTATCCTTAAGGGTTTAACCTTCGCGAGGAGGGGACAATTATTAAAGACAAAAAGATGATTAAAAAGAGAAAGTAAAAGCAGAAACAAGCATAGCGATTTCTCAAGGAAGGCCCGTGCTCAGATACCAGATCGGCGCGAATAAACGAGGAGGGGGAAATACAGTATCGGAAGTTTTCCCCTCGAGGATAAACCGGTAAAGAAACGAAGCAGGGTTAAAAACAAAGGGCGTGAATGACTTAAAAGTGGCCAACTCCAAACTTGCTAGTGGAGGGAAATGTTCACGTGGGAGATAGGCTGAACTTAAAAGGCGGGGGTCTCAGGACCAAGCAGGAGGTATGCCTCCTCCAGATTGAAAGAAAAATCATTTGATTTGACGAAACCCGGCCGCCAAATCCGCTGGCCATGGGGTAGTCTTCAGAAAAAGGAACGAGAGTATTTAGATCTCTCCTGAAAAAAGGAAAGACTCCCACGATCTTCAGCGTGATAGAGGGAAAGGAAGGGAGAAGACGTATCATGGCAAAGAGAGCAAAAGATGATAAAGAATCGGGGAAAAAACAATCGGGAAAAGATCAAGGATGTTGTAACTTAAGTAGGGCTGAAGGGCACAGGAAGGGTCCAAACTTGGACATCAACTCTCCACAAAAAAAAAGAAAGGGAGGCCATCCATGGAAAAAGAAGAAAAGTCAAGCAACGTGCCATCCGCCTCAAAGAAGGAAGCGAACGTTTTATCAGAAGGTTGGCGCGCGGCCTTGGACAGGAGGAAGGGGAAATCCAGACCCAACCCCTGAAGGTAACAAACAAAGAGAAGGAGGCGGCATAACACCGTGACGAAGGGGAGGAGGGACGGTTCCGTCACTTCCCTAAAAGAGAAGATCGATTAAAGAGAAGGGAATTGAAGGAAAAAACAAAAAAGTATGAGGTTGGTGGTGGACGTAAGACAATAGAAAAAGAGTGTTCTGGACCAAAAAAAAAACCGTCCCCTCTGTCTCGACTACTCGAAGAAGTGTCGTGATGACGCGCAAGTAGCGAGGAAGGAGGGGGGAAGCAGTGATTCGAAAAAAAAGGGGGGCCGCAAAGATAAATTTAAAAGAAACGATATCGGGAAAAAAAAAGAAGTAGAGTCTCTGGTGACCTCAATTGGGCAAAGGAAGAGAAAGGGGGGAAGTCTGCATTAAAATGAGATGGGGGCAAGTTTGCAGGGTTAACCGGAAACCGGCGAGAAATAGGAACGGAAAAGATAAAATCCGGGGATAAGGCCGGTTATCAACGGAGGGGGAAGACTCGATCAAGGCAAAAAAGCGCGTTGACAACGACGGTATTGAGAGTGTGGGGCAGCAACCCCTGAGGCTCATGTCTGAAAAGGTGACACCCCGACGACATCGAGCGAAATGTGACCATGGATCAGGGGAGGCGGATCCCGTAATGCCAAGGACTGACCCCCCAAAAAGAGGGGTGTACTAGGGGCGTCATTAGAAGACTCCTAAGAACGAGGGGGGAAGATCAGCCGCGAGGAAAAGGCAGGGCGTCAAGGCGCCCATCGCGGGAAAAAGGACCAGCTTGAGAAAAAAAGCGACTCAACGCAGGAAAAATCCGCCGGATGCAGTACGACGGAGAAAGAACAAAAATGACGGCAGAAAGGAACGGGCGAGGATCAAGTCCAGATGTCACAGTGGGGGAGTTGGAAGACAGTCCCTTAGCACAGAATTTCCTTCTGGAAGCCAGGCGGAGGGTACAAGAAACTGTTTGCGCTAAAAGAAAAAGTAAAAATCTAAGAAGGCGCGGGCCAAGCGTTCAAAGGTCCATCCTGGGGTGAGAAATCCTGAATGCCGGCCGGGAAGGCCGAATAAGTGAGATAACATCCTGCGAGGAAACACGAAAACACCAATCAGACACAATGAAGAGAGAAAACCAAGGAGATTGGTGGAAAGGGAGGGAAGCTCCAGACTCACCATACGAAGGAAAAAGGAGAGGGCTGACGAATCAGCAATAAGAGGAACAGTAGGGTCGCTCAAGAAGGGAAGTAGCTCTCCCTTAATAGGAACCGCGATGGAGGGGGGGAGAGGCGCGGGAAAAAAGCTGGGAAAGGAAGGAGGAGAGCAAATTTGTCAAAAAACAAAATGTGTCACCCCTGATTTCTTGAAAGGGAAGGGGGGAACTTCGTTTGAAAAGGGGGGAACCGATAGCAGTTGAAGGGCTGCAAACACCTCAACAGTTGGTCGACCTGGGCTCCTCAATTTAACCCCTCTCTCTGAGAGGGTGTACTGATCCCTGGGTCGGAAGAGGGGGGGGGAAGTTTCGAAAAAGGGAGCGGACGGATCAAAGGCGGATACAGGAGGCATCAAGACTAGAAAAAACCGTAAATGGAACAGGAAAGGAAAAAAAGGTTCAGTAGTACTGTTCCTCAAGGAATCAGATTGAGGGAGAAGAGCCGCGTGAACAACCAGCTTGTACCTCCCGGCGGGGGGAAAGGGAACAGGAAGCTTCAGGGATGGGAAAAAAGAAGAGTAATCTTTCTGTCAGAACGTGTGAAAGACGACCGTCATAGTCGAAGCGGAAGAATAGACGGGGGTGGGGCGCGTTAGTCAGCCTTGACTGGCGAGTACGTCGAGTGAAGAGGAGGGGGGAACTATTTCGCAAAAGGGTGGGGCTCGCTGAAGGGAGAAGCAGAGAAGCATAGGAAGGAAACGAACGCAAGCTCACCTCTGGGGGGGGGGAGAGAGGATGCTACTGTTTGACTAAAGGAGGAGGAGCTATTAGTTGGAGGAAAGAAGCAGTCAGGACAAGCTCAAAAGGGGTTATGAAGAACTAATGTCGTTTCACAAGGTGCGGGCCGTGATCGATCGCAAGGGGAAGGGGGAAGACGGGCTTAGTAAAATGGGGGGGTTGCGGCGAGTGACTAATAAGCCCCTATAGAAGAAACCCAGGAAAAGCACAGACTCATATGCAGAAGAAGGAGAGAGAAAGGAAAAAAAAGAATCAGGGAGGGGGACGGGCAGAACAACGACTTCAAGGATCACCAAAACGTTCCTGGAAATCGTTGGGGAAACAAAGAGGCAACGCGGGGGCGATTGTAGGAATCGACCTGGTAAAAAAAAAAAGGAAGAGAAATGTCCTTCAAATACCTCAATAAAAAAAGAGAGAGGATCTAAAAGGCGGTCAGGGGGGTCACAAAGCGGCGTTTCCTCTTCTTCGGGGGCCAAAGATATCGGAAACAAAAAAAAGCCGAAAAAGAGGGGGGAAGACTTTGAAACAAAAAAAGAAGATAAGGAAGAAGATGAGCTGAAGGTTAGAAAATAAGAAAAGGCGAGGGCGCATCTGTTAACGTTTATCCTCAAGGCGAGTTTGCCGGAAAACGGGCAGGGGAAGGAAAGCTGAATCGAGGACAAGGAGAAGACGAAAAAAGCTTGCCGACACCTGGGTTTGAAGCTCTTGCGCGAGAAAGCAAGCAAGAGGGTAACTTCTTCTGAGGAAAGTCTATGCAAAAAGGGATGGTCGAGGATGGGAGGGGGGGTGGGCACGAAGGGCGTTGTGGAAAAGGGATGGGACATAAAAAAACGGAAGAAAAGCCCGATAGAAGAGCCGGAAAGTTCTTTTCCGGAGAAAATGATGAAGAGCGGCTGAGAAAGGGGAACTTAGCGTCAACAGGAGAGGAAGAGGGGGAAAAACCTGAAAACGAACGGCAAAAGGGGGGCATGTTCCTAAATTAAAAAAAAAGCTTTCCGTCATACGGACGCCAGGGAAAGAGGAGGGGGAGGCACGAAAGACAAGCAAAATGGAAAAAAGCTAGAAAACGACCAAAACTGGAAGTAGACTAAGAAGACTGGTACATGAAAAAACTTACCACGAGTCAGGACCCAAGAAAACTGACGCAGCCTATCAATGGGGGGGGAGAAGGGGGGGGAAAAGGGTCATGCGCTACAAGAAATTAGGGAACCGGGCTTGGAGTAACGATTGACCCGGTCCGGAATTAAGAGAAGGGGTGAACCCCATCCTAGAACCTGGAGATGTTGCAAGCGAAGTATGAAGGAAGAGGGGGGGAAAAAAGCGAAACGACCGTCCGTGATAGCGAACGGGAGGGGGGGATCAATCAGCAAAAACAAGAGAGAAGAAATCCTCATGTGAAGGAGCCGAAAGGAAAGAACGGCGCGTGCGCATATACCTTCTAAAACTTCGAGTTTGCAACATAGAAACAGAGGGGGGGGAAGGGTCCCCGAGCGGATAAAAAAAAAAAAGAGAGGGAAGCCAGAAAGGAAAAGAACTGGTCGAAAGATGAAGGGCAACGATCCACGGCGCAGGGTGGCTTTGCGGTCTTCTTTACCTGAGACGTGGAAGGAGAATGAAAAGAGGGGATCAGCCTCCGAGGAAGCAAGTCAGTGGGGTGTCTTAAAGCGAACCGTTATAAAGCCGAGGCCAAATGGGTCGGCTCGCGGAGGGAAAAGAAGCGGATATTTCGAAAACATGAAGGAAAACAGGGGGAGCCGAGCTGCAGCGTGAGAAAGAAGGGAAATAGAAAGTGAAGTTCAGGGGGGGCAGCAGGGAAAAAAAACTCTCAGGACAAAAAACCCGAGAGGAATCGAGAGCGGGAGTAATCAACTTATGGAGGAGTCAAAAAGTCCGGTATACAAAGGGAAGGAGATCAACAAAAATCATAGACAAGCATTTGTCATATAGTGGGAAGACGAGGACCGCAAAGCCAGTCCGACTGGGCATAATCGGGGAAAAAGAAAAAGGTGGGTCTCAGCAATCTTGGGGGGCGCAGTTCGGCATTGAAGACGGCTAGAGGGGCAAAAAAAAAAAAATCACAAAAAAAACACAAGGAACGTGGGTCCCTGAAGCAGGACATAGACGAGAAAAGAAAGTGACTCAGGCTTCTTCTGACCCGAGGGGGGGGTGCAGTCTGCGGCAACGACTGGAAGCGCCAGAGCGGAGGTAAAGAAAAGAAAGTTATAGAAAAGTCGCCAGCAATTGCTGCCGTTGTTTGGCAAGGGGCGTTGACCAGCATCAGAGGAAACAAAAAAGACACAAAGAAGGAAAGTCCCCTCTGAAGCAAGAAGAGGGGACCGAGTGCGGATGAAAGCGCCTAATGCAAACCTCTGGCGACCAGAAGGCGGAGCCAAGTGACCTAAGAAACCGCGGGGGCCGCAAGAAGAAAAAGAAAAGGGGGGGGGGTGAGGGAAAAGGAAAAAGGGGAAGACCGTTTCAAAAGAGTCGGGAGAAGAAAAATGCCTACAAGGTTTGTCGCGGGGAAAAGCTCCGGTGCCAGCATCAGGACAGAAAAGGTGAAGGTGCAGGGTGACGGAGACGCCGAAACATAGGAGGAGAGGAAACCACCCCCGGGGCAAAGCAAATGTAACAGGAGGGTGGAACTCTCTCAGACCGCCAATCAATCTGAAAAACATAGTTCGGAGTGCACAACCCTGAATAAGAGAAAACGGCTCCCACCTAACCATCAGAGAAGGGGACGTTAACAATAAGTATTCCTAGGAGGAGGAAGAAAGAGACCTTATCAGAAAGAGAAAAACAAAGATTTATGGTCCTGCGGGTAAAATCGAATGTTAGAGCCGTCAAAAAGGATGGATCAAACCGCCGGCCCAAACCTGCTTACACTTCTCCAGAAATAAGAGGAAACAGACTAAAGCGCCGAACAAAGAAAAAAGAACCTCCCAACCGTAAAAAGTGGAACTCGACGGGACTTTCAGAGGAGAGATAACTCCTATAGGATGGAGGACGAGGGGCCAAAACCAATACCTGACCCGAAGTTCCTCTTAAAAAAGATAGGGGGAAGGGTACACGTAAAGAAAAGGGGGGGGGGGGAACGGCGAAAAAAAAAAGAAAATACGGAGAACAAGACATTGAAACAGTAGAGGACAGAAGAAGGGTTAGACGCTACCGAAAGGACTCCGTGAAGAAAAGGGCCTAGAAAAAAAAAATGAGCGAACCTGGTCCACAACTATACGGCACCAGGATCTAGTCAAAAACCAAAGAAGCGAGAGATGGGTAAATGAAAAAAAAACAACTCACCTGCCGTCGTCACCGGGGAGGCTGAAAAACGAATCACGGCTGCGGGAGACTGGAGGAGGAGAAACAATCTCTTGGGCGAAGTATTCAAGCAAAAAAAAGGAGGCCCGCGATGCTTCGAGTAAGCGCTGCGACAGCTTGTGGAGACCTCAGGGCGGACCGTACGGGCAACATGGGGTACGCATGGAGCAAGTCTTGAAATGATAAGGACATCTTTTGTGGACGTGGCAAAAAGATACGAAAAAGTGTGTCTGCAATGAACCTAACAGCTACCTTGGTCCGGAGAATACAAGACTTCTCGCTGAGGGGGGAAGGGAAGGGGATGATAGGTGGGAACTGGCGAAGGCCGCGGTAGAGGCCGATAACAATCTTCGCTAACGGAAGAAGGTCTCGTAAGAAACCGTTGGAACCGGAAAAGAACCGGGGGGGGAACATGATCTTCCTGGGGGTCTCCGTATTCGCGGGTGGGGGAGGGAGAAACGGAGGAAAAAAGAGGGGGGTACGGTAAACAAATTCCCGAAGGAACGGCGGGCTGAATTGAGAGGCGGGAAAATGAGTCCATCCTCATAAAAAATAAAAAACGAGCAAGCACGTTCCGCAAGGCCATCGGACGAGAAAGGGAAGAATACGTACGCGTGTGGCGGGGCAGAGAAAGTTCTGGGGAGAAAGGCGCTTTGAAGGAAGAAGGGATGGGCACCGGAAAGAATCATGGGTGGTATCCGGCGAGACAGCATCTGGCTAGCAGCATTCTGATGACGCAAAAAGGAAAATCCCGCGGGGGGGGGTCCCAAATTGGCAGGGCATACGGTAGGGAGCAGGGGAGGAAGGGACTGAGTCACAGACTTGGTGATGGCGTCGTGGAAGAAGAAAAGCAGAAGGGGTGCGGGCCAGAAACTAAGAAAAGGGGTGGGCAAAGATTCTGGAAAAGGTGATCGGAAAAAAGCCGGGGATACCGGGATGCTGGGTCAAAGGGTCCCATTAGCGTTTCGAAGGGCTCGCACATGAGTTCTCCGAAAGAAAGGAACAATACGAAGGGAAAATAAAAAACCGGGTAAGATCGGGGGGCTCGCCCAGCCTTGAGGGCGCCGACAAAAACTCATCAAAGAGAAGAGGAGAGGGATGGAAAACGAGTTGACATTGAAGTGCGGCAAACAAGGGGGGGGGAGAGGGTAACTACACGACGGGCAAGAAAAGATGAGAAGAGGAGTCATCACGAGTCGACAGTCTGGCGAGCAGGGACTGCGGCGTTTGGTCACCGCAGATGCGTTTCCGCTGATGCTGGGGGAAAAGAAAGAAGGAAAAACAAAAAAAAAAGGGGGAGGAGACGGTTCTAATAAAAGAATGAAACCTTTACAGGACGAAAAACTGCAAAAATTCCCGAGGAAACACGGAGTAAACCTGGGAGGGAGGGTCGAGGGACCGACGTTCCTTTGTAGCTGTATGCCAAAAAAACGAAATAGGCCAATGGCCGAAATAGCTGAAAAGAGTGGAAAGCAAACCGTGAAGTCTCTTCTCAGAGGGTCTGCCTGCAAAGGAAGGAGTCGTCGGAAGCCCAAAAGGAAGGGGTCTCGCGGCGGAGGGGAGAGAGGGAACGTGTATTACCGGGAAGAGACAAACAACGGCATTACCAACTATCCGAGAGAGATGCTAGCGGTTCAAATCCTGATGAGAGCTGCAAGCGCAAGCTTGCCCCGGCGACGTGCGACAGAGGAAAAATATGTTCTCCTCTTCATATCAGGGGGAGAGGACACGTTTCCGGCCTGGAGGATAAATAAAAGCCGGGAGTGCCTGGAAAAAAAAAAGGGGGAAGACGCATGGAAAAAACAAAAACTGGGGGTCCGGCACGGAGCTGGAAGAAGCAATCCAAAGAAATAGGGAAAACTGCTACCTCGATGAGACTACACGCCTTTGGAAAACTGCCAAACTAAGAAAAGGTCCACCTAATGAGAAAAGGAACAGCAATCCCAAAGACGTGGGGTTAGCCGTTCACGTGACGGCGAAAAGAACAGATAGAAATGATTGAGAGGGGAAATCTCGATTGACGGGGAATGAAAGGAACTTCTTTTAAAACAAGACCGGGGATGCCTGTGGGTTTAGAAAGCAGAGGAGGAAGGGGGCGCCAGTACTTTATCGCGCACCGAAGAAGGGGAAACGCGCGAGGAGGGACGGCAAGG
>Ga0179593_1314503_pt1 | contig 11424 bp, 21 predicted proteins | sample CZODoug2_1_08_16_FD_185931 | JGI IMG/M metagenome (GOLD analysis project Ga0179593, IMG submission 185931) | Vadose zone soil fungal communities from Angelo Coast Range Reserve, California, USA - CZODoug2_1_08_16fungal (PacBio error correction) | ecosystem: Environmental > Terrestrial > Soil >...
GAAGTTGCAGTTTGAGAGGTTAAAATTGGGCGATTTACAAATGCCGTTGATTCGAGGAACCGAAACTGGACCCAGAAAAAAATTAAACAGTAAGATTAGCAAAAAAAAAGAGGCCCAAGGAGATAACGTCTCGTTCTATCGCGGGATAGAGAGGAGTAAGGGCAAAAGTCACGAAAAAAAAATGGAGACCAGGGAGGGGGAACGCTTGAAAAAGATCAAAGGTGAAAGACGGGCGCCGATCTTAAGGGTGAGTGCGAATTGCCCTCTTGCAAGGGGGTGGCGCAAGGGAAAAGAGAGGTGGACAAAGAAGGGCAGGACTGGGCTACAAGACCGGGCAAGTAATTGGGGAGGGATGTGGGGTAAAAACAAAGGAACTGAATGAGAAAACGGGGGGCGACGCCATATGTAGTTATCGGCGGCGTTTTGAGGGAACCAAAGGGGACAGAAGAGCAGAGAGTCAAAGAGGTGTGGGACCTTGGCTGAGAGGGACGATGGAAAGACGACAACAGGGAAAAAAAACCGAACATTCTTTCTCAGGCACAGGAGTGAACATGCGGGAACTTTAAAAAAAAAAGGAAAAGCAAAAGGCTAGTGCACGTCCCAAAAAGGATACGTTCAAAGGAAAACTTGGGGATGTCAGCAGGGGGAAAAGGAAAGTTTCTTGGGAAAAGGTACGAGGGACTAGAAGGTTGGAGGTGTGAGGGGGTGTAGGGAAACGCGGATCAGGGGATAGGTCAGGGGGGGGCATAACCGAGGTTGTTGGCCGAGCTTGGGTCAGGGTATCCGGTAGAGGGGAAAAAATAGGGGGGTATTGGGGGGGGAAAAAAGTCAGGATGGGGGGCCTGGGGAGGGGTGAACCTTAACACGCACAGTTTGGAGTAGAAGGGGGGGGAGGAAAAGCGTGATCTGCTTAGTCGGTGCCGGTGAAAGTAGTAAAAAAAAGGGAAAACATGCTCCTGCCACGGGGTGAGAACGGAGAGCGAAGGGAATGGACCATCATGGTGGAAACGATAAGGGGGGGGGAAATCAGGGTTTAGGTTCCTCAGACCGCCATCGAAGAAAATCCTGGACAATTACTCAGGGAAAGGCCGGGGTTTGGAAAACGCCAAGCAAAAAGAAAAAGGCCTAAGCTATGTTGAAAAGAAACAATTGGGGTGCAAAAGCCAAAATTTAGCAGGGACTAGGGGAGAGCTGAAAGAAGAAGGCGGGGAATGCAAAACTCCCCTTGGGTACAAATAAAAATCGACAAAAAGGGGGGAAGAAATTGGCACGGGGAAAGGCCAACGAAAAAAAAGCTCGTCGAAAAAACGAAGCGAAGAGATCGCCCTTGAAAAAGCAAAAAAAAACAAAAAAGGAAAACACAGTGGTAACTAGGTCAGAAGAAACAGAATGGGACCCAAAAAAGCATGCACCGGGATAAACTGAGGTCGGACAAGGCCATCTGGCACATAGGAAAAACAAAGGAACAAGAAAGAAGGGGAATACGAAAACTGGGGGGTTTTCTGGCTGGGGGGACACCGTGGGGGGGGAGGAGCCGATCAAAATGTCGTATACCCGAAAGGTAGTTCCCAAAATGGAAAAATTGACGAAAAAAGGAGAGAGCGCTTCATCGCCTCGACATGCAGGGGACCAAAAAAAGTACGAATACAGGGGGGTCATGAAATGCAGGAGGTTATGGGGATGGAGAGAGGGTGCGGAATTACGGAACCAAACAACAAGGAAATTTGGGGAGATTTGAGAGCTGGGACAGTCGAATACCTCATGAGGAAAAGGGGACGAATGCGGCCCATTGGGGCACCCAAAATGCATGTGAGAAAAAACAAAAAAGCGGGGGTGAGGGGCAAGACGAAGAAATCGGTGAAGAGGAGGGATAAAAAGCGGGGAAAGGGGGCGCCAAACCCTTCACGCGAAAACGGGCCTGGGAAAAGAAAAGAGGTATCAAATGCCGACGGGGACATTGTGGAGAAACGGGAGGTGAAGGGGTAATAGTTGCTGAAACAAAAAAACGTTTTTCACATAGGGGAAAACAGTGATGTGCCGCTGTACGCCAGGGAGAATAAAGAAACAAATCAAGGGCAAAGAGAGCAAACGCGGGCCAGGACAAAGGGTATGGAGCAGTTGGGTGAAAAACCAATCCCATTGTGGAAGAAAGCCACTGAAACTCGGAAATAAGGGAGATGAAGGAAAAAAGTATACCCTGAAACAACAGCGGGTCTTGTCAGGAGGGAGGGGGAAAATGTGGGACGGGAAAGAGGCTTGGAAAAAAAAAAAAAATAATCAACTCTTAGACAGGCTGTAAAGGCCCAGCAGTTAATGGACAGCGGAACGAATACAATAAAAAAGAATCGGCGGCGCGGTCAACCGAGGGAAAAGGAACGGTTCCAGGGAAGAGGGCCAACAAAAAGAAATCACAACTTAATCAGAGGGGGGTTGAAAGTGGGAAAGAAGAAGGGGCCTTGAGGGGGGCCGGAGGGGGGGATAACACGTAAGAAAAAGGCGAAAAAATAAACACGTTGTGTAAACAAAAGATCATAGACGAAAAAGAGCACAAGAAAAAAGGAGAACGGATAAAAACAGAAGTGGGGAATCATGGAAGACGAAAAACGAGAGTACTAGGGAGAGGAGAGTAGGACAGCTCTTTGGGGGGGATCTGGGGACAAGTCCGAAAAGAGGATTCAAACGAAAAAAAACGGAAAAGTCAAGGAGGGGGGAGACAAGGAGGGGAAACACCCAAAAAGGGAATTTGAAGACAAAGGGGGAGATGAAAGTAACCAGGGTATGAATACAAACAAACTTTCGGTACAGCGGATAAAAAAAGTAGTGTGTAGGGGGGGGAAAAAAGACAAAAAGGAACACCCCTTTGCAAAATGGGGGGAAAGATCAAAATGGAGAAGTAAAAACAGAAAGGGGGGGCGAAAAGAGGAGAAAAAGGGGTGTTGGGGTCCACTACCAACCCGGGAAGAACAAGTGGAAGAGAAAAAAAAAAGCAGATAATGGGAAAACAATTTGCGGGGAAATAAAAAGAAGAGGGTTGTTTCGATAGGGGGGGAACAGGTTTGAGAAAAAAAAGGGGGTGGGAGGGAGACCAGGGAACACTCCAAGAAAGTTAGGAATGATGAACATGTAAGACAAGTGGCCAGACAAGGATCACGGAACAGGATGCAAAGAAATACGAAAACTAAGGGTGGGAATACGCTAGCGAGGAATAACAAGGGGGGTCAGGCCTGGTGGGTGACAGGCGGTTTGGTGGGAGGGAGTAAAGGCTCAAAGTCACCTTAAAGACAGCGGGGGGAAGAAGGGGAGGAGGGAAGGAGAAACCGGCCAACAGCAGAGGCGAAAAGGAAAAAGCAAAAAAAGACACAGTGGTGAATTTGCGGGAAAAGGGAGAACGGCCAGTTGAATCCAAGTGGGGCGAAGGGGAACAAGGGGGAGGAGGCGGAATGGGCCTGGCAGGGGGTCTTTGGACGAGTCAAAAATTAGACGAAATCAAAATTGAAGAAAAAAGCCCTGGGGACTGAAAAGAGAAAACATAAAGCCACATCAGGGAGATTGTAGACCAGTGTGTTGAAACCAGGGAGGGAAAGAGAGCTTTCCGGCCCAGTTGGGATACGGACGGGGTAAGAAGAAGTAATGGAAAAGAAGAAAAGCATGTAGCAAAAAAAGGAAAGCGTGTGAAAATTGAGGAAAAAAAAGGAGAAAAAAGAGAATGAAAAAGCCAAAGAAAGCTCTCGCACAAACAAACTGACAGGATTATTAAGAACTAAGGCTGTTTGGCTCGGATTAAGGGGTTCTCTCAGGTGTTTGGGAATCATCCCTAGTCATTCCAGGGAGACACTGACAAAAGGAAATTGTCTGGAAAGAAATGGGTCGGTAGAAAGAGGGACAAAAATCATCGTTCCGGAACCGAGAAGAAAAAAAGCGGCAAAATGATATGATGGGGACGGGAAAACTGGGGGGGGGAAAAAAAAAAAAAGCCATGTACACAATCTAAAACTCCCCGGGGAAGGAGAAATAAAAGAAAAAAAAGTCAGGAACGGAGGGGTGGGGAGAGGGGGATCAGGGAAAAGTTGGATAATTTTTATAAAAAGGATCGGACCAAGGGGGGCCCAGGGGCGAGTCAAACCCATGAGGAGCCAACGGGGCAGTCAACTGGGGGGTCAAGATGAGGAAAACAGAAATTGCTGCAAAAGGGGGGGAACGAGGAAGGACGTTGTCAAAGGGAGGTCCCAGGGGGGGAGAGGGCGGTCCCAACGGGTTTGGGGAGAATAAGAAGCAAAACAAGTTGACGCAAGTACACGTGAAAATGAGGCATGAAAGCCTCCAAAAAAAACCAAGGAAAAAGCCATCGACATAAAAAGAATCGAAGGAAGGGTCATATCATGTCGCAGATTCGTAAAACATTGGTGGACTATTGGGTATGGAGGGTCCAGGAATGTACATTTTTGACTGGGGAAAAAGGAAGCAAACCGTCGAAAGGTGCATAAACAGTGCAGGAGAAAATCTCCGCAACAGAACTCAGCAAAGCAAGAAAAAAAAACACCAAGTGGGTTATACAAACAAAAAAAACTCTATAAGAAACAAGCGGTTGGGTAAACCAACAGGACTGAGCCGGATTTGGGTTGTTGGGGGGGGTTTTAACAAAGGGGAAAAAAAGGGGGAAAGTTGGGAGGGGGGGAAAGGTTGGGTCGGGGAAAAAAAATAACAATGTGTAATCCGTGGGGCTTAGCCCGGAGTGGTGGTGAATGGAGGAATGGGGGGGGAAGAGGAACACTGAAAAGGGGTCTTGCAATAAAAGATAAAAAAGAACAGGGTGGAGTCCAGGGTGGTAAAAGAAGGGGGGTGCGTTTAGAGAGAAGGAAAAGGAAAAGACGAGGAAACTTAAAAAACCAAAAGACATGTGAGGGAAAAGGACCCTAACCAGATTACGGGAAATTGGGGGAAAACATGTGGAGCAATAAGTTGGGGATAAGCCAGAAAAACCCAGAGAAAACGAAGGACTTCGCAGAGGGTCGGGGTGATTAGTCATGAGGAAGAGGGGGAAATTTGAAAGAGAATTAGATGAAAAGGTCACACGATGTAAAGGGGACATTAGCCGCGGCGATTAGGGGACACAGTAAGGCGAATTTTTCTCAGAGGATGGATTGAAGAAACACAAACGGGCGGGGGGGAAAATCGACCATAAGGTGAAGGAAAAGAGGGGGAAAAAACTCTCGGATGGGGGGGTCAATACGCTTGGGGAGAAGTCATTACCGGGGGTGAAAACTCGGGGAGAAAGCCACTCAGGATCAGGTAAATGAAGGGGAAGGGGGGGAAGAGAAAACACAAAAAATCGCGGGAAAGGAAAAACGGTCATATACGAAGGGGGAAGGGGATGGACGAAAAACAAGGAAGGATAAAAAAAAAGACGCAAGGAAAAAAGTCGACAACACACGGGCATGGGGAACAAAAGGGGAGGACGCAGATAAGCAGGTAGTCATGTTCTGAGGAAACTGCACCAGTGACCGGGAAAACAATAGAAAAAAAAAAACAACTGAGCCAATAGCAGACCGGGGGGGCTCAAAGAAAAGAGTGCAACTTCAGGGGGTAGAGAGGAAAAAGAGGAAGGGTAAAAAAGACAGGACAAAAACTACAGGTGGCCAAATTATCGGGGACACTGAAAGGGGTTTTGAAAAGAAAGAGTGAAAACAAAAAGACAGGAAAACTAGGGGGAAGAAGGGAAAAGGGTAAGGGGACAAGGCACTGCCAAAAAAAAGAAGGTTCCAGAAAGGCCAGAGATCAAGGGGAAAGAGAGCAAAAACATAGACTTCCTTAAAACCAAAGCAAAGGATCAGGAGCAGACGGAGGAAGGGGAAAAACAGGGGGAGGGGAGGGGACCGTCCGCGCAGGCGGGTGATGGCCGAAGACAACTGGAAAATCAAGTTCGCAAAAACAAAGGGGAGTCATCTGACGGAAGGCTCCGCCAAAAAGACTGACGGGTGCGAAAGGTCAGAAGAACGAGAAATTCAAGAAAACCAAAAAGGGAAGGAGAAGGGAAACAACGTCACTAAGAAAGGAGGGGGGGGGGGGCAGAAGAAAGGAACGAGGAAAAAAACTAGTAGTAAATCAAAGGAGAAAGAAAGGGCGGCACGAGATCGTCGGGACAGGGGGAAAACGAAGGGGAGAAAACCATCAAGTCAGTAAAACCCAGAAAAACGGGAAGGTAGAGAAAAAAATCAAAAAAAATAAAGCTGTGCAAAGACGAAGATGGAAACAATGAGGACTTGTGATGTCTTGGCCCGGGGAATCGTTAAAAAAGGGGACGAAACACGGGGGGTAAAGGAGGGTTTCGGGGTACATGGGGGGGGGAAATTGCAGTCTGGCTAAGTTGGTCACGAGAAAAATAAAGGGGTCTTGCAAGCGCTGGTTGACGGCGAACGAGAGGACCGAGGGGTGGAAAGAGCACGGGAAGAGGGAAACGCGGGGGTTTCAAAAAAAGACGGGAAGGAAAAGACCGCCTTACGAGGGACCGGGCCCAAAGTGCCTACTCAAAAAAAAAAAAAGAAGTAAGGGGGGGGGGACGACAAGATGGGGGCAGGGAAAAACAAGGGTGGGATGGGGAAGAGGCCTCACGGCGTGGGGAAAAGTGCAGGGGGACGGGGCAAACACCGCAGTCCAAGCATGGTAAAGGGGGAAAAAATGGTGAGGGACTGAAACGTTGCGAACGGGGACCTCAAAAAAAAAGAAATGAAACCAATCGAAGGAAGAAAAAAAAAGGAAGGGTCAGTTGGGGTGGGTTCAAAAAAAAAACAAAAAGTCGGCTCCACAAATTGCAAACGCGAAAAACAAGTGTAAGACCTTTGAATTGGGGGGGAATATCAAGAGAAAGTTGAAAAAAGAAACGGGCCGGAAAAAAGACAAAAGGGAGGGGACCACCGAGCTCTCAAGTCATCGCAGAAGAAAAAAAACGGGGGAAAAAAAAGGCACCCAGAGAAAAATCAAAGCCCAAGAGAAAACAACCCCCTCTTCGAACCAAGTTGCAAAAAAAATTCAAGGAGGGGTAGAAAGACAAAATGAATCACTCTCAGAAAAAAAAAAAAAAAAGTAAACGAGGGAATTCAAAGAGAAAAAAGGTTGCTCATTTGTGACAACAAGTAATGCCAAAGGAAAAAAACCTCTGGAGAAACATGTCTTTAATGAAGGCTAATAAACATTTACTAAATAATGGATGCCAGCACGTGAAAAAAAAAGCAGAAGGACATACGATCCAAAAAAAATGGTCTCTTGGGGGGGAAAGGTGAGGTAGACTCGGGAGGGGCGGAAGATACCCCGTACACAAACCGCGGGAGTAGTATCCACGACCGGTCACGATCAAAAAAAACCCGAAAAAACGAGAGAAACCACAAATAAGTCCAGCAAAAAAAAGGCCTCTTCAAAATAAAAAAGGGGGACACTGTGGACCAAAAACGTCACGCAATTCGCGCCGGGGGGGGGGGTCGGCTAAAAAGGGGCTGAATAGACAGAAGTTTGTTTTTTCAAAAACATCTCAAAGAACCAAAAATTCCCGGGACATAAGGCAAAAACAAGACCACAAAAAGTAGCGGACAGAAAAAATCAAGGGGAAGGGGAAAATCGAAAAAAAAAAGGGAGGGGGTCAAAAGTGCCTCAGCAAACCGTAAGGGCCGATCCGGATTGCCGAGATTGAGAAAAAAGGGGGGGGGGTCGCCAGGAGTAAGCTGAGGGAGAAAGCAAAGCTTAATCTGGGACCAGGAACTGGGGCCCCCGAGGGGAAACGGAAAATAAGCGGAGCGCCCAGACAATAAAAAGAACCACAAAGAAAAAGGACAGATCGCGAAACAACACAAAGGGAGGAAGGGAAAAAAGAGAGAAGGGGAAATTCGGAAGTGATGATGGAACTGGGGAGGGGTCCAACGCTCAATGGGGGAGGGAGGAAGAACGAATGGGAAGAAAGGAAACATTGCTGAGAATCAGGTTGGACAAACGAGCCGGGAAGGCGACGAACTATCAAAAAACGCAAAAAGTATGGGAAAAACAACGGTGTTGAAGAACGGAAGAATGTGGAAAAAGGTCAGTAGACGGGAAAAGGTCGTGGCGGTAGCCTGCTTACGGGAAGGGTGCAGGGGAGGACAGCAGTAAACAGCAGGGGTTGAAAGGAGAGGGGAAAAAATTAAAAAAAAAAAATGGAAAAGGAGCAGAAAACAGGCCCGGCGGGGGAAGTAAAATGGGGAAGGGGAAATGGCCCCCACGGAAAGGGAAAACTTGAGCCCCTAGGGGCAAGGGGACCAGGCAGGTTTTCGAGGGAAAGGGAAAAAAAAAGGGGAAGAAAAGCGAATCAAGCGGGGGGGTGACCGGGGCTTCTGCACGACGCGCTCGGGGCACACCGGACCATAAACGGCAATCCCTTATCAGGCAAGGGAGGGGTCAATGCAATTTGGGTAACAGGTGTAAGGGGGACCCAGCAACATGAGCTTCAAAAAAAAAAAACAGGCCCTGCTGCGCGAAGTCAACTTGAAAAGAAAAAGGTGGGGGGGAAGAAAAGGGGGGGGGGGGGGGAAAAAATTCCCTTTCTGGTAAGGTGAAATCATCGCAACTTGTTGAAATACCCCAAGTGGGGTATGGGGGGGTCGGAAGGCGTGAGACATGTTACGAAAGCGAGACAAAGAGGGGGGGTGCCGAAGACAGGGCGTTTCAACTGGGTATCGGAAATGGGGGGGATGCACCAAGGGTCGGACCAGGGGAGATTGAAGAAAAAGGCCGGGGAAGGGGTTTTTTGGGAGAATCGAAGGAAAGGGGAAGAAAACGGGCCAGGTAGGAAAAAAAAAAAAAGCTCAACAACACAAAAAGAAGAGAGAAGCCAAAATCAAAAGGCCATCGGTGTGTGGCACCGGATAGGAGCAGGGGGAAGAAAAGGGGGTGTCAAGAGAAAGAGCAAAAGAAGGGGGGACTCTCACCAACTCCATGGAGGAGGAGGGGGGGGGGTTTGGACAACAGGGCCCCAGACCCCACGAAAACGACGAATGAAGAAAGTGGTTGAACAAGGAAAAATGCAGAGGGAACTACGTACCGAGCGGCAATATCGAAGGGGGCGGACGCAAAGGACGTGGCAACATACAAGAAACATTAATAATTGTTAGCACGAAACAGAAAGGGGTCCAAGACGGAGGAAGAAAAAGCGCAAACGAAAAATGAAAGCACGGGGAAAAAAAAAGCAGGCCGCCCGGGGTAACGAGGAAGAAACCGAAACCGGGGGGCCCCTAGCGTGGCTAAACTAGGCAGAAAAAAAGGGGACATGCATTGAAGAGAGGCGTGAGAAAAAAGCCAGCTGGTTGGGGTGTCGGGGAGGTGGGCCTAAAAAGGGGGGTGCGACTATAAGGAGAAAGAAAAGGTAGGAATAAAAGGAAAGCAGAAAAAAAGACGGAGCCTTAAGAAAAGGTTCGGGGTTCCGTAAAGAAAGGTTGTCGTGAAAATTGCTGATTAGGTTGAGGAAAGAAAATTGGCGACATCTTAACCGTGGGGGCATGTCAACGAAGGGGGGGGGGGGGGATAGCGGTGAGGAAAGAGGAGAATTAGGTGGGGGGGCGAAAAAAGATCTGCCGGCATTGAAATGCGATGGGCGGGCCCCAAAAAAAAAACCGAAAATTTTGGAGGAAACCAGATGCTAGAAGAGAGGGGGATGTGCGATAGAAAGGGAAAACTGGAACGACAAACCTTGCCATCAGGGGCCGGAACTACTTTGCCAAGGCCGAGGACATGGGGTTGACTCAACGGGACATGGAGGGGAGGGAAGGGGGCAAGAAAGGGGGGAAAAAACAAGCGACGAATGGAACAGAGTTTGGAAAAAAAAGGGGCAGTGGACGAGCTGGGTCAGGCCGGGAGGGCTAATATTCCCAAGGTGCCTTAACGAAAAAAGGGGCAATCCAATGCGACAGTAAGCATCTTGGGGACCCCAGACATGAGGGGCAAAAAAGGAAAACAAAGAAGAGAGCCAGGGGAAAGGCATTACACGGCAAAACAGCGGGGGGGGAGGGGGGGTGCGAAAGGGAAGAAAAAAGGGGTTGCAGGAGCGAGAAAACTCAATATAAACTACAAACGTCGAGCAAAAGTTAGGGGAAGCAAAGAGGGAAGGAGAAAATCAAAAGAAAAAAAGAAGTAAAGAAGCCATAGGCGGGCGCGGCAGAAGAAGTAAAGGTCTCAAGGTCATTGGAAAGGGGCCAAAGCCGTAGACAAAACACTGATACATAGTGGGGGACGAATCCGGAAAAAAGGGCAAAAACCTAGAAGAAGACAAGAACAGAAAGAGAAAATTCACCCCATGACAAAGTGGGAAAAAAAAAAGAAACGGAAAAGACGGATGATCCCGGAAAGCCGACAAGGGAGAAAATCTGTGTCAGACATAATAAAAGCGAATGAGGATCCGACCTAAACTCGGCACAAAAAGAATTTGGGGTGGATGCATGGGGGGGAAAAAACATCCAAGTTCAAAAAAAACGGGACAGACAATGTCGGCAGAAAACCCAAACACAAAAACAGTAATCAGGTCAGAAAGTGGAAGGGCTTTTCAATGAAAAAAAAGGGAACAAAACTTCAAGGGAACATAGGGGGAAAAAAACAAACAGAGGGGGGTTTATCAGGAGGGAAGAAAACACAAACGTTGAAAGACGACAAAAAAGGGAACCGGAAAAGAGAAAACGACCGGGAAGCAGGAAGCCCGTGTGAAGGGTCCACACAAAAGACAAAAAAAAGTCGGGGAAATCAGAAGAAGGCCTTTGCAGGGAACATCTGGGGGAGGGGTCAGTGGGTGAGGGGGTAGAACAAGGTTCAGGGGGGAGGAAAGGGGATTCCGAACTCAAGAAGGTCGCGAATGAAGGACCGGTGAAACGCAAGAGCAAGAAAAAGATCAAAAGAAATATAAACAAGTTTTTTTTTTAAGAAGCTGGAAGAAATACCTGAGTCTGAGGCCTGAAAGTATGGGGAAGCGGGAGGAGGGGTGTGTACCGGGAACCACATTGGCTAACGGCAGGGGCGAACTTTGCGTAGGATAGAAAAGAAGGCCGCGGCAAAGAAGCAAATGGAAAGAGAACCACCAAAAAAGGGAAGGGTCGTGGGTTGACCAATGAAGGCCAAAGTTTTCAATTCCCAAAGGGGCCGAGACATGGTCTGAGTCGAGGGCACAAAAGGATTGAAGATAAAAAAGAAGCACAAGGGGAACGAGCATGAAAACACGCCTGATCGAATTAACGGGAAGCAAGAGATATTGGGAATGGAAAGAGGGGGTGTCCCACAATTGCTCAAAGGATCAAAAAGGTGGAAGCTTCGGCAGGGGTTGATAGGGGCCTATTGGTGAACGCCTGACTAGTACATAGACAAGAAAAAGACAACTTGACCTAGATGCAAAAAAGAGGAAAATGAGTATCAAGGAAAATAAAA
>Ga0179593_1364660_pt1 | contig 11424 bp, 19 predicted proteins | sample CZODoug2_1_08_16_FD_185931 | JGI IMG/M metagenome (GOLD analysis project Ga0179593, IMG submission 185931) | Vadose zone soil fungal communities from Angelo Coast Range Reserve, California, USA - CZODoug2_1_08_16fungal (PacBio error correction) | ecosystem: Environmental > Terrestrial > Soil >...
GCGAGGGTTTTGGAAAGTTGCGCAAACAAACCCAAAGTAGGGGTTGGCAGACCCGCGGACGATGGGGAGTCTGCAAGGAATAAAAAAACCAAACCAGCGGGCTCAAAGGACCAAGAAAAAAGTGTTGAAGGAACAGAAAATTGAGACAGGCCGCCTCGATGGGCAGAAGGGAAGAACGAACCTTGGTATGGACCTTCGGGAAGTGTCGGGGAGCGTGACAAAAGGGAATTTGGGTGGTGCAGAAAAAAGAAAAAAGACGGAAAAAAAAGAAAAGGGACGAAATGGCCGCGTAATCAAGGTCATGGGGGTTAGCAAGGAAACTTGAAACTGCAAGCACTGTCTTTGGTTGGGGGGGGGAAGGAGAAAGGGCGGAAAAGGAACCTTTCGGGGGGGAAAGGGAAAACTTGTTAGAACCAAACCGCCGCCAGAGAAAGACCACGACGTTGTGACAGCATCTGGAAAAGATGGGGATGACCTGTGAATGAACAGGGGAACGCTTTGGGTTGCGGAAGAAGAGAGGGGGGGGGAGGGGAAGGCGTCTTAACCCGGGGACAGAAAGGAGCACGAAAGTGTTCGACTGGAACGTTGACTGACCGGGTATGATGCCGAGCTCGGGGGGGGGGGGAGGGGGTTTTCAGGAAAGGAAGGAATTTTGAAGCAGTGTAAAAACTTGAGTGGAGCGGGGGGTGGTATTCAGTAAGGTGGGACAGCAACGGGAGAGGGAAAAAACTCCATAGAAAAAACACTCATGTCCCCAAGAGCCAACAAAAAAAATCACTTTCCTAAGAACGGCAAAGAAAATTTCGAGAGCCCAGGGTAGTTTCTTGGGGAAAAATTGTAGCAAGGGATCAAATCGGAAGGCAATTCGCAACTTTTGAAGGGAAGGGTTAGTCCTGGAACGACGGGAAAAGGGAATCAGGGAAAAATAGTTCGACGAAAAAAAGGCAGCTGGCATTCGGCGAATTTCGAAAAAGTGTTCAGCCAAACTTGGGCATGTCATGTTGGGGCTAAAAGGGAGAGTTGGAAAAAGGGCCCTTCGTCACAGTGGGGGAGGAAAGGGTTTGGAAAAAAAGAAAGGAGATCAATAAGGGCGACAGCCACTTTTGTGGAGAAAAAATAAGATTCGGGGAAGAAGGAGACATCAAATCGAGAAAGAGAAACGATTACATCGAGGAACTCGTGCGGACCAAATGACGAGAGAACACCGTGTTGTAAGCAAGAGAGGGGTTGCGTCAAAGTCGAGGAGGGGACAATGAGGGGAAAGAACGAAGGTGCGGGCGGTGAGAGCTCTAAAAGAGCGAGCAGGCTATCGACTTTCAAAAAAAGGCAAGGGTCAGCAAAAAAAAAAAATTGGAGAAACTTTAAAAAGGCGGGGTAGCGCACTTGGGGGAGAGCATTGCCGAAAAAATCATCCCACAGCGGGAAAAAAAGAAAAAGGTACCAAGGAAAAACCGTTGCCCAAGTCCCCAGGAAAAATAAGTGAGTCTCTGTAAAGCCCAGGGGGGCGCGAGGGATAGCCGCCAGAAAGGAAACCCAAAGGGCTTGCGGCCACAAATTGGTGAAAAGGAGTTCAATTGGTGGTGGCAACTCAAAGAAACCCAGAGGGGGCTGGGAAAATGTCAGGTGTGGTTCCCACCAAGGAAACCCCCATCGAAGCCACTTGTTCCCGCGCAGGAAAATTTGGGAAAAAAAAGAAGGTAAAAAAAAAGGAAGCAAGAACTGGGGCAAAAAAAAAAAGAGCCCCCTCACCGTAGGAGTGGTGAGGATTGTGAAGGACCCACCGGGCAAGACACCAGAAGGGAGAAAAAAAAGAGGGAAACCCTCTGGGAAGGGGGAAAGCCAAACAAGGCCAAGTTTCTTGGAGGTTACGGCGACGGAGGAAGTGGAACCCATTGCAAAGACCAGAAACCGGATGGAGAGCCAGGAGAATTGTCAGGGAAGGGGAAAAAGGGGGGAAACGTCAGTGTCCAAGAACGACGGGGGGACTCCAGGCAGGGACGCACTGGTCCAAAAAGACGACAAGGGGGGGTAACTATGTTGGGGGGGATAAACGTTTGTGCCAACAGTTAAAAAAAACCTCCATCAAAAAAAAAGAGGTGGGGAGGGGGCGCGCAAAAACTTCCGGACGGGAAGGGAAGGTCTTTTGGCACAACTAAGCAGAATTGGGGGTGTCGTTGACAAAAAACGCCGGGGGACGGTGACCTAAAACGCCACTATCCACATTGAAAAAAAAACTTCGGGGGGAAAGGTAAACATGGTTGAACGACTCGGCAAGGGTGCGAACCAAATTCAAACTAGGGGAAATAATGAAGGTACCCCGCTTCACACTTGAGGCCACCTCCCCACTCCTCGAAGCGTGGGGGCACAGGTCTTCACCGGGAGAGCGGTGGAAAAAAAGGGGCAAAAACATGGGGCACCGGAATTTCGCGTGTCGTAAGCAAAAGGGCAAAAAAAGTACAGGGCACTCATGGCCCCAGGGGGATGGAAATAAGGGGGCGAAACCCAACCAACAGGGCCGCCCAGCGGTCAACTTCGACAGACTCAGTCCCGAAAAAATGAGGAGGGGGGTTTTGGAAGATATTGCCGCCCACCAGAAATGGGAAAGGACTCAGTATTGAATCCCCCTCCCAAATGAACGTGGGGGAGGAACCATTCCAAGTTCCGTGGGGATGTCTACAAGACAGAGTTGGTCTCTGAGGGAAAAAGAAATCCCTCGAAGAATGAAAAAAGCAAATCAAGAATAAGGGGTGTAAAAACTCAGCAAAAAGGAAATTAGGGGGCCTCTCGAGCAAAGTTGAGTCTGTTTAATAGGCTGGGCCAAGACTTGGACAAAAAGAAACCCGCAAACCTCAAAAAGAGCAGCCTTTCGCATATGGTATCGCCGGGGCAACTCGGGGGAAGTCAAAACTTTTTTTTTCCCATTCGTCATAGAGCCCGGGGCGAGCCCAGTTGGCTCGATGGGGCTGAGAACAGGGCCAAACAAGACGGGGGGCCACCAGGAATGGTTAACTACTCGATGGGGGGAAGAGGAGCAAGAAGAAACCCTCAGGAATATTAACCGCTGAGTGAAACAAGGGTTGTGCAGGTGGGGAAAGGCATGTGGCAACAGACCAAGAGCCTACAAAGGGGTTTGGAGTAAGGATCCTCAGAAAGAACGCCGGGGGCAAAGAAAAACTGAGAAGGAAAAAAGGGTGAAGAAAAGTGAATCTGGGCGGGCCCATAGGGGGGACCCGTGTAAAAATCTCAAAAAAAAAAAAAAGGGGGAGGAATTGAAAAAGGGAGAAGAAAATGTTTACCGACCCGGCACGCGGAAAAAAGGAAAAAATTCCCCTAAGAAAAAGTTATGACGGGGACCTCCTCCGTCAGGGGAGCGGCAATGGGAGCGACTTTGGGTCGAACCTGGAAAAGAAGTTGGCAGAAAAGTGGAAACGCATCAAAAAAAGCCCGAAAAAGGGGGGGAGTAAAAAGCGGGGAGGGGGGGAAACTGTGGGGGCGCGGCAATCGAGTTACACACATGCAGGGGGGGGTGCATTGCCGGGTGAAAGTCGGCCGTGGGAAGGGGATCTATGGGGGGAAAGGAAAAGACCTAACACCAAGAAAACGGCTCACCCCCAGTATTCCTGAGAATCATATGACCTTGGGCGGGGAGGTGACGTGGGGTTGGGGGGACACCCGCACGAAGGGCAAGCCCACGCCAGTCGACCCGCCGAAGAGAGGTCGGGCAGGCAGAAAGACCTGAATAGGGGGTCATAACTGAGGAAAAAAAAAAAATTTCATCGGGGACGGGAATGTTGGCGCCGGGCGAACAGGTCTTTGCAAAGACCATGGGGGAAAAAATGAATCCGACGAAAGGACTCTACGAAGAGTAAAGGTTGGGGCGTGTGCGAGGGAAATAAGAGAAAAATCACAAAAATGCGAAAGAGAAAGGGGCTGAAACGAGACAGGTGAGGACGTGTGCACGAAACGTCAACCAAGGTCATGGAAGTGACAGCATACACTTGTTCCGAAACGCACTCTATGAAGAAATTCAGGGGGGGGACCTCCCACCTGAAAGTGCGCCAGTCTGCACGCAAATTGAGACTGTAACCCGGGGGGCGAGGTAGGTTTTACGGTCAAGGAGCTACGGAGGGGGGGGACGGGCAATGGAGGGAAAGGGGTAGCTGGTTTGCACCTCTGCGTCAAAAACACGAGGGAAACAAGACGGCATTCGTAGAGAGGTGTCGAGCATTGGAAGAATAGAAGGAAATAATTGACGTATGCCACGTTGATCAGCTCGGGGGATATTTAAATGAAAAAAAAGATCCTCCACATGGGGAAAAGGGAACGAAGCACATCTGAGGGTGGGGAAGGGCCGTGGGGAAACATGCCACCGTCGGACAACGTTTTGAGGGGGGGGGGAAAACTGTCGGGCAAGGCGGGCAGCGGGGAAGCAACCTTGGGGGGAAACGAACGGTGGCCAAACGTCGTCCCCGATTAACATTCGACGGGGTCCCGCGAGGGGGTGGGAAAGGGGAAAGGGGAACAAAACAAGAAACCGCATCAAAAGAACATTGGCTGGCTACGACATGGTTTTCTCGTGGAGCATGTGGAATTACGGGCTGGTGGGTCAAGGGGGAAGATGGCCAAAAAGACTAGCAACAGGCTGAGCCAGGATTCGAACCGGACCTTCAAAGAGTGGGGGAGTCTCAACGCCTTGAGGGGGGGCAAGGGGTCGGGGGACGACGAAAAAAAATGAAAGACAACCCGGTAGCGGGAAAGCAGGAACTAAATTTGTGAAAAGAGCTGCCGGTGTGGTGAGGGGGAGCGGACCCCTAGGAGAAAGAGGCCCGCGGCCAGCGAAGAAAAACGATTGGGGGAGACGGGCATCACGAAAGGGCACTGGGGGGGTAAGGACCATGAAGTGAGATAGAGGTGGCTTACCGATGAAAAGAGGGAGGAAAGAGCGGTGCGTGGGGCAACTATAAAGCATGAAAAAGGTAAACTGGGGGGTAGGCTACCCTTGTGGGCCAAAGAAAGAAAAAAAAGCACATGAGAAGAAGGAGGAGAATAGACGGCAAAAGAGGGAAATCCTTGTGCGAAGAAGAAAATTCTGGATGATACCACCAAAGGGGATGTTCGTCGAAGGCAGGGGTAAAAAGGGACTAAGGGGAGCAGAACGAGTCGAAGAGAGGAGTGGAGGGGGACCTGGTGTAGGTCCAAGAAAAGTATTGCTACGTGCTGCCGGCGCCAAAAGGTGAGCCGGGTTTATTTTGCCGGGGAAGCACACACGGGAAGAAATGTGATTTTTTGTGGGTAAAAAGGGAAAAAAGAAAAAATAATTTGGTGTAACTGTTTTCAACAGAAGCATCGCACAGAAATCCGCATTAAAAGGGGGAACAAGGCCAGATAAGAGAAGGGATTCGTCCAGGAAACTAGAAGGGGAAAAACGTGATTGAAGTGAGAGAAGGGGGTTCCGGACGGAAGGAAAAAAGGTTCAACGAAAAAGAGAGGGAATCGCAGTTGCCCTGCGAGACCGTGGAACGGGGGGGACAGCGTTGATGATCTGGGCGAGACCCGGTCCCAAAAAAGCACCAAGGAGGGGGAGACACTGAAACGTTGAAACGGGGAGAAAAGAAGAAGAAAGAGGTCAACCAGCGGCCCATACAGGCCGCCAAAAAGGTGAACAAAGAACCGTCCGAAGAAAAAACGACAATTGGAAACAGTACTTTCAAAGGGGTTTTCAGGGGTGGGGAGACGTCCTTACCCTACGCAAACAATCTCGAAAACAAAAAAAGATAAAGGCAGGGGGGTCATCAAAAAAGAAAGAATTCAGAAGCTGGGGGTGGGAAAAAAACGCGAGGGGGGGGGAGACAAGAGTAACAGCCGCCAGAAGCATTTACTCGACAACAAAAAAAAAAAGGGGGGGACGGAAAAAGTCGGGGGAAACAAAGAACCTCAAAAAACTGAGAAACGCAGAGGGCCAGCAGGGGGGGGGGGGTCGGTATCGAGGAAGGGGCGGGACACAATAACACGATTGGGACATGAAGCGTCAATCATAACAAATTTGAAAAAAAAAGGGGGGCAGTTCCCTGAAAGGACGAACGTGAAATCATTACACAAGTTCGATGAAAAAAAAACCCTTGGTAGAAGGGGGACATGAAAAAAAGCAGATGGGCGCGAGTCACTTGGCAGTCGCGGCGCCAAAATGCCAACAACCATTGAGGTGGCGCAAGGTCCACAAACAATCCTCGAAAAAAAAAACAACTAAAAGGGGGGGTAAAGAAGAGAGATTACGGCTATGTTTGGTCGGGGCCGACAGTACTGGGGTTTTGGGCAGGAATAACGGACCGACGGGGGGGAGGTAAAACCACGTGAAGCTCAAAAAAAAGATGACTTTCATGCCCAGTGACAGTTCGCGAGGGGAACGAAACGGGGGAAGAATTGCGCACGTCGAGTCAGAGGTCAACGACCATGGGAAAAAAACGTAGGAAGGATGCTTGAAAAAAAACCGCCGTGGGGGTCCAGAAAAAGTGAGTTTTGATGGAAAAAGCAGTCCATCTAAAGAAAAAAAAACCAAAATCGACGATTTTACGGGAAGGGAATCGTGAGGTATAGGTGAAATTTGGAAACACGCACTGCTGGGGGGGGGGGAGGAATGCGGAAAAGGCTCGGGGGGCGAACTTGTTCAAACAACACCCCGCGGCCCGCGCGAAAAGGACAAGTTGGGGGGCGCGGAAAATCAGGGAAGAGTTGGGGGGCAAATGAAGGCTAATTTCGAGCGGGAGTTGGGGTTCGGAAGAACGGGAGACGCGTAGGAAGAAAAAAAGGAAAGAGGGGGAAATCCGCGACATTGGGAGAATCTCAAGGTGAAAAAACCGCCGCGGACCTGATGGAGCCGTTACTGGTCAGAAATTGCGGGGGAAAAAAGTTGTTGCCAAAAAGAAGGGGGAAACGATTTTTGAGGGGGCCGCGTTTGTAGGGGGAACCTCCTAAAAAAATTGAAATAACAAAGCCAGGGGGGAAAAAAAGAACTAGCCAGTCAGAAAAAACGAGTGGAAAAGCCACCTGCGAGAGGTAAAGAGGAAAAAGGCAATGAGTATCAAAGGCAGGAGGTTGTTTCGTGTCACACATGAATGGGGGAAAATCCAAAGGAAGGGGGGCACGGTCTTCGGAGGAAAGATGAAACGGTTTGACGAGGAAGGGGTGTGCCCCCTTAAAAGACGGGACATAGCCTGTTTTTGAGGGAAAATGGGGCCAGGGAATGGGTCCTGAAAAAAAAGCTCTGGGGAGGAAAAAAGGGGTTTCACCTCAAAACTTATGGGGGGTGAGGGGGGTTATCTTAAAAAGGACTCTTGGTTCCACCTTGGAAACGGGGGATTCCCGTGTGGCGGTCAAGGGGGTGGTGCAAAAGAAAATCATCAAATTGCGCCAAAACCAGGCCCAAATTTGGGTCTTATAATACTGGAAAAAGAAAAAAAAGGGGACACTCTCAAAGAACCGAACATCACGGAACTAAAAAGGAGGACAGAGTGAGACCGGACAGACCTAAGGAAACCTTGTTTTAGAAGACGTGGACGTCCGGGGAGCGGGAAGAAGATGTCATTCGGGAAAGGAACGTCGTGGAAAATATCGCAAAAGTTATAGGTCTCCTCCCAGCTAGCGGAAGAAGGGCCTAAAAGAGGGGAAGCGCAACCCACTTTTCGTGTTATTAGCCAAAAAAAAAAAAAAAAATTGCCCTGATAATAACCACACCCGGGGGGGAAAAAGGAGAGGGACAGGGGACCCGGAAGGGAAATACCAAAAAACCGTGGAACTCTCGCCGTTAAACCCAAACAATCCGGTAGGAGAGGGGCAAAGCGCTCAGGGGAGAAAAAACGAGGGGAAAGAAAGGAAGCAGAACCCCAAAGGGACAGCGGCCAGGACACCTTCGAAGGGAAAAAAATTGGGGGGGAGGAAACAAAGCACTTGGACAGGGAAAGTTCATGCGGGGGGACTGCAAAAACACCACAGCATACCGATGTGCCCGCAGGCGGGGGGAAAGGAAGGGGTCAACAGCTTTGAAAAAAAAACGGGCGAGCCACCTTCAGGAAAGGAAAACAGCCCCTTGGAAGAGTCATTTAGAGCCAGTAGGTTGTGCCAAAGAGCACCAAAAAAAGTCCACAGCAGGGAAAAAAAGAAAGAAGATGTCGTAGGGCCAAAAGCCAGAGTGTACCTTTGGTTTGGTGCAGGGGGGGGCAAAGAGTGCAAAAGGTGTCCCGGGGCCCGGAAACCAGATTGTACCGGTCGGAGTTATTAAAGAAGCCGGCAAAAAGTCAGTTTACCAAAAGATTGGGGACGCCGGCAGACGCTGGCAAGGACAAAGACCCGAAGGGAAGAAACGAGTGGGCAAAAATTTGAGTGTGGACCAAAGTTTATCCGAAAAAAATCCGGGGGTCACGGGGGCGGCGCAGCCGGGTCTATTAAAAGAATGTAAATTGAACATCGCAACGAGGGGGGGTCACCAGGGGACTAACTTTCGTACGGTGTTTCGCCCTGAGGGTTGACTGCAAAAGGAGGGCCACTACGACCACCGACTAAGAGGAATCAGTTAGTGAAGGGGGGTGGGGGGAAGGGGAGACTTTACAGGAAGGTGCGGTCGCCCTTGCAAAATCGTGGAGTGGGAAAATCTTTCGCCAGGAAAGGCGTCCGACATTGACCGACAAGGAAGGTTCCTTTCTGAAAGGAAAGCGCCCCAACTCAAAGGGACCGGGTGGAAAAAAAACACCCCAGAAATCCTGGGGCAGAGCAGGCACGGCAATGAGAACAAGAAAGGTAAAGTCGATTCGAGAGAAGAAGCGAAAGGAGAAAGGGAAGGACCACTCCAGGCAAAGTGAAGGCCCAGTGGGGTTTCCACAAGCAAAAAGTCCCGCCCACGGGGTGGGGCGACGACTAATCACTCAAAGGATTTGAAATTTCAAAGGATCTAAAAAAAGATGAAAGACTTGAAGGGCGAAGAAATAGGGGGATAATCTCAAAAAGTGGCGCGGGAGGGGGAGGAATAAAAAAAAACATTTTTTTAACTTGGAGAGCAAAGCCCCCGAGGAAGCGGGTCGAAACCCCAAAGGGGAAAGAGAAGATGAAAAAACGGAAATGCATATGAAAAAATCGCAAAAACGCACATTCCAAAGGGGGCCTGGTCGGGCCGACAACCAAAAAAGGAGACTTAGGCCTATAAAAAGCGGTTTTTGCGGTAAAAAAAGAGACGGAAAACCAAACGAAATCGGACTCAAAACAAAACATCGTTCTCGAAAAGACTCCGGCATACTGAGGGATACAAAGGTACGGGGTTGGGTGGGGACGGGGGACTTCGGGCATAGAGCCCGGTCAAAGGGGGTACCAGATGGGGGGGGAAACCAAAGACAAGGAAAACCGCAAACTTGTTGAACACCGGGGAAATGGGTTGTTAACTCGAGAAGAAGGACAAGAGCCGCCCCAGCCGGGATCGAAGAAAAGGGCGGAGGCATTGTGGGGTGCTTCATAAGTGGGGCGACAAACCGGAGGGACCCGAACCGGGAAGCAAACAGGGAAATTGGAGTTTGGGGCGGCGAGAGAGGGGGGTAGGCGTAAGGGGGGTAAGTGTGGGAAGGGATAAACCCCGAGCAATAACCGGGGGACGGGGACGAAGGACGCGGGAGATTGGAAGGCAATGGTGCGGGAAGACGGGGGTGGGTGAGGGTGGAGTGGAGCGGCGTGTTTAGGAGGAGGGGAGGGAAGAGGGAGGGAAAGGGTAGGAGGGGGGGAGAGCAAGGATGGAGGGGGGGAGGAGGAGACGCTAGGGGGGGGGGTGGGGGGGGGATAATTCCTGGGTAAGGGATCACTAAAAAAGGGGAGGTGGGGAAAGGGGAAGGGGGGGGGGTTTGGGGATGGGGGAGGAATGGGACGTGGCAGGAGGAAGAACGGGGGGGGAGCCGGGAGTGGGGACAGTACAAGGAATAGGGAAGGGCAAGTAGGGGGTGAGGGGGGGGGTTTGGGGGGGTGAAGAAGGAAGACGGAGAAGGATCGTTAGGGAGAGAGGGGGGGACGAGGGGGGGGTATGGGGGGGGGTTTGGTAAGAAAGGAAGGAGTGGCGGAAGGGGGAGGGCCGGACCCACACCCCCGTAAATGGGGGTGGACGGAGGAGGGGGGCAGGGGGAGAGCGATGAGAGGAGGAGGAGGGGGGTCTGGGGCATGCGTAGGGGGATGGCGATGGGGGGGGAATGGGGGAGGATAGGGTGAGAAAAGAGCGACGGTTGGGGGGTGTGTTGGGAGGGGAGTATTGGAGGGAGGAGCGGGGTAGGGAGGGGGGGTGAGAAAGAGAGCCGGGGAAGAAAGGGGGGGGGATCGGGGGAGGGGGGGAACGGAGAGGGTGAGGGGGGGAAACTTGAGAATGCGGGGGGAGGGAGAGGTCAGCGAAGCGGGAAGGTGAAGTGAGGTGAAAGGTAGGGTAGTGGGGGGGGGATGAAGGGGGGGGTAGAGTATGGAGCGGAAAGTTGGGAAGATGGGAGGAAGGACGGGGAGAGGGGTGCGAGGGGGCGGGGCGTTGGGAGAGGTGGGTGGAGGGTGGGGGCGGAGCGGCAGGTGGGGAGGAGTGAAAGGGGGGGAGGGAGGGGGTGAAGACAAGCGGAGGAGAAGGGGTAGGGATGAGGGGGGGCGGGGGGGGAGAGGAAGGGGAGGAAGTAGTGGGGGGGGAAACGATGGAAGTGGCGGGCATAGGGTGGAAGGTTCGCAGATGGACAGGAGGGGAGCGCAAGAGAGGGGAAGGATTGGGGGGGTAGGGGGAGGAGAAGAACTGGGGGTTGGTGAGGAGCTGAGGGGAGGTGGGATGGAGTATGGTAGGAGGGAGGGTGGGTAGGGGGGGGAGGAGGGATGAGAGGTGGGGGGTGAGAAGGGGGAGGGGGAGGATGTAATGTGAGGGATGAATGCGAGGAAGGGGTGGGGTGGGGGGGGGGGGATGGAGGGTAAGGAAAGGGGCTACGTAGGAGAGAGTGTGATAGTGCTTGGGGGGGGGATGGGGGGGGGAGGGGGAGTGACGGGGGGGGGGCGGTGGGCGTCGGGGTAGTTGGGGGGCAGGAGGGGGGTGTGGGGTTGAGAGGTGGGGCGTAGGGGGGAGGGAGGTGGATGGGGATAGGGGAGTGCGGGGGAGGGAGAAGTCAGAAAGGGTAGAGGAGGGGGTGGGGATAAGGGGGGGGGCAGGAGGAGAGGCCGAAGTGAGGGATGGGGGGATGGGAAGGGTAGAGACAGGGAGTCCGAAGGGGCTTGTGTTTGTGGGGTGACTGCAGAGGGGAGACGCCGGAAGAAACTGGTAAAGGGGCGAGGAAGGCGGAGTCCCTTCTTCCCGGGCTATCAGCGGCGAGGAAAAAAAAGTCAATGTCGAGGGAATGACCTGGGGACTTCCCCATCAGGAACAGGGGGGATGTGGGGAGGTAA
>Ga0179593_1368541_pt1 | contig 11424 bp, 13 predicted proteins | sample CZODoug2_1_08_16_FD_185931 | JGI IMG/M metagenome (GOLD analysis project Ga0179593, IMG submission 185931) | Vadose zone soil fungal communities from Angelo Coast Range Reserve, California, USA - CZODoug2_1_08_16fungal (PacBio error correction) | ecosystem: Environmental > Terrestrial > Soil >...
AAGCAGGTGAGAGAAGCGTTACTCCAAACATGTTAATATTCAACGAAAAAGACGAGACATGTCTGACTCTCCTTCACTACAAGAGTGAAAAAAAATGAAAGGAAAAAGGAATCCATAGTTTTTTGCACACTGATCGGAAAGGAAGAGAGCTATTAAAAACACCGAAAAAACGAGAGGGACAAACCAACAATTGGAAAGGTAAGTAGGAGGAGGGAGAGGGCGAATGCCAAAGAGGTCCTTCTCTCCAATGTCTTCTTATCCGATGGGAGAGATTGTTTGGGAAAAACGCCATCACAAGCTCTCGTTGTTTCCAACGGGAGAAGGGAAGAAAAATGCTCGAAGTCTAACCCAGGGGGGACAAAAAACAAAAAAAAAATAGAAAGAAAGGAAGCCTGGCGAACAAAAGGGAAAGCCGCAAAGCTCAGACCTTCGCCTCCAGAGCATGCGAGAGAGAAAAACGCCATTACGGCGGGTCATGAGAGTATGGCAATCTCATCGAGCCTCATAAAAGTGACCCTCTAGGCTGGGCTCAGAGCCAACAAACTACGATTGCTGGAATGGAGTTCAAATCCGGAAGATGGGAAGTATTAGCAATCATGGACAATGCGCACGGCCGCGTTCAAGGGGGGAGCGGCGGGTTCAGGGACATGAGTCGAAAGAGAAACCACGCCGGAGAGTCATACAGGTCGTTTTGCTAAACAGACAGGCCTTAGAAGGATATTCGCTATAGTCCCGACCTGAAATGCGGGCGACACAAAACATAGCGTTAGAGAGGGCTTTATCAACTGGATGAGGCTCAAGAAACGGTTTGTAAAGTATCTACATAGTCCGACGGAGCGGTAGGAGGGAGCAAACCGAGAATTTGGTTGGAGGAAAAAAGCCAACATCGGTAAAAAAAAATGAACATTCGATGAGGAAAAATGGCAGATTTCATGTCGTACTTTTATCAAAGATGGGGATAATACAAAAGATGAAGCACGAACTTAACATAGGAAAGTCAAAAAACAGAAAAAGAAAGAAAAGATGCTCGAAAAAGTCTACCAAAGAGGGAAGGGTTATCCGGGAAACCGTCGCTTTTTTTCAACAAAAGGGGAGGAAATCTCAGTGTTCAGGACAAAGGGCAGAAGGGAACACTCCGTGTTTTGCTGACCGAGAAAGAAGGAGTAAGGGCGTCGTAACGAGGACGTAACTCAGCGTAGGGGACGGGGAGGACAATGCCGGCATGGAACGGCCTAAGAGGGTGCAAAATGAAAGCCTCGGCGAAGGTCCGTCGGGGGAGGAAGGTTGGTGAGGATATTTTGGAAAAAACCGGGAACGCGCGATAACACTCTGCCAAAAAGTTCCATGGAGTAAAATAAAATGAACCCCTAGGGGTTTCGGGTCATGCGGCAAAGGAACAACGGCAAATCGGATGGACGAGGGAAACCCACTCGATTGAGAAGGGCCCAAAAGCGGCAGGGTTCAGCTCAGTTTGCAAAGTAGCGTTCCATACCCAACGGGCAGGGTGTAGGAGTCGAAAAAACCGCCGAAAGGGGGGGGGGGTTCCGCTCAAGGCATCAAGGACCATGGTCGAAGATAGGCAAGACGGCGGATAAGCTTGATAGACCGGAGAAGAAAGAGTAAAGAAACTGGTCGATTTTGGCAAGTTTCTCTAATATCGAGCAAGAAGGACGCCAGAGGGGTATGTTCAGAACTCTTTGCCTCCGGTGCTGTTAGTACTAGAAAGAGGAGGAAGGGCCGGCTTTCAGTTAGGACGCGAGGGCTACAGAGGACGCAAAGTGGCAAGGAAGGGCTCGTGAAGGGTCTTTGCCTTAGGGCTCATTGCAGTGAAAAAAAAAAGAGGGAGAGGAAAAAGAGGAATGGGAGAAAGGTCATCAATAACAAGAAGGAAGGCCAGGGAGCCGAAAAGGGAAGGAAAGGACGAGTTTGAACGCTCAAAGATGAAGAAATTCAAAGCAGTCCTATACTTCAATCTAACCTAAGGATGCGTACTAACCGCCAGAGAGACACCAAGAGTTCAAAGGAAGCTAATGGCCTTGAACGAAAGGAAGGAACCGTTACCATCAAAATCCCAGTTTCTGGGAGGAGAAAGCTCATCTTCAGTCCCGTCTGAAAAAGAAGTTCGTCACCATAAAAAGCAGTGGAGGATCGGGGGAGAGAATCCTGGGTGCACGGGATGTGGAGGGAAACGCCCGCCCGTTGGCGGGGCAGACCGAAAAAAAAATTGGGACCGACCGCCGACCATGCACAGGTATCACAGGAAATCGGAAAATAGCCCGTGGTGCCCTGGTCCGAAAGGAAACCGCAAATCCATATTGGGGAATAAAAAACCCTTTTAGCAAGAATGAAGGGGCAGCGTGGAGGAGATGGTCGGAAGGGGAAAAAAAAAGGAATATCCCTCCATAAAAAAACAACCGAGAAGGGGGTCTTCTGCAGGAAGGGGGGGGGTTGGTCTCACGATGGAAGGCCCTTGGCCGCGAATGTGCTGACTTCCATCGAAATGACGCTGGAGGGGGAACCTAGAAATGATCCAGCGCACAAGGGTTTCGAGGATCAAACAAAAACACGCGTGTGGGGAAAAAAAGCTCCGGAAAAAACAAATTCGGAACATTTCTTGAGACCGTGAAAGAGACGTTCTTAGAGAAAAGCCTTCTTTCATGGGGGGGAGAAGGGAATCAAGGGTCTGGTCGAGGAGCGTTATTCAAACTCTAGAATCAACTTCATGGTGAATGGGCGGGGCTCAGAATTCTGTCTATTATCTAAACTCTGAAAGGGGGGGAACGACATTAAACCACTGGAAATGGGGGCGAGAAAAGCCATATGAGGAAAGTTATGGACCGGATGTTCAAGGAGGCAAAACTCAAAATAGAGGGAAAGAGGACCTACAAAAAAGACTTGCTTCAATCGTTACAAAAGTTCTTGAGCTCTCAGAACAGGTGTGATATTATGGGTAATTAATTTTGGAGGCCACAAGTACTGACGCCGAAGGCGCGGAGAGATAGCCAGAAACGCGCTAAAAAGTTAGGAGGGAAAACGCGGTAAGAATGGACTCGGTCGTGGTGGAAGAGAGGAAGAAAGGGGTGTGAAGGGAGGAAAGCCGCCTCATCAGGGAAAAAGAGGGGGAGGGACCCGGAGTATGAAAAAGGCGGATCACAGAAGAGAGGGGAGGAAAATGGGACAGCAAAAGAGGGGAGGAAATTGGTTGGGGGGTCCTTTGTGGAAAAGAGGGAGGAATCAAAAAGGGTCGGGGGGAAGCTTATCTAAAGCATCGATGAGAGCCAGGGAAGAAGGAGAAAATGACCCTCTTCGGGTGTGGAAAACCGCATCTGAGAAATGACAGGGAGGAGAAAAAAACCGGGCTTGGCGGGTGCAAGTTCAGTTGGGTTTTATATTGGCGCAAGGAGGTAGCAGGTGGTCCTGGGGGGGGTTTTCAGCTGTTGAGAACAGCATTGCGGGGTCGCCCTTGAATTAAGGGACTCGCGAGGGGGAGCTGCTTTTTGCACGGAAGCTAAAGGATATCCGCAAAAAAGGGAGAAACTGGAATCCTTGCAGCACGCATCAGGAGAGGGAGGACGAGCTTGTAGTAAAAAGGACAATTGGGGAAGAGAACGGCGGCTGTCGGATGTGTGGCATCGCTCAAGCTACAATCATTTTCAGTGTGGCAAGGGATTCCTATGAAGAATTGGCAAGAGTCAAGGCGCGCGCCCATTGAGGTCAGGGAGGAGGAGGGGGAAGAATCTTAAGGGAACAAGTGGGGGTTAAGTAATCGACGGGAAAGAAAAGGAAGATAGAGCACGCTACCAACGGTAAATTAAAACTTTCTCTGCAAACTAGGGTCGCAAGGACAAGAGCAAGGGGGAAAGAAAGGGCTGCATGAGTCAATTGGGGCAGGGGGGGAAAAACTAGAAAAAAAGACAACCGGGTTGAGACTCTATGAAAATTCTCCCTAGCTTACTACGGGAAAAAGAGCCTCTGAGGGAGTACATTGGGCTTCCGCATTAAGAAAGGCAAATCTCCATAGGAGGCATGGGACGGCAAAATAAAATCCCTGAACCTTCAAAACCATCCTCCTCAGAAAATCAAGAAAGGAATAGATAGAGAAAAAACAAGGAAAATCTATATCAAAAGGTCGATAGCTAGAGAGGGTGAGAGGTGTTTGAAAAAAGGGATGGGAGTACCGCGGGCACTCATGAGATGGGGGAGATTAAAGCTAGGATTGGATAAAAAAATAAAGGATTAGAGGGGGGATTACCTCGGGGGCTGAGGGAATCCGCGGGAACAGGGATGGGAGACTGGAGGAGAAAAGGCAGAAAACGCTCCGGGAAAGAGAGCCTGTGTGATCAGCGTCCCGATCCGGGCGGGGAAGATAACGTTGGGAAACCTTGCGTAAAAAAGTCGATGTCATATCTACCGATACTAATACCAAAGAACGAAAGAAGGAGTAGCTCACACAAGAGATAACATCATGAAAAAAAACGAAACGCCGGGAAAAGTTGCTCGTGGAACAGGAGGGAGAAGAGAAGGAGCTTTAAAAACACAGGAATCGATTCGATATTCATGAGCGAGAAAAATCAGGAAGCACCATCTCAAAAAGTTTATCCCAGCGGCAAGAAAGGAGAGAGGGGCTGATGCAACTTAGGACCAGCTCTCACTCGGTAGCCAAGCAGGACGGTTGGTAAAACGCAGCAGCAGCGAGCCTACGGGGTTTCAAAAGGTATTGGGAAAAAGAAATGAAAAGGTAGAAAAACTCGAAAAAAAACCCACAGGGGGACCACAAAAGCGTACATTAAGAGGACCAAATAAAAGAGGGATGACCCAATTCGCCTAAAAAAAGAAAGCAAAGACCGTGAAGGGAGGAGGAGAAAAGGGGCGAGAGGGAGAAAATCATCGGATCAGGGTCTTCTCAGATGACGGAAAGATAAGCTATTGATTCGATAAACATTGGACCTCTAAGGGCTGATGTCAAACCGAGCACATACAATGCAAAAAAAAAAAAAAAAAAAACAAAAAAAACCAAAAAACCCAAAAAAAACCCCCACAAAAATACACCAAAAAAAAAACCAAACAACAAAAACACCAACACCCCCACCCAAAAAAAAATCCTTTTTTCCATTTGAAAGATAGAGATTTTAATTATGTATCAAGCCTTGAACTTCATTCTGACCGTCTTAGAAAGGATGACCAAAGTCGGATTTTCAGACAGCAAAAACCAATATTTGAATATCTTTAAACAAAGAAAGAAGTATAGTCATAACTATACCGGGAAGGGAAATTGAAACCCCTATGCAATAGGAGAAGATGAGGTGCGTCGAGGGACCTAAAAGAAGGAGCAAACTCACAAACGTGGATAGAAAAAATGGGCGCTATGAAATTCTCTTCTAGGGGACCAAATGGTCGAGAGAAGAAGGAAGCTGAGAAAAAACTTAGTATGTAAAAGGAGAAGAGATTTGACAGCAATTCAAGAAGCAGGGAACTCAATTGGAGAGGAGGACAAAAATGTGAAAGGAGGAAGGGAATGGTAAAGGGGTTGGATCACAGATTTTATTAGAAAGAAAAAGATGAAGTAAAAAAGTCAGGCATTAGGGGGGAAAAAAGACGCGAGGCCTCAGGACCGTAAGCAAGATAAGAGAAAAAAACTTCATAGAGAAGGCAGAGAAAGGGGGATCCGACGTCTCTTTTTCAAATATGAAAAGTCCTAAATTTGGTTGCATTTACAAGGGAAAGGGGGGAAAAAAACAAACCGTGTTTTGCGGACGACAGCAAGCCGCTTTAAAAGGGGGAGGAGGGGGTACTCATTCTCGGGGTACAAGGGACGGAAGGTGAGGGAACACTAAAGCGGCATTCCTCAGGGACAAGAGGGCCCCAATACAGGCAGAATTATGCCCAACGCGGTACCTAGTCGGGATAGCGGGGGGGGGGGGAGGAAAAACGGAATTGGGCAGCAAAAGAAGAACAAGAGGGGGTGGGGGGGGGGTTGGGGGGGGGGGGGGGGGGGGGGGGGGGGGGGTGGGGGGGGGGGGGAGTGGGGTTTTGGTTTGGGGGGGGGGGTTGTGGGGGGTCCCGTGGGGTGGGGGGTTGGTTGAGGTTTTTGGGTTTTTGGGAGATTTGAGCTTGTTGTTGGGGGGGGGGGGGGGGTAGTTGGTTTTCTGTTCTCCCCTTATCCTCTGTTCACTGAAACCGGTATTTGTCGGGTAATGTCCTTCCCGTTGACCCCTCCATGATCTCTCTCTCCTTTGACCAACTAGGTGATCTGTGACTTTTTCAGGGCTTAGAACGGCAGTTGTGTGGGGAAAAGGAACACGGGCGTGACGTTTGGTCAACCAACCTCCTGCGCCGCTGATCAAGAGAGGCGAAGGAAGGCGGATCATTAAAAAAAAAAGGGGTTATCTAATGCAGACGCCTGAATATCTGAGGGGGGAGAAAGCCGGGAGGAAAAAAAATAAAAGCTTGTCAGTATTACAGGAAGGGGGACGAGTAGAGTCGAAAAGCCATTACTCAACAAAGGGGAAGGTCAGGAACAAGAACTTGGGGTATCCCTCCTGAGGAAAAAATCGGAGAGGGCCGTAGGGAAAGTACGGAAAAGCACTGTTCATCTTGAGCGGCTGGGAAAGCGGGAGAGGGGGGAAGAGGAACATTGACAGGAGGCTAAAAACGTGAATGCCGATGGGGGGGGAAGTAAGGGCTTAAAAAAACGGGTCAGGGAGAAAAAGAGAAATCAAAAACTTGAGTATTAAAAAGAAAGGGGGGGGGCGAACCAAGGTAAATCCAAAAAACCCAACTCTCTTGGGAAAAGAATGAAGGAAAAAAAATGGAGGTTGGAAGAGGGGGTGAAAGGACGAGAAAGGAGTACACGCGTCCGATACGCCAACCTCTCTATTTCTTCGGAAGATAAAAGAGGGGTCGAAAAACAGAGTTTTCGATCCATCTCATGGCTTACAACGACTCTTCGCGCAAAGGGAAAAAATGGACATCGACCATACGAATGAAGGGACCGGAGACTTCGGGGAGTCCGTATGTTTGATCGGGGTCGACATTGGAAATGGATAAGGAAATGAGGGAGAGAAAAAAGCGAAAAAAAAACGCATCATAGAGCCGAAGGGTTCTACGCCGAAGAAAGCACCGGGTTGGATGGCCTTAAAGAAAAAAAAGGGAGAAGACTCCAAAACAAGGGGCCAGATCAAGTCGATTTCTGTCACCGCTTAAAAGGAGGGGCTGGTTTGCTTGCCTGCACAGACCCTAGAAGAAGGGGGGAAAGGAAAGGAGGGAGTCCTGGGTAGAGGAAGGAAGGCAATGGGGGGGGGGGGAGGTAGCTAAAAACTGACAATGTCGGGGAGCACAAATTTGAAACTATATACCGAAAGAAATCTTCAAAAAGCTTTCTAAGGCGAATTGTTAACGAGGGGAGGAATGCCGTCTGCAGTCAAAGAGGCAAAAAAAAAAAAGAGCTTTGGGGAAAAAGAGAAGGTCAACCCCAGGAGAGCGGTCCTGTTATCAAAACACTGCGGGGTGGGTTCACCAAGGGGGAACCCTTGAAACCCCCGGCTGAGAAGGGGCAGAGGGAAGGGAAAGAACCGGTGCCGAAAAAACTGCATGGAAAAAGTGGGTGAGGAGGAATCATTTAAGATGATTCTGTCTTCTGTCAAGCAGAAAAAGAATGTTCAAGGGAGGGGTGCTTCCATGACTAAAGGGCTATTTTTTATATCATCTTGCTAAAAAGCATGAATCCCGCCTGACAGGTGGAAGAATCGAAAGGAATTAAGGGGGCAGTTATGCGGAGGGGAGCTTGAAGATTCTCTGTCCTGACCCCGAAAAACCGGCTTCCTGCAGGGGCGAGAGGGACTCACCAAGTGCTTGAAAGAAGCAAATTATCATGAGGGAATGGGGTGAAAACACGTGTCCACTCTCGTCCGACGGAAAAAAGGGAAGGCGGCGCAATAGATAGAGAAACTGCGCTACTTAGGATGGTTCATCTTCGAGGAGGGATAGAGGACTATCGCGTCTTGTGGTAAAAGATCAGCAAGAAGGTCTAGGGACAGGACGAAAGGCAGACCAGGTTCTCATGCGGCAAAGGGAAAAAGCAGGGAAAGAATTCGGGGGAAAACAGAAAAAAACCGGAGGGAAGCAAGGGGGAAATAACAAGGGGGGTAAGCAATGGAGGGGGGAAGTTAAGTTTTGAAGCGGAGGAATCAACAGGGGTCATATTGTCACTTGTTATCCGACAAAGAGGAGATTGAAGAGTCATCCTGAATGCCCCAACAGGGGCGTTGGCGAGGAGAGGAAAAAAGCTTCGCACTAGAGGAGAAGGATTGAAGGCGAGGGGATAAGTGGGGTGTACGCAAGAGCAAAGAGTTCTATGCTCAGGGGGGGGGTAGAATTGGGTTTTTCGCGCAATTGTCAGAAGAGACGAGCAATGGGGCTGACGAAAATCACGTAACGGGAGGAAGAAACTGCTGGCTTGTGAAAATCTAAGGTTCAAAAAAAAACAAAAACGTCCTAGAAGAAGACCTGTAAGAAACTTGAAGGATTTTTAGCACTCTGAAGGGGAAGAGTTCCGTTCGAAAAAGGGGGGGATACTCGGGGGGGGGACGTAGACGCTGTACTGCAGTCAAAGGTTTGTCATCGCCAGGCTAAAAAAGGGGGGGGAGTGCAAAAACAACATCATGATCCCTCATGTTCACGAAAAAAGAAAAGGGAAGGCGTGGGCAAAGCAGCCGAAGGGGGGTAAACCTGAAGTACGTTTGAGAAAAGACTTCTGATTGCCAAAACATGGTTGGTGGGAGGAAAAGGGGCGGAGAGAAGACTCTTGTACGTCGAAAGGAGAGGCCCAGGTCCGCGGAACGCAGGGGAGAAAAGGCAAGGTGCGAGCTTAAATATGGAGTCCTTTAGTCATTTGGGAAAAAGAAAAGAAGTTGAGACCAAAAATTTAGTCCAAGGAGATTTCAGGCGGCCAGTGGTTGGGGCCCCGAGACTGAATTACATATCCAAAGAATTTCTGAGTCATTGGGGGCTCCCCGGAAGAAAAAGAGGTAGCAGTGGCACATCTTAAGCGGAAGTTGCATTTAGAGGGGGGGCGGGAAAAGAAGGACTACCACCCCAAGAAAAAAGACTACAAGTCTCGACCTTTTATAGGCATCTCAACACCACTGGAGAGGAAAAGAAAGAAGAAAAGAGAAACTTTCATGGAGGGGGGGATTTGGCACTGTTGAAAGGGAAAGGATTATTCGCAGAGGACAGGCAATCCGATAAGGGGGGGAAAAAGCGAACGCGATGAAAATGGTGAAAAAAAACCTCCAAAGGAGAGAAGAATATGCAAAGGATCAGCTCGGGGGAGAGAGGGAAAATCGAGTAAAAAGGGAAGGGGGGGGGGGTATGTTCGGGGGAGGAGGTCCTAACCACTAAGGCAGCTAGCCGTGGAGAGAGCAGGTGCAGTTTGAGAACAACTGCACTACCGCGTGGCGAAGGGGGGGTACTTGCGTCAATAGAGCAAAGAACAGATTACGAAGGGTGAAACGCTCCCGAAGTAGCAGAAAAAGGAAAACGCTAGGGAAAACAATGAGGAAGGAGGAAAAACAGGAAAGGCCTTTGTCTCTTGACCGGATACTGATTCATGAGGAGGGTGGGGACCACAGTCCAATGTCTAAGGAGAGCGGATGAACAAGACAGCAGCAAAAAAGATCCGCAACAACTTGAAGGTTCAAACAGCTGCATAAAGAAAATTTGCAGTGAGGGCAAAAGTATAAAGGACGCTAAAACAAAAGGGTTCTCCAGAAAGAGACTAGTGGAAAATAAAGAAGAGAGGGAGGAGCTTTGGGGAAGGTAAAACACGACCCGATTCGCGGGAAGGAAGGAGAAAAAACCAAAGTATAAAAAGAGAGAAAGAAATTTAGGACCTGAATCTTTCTTACCCCAAAAAAAGCAACAAGAGAGAAAAAAATTAAAAAAAAAAAGCGAGCGGAAACGAAAGAGAGGGGGGAAGAGAAGGGAACCGGGGGTTCAAGACAGCGATGAAGGGAGAAACCTCATTCTCACGAAGGGGAGGGGAAAGGGCAAGACGCGCAAAACAGAGGAAACAGACAATTTTGGGGGGGCATCCCTCGTGCGGGAAGGAAAAAGATGATTTTGATCATCCTTGAAGGGGAGAGGGGACGGGCCGATGGAAAAAAGAAACGATAGGCGGCGGGAACCGAAGGCCACCCCAGGAAGTTAATAGAAAAAAGGAAAAAAAAAAAGCAAGGGGAGGCATCTACCGTTCTACTAGAAAGACTAGTCCTCGCGCCGGAAGGGGCTAAGCTAAAGAAGGAAATGCTAACGCAACGAACACGAGATTGGGAACAAAAAAATCGCTATGATCATATGAAAAAAAAGAAAAAAAGGGTGGGGAACTATAAAAAGGCCATCGGTGCGGAGGGAGGAGGGGACAACTAAGACGGATTGAAAGCATCAGAAGCTTAAAATCATTTGCGCTTAGGAAACCAAAGGTCGAGGGGGGGGGGGAATTGTCTGTTGGCAAAATTTGAGAGAGAAAGAGGAAGGGAGACCCTCCAACAAAGCGTTGGTTAGAAGATGAACGGAAAAAAAGCGAAAACAAAGGGAAGCGACCCCAACCTTCATTACCCTGGAGTAAAAGGGGGAGAGGGGAAAGGGATTTTTCAAAAATAAAAAAATGGGGCCTTCAATGCGCGCAGTAAAAAAAAAGGGGGGGGTCTAAAACCAGGGGAAAAAGAAAAAAGGCTTCTTCGGAAGAGGGGTACCAAGTCAGCGGCATTTGCTCGACGCTACACTTAGGGAGCCGCCTACATAGGGATGACCAACGGGCAAAAGAATCTACCATCCGCGTCGCCTTAGGGAGGGGAAGGAGTTTTGTACGAAAAGCAGAGGATATAATCAAGGCCCAGGTCATGGGGTAGACGAACCGGATCCGGTTCATTCAAACCCCTTGATGATTGACGGGAGGGAGCAAGGGCACAACACGAAAAAAAACTATTTCCAACGATTGATCCGTGCAGGCGGGAGGAGGTCAGACAGTTGAGGGAAAATGATCACGGGCAGAAGGCGTCAAAGCCAAGGCGCCGAGTGACCTCTCAGAAAAAACGAGAAAGGATGTCCTGATGAGGAAAAAGGAGAACCGATAACTAGTGAAGACGGTACTGAATACTTATAGAAGCCTTTCTAATAGTCGCTTGGTCGCTGAGAAAGGGGCGCAAGAAAAATCTCGGGAGAAGCTCCAAATAGGGGGGGAGAAAATCTTTGTGAGCAAGAAGGGGAGTATCAAAAGCCGAGGCCGTTGGACAGAAAGGACAACGGTGAAGCTTTGCTTCTTCAACCTCTGCCTCTTGGTAAAAGGCGGAGGGCGGGCTTAGGCTTAAGGCAGGAAATAAAAACGGTAAACTGCTGGAAGGAAAAAAAAATTAATAAGGAAAGTAA
>Ga0179593_1566408_pt1 | contig 11424 bp, 12 predicted proteins | sample CZODoug2_1_08_16_FD_185931 | JGI IMG/M metagenome (GOLD analysis project Ga0179593, IMG submission 185931) | Vadose zone soil fungal communities from Angelo Coast Range Reserve, California, USA - CZODoug2_1_08_16fungal (PacBio error correction) | ecosystem: Environmental > Terrestrial > Soil >...
GAAAAGTACACCCTGGTGGCTGAAAAAGCGGCTCCCAAAAACTGTGGAAAAACAGTCGAAGGGGGGAGTCGAAACCGACCGCTGTCCACCCACGCGACACGCATGCGTCGACTGGTGTAACTGATCAGGGGATCATTCAAAACGCGCCCGAAGTGAAATTGGAGAATGCATCAGGGAAGATCGGCAAAACTCACGTCGACATGCATGGGAACTTTTTAAAGGAATGAGGCATGTTCGTCGGTCTCGCGACGTAAAAAAGCTGACGCAAAGGGCGCCAGGAAGAGGAAGAGTTGCACACGAGAAGCAGTCTTTCTCGTCGGAGGGGGTGGGGAGGGTTGACAAAGTTTGGGGAAAAAAAAACCTAGGTAGGTCGGCACTCAAAAAGCTCGAACCGGATGATGTTGGGGCAGGATTCAAAAATAGACAGGGAAAAGGGTTTGGGTCGAAACTGTGCGGTCGAGGGTAAGGCGGCCTTCTCTCGTCAGGAAAACTTGGCCGGAACAAAAGGAACTTGGGAAGCTAGGGGGGAGGAACGGCACTAAAAACTTTGAAGAACACAAAACATGTGGAACGAAAAAGCTTGGTGGGGGGGGCTTCCAAAAACCAAGAAGGAAGGAGGGAGCTGATCATAACGGGAAGTAAAGATTGCCCAGGGCGTGTTTAAGAGGCCATTGGTTTTTTGGGGGGGTGGGGGTGTGGGGGAGCACGAGCGGGCACGCTTTTGGGGAGCCCTGGAAATAAGGTTTTAAAACGTCAAAAAGGTAAAAACCTTCCATCAAAGGCAGGTATCTTAAGCCCGCGGGAATCCGTAGGGACCTCAAAAACAGCCAAACAAAAAGGACAATGGAAAATACACACAAAAATCTCCACCAATCCCGTGGGGTCCTGCTAAACTTAAGTAGAACATACCCGAGCCACCGTGGAGAAACGCTACGAAAGAGAACATCGGGGGAGGGCAAGTGTCCGCCACGGTCCTGTCACGGGAAAAAAAAAGAGCAAGGGAGGGAAACACACTCCTACCGTTGGAAAATTAAAAACAGTCGGCGGGGGGGTGTCACAGCACGAACCAAACTGAAGGGTCCAAAAAGTAGACTGGGCAAAGGGACCGTTTGTGCGGGGGTCTTCTGGCGGGAAGTCCGGGCAGAGGCCCTACGAAAAGATCGGAGGCGAAAAGGGCAAAAAAAGGCCCCGCCAGAACTCCCAAAACCAGGAAATGCCGAACAGGGGGGGTAACATGATCAACGTATCAGGGGTAAGCTGGAGATGCCTTGGGAGTTGGTACGTTTAGGCGGCCGCCTAAGCCACGTGGCCCCAACCTATTTCGTGCAATCTTCATCGCAAGGGGAAAATTGAACTTCCCGGACAAAAAGCGGAGCCACACACTGTCGGGAACGCTTAGAAGGGGGGGATAAAAGATAGCGTTTGGGGTTGAGTTAAAAAGCCAGTGGAATAAAATGGTCAAGTAACAGGCAGGGAAGCGTGCCTCGGAAGCGATCAATAGATCCCCGAAACAAACCAAAAGGGGGGAGTATGAGGAAGAGGAGCAACACTGGGAAAAGATAGCAGGCGGAAAACGCGGGCATGAATGTACCATCGAAATCAGCATCTTTGGATCAAAGCTTAAAGAAACAACTACAGGAAAGGAAAGAAAACGCGAAAAATTCCGCACGCTCGAATCCTAACGGAACGGACCCACCAAACCCGCGGCGCGGGAGACGAGTTGTATACTAAAAAAAGTCCCCTCTCGACACCTGAGGCAAACCAATGGTCTCCGCAACACTTCTGGTCACGGGGGAGAGGTGATCCGACACCTGCCAGGCGGGGGGGATTCCGGGAGTGCAGGGCGTAAGGCGTCAAAAACGTGGGCCGACTACTCTAACGCGACGCCAAGAAAAAGTCAGGTGCATTGTCTACCTTGGACCCCTCTGGGGGGTGGAGGGGAACAAAGAGCCCATCTTCAGGAGTGTGGCAGGAGGTTAAAACGAGAAAAGGCGCGACCGGAAGGCGAGAAAACTGGGGGCCGGACTCTACAGGACGATAGGAGACACCACCGGTCGGTGCTAAGACGTCCCCTTAGGAACGGGGGGGAGTACGCGGGGCTAAAAATACTTGAGAAAACCTCCAGTACGATGATTTCGATTTGGCCGCAGAAAGAAATTGTCCAGCCCCCCGGGCTCGTACAGCTGACGGAAAAAACTGTAATCACCAAGGATTCCTTTGGCTGGGGAAAAAGCCCAAGGTGTACGCGTCCACAAAGGAAGAGGGAGCGCCACATCTAAACAAAAACTGGGAGTGGGGGATGAAACCGAAGTTATTATCCTACCAAACGCATCGCTTGACCGTGGTAAAGACCGGGCCACAGGGCCTGAACCGGTTTCGGGGCGGGGGGAACGCGGAAAAACAGCAAAAACCACCGATGGGGTGAACACGTTCGCGCAACAAAAGGCCCCCGGCACGCGTAGCGAAAAAAAAAGTGAACCGAAAAGGGTGGGGAACAGGGAAAAACGTTCAACCACGGGTCGGGGGAGCGCCAGAACGACAGATTCGCGGGGGGCGACGACCCTGCAACACGGCAATCAGGGACGCCAGCCGTCGAGAAAAAGAAGGGCCTTGACCCAAGACTCTGACCTGAATCCAAACCCTCAAGCAGACCTCGTACCTCATTACGACTCACAGCCGGTTGTGTTGCGGCAGTCCTGACTTAGGCTCGGTCACGGGCGGCGGGCCAAAAATCCTCGAAAAGTCGCCGCGACGAACGATGAGGAGGACTCTCAATCTCCCCATCAAGAGACACAAAAAATGCGTAAACCATAGCACTGCGTGAAAAGGGGGAGGCAACTACACCGTGAGGAAAAAGGGTCAACCGATCTCTACTTTCGAAATCTTTCAGATAGGGGGCAGCGGATCGGACCAAAACTGCTGTCAAGAGATAACGTTAATGTTGGGGAGAATTGAAAGATAAAGATGACTCGTCATTCTCCATATAATAGATGGACTGCAAAAAGAACTGAGGGAAAACTGCCCGCTCTTCAAGGGACACTCTGTGGTAGGGGTTTGGGAAGCCACGCGAAACCCACGAACCGCCTGACGAGAAAACATCAAAGATCAAAAACACGGGTAAACAAAAACATGCAAAAGACCAAGTTTACAGGGAAAGAATCAAAGCGTCCCAGAAGAAGACCCTCACTGAGGAACGCGCAGGGAGCGTGCAGAAGGGAGCAGCAAAAAACCGCAGAACCAAAAATGACGGGCCAAGAAGACGCTCGACTGGTCGGTGAAAAAAAAGGTCCCGCTAAAACGCCCCTTTCTTCAGCGTGGGGAACCTGCAGGGATTATGGAAAGCGGGAGGAGAAAAACTCACCTAATAAAATTCGACGGACATCGGTCAAACGGAATCGCAGGCCGACGAGAAAAAACGCATGGGGACAAAAAGGAAACGTGCCATCAAACGGAAGAGTCGCCTGGAGGGGAGCCTGTTGCATACTAAGATGCCACTTTGGGGAAAGGACATCAAAAAAAAAAAACACGACCGTCCGAGGTCTTAAAGAGAGAAGAGCGTCAAAAGGGAAAAACCTGAAACGACGAGATTATCATGTCGAGTGAAAGCGATAGTAAGGACAGATGGGGTCAGAACCAAAAACTCCACTCAGGGGAGCCGGCCAATCAAAAAGGGACCAACCTTCGGAAAGAAAGGTACGTTCGGGCTTCGGAGTCCGCAAAAAACGGCCGAAAGCAAAAAAACACAAAATCATAAGCCTAAGGGGTAAGTATAACGACAAAGGCAGGGGAGTGCTGAAAAAGATGCGGAAAGGGGGGGTTTCTCGAATGGCAGCCTGAGTTCAGTTATAGTTAGTGAAGGCGGGAGGGGGAGGGTAGCCCCCTCTGACCCACAAAACGAGCACAATGGACGAGGTGACGAATCTGAGACAAGGGAAAAAAGCGGTTTGACCAAAAACGCCCACGGACCACGAACCAGGGGGAAAAACAAAAATCCACGGGACGAGCCCAGAATTGACGAAAAAGAGGGGGGATTCGGAACTCAAAAAAAAAAGAAAACGGAGGCACGGGCAACCAAGCGACCAAGCCCCCGAATCGCTTGGGGCCAGGAGGGGGCGGGCGATGAACGCCTTCGGTGTGGGAGCCGGGGGAAAGCACGGGGTCGATTAAAAAAAAGGGCCGCCCAAAAGGAAAAAAACCGTAAAAAGACGAATGAGGCCAGCAGTGGGGGAAGACACCACTAGGGTGTGACCATTCGGGACGGAAACGAAAGCCTAGCAGTCTCAGACCCGAGAGGTAGGGCGCCTCGAGCATACTGAAAAAGCGGACCGCCAAAAACAAAACTGAAATGCAAACAAACCGAGGGGGAGTCTGAACCAACAACCCCCCGGCCAAAAGGCAGAAAAAAAAAACTCAAAGCCCAGCGAACGGGGAAAAAAAACGAAGTTCGCCCGAAATCAATAGCGAAAGGGGTGAAAAACTCACCATCGTAAAAACTGAACGCCACGCGCCATGTGAACGAGCACAACGAAAAAAAGCGGGGGGGTCCGCGTATAAATTTGGGGGAGAAAGCAGTTAAAAACGAAGAACCCGGAAAATCTCTTCGTTGAACAAAAAAAAACGTTGAAAGGGAACACAACACCAAAAAAAAAAAGAGACCAACAACAACGGGAGGAGGAAGAGTAGGAATATGGGGATGCAAAACACCATAAAAAAAAACGTTCCTGCTCAACTCGTATGCGAGAGTTAGGCGTTCGGGGGAGGAGAAACGACGTTGGAGGGGGGGAAAAAGATTCCGCCCGGGGGGAGAGCACATGCTCGAGGAGTCGAGGCTGGGAACGGAAAATCTGACATTAAACAAAAAAAAGTGTTCCATAGGAATTTCTCCAGTTGAAGAAGGAAACGTAGTTAATGCATTGGGGGGGAATGTGAGTCCGCCGAAAAGTGTACACCTAGGTCTGTCAGGGGGGGGGTTCGGCCTGTCGGGGCGAAGCAGGCGTCAAAAAGTCTAGTCCGTCTTGTTCCCTCCATACCCCCCAGTCAAGGACGGGCCACCCAGCCGCCTAGCTCGCTGCACGCGACAAAACCGTCCACGCGGGGCTAAAAAAAAACGGCCAATCGAAAAAAAAGGCAGTGGTGGGGGCGGAGTCGAACTGGGGGAAAACCGAGGTTGGGACAAGGAACCGGTCCAGGGGCAGGGGGAACTGAATCGAGGCGCAGCCGGATGCGGGGAAGGCTATGTGGGGAGGGAAAGGGAACTACAAACGGGGGGGCAGAGGAATCACCCATATAAACAACCAAAAAAAAAACAAAAAAAAAAAAAAAAAAAAAAAAATCAGTCCTGGAGGACGATGGGGGGGGTGACGCAAAATCTGAGAGCAAGGCGCAAAAAAAGAGGGGGACGCGGTGTTCCGCGGGCTTGCGCCAGAAACACAGCTACGAGGATCACAGCTCAAATATCGCACTGATCTGGCCCTAGGCCCGCTCTAGCTCACAAGGGCAAAGCTCTACTGTACAGCAAGACAAACATATTACGACTCGATTACTGAGGGGGGGAAGGCCTTGTCTGGTCGATCCAATGAGGTACGGGGAAGAAAAGAATGGCAAAAGAAAAAGGAAAAAAAGGAATGGAACCTGCGGCATTTCGTACAACTGAAAGCCTCGCCCATTGGAACCAGCATCCGAAAGTCAGGGGACGTCACATCTATAAACTGGAATACGCATTTGATTGGTGTGGGAACTTAGCGACCTAGAAAAAAAAACGTCTAAAGAGAGGAAACCATGAATATCCACTAAAAACAAATGTCCGGGTATCGGTTATGTGTTTGGATGTGCTGGGGGAGGGGAGGGGGGGGGATGGTGGTGCTGTTACCTTGACGCAGAGGCTGCGAAAAGATGGCAGCAGGGGGGGGTCCGAGGTCGGGCATCATGTGAAGGAAAGATATTGAAGTGCCGGGAAAAGATCCCTGACCAACAGGAACGATCAGGGGAAGGAGGGAACATGCAAAAAGTGCTACTAAGAAAATAACGTGCTGCTGTCACGAGCGGTTCCCAAAAAAAGGAGGAACCTGAGACAGAAGGGTGGGCCCTCGGGGCCAAAAAAAAAGAAAACATTGGGGTCGCGCTTTACCTAAAAAATCAAGAAAAAATAGAATTCTGAGGGAGTACCTCACGGGGAAAAAAAAACCAATCAACCTCTCGCGGTCCCCGAAAAAAAAATGCTTTTGAGCGGGTAGGAACCGATTCACCTAAATGCAAAGGCGGGCAAAAAGGGTGGACAGGCGTAAGATGATTAAAAGATTGGGGGTACGGGGGGGAATCTTAGGGCCAAGTGGGGGACCAGATGACGCGGTGGTCCGAAAAAAAAGTCTGAGAGATATTTCGGGAGGGGGTGCCTGGCACGAACTGACACACGAGGAAAAAAAGCGGAGAGCACGGAAAGGAGAATGGGGAAAAAAAAGGGAGAAAGGGAACGAGGACATCCTTCCGCGTTCAAAAACCTCGTCGCGGCAGAAGAAGGAAGGAAGAGCCATGAAATAAAGAAAAAATAAAAAAAAAAACCGGCGCGGCGGGAAAAGGGAAAAAGCAAAAGGGAGCAGAAAAACGCATAAACATCCAGTTGAAGAGTTGGTACACAAAATGGGGGGGGGGGGAAAGAAGGAGGGCCTCTCACCCCGGACTGAGAAAAAAAGTGACCCAGAGAAAATGAGGAGAAAATCTATGGGGGCCTGGACATCGTCTATCCGCGTCAAGAAAAGAGGATCCTTTCTTAATCGGCCCGGTCACTGAAAAAACAGCAATCGAAAAACGGGGCGGAAAAAACGTTCGTAAGGTCTGGGACGGAAAAGACTCAACTAGGAGGGAAAGAAACAATTGTAAATCCTGAGTCTAATTGTCGGGAGATCCCGGGCTGCTCCCGGTCGAAAAGGGGGGGACAGAAACGAAAAAAAGGGCAAGGGAAGCTGTCGGTGCCGCGACACAAAAAATCTGGGGGGGGGAACGGGGACAAGGAACCGAAAATTGGGGTAAACGAACGTCCGTAGAAAGTCGACGCGGCAGTCGCGGAGGTCAATGTCACGGTAAAAGGCCATCCAACGGGGAGGGGGTGGATGGCCGGAAAACAAAGGAAAAGGCAACAAGTAAATCAACGCCCAGACTGGGAACGAGCCGTTTCTCAGGAAAAAGGAAGATAAAACGGATAATTAACTTGGAACTTGCACAAGACGGCCAAAACAGTTTCGTACATTGAGGGGTGGGGCCTTCGCGCAATGGTGGGAAAAGCCAGCTGATCACTAAAAAAGGGGAGGAAAGCCATAGGCAAAGCCATGCCTTGACAAAGGCGGAGCGTTTATCAGAAAGGAAAGCGCTGGGGGGGGTCTGGCAAGCGGACGGTGCGCCTTCAAAAAAAAGGAGGGTACCTACAAAGGGGCCTGCTCGAAAACCAAGATCGGTCCTAAACATTGAAAACGGCTCCGATGAAAGAAAATCAGAAGAAAAAAAAAAACTTTTAACACATACTGAAGGACAGGTCTGCCTGGAGGAGGGAGGTATTACGACTTAAAATTCGGGAGAAGGACCGGGCTGGGGCTATCCTGCAGCAACCACTCCTGGACTCATGGACAAAAGGGGGAGGAAAGGGGGGTTTCCCCCCTGTCTAAAACAAAAGGACCGCTGGGGTGTCTGGAAATCGAGATCAGTGAGTGTCGGGAGGAGTGTAAAGTTAAAGGGACGAATCTGCCAACGCACGAAGCAGGGGGGGTAAAACATTTCATCAAAAAGGAAACTCCGGGGGCGTGCACACAAAAGTCAACTGAGCTCAGGGTTCCACCGTCAAAAAATTCGGACAAGAAGCCCGAGTAAAGCTGTCCACGGGGGGAGGGGTCAGGTGAAAAAAGTAGATGGCGTTCCCTCGAGGCCCGACAACCACAAAGTAGGTCCGCGTCGTTCTGGGGAGGAAGAAATGGAAAAACTTCCGGCAAGGCACGGAAAAACCTCGGTGTCGGGAACTATTGTAAACATATCTGAGAGCGGTCTGGGGTCATCTGAGACAAACTAGCGCGGAATGGGGACTATCCAGACAGCCCATTCATGAAACTGGGCTAACAGAGGGGGTCATGCGACAGACCTCAAAAAAGAAAAAAAAAATGTCTTAAAATCGAAATAATGAAGGACAAAGCTGCTGAACAAAACCTCGTCTTCAATACGGCCTCGTATGAGGCCAATACGGGAAGACAAAAAGCTTCACAGGGGAGGGAAATGACGAACTGAGGGTCGCCAGCAACTCCGGGGAGCGGGGGAAGGGGCCGGGGGGAAGGGCTAAAAAACAAGGGCCGCATCGGGAAACACGAAAGGGGTAGCTGAGGCCCAGCCCCGCCGAAACAGCACGAGAAAAACCAATGAAGGGGGACTCGCGGAGTGGAAAGAAAGGAAAAAACAATCAGTCCCGGGACGTGGATAAAAAGGATTTCCAAGTGACCTCGGACGCGTCGGGACGGGCCAAGGCATACTCTAAGCCCAGGACCCAACGACCACGCAACGACCGTCTAGGGTACTAACCGCGAAAAAAGACTTTGGGGGGGACGGAAAAACCCCTAACAAAAGATCTGAGGTGGTGGGATGGGAGGAGGGGAGAAACGCAGTGTACCATGAAAGCTATAGAATCAAGTGGGCCGTGTAAGCAGCGAAGGGGGGACCGTAGAGATATCAAATGAAAAGGATAAGTCCTTGTTGAGAAAGAAGGAAGCGGGCGGTGCGTGGTTCGAAATCCGTTCAGGATGAGGGGGAAGGGGCCGACAGAGAGGGGGGAAAAAAAACTAGAAAAAAATCCGCCCGGGACGGGGGTAAGAAGGTCGCCTGTCCTTGGGCGCACAAGCGCAGGACGCAAAAAAAAAAAAAAAAATCCCGAAAACCCCAGGGCGGGACCGAGGTGTAATAAATCACAGACAAAACCGCCATCGTGGGGAGCAAAAAGAGGGGGGGGTAAAAAAAAAATAAGTCTGGCAAAAGTGAGGACTGAAGCGCAAACTAACAACGGAGAAGGGGAAATGGGAAAGGTGGCCAGCCACAACCCAGGAGAAAAAAGGGTACCGGTGGGGTGCGGACAGACTGAAGGGGCGGGGTGGGCAAAACGGGGGCACAGCGGGAGCCACCAAAAAAAAGTTACTCTTGGAAAGGTCAAAGGGACCGCCCGCCGACGGCAGAAAACACACCTGGAATAACGAGCCAAATAACCATCCGTCGTACAGAATAAATTGGAAAGGAGGAAAGGGCCCATCCGCCGCAATGCGGCTAGCTTGCGATATCCGACTAACAGAACAACTTGAGCAAGGAAGGAGATTGCATAAAAAAAAAAAACAGGGTCCCAACGTGCCCGGACACTCTATCGCGAAGGGCAAGACTAGAAAAAAGGGGGGGAATATGGTACTAAGGGGTATGAAGACTCCTGGAGGGGACAACACGAAAAAAAGTGCCCGCCCACTCGAAATAATGAGAAAAAAACGGTCCTAGCGCGGTCCCTTCGAAGCAAATATCCTACTAAAGAGTAGGTCAAACGAACAGAAAACGCAGAAGAACAAGCATCCCAAAGGAAAAGTTCCGGGGGAGAGAAAGAGATCGCTCACGACGTAGGACGAAGTCAGGACGGTTTGTTGTGTGTGTATTTGTGAGGGGGGGCAGAGGGGGGGGTTCCCACTTAGGGCGGGGGCTGACAGGCCGCGTGGTGGGGGGGGTGTATAGGGTGGTGGTGGTAAGTTAGGGTATCGGGGAAGGGTATCTGAGAGGAACCCTCGAACTCCGAAAGCTGACCCCGCCGCGGGCCGTAGTGCTCAGATCACTTACCGGGGTCGTCCCGAAATAATCAATGGAATGCCACGGAAAAATAAAAACCAGGACATTCATAAACGACGCATAAAGGAAAAATACTCAAAGGGTAGTCCTTCTCAGGAAATAATGAAAAAAAGAAAAATGTCAGAAGGACCTCGCCAACACGCACAAATCAAAAGAAGGGGGAGGGGGCCCCACATCTTCCCAACATGAAAGCACGCGTACTTGGAGGTGGGGACCCTAGTACCTCCAAAGGAAGAGGTTCACATGGAAAGATTCCCGAAAGAAAAGAAAAGGGGTAAAGCGCGAAAACAAGCCCGGGAACGCCTTGGCGGTGTCAAGTCCTCAGGGGGGGGAGCGGAGAGACGGCCTGAACGAAAAAGAAAAAGCTGCTCAACAAAAAAGGTTGAAGAAGCAAACTTTGCATAGAGTAGGGAGCCTAGAAGGCAAAAAATCCGCTTCAGTGAGCCAAAAGGATGACACGCGCCCTGCCAAGGGAATTACGCATAGGGCGATACTGAAAGAGACTTCATCGGCAAAAGACAATCGTGAAGACAAATCAAACTTGCAGCCCGGACGAGCAGGAATCACGACATTAAATGTCAGAAGAACGCACACCCAATAATTCAAGGAAAGAAAAGTCCCTAGCACGAAGGAATAACAGAAAGGTAACGGCTGCCCCTTCTCAGAGGAAGAGCCGTCCTGGCCGGCCGAAAAAAAACAAGTCAACATGAAAACAAAAATTGATCGGGGTAATCCGTCTGGAGAAAAAAAAAAAAGGAGCGTTTGGTTTCAAAGGGGAAGGGGGTTGGCCCCAAATGTGGAAAAAGTGGTCCTCTCCGCGGGACTGAAACCCTTGCAGTGAAGGCGTAAGTATTAAAACACGAACGAAAAACCCGAAGGACTTAGGAGGGAGGTCAAAACAGTTCGCTTGGGGGTTCAGAAAGGAGGGGGGGAACTGGCTCGTGGGAAAACCGCAAGCTCAGTGACTAGTGCGGCACATGGGAATGGGGACGTAAGACGAAAGAAGGCCAGCGAGAAAACGTCGCGCCTCCTGACCTCGACGGATCTGCGGGACCGCGCACTAAAAAAGTACTATACACGGGGGGGGGGGATCACCTTCCCGAAAATGGCCGTGTGGGACCTAAAACAAAAAAAGAGACGGCACAGAACCTGCAGGTCCGAAACCCTTTGACTGCAAGTGAAGGTTCCCAAGGGGACTACGACGCACTACGAGGGGGGGAAAAACAACGCCTGAAACAGAGCGGGAGGACACGACGCGAAACATGCGAATCGAATCAGCGACGAAACGTGAGAGTGAGGGGGCCATGAATTTACCCGCCGCAACCGCCGTGGGAAGGGAAAGGTCTTGCCGTAACCTTACCACAAGCCAAAAAGCAAAAAGAAAAAGTGAAGCGCCGGAGACCACGGGACAATGGAGGGGAAAAAGGGGCGAATCAGCCGGGGGAAAAAAAACACGAGGGGGTAAAAAAAAGGGCTAAGGCTGTGAACGCAGGAGTGGGGGACAGAAACCTTCGAAGAAAATACGCCCTCCGGGAGCGAAAACTTGGGAACTCGTGTGCCGGGAGAACGCAAAAGAAAAAG
>Ga0179593_1578591_pt1 | contig 11424 bp, 9 predicted proteins | sample CZODoug2_1_08_16_FD_185931 | JGI IMG/M metagenome (GOLD analysis project Ga0179593, IMG submission 185931) | Vadose zone soil fungal communities from Angelo Coast Range Reserve, California, USA - CZODoug2_1_08_16fungal (PacBio error correction) | ecosystem: Environmental > Terrestrial > Soil >...
TGGCAACGGCGGGCGGGAAAGGGAAAAGCCGACGGCGCTGTCCATTCCCAACGAGACCGAGGGGCAGGCATGAAAAAAAAGTACACAGGGGACGGGTCGCGAGTGGATAGGAAGGGGATAGTCCCTGATTAGGGACGTGGGGAAATCATCTCGGGCACATGGGGGGGGAGCACCAACTGGTGGAGACTGAGCCAATGAACGCAATCATTTCGGAAGTAAACCAAAATTCATCTCGGACGCAGGCTGTACAAGGGTGCTAGGGCTCTCTCGTGGCAAGAAAACTCCAAGGGTTTATAAGCCATGAAAGCGAAGTCTCACTAATATCAAAGGCTAGCACTCGGATTCATAGGACTAGAAACTTGCCGCCACAAGGTCTGCGGGTCGATCCAAAAAATCCTCTAGTTCCCCCACATAAAATAAGTCGCCGTGGGATAGATCAGAAATTTTAAAGGAGCGGCCGCTGATGGCTGAAAACCAGCTACAGGTCTCGCATCTCCAGAAAGACTCAGATGAGGGCAAATCCTCGGTTGTCGACTGCGAATCATAAAGGACTAAGTGAACTCTGATTGCAAAGGCCTCCTCTAGGAATCATACAGCTTCACAGACGCGGGGAGCAGAAAGGTTAGATAGCATCTCTCGGCAAACAAAGAAAGGAGAGATGAAGGTATTAACTACGGAGGGTCTATCTTTTGTGAGAACACTCCAGACGAGTACGAAAGAGGATCACGGGCGTTTCGTCTTAAGGAGGAGAGCATAGAAGAAGGGGGGGCTTGGGGATTTCGTCAGGGGATCTCGGGGGGGGAGGCAATAGCGATAAGGTAAATAGGGGTAGCTCACTGCCAAGTGACCTGGTCGTTCATTATCACCAAGTAGAAAGGAGGGAAATATAAGGAGGGGGAGTTGAGGGTTCAGGTGCAGAGGCCTACGGAAGGGGGGGAGGGCGGCTCGGTAGGCTGGCAGAATCGACACTACTCTCCAGAGGTTTGCGATGCGAAGAACTTGCGGCGCTCAAACCAGTGGGTCAGGGAGGGCCCCAGAAGCAAGCAAGGGGCACGCGACGAGTAAAAAGCAAGGGTGAAAGAGAGCCTCTAGGGCGCAAAGGGCAAGTAGGAACAAAAGCAGAGAGCCATGTCACAGGTCCTAGGAGAAGCAAAGGAAGGGCTATCCGAAAACGACTCCGTTCCAGGGAATAATAGACGACAATGAAATAGCTTCTAAAGAGGAGGGGTCGTAGTGTGAACATCGAGCCGCGGGCTGTTAAACTACAGGTGGACGATCGGGGGTCAAGCCCGCCCAAATCCTGCATGAAGGAGGGAGGAACCCCCATCACTGAGAGTAGGGGGGGAGGACAGGGTTAGGCGGAGGCTGGAAGGGGGGGTACAGGCAATATCTCTTACTAAAAAAGACTACCTCTCGTTCGTGTCATAAAATGTCGACCATGGACCATGTGAATGGCGTTTCTCAAGGAGTCGTTTGATCAAAAAAAATGACCCGACGTAGTTTAAGGGAAATAAATTCATGGCAAGCCGAGTGGAGAGGTCCGTGCGTGGAGGGGAGGATGGAAGACAGCATCGGGGCACGTGTACGCACAGAGGGTGGGAGGCGCTGGGAAGTTAGGGGGGGGACGGAAGAGGCTTTTGAGAAGCGTGTAAGGAAGAACCAAGTACATTACCACCTATTAAGAGGGGACATATGGCGTCATAGGGATGGTTGAGGGAAAGGAAAGGGTGGAAAGAAGGGAAGAAAAACCTCAACATGCTGGAAGCAGGCGACCATATGTAATAAGGCGAAGGTACCTGAAAAAGGGGGTGAAGCCGGTCAAATAGAGAGTTCAGACGAAAGTCGGTCGCTCCATGGACACGAAGGAAAGAGCGTAAAAGGCGCTCTAGGGGACAGCGGGCAGGGTTGGAACGTGCCGAAGACCGGCTTTCAAGTCGAGAAAAACCAAGGAGAGGATCGACGCAGGAAAAGCTTCTGGGAGTGGTGGCAATGCAGGGTGCTGGGAAATCGGGTTGGATCTAAAAGGAAAAGTCGAAAGGAGTGAGTGGACCAGGGGAGCGTTAGCAATAATGGGAGAAGAGGCGATGGGAGTAATTTCCGAAACCAAAACCTTGATTCGCTGGGAGGGCATGAAGGGGGATCGATTGTCAGGCACGGGTGGGGTACGCCTGGCGCGGCCTCAAGGAAAGAGCTTGCGGCGAAACCGCGTGTTGGAGGGGGGGGGCAGGCAAAACGGCAAAAGCTGGGGAGAGAGCCAAAGGGGAATGCCAAGGCGGGAGGGCGAGAGGGATCCGACTTACGCGAAATGGGTAGCTGATAAGCGCGTGCGTCACAGTCGAGAGGCAGGCGACATTCTCTTACGCAAGAATGCGGCGCGGTGGGGGAAGACTATCGCGTGAACCTAGGAGGGGGGGGCAAAGAACGAGCGCTAAAAAAGCGGAACCCTGCTGGTTGTATTGCTTGGGGATGAAGGACGACGGGGGTGTCCATCGTCAACGACCAAACTCCCCTAGTGGAGAGCACGAAGCAGAGTATCCCGGACGGGTGAACCCGTCATCGTGTGCAGGTGCCAGACCAACTCTTCTCGATGGAATAAAGTCCAAGGAAGTCCCGGAATTAAGTCAAGCGCATCAAGGGAGTCGCGGCGCCGAGTCTCAAGGGAGGGACCGATCTTGATAGGAAGGAAACGAAGCCCATGCCGGAGGAGGGCTCTAAAAAAATCTACATGGCGGAGGAGAGCGTCGGCCAAGATCATAATGTGAAGAGAGAGCCGTCCCCGATTTTGGACCGAGGGATACGGAAAGGCACCACCGTGGACACGAGTCCGGGAAAAAGGCGCCGCGCCATTCCGGGGAGAAAGCACCTGAAGAACAGCAAGGCAAAAATATAAAACTGTATCGCTGAGAAGGAGTCACTCTTTCAGCCCTAAAAAAAACCCTACGGAGCTACTCTATTGCAAAAGACATCTTCCATAGGCTCGGGAAGAACCGGGGTTTGTGTACTCTAAACACGTAGTGGAAGACACCAGGAAGAGGAGAACCAAGAAACTCACTGCACGTAACTTGTATGAGGTAGCACTGGAGTCACATGGTATAAGTATTCTGGGTGAGACTAACACTAGATGTATCTAATGGACTACTCCAGTCCCCCGAGCTGTGATCTGCTCTTCGCAAAGGTTAAGAATTTATAGAAAAAAAAAAAGACCCTCAGCGACCAGGATACTCTCGCTGTTAAATGGGGCGCCTGAAGAAGGCTGTCGAAGGGAAGATTAAGGAGTCATCAGCTGGGGGGTACTTCAAAAAGTAAAAGAAAAGTGGAAAATGAGAAGGTATTAGCGCAAAGACTCGCTGAAACAGGAAGTTAAACTGACAGATTACCTCGCAAAATCTTGTAAGGGGGCTACTACAGCCACGGAGCGACCAGATAGTTTTCGTCATCTTATCAAACACAAAAAGTGGGCACTCCTAAAGGAGAGAACAAAAAGCAAACGTCACTATGACCGTTCAAGTGAAAAAAAAAGAAAGGTAAAAGCTACACTTTATTCGGGGAAGACGGTTCCAGGGATAGCGGCACGCGGGGGGAATGGGACTGGACCCGGGAACGGAGTCGCAAAGGAGTTAAATCGACTGTTAATCATCTCAGGGGGATCAGCTCGATTTGAGGTTGCTCTAGGAGAGAATGCATTCTACAGGGGGTTCCTACCGATAATAAGAATTGTGCTCGGGGGCCTGACGGGGCTCTGACCTCAAAGATCCTGGAGAATGTCGAACAAAGGGGTAGTTTGGGGGCAGATGGACATAGAACGACACACGCGGAGAAGAGGAAACCATGTTGAAACTCAAAGGAAAGGCGCCACCAGTATGGGCACCGGATAAAGAGACGCTGTCGGCAGCTCGGGGAGGGTCCGCCAATCGAAAACCAAAAAATACGTATCAGCGCCGCCCAACTCCGCTACAATCAGGGAGGCATCCAAGGAAAGCGTACCGGCCGCAATGGAGCATTCCGACAGAAGAAACGTCGATAGACTCAAAATACCAAGTAAAAGGGGTTACGCTGGCTCGGTCTAAGGCGTAGTGGAATCGAATCATTCATCGGAAAACTACAAAAAATGCCCTTGGACTCTGGAAAACCAACTGCCCCCGTGTCATCAAGCTGAACGAATCAGGACCCAACGCTAAATACGCTAGTGGGTAGGACCGTCCGGAAATTAAAGAGGCAGAATCGGGGGTCGTCCTCCGGTGTCCTTTTGCCTTGACCAACCGTGCCTTCGTTAGTTCTCCAGGAACAAAGGGAAGATCCTACAGCGGAAAGGGTGAAGAGGGCCAGGGGGGAATGCGCTTTTCTCGTGTGACTAAAAGTGGAACATCGGCTGTGGCTTGGGAAGAAAAAATGGAGGACGCCGCCAACGCAGCGAACAAAGGTGGGGCGTCGAACAGGGCTCAGGAGCCCGGCTGCTGCTGTCAAGACGAGGACACAGAACAGCGAGGGAAAAGGTGTCTTGGTGGAGATGCCTGCACGAGGCAAGGACCGAAGTCTAAGAAACTGTTGAGAAAAGGAAGACCTGGATGGCTGTCATCTCGCGCAGGAATTCCAGTATCTGTCGTTCCAGATCTAGCGAAAGGAAGTCTCTCCTCCAGAAAGGGATTCAAGACATATTCTGCTTTCCGAGAGGGCATGCAAAGAGTCGTGGTACACAGAAAGGAGGGGGGGTTCAAGTTCCTGAACTGAAGACCGACTTGTCGAGCAACGGAAAAAGAAGCATCATCGTCAGATCTAAGAAGACAAGGAAAGAATTTCCCGAGGGGAACAGAAAGGGCCGCGCGCGTTGCTTCGACTCGGGACGGGCGCGCACTCGAAAAGAATAAGAATGCCCGCTGCTAAAAGGAGAAACTCAGAAACAAGAAGGATTAGAGGAAAAGAGAATAAAGAAAAAATCAGGAGATTCTGTCTGAAGACGCCGGGGTGAAGTCCGACTTCAGGGGGAGAACAGGAAGGGCGACAAATGAAGGGGGAGGAGGAAGAAGGGGCCGGTCCGGGTGCGGCGGGGTCGAATGTCGGGCGGAACCGGCCTCGCCAGTTTATAATGAGGAGGCCCGTAAACTCAAAAGCGTGTAAAAAACGCTGCTCGCGAAATTGAAAGACCGCACAGGGGCTGGGAAGGTCGGCAGGGCGGAAATATCTTCAAGGGGGCCGATCGAGAAAGTCAAGGGAAAAATGAACTCGGGCCTGGACTTCACGAAAGCTGACGAAAGCAAAAAAGAACGGTAGGCCGACGGAAAAAACCTGCGGCCATCTCTGGCGAGGGTGTAATGAGGGAGGGCAGGCCGGCCAACACAGACAACCTTGGTGAAAAGAGGATGGGCCTAGGAAAGCCAAAACTCATGGGGGGAAGGGGCTACATGGACCGTTAAAAAACACCGGGGGTGGGGCGAAGAGGCTGCGCGGACGGCAGTGGGGGCCGGAAAGAGAATGCGGACAGGGAGCGGGGGTCTAACGAAACAAGGAGCATTGATGCCGGAAACCAGGAAAAACACTTGTAAAGCGTGCAGGACGGGGCTCTCCTGCGGTGGGGGAACAGTGGCCGACGAAGGGACCCGGGTACACGGCCAGGAAAAAAATCGAACCGAATAAGGAGAATGGCAAGCAGGGAATAAGGCTTAAAAAAAAAGGTTGGGTCAATCACTCGAGGACGTCTCGTGGTGGGAGGCGTTCAGAAAGGCAAGGCAACCGCATTTGATGGGAGGCCCTAGCAAGGACGGGGGGGGGCCTGGTGTAAACAGCGGGGGCACGACCGGCTCCTACCAATGACACACAAGAAAAGAACGAAGAGGAATGTTTCGATATCTCTGGGCCGCGGAGATTGAGAATGGGATGGCCTTCTAATTGGGTCACTAATGACAGGCAACCTTAGGGGGGGGGATTCTGCCTGTAATCTTCAGTAGAATTACGTTAAATCGCATAGGCGGAGAATTGGGGTCGACCAGCGAGAGTGCCGAAAAAAGCGGAGACGGGAGGGAAAGGGCGCAGGCAAGGAGGCGGCGCCATGAGGGAAAGGAGGGACTGTGCGTTAGAAACGGAACGCTGAAGACCGAACACCTGATCGAAGAGATAGGTCGCCGAAAGGCGGGAAAAACCTAAAAAGAGGACGGGGGATCCAGTAAGAACCAAGGGGCTTTCAACGGCTAACGAAAAAGGTATTAAAAAACTCTAGGGGGGGGGGGGGCCTGTTGAAGCAATTAATTAAACATGCCAAACAACGCGATTGTCAACCAGCGATGCGACTCGTTGTGGGCCGGGTAAAACATCCAGGGGGGCGGGTCAATTTGGGTGTAAAGGAGGCAGACACGAGATCAAAACTGGCTGATACTGGGGGGAAGGGGGAAAGAACCGGGCACGGGAAAAAAACCGGAAGGAAGAATGCATTGGATAAACCGTTGGTAAGGTGCTTTCAGAGGAGAACCGAGGTGCTAGGGGAGAAAAGGGGATGGCCTTAGCACAAAGTGAAGAAGCATGGCTAAGTTGCAGATACCATGAAAAAAACCGTCTTCAGGATGGAGGATTAATGGCGAGGGAAAAAAATACATTGGAACAAGAGGATTGAACCTCTAAAACCGACGAGCTTCGAGTCCTTGAAAGTATAGGATTCGGATGACTGGGAGTCGGAAACCGGGGTAGTCATGGGGAGGGGGTCGCAAACGGAAGGGGCCCCTTCTGATAGGGGGACGGAGCGATCTTGAAGAACGGTGGGGCGGTCACCTGGTTTGCAGCTTTTCGGCCTTGGGTGGGGCGGGGTGCTCATGGACGGTACTCGATCTAGCTTGGAAGCGTAAAGACAAGTCCGCCAAAAAACACTCGGGGTTAACGGGGCCAAGGAAATAATAGGTACAATGAAAGAAAGAGGACTGCCATATCAAAGAAAGAGGACGTTGGTGGCAGGGGGGGGGGGGGCCCTGAGTATAACTAAGTGGACGAAAAACCAAAACGGGAGCACGACAAAAAAAGGTGCGGGGTGATAAAGTAAGCACACTGGAGAAGTCGTTCCTTTGGGTTGCGCGCCACGTCGCAGAGGCGTAGCGGCAAAAGAGGGACGGCCAAAAAAGGGGACGTCTCGGGGGGGAAAGTGGTATCGGGGAGTAAAAGGTCAAGGAGGCGCAAGGAGGCAGTGTGGAAAAGACGAAGGTGCGCACGGGGCCCGAGCTCAAAAAAAGCAGGGAAAGACATCGAAGACGGCGCTGGGCGTCACATTATATAGGGGTCCAGGGGGGCTCGAAGGGCGTCAAGGGAGAAGCATCGCTTGGGGGGGGGGGGAACAAAGAAAAAAAACGGGCAGGGGAGTGAAAATATGGAGATCGGAGCCAAGAAGAACAGGCACGGGTCGCGCCGAAATGTCGGGCGTAAGGGGCGATAATGGGTCACAGTGCAATAATTAAAAACGGGACGAAGAGCGGCCCGATTAAGATCGGCAAAAAAACGCCCTTCAGGGTTAAAAACCAGCTGGCCGCTTGACGCGCACGAACGGTTCGGCCGTGGTGACGGAGGGGAAGATCCCGAAACGTCCTTCGCCATCAAGGCCGTAGAATATCGAACACAAAAACGCTGGTTCAAAAACGTGGAGGCGCGCGCGAGTTGCCAAAGATGGGGAAAAAGGGGGGGGATTCCCCTCAGCGATGAGTAAGGACCCTACGTCTAAGAGTACGTCCGAGGACTTTCCTTCGGAGAACTTCGAAAAAGTCTCGGAACACAACGAGGGGGAGCGACTACCGAAGAAAACTTTCTACGGGGAAAAACAGAGATCGAGAAAGAAGGAAAAAACTTTTCATCGGAAGGGGTCCTCAGAAAGAAGACGGCGTGCCGGGGAAACATATCAGATCCAACGGGGAAGAGTCCAAGGGATAAAGGGGGGGATCATGTAAGGTCAGACCATATTCGAAGGAAGGGGAGGAATTGTGGGGACGACCTCAACAGGACCGCGACAGAAAAACACGCAACGGAACTGGGGGTCAGCTCTGAAGCATACGGAGATTGGAGAACGAGACGTCGCCCGCTCGGCAACCTCCACATAGGATAAGAGGAGCCACAAAGCAGATCAGAAGAAAAAGCGGGAACCACGACAACAGAGTTGGGGTTGTGAAGAGGGGGCGACGGCTCTCGGGGGGCCTAAAAAGGGGAATTGGGGGGAAAGGGAGGGAAACCCTGCCAGAGCCACCAGCTAGGGGTGGAGAGACGGTCGTGACTTTGGTGCTTGCCGGGGGTGGGGATGGGCCAAAAGGTGCGGCGTCAACTTAGTATTCAGAACAGAAAAAAGCTTCCAGATGAGAGGAACATCTTCTATTCCAATGGGACTGGGATTTTGTTAACGGATGTGAAAAACGGTGAAGAAAAGGAAAAAACAGCAAAGTGAAAAAAATTCCAAAAATAACCGGCTTAAGAATGTGTCAATTAAGGTCTCCTACACCTGCGAAAAAATGCAAAGATGAGAAAGGCCTCAATCGCGCAAACCCACATAAGTCATCTCCTGGGGAAACCAGCATTCCTAGGGGGTCTAACACCATAACGGGTCTGAATAACCCGGTTAAAAAGGGAGGACAGTATCTCCGGGAGGGAAAGGAATAATTTTATACTCAGGAACGCCGTCGGATTCAGAGGAAAATTGGGCGGGCAAAAAAAATCTTTCGCCGAAAAGGCCCAATGTCCGAAATGGCCCTGCTAGGGGAAAAGGGAAAGCACGAGATGGTGGAGTGCGGGGTCCACGACACGATGTCTGTTCAAAAAACACACAGAGAAAAAGGAAAGAAGAAGCAGGGGGGGGGAAGATGAGAAGCCAATCAGATACCAAGGGGGGGGGGAATCACAATTCAGTTAAGGGACGATCCACCGTCCGGGCTGACAAAGGCGGGACCGGACACCAGAACCCGGGCTCGCGCCAGAGGGCAAGACAGAAACCTATAGGCCGAAGAAAGACTCAAAAAAAAAGAAAAAAAAAAAAGAAAAAAAAAAAAAAAAAAAAAAAGAACAAATAAAATGAAAAAAAAAAAAAAGAAAAAAAAAGTAAAAAGAAAAAACAAAAAAAAAAAAAACAAGAGGAAAAAGAAAAAAAAAAAAAAAAAAAAAAATAAAGAAAAAAAAAAAAAAAAAGAGAAAAAAAAATAAAAAAAAAAAATAAAAAAACAAAAAAAAAAAAAAAAAAAAAGAAAAGAAATCTCAGAAGGCTGAAAAGAAGTGAGGAGAATACCTGATCGGCTCGGGTAGCCAGGGAGGTCTAGTTCCCGGGCGAACTCCTAGACACTGGTTTTGGGGTGGGGGAAAAACCGGGGGGGGGGGGAAGGACTCCATGCCAAATATCGGCAGTAAAATGAGTACACCCACGGCAGATTCATGGGAAAGTTCGGAAGCCTTTCAAGGTTTTAGCGAGGATTCGGTCATCTAACTAAAGGGGGGGTCTATCGGAAGGAATGTATCTGAGCTAAAGGGAAATGAAGTATAATGGCCGGACTCTCAAAGGGCAAAAGGGGGATTAGGGAAAGGCGTACATCAATCTTAGACAAGGAAAACTGGGACTCGGGAAAAAAAAGACTCACAGCCTCTATTTTATGTTGCACACAAACACGCAAGGGCAAACACAGGTGTCGGAATGTAGACTGAACGACAAGGGTGTGTGTTCCGAAAGAGCCGAGAATACAGCTCAGACAGTTCTCAGATAGGGGGGGAAGCCAGCGAACCAAAGATAGAGGGCGGAATCTCAGAAAACGGAAAACGAAAAAGCAACGCCAGCGGGGATCTCTAGCGGACGTCATCCGTACACACAGCTGGAAAGATCGGCTCAACGGGCGGCCAATCAGGAGGAATTAGCATCACAACACAAAAGGATGAGAGGGAAAAGGAACAAAAGGAGCACCTTTCTCTAGATGGCCTCGGGGGAGCTCCTCGAGGGGAAGCGGAGGGAGAGACTAAGGCTGTACCTTTCTTGCGCGTCTCGGAAAAAAAGATTTCGCCTCCGCGAAGCTTTCGCACAAACAGAATAGTGAAAACTAAAGGAGGAAAAAAAGCAGAGGGAATCGGGGGCGCGCCAGACCCGATAAATGTCGTCATTCTCAAAAGGAAAAAGTGGTACTGAAACAACTGTCGGGGTGCGGGTGGGGAAGGAAGGGGGGGAGGTGCCCAAATCGCCGCGGAATGCGAAATCGAAAAGAACTGGGACAACTCGTAGAGGAAGGGAAAGACTCTTCAGAAAATGGCCGAGAAACGGACTGGGAGAAAATCCTGCCCATTGAAACGTCTTAGGAACGCAGAAAAATCCGAGAAACACTGTGAAAATGGGGAGCCCGGAACTAAATGTAAAGAAGTGGAGGCTCAGAAAAGCCGAATATGGGAACATTTGAAGGAAACAAAAAGGTCAGACCAGCCAGGGAAACACTATCAATGGAAGGGCCAATCCACGACGATGCAGTTGAAAGACGAAGGCTAAAAAAAGAAAAAGAGGGGTCAATTACGGAGAGGGTGAAAACAAAGTGAGAAGCTTTCTGAACACAGCTGGGGGAGGAACTCGGCGCGCGCCGGAGCTTGGTCCAAGACAGCCATGGGGGGGGGGTCAAAGGAAACTGTCGGCGCGTACGGCAAGTGATTAAAAAAATGGAAGAGTAGGCAGGGCTTATATTTTATGGCCAGATGTCCGCTTCGCGAGGAGGGGAGGTTGAGGGAGCATATGGGCTCTCCGTAAAAAGAGAAAGAAACTCTGGGGAAAGATGTCGACGAAACGAATCCTGGAGGGGGCGGAAGAATAGATTTTGAGGGAACGGGAAAAAGACGACGGAGTTTTCAGGGGGCAAACGGAAGCTTCAGAAGGGAAAGGGGTGTGAAACGGGTTGAATGATGGTGAGAAACCAGACGGGACGGGAGCGAAAAATATTTGTGTGGCGCGGGCGGCTTCAGGGAATAGCAAAAGGGGGGGAGAAAGCCGGGGGAAGAGAGGGGTGAACAAAAGGAAGAACCTGGGGGTCTGGGGCAGTCATCGGCGGTGAGGATAAATGTTTTCAAGTGAAATTCAAAAAACCAGCCCAAGCTCAACACGATGGAATCTGAGAGTTCCTGGATGGGGTAGACCGCAGGAGGGGAGCAGAAATGGAAAAGGAGAAAGGTGCAGGCTCAAGGAGCCCCCACGCATAAAAAGGTCCCAAAATCTATCGAAAGCTACATCTATGGGAAAAATACCTGAAGACGGGGGAGGCAAGGTCGAGGCAAGCCCAGACCGTGAAACTCATCATGATCTGGAGGAAGTGGGTTCCGATCTGAGGCTGAGGAGAGTGGGGAATATTCGGAAGAAAGAGGAGGGGGGGACTGGGGGAACTCGGCGCGCGTTCGAGCTTAAAGGGGGGAAGATCAGGACGGATGCGGAGAAGGCGGACAAAAAGTGGGAAGTTCGCGGAG
>Ga0179593_1694583_pt1 | contig 11424 bp, 12 predicted proteins | sample CZODoug2_1_08_16_FD_185931 | JGI IMG/M metagenome (GOLD analysis project Ga0179593, IMG submission 185931) | Vadose zone soil fungal communities from Angelo Coast Range Reserve, California, USA - CZODoug2_1_08_16fungal (PacBio error correction) | ecosystem: Environmental > Terrestrial > Soil >...
TAGCAGGAACGGGCAGGGCGGGTTAATTACTTAGGCAGGCTTCAGGACAGGTGCCGACCAGACAACGGTTGATATTCGTGGCGGAGGGCCTTCCGGGGTCCGAGCGTGCCGGCGATGGGCCAGGTGCGTTGCCATGAACACAAAGGCGCGCACCCTGCACCGCGAGGAGTGGGGGGTCATGGGTTCACGCATTGTGAATTAAAGGGCAGGCGCAATTCGGGGGCGCCGACGGTGTGGATGCGGTTTTATAATAGCGCAGGATGTGCGAAGGCCACTGTTGTAAGGGGTGATAGTAATGGCGGCCACAAGATCCACGCATTGAATAACCAGCACCAGTAACCAGATAGTTTCGTATATCGACCGGAGCAAACAAGCCGCCGAGACCCCCGAGCTCGCTCAGTACGGCCTTGATTAAGACGTCTTGTGTGTGGGCCGGATACGTGGGATGCGCGTGCTTGTGTAACGGTATGCCACGTAAATCAAGAGCTGGACACCGGCGATCATGGCGTAGGGTATTTGAGTCGCGCTTGTGGTTTGGGGAGTTACTGTAGGCCACACATTTCAGATCCGTTATTTGGCGCGGGTGGAGAGCTACTTTTGCGGCCACGAGGCCGTTTGAAGCTTTTCAGGCGCCACAGAATGTCAGTAACACGTCTGTGATGTTGCCTGCCAGGCGGTACGACGGCATAGTCGGTTTGCAACAAATGAAAACCAAGCCCATAGCCATTTCCGGGGGTCAATAAACAGAAGAAGGGTGATGAGCTTAATTGGTCTGGTTGGTCGTTGATTCTGGGACATCTCGTCTATTCTTACATTTCGTCTTGGGGGGCTTATAGCGTGTTCTAGTGTGGGAGACTTCAGGGGGGGGGGTTTTGGTTCGTGTTTGCTTTGACGTCTTCACTTTTGTCCGATCGTCTGGTTCCATCGTGTCCATCAGGTTTTCAAAGACTGACTGTTTCAAGAGATGAGCAAGGTCAAAGAGACGACATCAGTAGCGGAGAGAGCAATGGCGACAGCAAACGCGATACTCTTTTCAATATTTAGAATAGCTCCTATTGAGATGATTCAATAAGATCCACACACGAACTCCCGGAAACTGTGTGTCTAATAGTCCGAGGGGGTCAGCGAAATGGTAGACCTCGGATGTGTGCTTTTCGCGGGGAAGTGCAATAGCGGACACGCTTATAATGCCTGGGGAGGGTGCCAAACTCTTTCAGGGGGAAAGGTGGTCCCCCCCTCGTAGACAGCATAGAATTCTGGTATGGTTTGTCCCCTTGGTCGCCGTGATGACTGAATCTCGTCTGCGGTGTGCGCAACAAAACCAAGGTCACAGAACAGCGGACGCCCGAGAGCGTACATCCGTCACGGCCAGTCAAGATAAAAGCCGAATGAGCCAACGCCGCGATGCACAGTACACCGACATTCCAGGGTGTGGGGGGGGTGGGGGAGAGGGGGGTGGGGGGGGATGGTGGGGTGGGAAATTCGTCAAGTCCGGCGGTAGCCGCGGCGCAAATCCGAGCCCGGAACCACCGATAAAATAGTGCCAAATGAAGAACTTACTGGATGTGGCGAAGTTCCCCCCGTCGATGCGACTCAGTCGAACCAGTTCGTGGCGTGTCTGCAGCGCCAGGGAACGGGGTGCTCTGGTTAGTCAAGTGGTGCGGCCGGGAGTCTGCCATCACCGCTGCTATCTGGCAAGATAGAAGCTCGAATGTTTTTCGGTGCCGTACCACGCTCTACGGACATGACGGGCCGTGAAAAAGCGGTCCGCTTAGGCATTCTCGTTTTAACGGCGGCGGCCTGGTGCGGCGCACTCGGGTTGGCTAGCACATAATTGAAGCACTCGGACCGAAAGCTGCGTGGGTGTGCTTCAGGCGAACGGCTTCATGCCGGGGCACCCCTTATGGCGTTTGGAAGACAATCCGGCAAAGCAACTCTCCTCGATGCGCAAGTGGACGGCGGGGGGTCAATGGTGTAAACGCCAAACTTTCCAAACCGGCTACTCGCGCGCCGCGACCGCGAGCGTTGCCAGAAATTTCTGGTGTTTGAAAGGCGACGTACAAATCTTTAGCGGAGAATTCAAGAATCGCGCCTCTACATCTCCCAGCTACGATCGTGTGGGGTGCTCTCGCGCCCTTCGCTTGCTGGGGAGAGGGCTACCGGCAAGGCCAAGAAACGACTTCGCTGACCGGCAGTCGCCGGGTAAACTTGGTTCGCGCCATTGGGTTACGCGTTCAATGCGCGGTGGGGGGGGGGGGTGGGGGGGGGGTGGTGGGGGTGGGGTGGAAAGTGTTGACCGCCGCACAATGAGGGGTGTGGAGTGTGGTGGTTGTGAAATTTGGATTTTGTGTGTGGTGTCTGGGGTGGGTTATGTATAGGTGGTGGGGTCTGTTGGGTGGGTGTGTGGTGTTGTGCTGGGTTGTGGAGTGACTCTGCTTAACTCTGACTTAGGGTCAGGGTGGATTTCCAGACTACTTGAGCATGTAATACGGGCGTCGAACTACCTGCCGCTCTGAGGATTTCTGCTTGTTGGTCGCAGCATTCAACTAGATCGCAACGCTACCACCACAGCGTTGATGCGCCGATCTCACGCAGAAATGACTGCGGAAGAACGCGCGAAGCTAAGTCGTCCGTGGACGGGGTGGGGTTCCAGCGCGAATGATGGTACGACGCTTGAGGGGGCTCTCGGGCGGAAAGGTCGGGACTCCGAAGACCTAGCGCGCGAGATCGTCAAGAAAGAGGCGCTGGCTGCGCTGTCGATTAGCGGCTGAGATAGAATATATGGGCGAGCGCGGGTGCTGCCCATAGGGTAGTCGCGGAGAAAGGAGTGTCGGGTTGGGGACCAGACTACTTAGCAATCGCAGAAGTCAATCTACGGTGGTGGAACCTGCCGAGACAGCAGGACTAGAGCTGACCCAGTTCGGAGAAATTGTGTAGAGCTGCGATTGCCAGGCTTTGGCTGAAAGGCAGAAAGGCGCTGCTTTGAGGATCGTCATGCCGGTTGGGGGCTATCAAGCAGGAAAAGGTCAGGGCGGTAAAGGATCGAACGGGTGGGTCGTAGCTTTCTGTGGGGCTCGGGTGGTGAGGAGGGGTAGAGGGTTAAGGGAGGGAACGAGGATCAGGTCATCGCGCGCTCGTAAGTGTTTGGGCCCGGCGGGATCGGAACTGATGAGGTCTGCACGGCTCAAATAGAAAAGGTAACGACGATCCCGCGTCGCTCACATCTGAAGACTCGATCTTGCGTAACCGAACAGTGTCGTTGGTGCTCGCCGGGCCATTCCGAGGCATGCGGCATGACAAGTTGGCGGCAGCTTCGTGGGCGTAGGCCGGTGGGGTATGTGCCGTCCGCAGCTGATGTCGGGGAGATGGCCGGGAACCAAAGCAACCAGCCGTTCGTAGGTCAACGAGAGACGGATTGCGTCCGGTCTGAGCGTGACTCAATCTGGATGCGGCAGGGCGTGGCTGGATCTGAACGCGCTGTGAAACAGTCGGAAAATGACACATGGATGACTCCCTGGCGGGGAGGGCTGGCGACCTGGTGTGTCAGTAGCGAACTTACTGCTGCGGGGGACAAGCGAAGTACTCGCATGCGCGGTGATGGGACAGGGTTTGCTGAACGGGCAGGCGATGAAGGTGGATCGGCTGGCATCCTCGAGCCAGGATATGTCCGTTTATGAGGGGGGGGGCGCGCATCGAGCGGGGGCCTTAAGTGCGCGCGCGCAGCTTGCGCCCGCGACCCCCCGCCGAATCACGGTCCAGCGGCCAGTTAAGGAGGATGGCCTGCCGTTTGAGCGGATGGGCCGTAGCAATCGTCAAGTCGGAAGGCCGGGTCGGCAAGACGAGGCCCAGCGGACTATGGCATGAGGGGCATCGGAGCGCGGCCAGTGGGGAGGTGAGCCGGCGGAGGGGTCCATGTCCGTTCGCTCTGTGTCAGACATCACTCCATTCGTGTGGGGCCGCTAAGAAAGGGCCGCGGATTGCCTTGGTCTCGTCTTCGGTGTGAAGCACGTTTGGTCGTAAATGCGAGAGTCGGAGCATGGAACCACGAGGTCGCCTGTCCGCTTGCCGGTGCGGTGTACTCTGGTCGATAGAAGGGGCGGTGTCGTGAATGCTGTGCAGCGGCGTAGCGCCTTTGTGGAAGACGCGTGGGCGCCGGTGTCGCACGCCACCGCGTGGCGCCTGATGGTCAGCGCGTGGCTGCAGGATGACGCGCGGCCGGGGGAGGGGGGCGCAATCTGTGCTAAGACTTAAGAGCAACCTTCCGCTCGTCCTGATCCGCTCGCCAGTCGCGGCAGCAAAAACAGACTGAAAGGCGGGATACAGGCTGGTAAAAGCAGCGTCTAACGGGTTTCCGATCCGCGGACAAGTCCCTCCAATAGCGCAGGTACAGGTGCGTTTCTATCATATACGGTGGATGGGGAGAGGTCTTCAACGTGCAAGCGTAACGAATGCAGCTTAGATGCCCGGTTGCCGACGAAAGATGCGCGTGTGTTGCATGAATCTCCTGCTGCGAGGCCACTGACGACAAGGCGTGCTCGGCCTGCAGCCCAAGCTACGATAATCCGGGCCGCTCTATGTCGTAGTCGAACAAACAATTCCGCGCTTAGGCATACGCCTCCAGAACGTAGGGCATCCGTTATGACGTTGAAATTGCCTGGCGCCGACGGCAGTCCAATATCTGGAAAGTCTGTAATCGATCAGCCATAGAGCGTGGCGTTGAAGTGTGCCATGACACGAACTGGCACTTTGGTGCACCTGCATGGCTCGACGTCTCAGCGTATAACGATTGTTGCCCGGATCAAGTGGTCAAAAGACCACGAATGGCTGGTGAGGAATGCGTGCCTGGCCGCTCCAAACCGATAAGGCCGGTCGCACCGCCGCCATCACGAAGTTCCAAAGGCCCTGGCGTTTCACTGCGATCCCGCGATGTGAGGCCGGCCGGCAGGCGGCGTCCCCCAGGCGGCTGCGCTCGCGGCCGCGTCGAGCCGTCCCAGTAGACTGTGTCGGCGGGTTCTTGGTGAGCGCCTAGCGGAGATTGACGGCGCTAAGCGGATAGGGATCGGTGCGACCGTGGCGGGTCGGGAATGGCACCCAGGGCTCGGGTCGATGAAGCTCTCGCGGAAGGTAAACAGTTCTGTGTGTTGTTGACGCAGCGCCAGAAGCCGTAAAGGGACCGGGGGTGGGCAGCAGATGGCGTGTGTCGCATGCGTGCGTTAAGTCGACGAGACTAGTAGCGCAGCCCTCATAGGCAGAATGTCGAGCTGCAGCAGGAAGCCCGGTCCTGATGAATTGCGGTCCAGGGCAACCGATTGTCGAGCCAAACGGCGTCACGTGGCGAGGGATCGGGGAATGTTCCCTACGCGTGCTGAACCTTCAAGGCCTGGAGAGTTCCCCGTTTTGTCTGAGGCACCAGCGCTCACGCTCGCATTGCCAACGAGAGAGGGGCCGGTAAGTAGTCGCGGGGGTAGGCCGCATTCCGTCCTCCTCGCGCGACCACACCGTGGCCTTCACGCGTCTCGTCGACCTGCGTTGCGAAATCAGCAAACCGTCATAATGCGCCTAAAGTGAACCTAGCCCAGCGACGAACCTCGCGACCGAAGGAAGCCCCGCCGATCATCAGGCGTATGCACCATAGACGTTACGCGTCGGGCAGCGCCGGCTGCCTGCGCTGCGTCGGCGAGCGAGCTTACTCTGTGGTCTGCGTCGCACCCTAGGCAGAATCTCGTACATTCTCGCTCGTCACATTCCTGTGCAAGTCAGCTCGCTACAAGCAACAGGGGGAACAAAAAAACAAAACGGAGTAAATGCAAAGAGAGAGATGAACTGGCACCTCGCATTGAACCTGTCGATCATGTGGCGGAAGATTCGCTGGGGGGTGCCGACTCATAAAGAACGGCGAGCCTCTGCTCGCCTGCCAAGAAAACGCTCGCCGGCGCCGCGGCCGGCCTGCCGGCGTTCCGACGCTATCGCGTCTGTGGGTGGCATCACGCTAATGATGCGCGGGGCGCTTGGCTGCCGGGCCGCGTCGTGGAAATGCAGGATTTATTGTCTATCGTAGATTGGCTGTATCGGGGGCCAAAGGAGGTAGTCAGACGGTCGCCGGTGACGAGACGTTGGTGTGGTCGGGACGCGGCGAGGACTGCAGCCAACGACTCTACCGCCGGTGGCAATGAGCGCTCAATTGACCGCGGGCCTCGACAAACGGGCACACGTCACGGCCTTGAATGGAAGTAGTTCGTCCTCCGTCGGGGAAAGTTACGACCACGCCACGCTGAACGAGAGCCGTTGGGTGGGCCTCGCCAGATCGGTGTGGACCTAGGCAAATTTCCATGGAGAAAAAGCTTCCTCGGGACAAGGTGGGGCCTCTAGGTTAGGGGTGTGCCGGCACATATCGAAGAGAATCGGCCGACTACGGGCGCTATGCGCAAACACGCAATGTGTCCGGTCTGGCTTCCGGGCGCTGCGTCAACCGACAAAGGCAAGAACACAGCCCAGAACTGTGTTTTCTCAATAAGGGCTTCCCGGCGAGAGCTCATCGACGAGCTGCGCACTCGCCGGCGGCCCATACCGCTATCGCTATCGCCGCCATCCTAACGTTCGGTCGGCTCACAAGATCTCCGACAATCTCCTAGAGGTCGTGGCGCAGAACGCGGCGGGCCAGGGGGGTCAGACTCTCCCGCGTGGGTAGGGTAGCGGCCGCTGCCGCCGGCCTCCATGACTCTTCAAAAAGAAAGAAGATCGCGTTGAACGAGGCCTTTGCACCTCGTGGCGTCTGTGTGCGAGGCATCGGTGCTCGGCACGTCCATGGCAACAAAGCATGCACCGCATCGGTGTGATCCGCCACTTGAGGTGCCAGGGCACAGATCGTGGTTAATGAAGCCGCTGAGCGTTCTAGACGCGGTGCAAAGTGTCCGTCAGTGGATATTGGACAATCACCGCCACTCGGTCTCTATGGTGAGATCACGATCCAAATGGGAGAAAGGGTACCAAGCGTCGTAGCAGGAGGCGAATTTCAACTATTACCGAAAGGAGGAGCTCCGCATGGCTGAGGATATCCCAAGGTGGAGAGTGTTGTGCTACGAACAACCCTCGTGCGGCTTCTTGGTAGGCGGCTGGCGGCGATAAGGCTGCGCTGTGTACGAGTGGCTCGCACAGGCAAGCTTTGGGCAGACACGATCGTGCGCAGCAAACCAATGCAAGCGCATATGTATCGTTGGCCGTATGAAGAAGGGAGGGAGGAGGGAGAAACGCCGGTCACGATCGTGAGGAAACGCCTATACCTGCGTACTGGCGTGGATTGGTCCGCCGGATGGAAGCTAGGGAACACAGATGATCCGACTTCATGAATGTTTGCGGGCAATATGTGCCGCGGCTGACGGGGGCGATCGAAATTGCTTCCCGCGTCGATGCGCCTCCCGGGGCGTCAGTACCTGGCAGCGGCTGGGCCATCCGGCCCGAGCTGGAAAGTGTTTGCTACCACGGGTGGTGCCGCGGGTCTGCACATAGGCGCGACGTCCGTAGCAGATCACGTGGGAACCAGCCATGACCGTGGTTTGCCGGCACCGGCAAACTTCCCGCGACCGGATTGTATCGCATCGCCAAAGGTTCAGGTTGTTCGGACGCAACGACTAGACCAAGCCATCGCGGAGCCTTCTGGTCGGCGGCACAATAAGAGTTGATGTCAGTGACAACAAGCGCTACTAAGGGGCTCAAGTCCGAGGGGCTCAACGCCGTGCGCGGAGTGTGGGATCATGAAGTCCTCATGGGGCGCCGGTCTGCCAAAAATTTCTGCCGAGATGGAAAGTATCCGGACTCTCGACTCAGGCGCCTCTGGCCTCGGTTTGGGGGAAATCGTGATCGGCGGGCGGTTTTTGCGGCGTGCGCAAGCTCATCGCGTCGTCAAAGACTTAAGGGTCGCTCGAAATGCGCGAACATGCAGACGTCAGCCGAGAGACTGGTCGATGCGAATTCGCGCATGCAGACCGTTGCAATCTGCCTTCCCTTCAGTCAACCGTTTGTTCATACGCGGTTCATAGCGCGGAAGCTTGCCGGCGCACATTTCGTGCTACGACAAGGTCTGCCAGGCGGGCGGGCGGCACTTGGTCACACAAAAGTTGCAGTCTCGAGAAAACTGGACTTCAGGTGTTCGAACCCTCAGGGCTAATACGTCACGCTCAGGCGACTTGCAATCGGATGCTCGCCTACTACAGTCGTGCTGGGTGCGGTTGAGCGAACCGGCATCTGACGGAATCCGCTGGATTGCCTACCCGTCTACTACAAGCCTGGCGCGTCCAGTGTCATGAAGGAGATGGCCGCATCCTATGAAGGCCGGCGAGCAAACGACACTGCTTCCGGTCGCCTGAAGCTCTGATGGAGGGTCGTATTTCTGGAAACGAGGTGTCGAGGCGCGGCGGAGTGCGGTAACGGTAGTATGGTTACATCTCCGGTCGAGAGTCCTGTTGGTCAGGTGTCTGCGACCGTACCCGGGGCCCCTACGATCGCGCGCTAAGTCCTGATCGGCCTACTATACGGGGATCAGGATAGCAAGAAGCGCGAAGTCAGGAATCTGATCCTGCTTTAACGAGAGGCCACGGTATATGCTTTCTCCAGCAGCGCCTTTTCAGAACGCCTTGAAGAGCTCTAGAGAAACCGACCAATCTCGATTGGGTGTCTCCTCTCTTCGGGAGTGGCAATGATGACACCTCGGTCTAGGCCTCGCGAGAGACGGGTCGTCACGCGAAGCTTCTCGCGCCAACCAGGACATCTGTCCCGCCAAAATCATTCCGCCGCAAAATGGGCGCCCGGGCTCGTCCGATCTCGCGCAGGTCGTCTTCCTGGAAGGTCGCCTTTTTCCGATAGTCAAGCGCGTAATCATGGTTGAGGCGCAGGTCGATACGACTTTCGATCTCGGGGCTGTCTCGCCTTCGCCAATGCATAGCTGAATTGAGAATCGGCGGACAACTTGGTTAGGTGGTAAGCTGCGGATCAGATGTTGTAATTTGGACACCAGGCAGAAAAGGGTGAGGGCAGGTCCGGGTGGTGGTCGATTTAATGATCCATGGTCAGGGTAAGCGTGCCTAGGGGTAATCACCGTGACCTCGAGAATCAATAGAGGTTCACGTTAGAAGGGGGGGGGGAGAGGGGGAGGGGGCGAAAGGGGACGCAATGAAGACGGAAATACCATGTTCGGAACCAAGTATACCGATAACCCAAAAGGCGAGTGCCTGGCGCGACGCGCCGGTAAGGTTGTGGTTACCTTCTCGGTTGTCCCCAGGTAAGTACGTAGCGGTAAAAGAGCCCCAACGAATCGAGTACTTGGTGAGATGTAGTGGCTGATGAATTCTCCGGAACGGCTTGTACGCGAAAAATCACCTTATCACACCTGAAAGAGAGAGGGGAGACAAATCACAAAAACACCAAGATTTCTGGCAAGTTCTTCGGTCGCGGACGCGCTAGTAGCGGTGACAATGGACGGGTCGGCACCATGACGATTCACGGTGCGATCGCTTGAGCGTTGGGTGTGGGATTGTCTATCAACTAATAATGGGCCTGTCCGGCATGGGTAGCCGAGTTGGGGTCGACTGAATCACCGACGCGCATTTCGTCCGAGTGCTCCATTGCCTGGGCCCCAAAGCAACCGATCGTCACCCGGGCCGCCGTTAAACGAGTAATGTCAGCGGACGCTTTGGCCGCTTCCTGGGGTCGGTCGGAGCGTGTAGGCAACGAAGAAACATTTCGGCTTCTATCTGTGGTCCTATCGTGGCCAGCGCTTGATGGGACCTCCCGGCCGTTCTCCATTTAACTATAGAGTCTTGTTCGTACAGCGCGGGACGACTGGTGGATCGTGATGACGAAGGAGGAACTTCCCACAGTCGTCAATGTTCTATAGCTTTGTCCGTAGTCTTATATATCGGTTGGCATTGCGCTGGGCTCGGCCTTTGGGCGGCTCCGCGGTAGCATTGCCGCTTTCCGTGGAGCTTGTCCGTGGTACTGGGGGAGAAGTGCTCAGCCGGCGTTGGCTCCGTCTTTCTGGGTTTATGCTTACCGGGGTTTCCTGGCCGTGACCGCTGATCACGCTTCTCGGGCGTCGTGTTTCATTTGGAATTAGGTTTTGTTGGCGAACCAGGAAAAGGCCGCAGACTAGATCGGGTTCATCGCACGGCGAAAAGGACACTACCAAGAGAATTCTCGTGGCTGTCCTCCGGGGATAAAAGCGTTGGACGCATTATAAAGCGTGTCCAGCTATTGCACGTTTGAAAAGCCACCCGCGAAAGTTCTACAAGTGTCGCGTGGACCCCCGGAACAATGCACCGGAATACACAAGTTCCGGAAGTTCTTGTGTATGGATATGAACATTCAAAGGGAGCTCTGAAGGTAGTGAAAAAGTACTCGCGTTGCTGGATTCGCCATGTCTCCTACTCCATCTCGATGTCGTCTTTTGGCCTTTGTCCTCAGAGGGTGACAAGCAGGAGCAGCCTGCAAACCGATGACAGATGGACAAGCCGATGGACAAACAGGAAGACGTCAAGCAAAAGCACGCGGGACCAGCAAGTACTCACAATAAAGTAAAGAAGGACGAAATAGAAGGAAAGACGAGATGAAGAAACGACCAACCGGAAATAAAGCTCATCACCCTTCTCGCTTTATACCAACGCCGGCAGCTGGCCGTGGTTTCTTTGTATGGTTAAGCCACGTGACGCCGGGCGCGTCGATTCCCGCCCGAGAGGCAAGGGCGTCCATACGTGGCTAGAAGTTTGTTGCGCACTGAACGCTTCCACCGGCGAATCGTGGCGCACCAGAGACTCGCGGGTTCCACCCCGTCAATAACGGACGGGGGCTAAACTTTGGACGGCAGTCGATCCTCGGAACCCACAATAGTAGCTGACTTCACAATTACGTAGGGCGGCCGATGGTCCGGGTAGTGTCAGCCTTGATCTGTGGCGAGGAAAGAAGACCAGCAGCCAACGCAGGGACATAAGCAAGGAATATCGGCCCAACAAGACGTTTACCAAGTGGATTGACATGAGGGCGAGATTGACGGGACTTCGGGTGGCGGGCTTGTTCGTCATGTCGATAAGAAAGTTCAATGGATATCCAGGTTCGTGGGTAATTCAAAAAGCGTGTCATTGGCGGGTGGGCACTACAAATAGTCAGCAGGTTGCCTTCGACATAGAAATGCAACGCGACAGGGCCGTATCGCGGCGCGACTGTTGGTGACTCACTGCTTGGAACGACATCCAGAGCGGGTTCAAGAGGGTTTGACAGGGGGGGCGGGCTTTGTGTTTTTATGGTGACTAGACCTGGGCCACTGCAGGGACTTATGACGCGGCGTAAGTCAAAAGCGCTGAAAAATTTGGGTGGTGGTGCAGGGGGGGCCTGGCCGAGGAGCCTAGTAAGCATAGCGCCTCGGCCCTGGGTAGATCC
>Ga0179593_1700003_pt1 | contig 11424 bp, 14 predicted proteins | sample CZODoug2_1_08_16_FD_185931 | JGI IMG/M metagenome (GOLD analysis project Ga0179593, IMG submission 185931) | Vadose zone soil fungal communities from Angelo Coast Range Reserve, California, USA - CZODoug2_1_08_16fungal (PacBio error correction) | ecosystem: Environmental > Terrestrial > Soil >...
GGAAAAAATAAAGACGGGCCCCGGAAGAAAGAGGGAACGTCTGGAATGAGAGGCCTGGAAAGCAACGGTGTGGACGGAAGAAGGAAAGGATTATGGAGGAGAAGTAAGGGAGGGTTTTTGGAGAAAAAATCGGAAGGCCCAGGGCCTCGAGCTCAATGACGTCTCCACGCCCAACAGGACATGAACTTCAAAGGAATAAGGGAGCACTGGGGGAGACAGAGGTTTAACGGGGGAACTCGATATACGTCAGAATGAAGGGGGTCCGTTCGGAAAGAAAACCGTGACCCATTATCAGGCTGCAAAATGTCCAGACGTGAAACACATGTGGCGGAAAACGAAAAGTTTTAGAGAAGGGCCAAGAGACGGGACGGAAAATAAAAAATCACGGGGGGGATGCCTCGAAAACAAAGAATCCAAAAGGAAAAAAAAAGTGGAGCGAAGAAATAAGCCTGCCTGGCAATCTGCACCGCTTGGCCGAAGATAGAAGAGGGAGGTTCAACCTGGTTTAAAAGGTCACAGTTTTACTTTGGGGGAAAAAAAAAAGGTCACCAAGCGAGGAAAAAAACGACCCGTCCCACCAAAAAGACAAGCGGGTGCGCGAAAGTATGATTGCTAGAGGAAGAGAAAAGGCGTTCGCGAGGGGAAGTCTCAAAAAAGATAGGTGAACAGAAGAAAGAATACAAAGAGTATATAATCGAAAAAAGACCCTTCGGAAAGCGCGTCAACCAGCTTGGCGAAGGTATAGAAAAGGAATGATCAACTTGGGAAAGGAAAAGCTTCTGGAAAAAAGGGAAACCACAGGTTGAAAAAAAGAGGGACCAGTCGAGGCCGTCGCAGAAAAAAGCGGGTCGCGAAAGGGACAATTGAGAAAGACATGCAAGTAAAAAAAACTTTCGGAAAAAGGGCTCATGGAGGGAGGGGAGAATCAAGCCATCGGTACCCATTCGATGGGGACACGGGAAAGGGTTTCCAGAATGGGAAAAAAAATTTGGGGAAATAAAGAAACCGCGAGGGGAAAAAAAGAGGACGGCTAAACTGCACGGGGAGTGGTAACGGCAGGGAAAAGGAAGAAAAAAAAACTTTAAACTGGAACTGAACAGTTGGGCTTTACTGTGGAGATCAAAAGGCGGGAATTCATTGTTCGATTTCGAGAATTTTGAAGGGCCAGGAAGAAAGCAGGACGTGGAAAAGAGAAAAAACCGGAAAAGAGAGGAAAAGAGACGGCCCGCGTCTCCGAAAACTGGGGGGAAAAGAAAGATATCCTTGGGGAGGAGTCTGTAAGAGGAGGCTCCGGAGGGAGGAAGCTTTGCGAGGAGAAGTAGGGGTTTTCGAGGGGGGGAGAAAGAAAAAAAATCAATTGAAGGCCTCGGGGGAGGGGGGCCGGAAAAACCCAAAAAAAGGGGGTGCTGAAAGTGGGAGAAAAGGGGGAACCCAGAGAGAAGGTTCTGAAGGGATGTTAAAGATTACGAAAGGAAAATCGAAGGGAGAAGGGGTAAATTCAAAAAAACAGGGCCGTCACGCAGAAAGAATTCGAAAAAAGTAGGGGGGGGCCCCTTAAGAGGTTCCCGGGAAGGAGAGAGTTAAATACAACCAAAACCCAGGATATTATTCAGTCGATGGGAAAGGGGGTACATGGGAGCTGAAAGGAGGTCAGAGAAGGAGAGAGTTGCGACAAACATGAGTGGGGAAGGATGAGGAGGGGCCTCGGAGGTCTTAAAGAATTTCCTGGAATTCGAAGACCTGAGAAAAGAAGACGGAAGGTGGATTAAAAGAAAAAATGTTGGGTTTGAATCAGATTCACCCAGCTCTTCGGATAGTCTCGCCGTGGTGTGGTGTTTCCGCAAAAAAGAAGGGGCCATAATTTCGTTGCAATGGGGAGGCTCTCAGTTCCTTCAAAAGAGAAACTTGTGAGCAAGGACGAGGTCCTGAACGTGGGCAAGCGAGGGGGAGGAGAATGGAAACGGGGTTAAGTCCTCAAGAAATCCAGAGCCAGCGGGGGAAGGGGGAGGTCCTGCAGACGATATAATGGATAGCATAGGTAAACATAGGGGTTTGAGATCAGGCCCGAAAAAGTCGGAGGAGAAACGCAAAAAGTATTTGAAAGGGCGATCAGGCAGTATTGTTTCTTCTCCCCTGAGGAAGCGTGAATGAGGTGTTGAAAGGAAGGAGGAGCCGTTGAGCTGGAAGAGCATGTTGATGGAGAAAAATCCGATTCAAGAAAAGTTTTAAGGGAAGTCTCGGAAGGGGGGGGAGCTGGAGAAAGAAACAAGAGAGTCTTCTAGAATATATGACTCATGGAAAAACCAATTAAAGAAAGAAATCGGAAGGATTAGTTTTGATATTACTTTAGGAACGAGTGAGACAGTGGAAAAGGAAAGCTAATACCGGGGCGAATTCCTAGGGAAAAAGGGGAGCCCGAGGAGACCTAACCTCGACAAAATCAAAAAAAGCAACTGTGGGATGGATTAAAATAAAAGGGGGGATTATAGGAGAACCTAGAGAACTTATACCTCACGGTCTTTTGATAAAGGCCACAGAATCAAGGAACTTAGAGGGGACCGGGAGGAAAACGGTCTATTTGAGACCTTGAAAAGGTCATCGTCTCCCTCCTGAATGCAAAAGGGACCCACCGACAGCAAAAGTTATGAAGGGTAAGAGAGATCCGACTTCTCTAGGGAAGTTTCACAGTTAACTGTGGGTTTTGGGGGGTAGAAGCAGGGAGTTGAGGGGGGTTGCGAAAACAGTCTTAAGGCCACCGTAAAAGATGCCTTCATGAGAAACCGGAAGAATAAGCAAAAAAAAAGGCTTGAGGGAAAAAAAAACGAGGGATAGGGAAAATTGGGAGGCAAGGAAAAATTCCGACGGTCCTGGGGAATGCGAAGGAACGTAAGGGGGGGGGGACTCTTGGGATAAACAACTCAAGGAAGAAAGAAAGAGTTACTAAAGCATTACGTGTGGGGGGGAAAAAAAATAAAAGGGAAATTACCTCAACAGGGGAAGGGCAAAGAAAGGTGTTCCCGGGAAAAAAAATACCAAAAGAAAATAAAGAAATAAGATTGTTCAGAACGAATTATCAGATGCCTGAAAAATAAGGGAGCGACAAGAGGATGACTAACATTATTTGAAAGGTGACGTATTCTTATCGGAAGCCTCGGGGAAGGAGAATAAGGGGGGGTGAGCTCTTAATCTGATGGATGAGAGGAAGCACGAAGAGAGGAAGGACACATAACGAGAGAGGAAGGAGGCAGGGAACGGGGAACTGCTGAAGGAACTCCAGATTTCAGGGGAAAAAAGCATCTGGGGGGGAGAATGGAATAAAAAGGACCTGCCGAAAGGGGGAAATGGGTTGGCGAAACAAATGAGATATAAGACAAAAAAAAGCAGGGTCCTAGAACCGTAGGCGTCCGAAAGGTGGGAAAAAGATTCGGCGGAAAAAAAAAAATGGGGCGAAATGACGGAGATCAACAGCGTGACGCAGGAAGAAGAAATAGGCGAGCAGAAGTCGGACGAAAGAGTCTTCGTCCAAGGGGAAAGCGAGGGGGGGAAAGGGGAATCAAGGAAAAAAAAAGGAAGATACCTCCGTGGTAAGAGAAAGACGTCATATCGCGAACATCGAAAAAAAATGAAAATAGGAACAAGGTTCAAAAAGAGGGGGTAAAAAAGGAGGGGACTCTCTCTGTCATGAGGGAAAAAAAACCCTTATGGGGGGGCCAACCTTTGGGTCAGAGGGAGGGGGGGCCTCCTTGGAAGGAAGAAAAACTCGAAGAGTCTGGAAAGAATCTGAAAACATGGGGGATCGAAAAATGAGGGCCTCTGAAGCTCACCCCGGGTTGAAAAGAAGGGCGTGGGGGGAAGAGGGTGAAGAAAGGCACTGAAAATACAGGGCGTACGAGGGGAGAGGGGTGTGGAAATATTCCAGAAGAAGAGAGAAAAACAAACTCCAATTCACGAAGCCCCGGGGAGATAAATCAGGAGGCCGCTACTCAGGAGGGAGAATATGTTCGACAAATCACATGGAAAGGATGTGATTGAACATAGCGGAAAAAAAGGTCTTGAAGAGAAGTTGTTCGAAGGTCACTTGGGGATCTGAGAAGAAAGGGACTGAGAAAGAAGGGCCTTCATAGAGGCGTTGGAAAAAAGAAAAGTTCTCTGAAGATAGGGGAATATCTACGCAAAAAAAATCCGATCAAAATGGGAGGTTGGAAGCTCACAATTCGGGGGGGGGAAAATTAGATGCCGGGTTCGGCTGAGAAACAGAAAAAATAAGGGGAAGGAAGTCGAGGGTAGGGGGTTAAAAACACAGGAAGAGAAAAAACTACAGGAAGCACCCCATCCGTGGCCATTGGTAAGAGAAAGGAGGGGGGGACTACAAAATTTGTGGGAAAGAGGCCCGTGAGGGAATTCGTCAAAGAAGAAAAAATATCGAAGCGAGAAAAACTGACAAAGGGTGTCACTCGATGTGATAGTTTGTCACACAGGGAGCAGTCAGAGAGTGAAAAAAAAAGGGAAACTTATCAATCACGCATGAATCACTCGAAAAAGGGCTCTCGTTGAAATCTTTTTCCCCGCAGTTATGATTGGGGAACCCCGAGGAAGGGGGGAGAAACAGGGAGAAAAAGTGAGGGAAAGGGAGGGATTTCTGGAATCGGTGCAACACTAAAGGGGGGCAACGGAGAAGGATATAAAGAAAAGAAGACTGAGGATCTGAACACGGAGAAAAAATCGCGCAAGATGGCACTGGGAAAGGCCTCCACTGGAAATGAAGACAATCAAGCGCCGGCGGAAAAACCAAGAGAAGGGAGAAAAAAAGGTTCTAAGAGGACCACTACTCGAAAAACCGCTCAAAACTCATCTGTCTCGGAAAGATATAAAAAAAAAAAGATCGGTAAGCCAAGAGGAAGCATCCAAGAAACAGCGAGAAGCACACGGCATTTGTAAGCAAGAAAACCGACTAGATAGAAGAAAGAATCCAGAAGGAAAGATCCGGCATGAACCGTTTAGAGGAACGAAATGAAAAAAGACATTGACCGAGGGGGGGGTATGGTAAGAGGGCGAAAGCGCACGAATTAGAGTGAACTTCAAAAGGCATTTCCGGGAAGGCCATATGAAAACCAGGTACGGCCCCCGCAACCAAACGGCCCCAATCTCCCCAGCCCGCCAAAAAGATTACATATGAATCCAAGAATATAGAGAAGGAAGGCAGCAAAAAGGAGTTCAGGGCAAGGGGTCGCTGGGAAGAAGCCGCCCAATGGGAATGAACGAATGAAGACCTGAAAGCAAAAAGCCTTTCAAGGGGGGAGAGGAGCGATCCACACAAGAGGACAGGAAAAAAAAATTAAAGGTACGGTGAAAACGATGAGAATGAACCTCAGATTTTGTAAAAAACTCAGAGAAGGGCCGGAAAAAAATTCCAAAGAAAAAGAAATGTCCAGGAGCCAGAGCATGACACATATCGAGGAAAAAGGGGTTAGAAGATGTTCAGGAAGGGAAGAGGATCGCGGCCAGGGTGCCGGGAGAAAAGGGGACCGTAAGGCCCTCGTCCAGAAACCGCGCGACGCGGCAATCCTGGGGTGGAACGGCGGTGGGCCGGAAAAAAGGGGGGCTGAGAGGCTTTGTCAACGATCGGAAGGGAAGAAAAAGGAAGTGGAAAAGGGTACCGACAAAGGGGAAGGAAAAAATCCTGGAGAAAAGGAAAAGGCTGAAAAGACTTGTCAGAGACTTCGAGAAAGTTGGCGGAGTTTCGGGAGAAAAAAATCGAAGGCCATAAGGGGAACTGGGGGGGGGCAACAGTTGAGAAAAAATCCAAGGGGGATCTCGACTCGAAAACCACCGGAAAAAAAAAAGGGGGGCATTTACGACGTATGGAACCACTATACCGACAGCAGGGGAAAAGGGCGGAGTTGAGATCTCGAAAAAAAAAAAGGAGTAGGAGGAGAAACTCAAGGAAAAAGAGAGGGATTGGTTTTAGGACGTCCAGCACTTGGCGTGGGTGGGGGAGAGGCGGAAGGAAAGGCCAGTTGATGGCGGGGAAAAAGTCACCTGGTTATCAGAGAAGAGGAGGCCACAAAGGGGGAAGCTCGGAGAAAAGGGTCGCGAAATCAGGGAAGTTCCACAAAAAAAAAAAAGCGAGACAATAAAAGCTCAGGAAAATTGAAGTCTTTTCGCGGTCAGTAGCAGCCGCGGGTTGACCAAAAAGGGTTTCACGAAAGGGGATAGTGGAAGAGAGAAAGGGACACTTGGGCGAACTCAAGCAGGATGTCCAGGGCAAAAGTCCTCCACCACACGAGAAACCGGAAAAAGAGGTCCTGGAAGAGGGGAACAGGTTTCATTGTAGAAACCCGGCCACAAGGGCTCGACAGGAGGTGGCACAAAGACCAAAATCTTTAAAATCTTCCACATTCTAGGGGGGGGGGGGGTCTTACCGGGGCAGTGAAGGAGCCGAAAAGGTAATTCAACCATAAATGCGGAGTGCCGAGCGATGGAGGGGAAGAAAATCGGAAAAGAGACAACAACGGGGGGGAAGCGCCTAATATGGCCCTATTCAATTAAGAGGAAAGCCTGGAAGGGGTCGGAAGGGCTCGCGTGTTCAGGGGAAAAGGAGCAGCGTGGAGGCTGGGGCTTTGGGTCCTTGCCCTGCTGCAAAAAATTGAAAAGGAAGGTGGAGGGACCGACAACGTTTTGGGACCGAAAAATTTGGAAAAAAGATTGAACATGAAAGTTCACGGAAAAGAAAAAGAAAGCACTGTCGGACCTAAAAGGGGAAACGCATCCAGTTGAGGTGAAGGAAATCATAAACCCTTAGTCGTCCAATTACGGGGGAGGCTCATTAACTAGTCTCTGGAGATTGTTGGGAAAACCGTATGGGGAAAACTTGAGGTATCTTTAATGCGTCTGAGGGGCCTTCGGGGAGGCCAGAAGTTCAGAGAGGGTAGATAAAAAGACGATTGGAGATTTGCAGCATCGGACTTATACCGTGCTCACGTCTTAGCGGGGGGGGAAGAAAGAGACGAAAAAAAAAGCCGTAAGGGGTGCACGGGTTGTCGTTTTGCATCAAGAGGAGAGAAATCTTGACTCATTAAGACCAGGTGGAGGGAATTATTGGAAAAAAGTCGAGAAGAAAGGAAAAAACTTTGGCGGGACTTTCGGGCAACTTCAAAGTGCCAGGTTCGAGAGGGGCGCAAATGAGGGACAAGACAAAACAAAAACACAACAAAACGAAAAAAAAAAAAAAAAAAAAAAAAAACACACAACCCAAAAAAAAAGGGGTTCCTCCGCGACAAAGGGTAACAAAAAAGAGCCCAAAACGGGGGACGGCAGAAACGAGAGAAAAAGAAAAAAGCTGCAGAATCGAGAAAGAGAAAATGGTAGAATAAACAAAATCCATAAAAAAAAAAACGAATTGAGAAGACCAAAACGAAAGTATTTGAGGGAGGGGAAAGGATGCCAACAAGCGATAGAACCTGAGAAGATAGATCCAAAAGAATTCCGAGCTAGGGACTTAAGAAGGGGTGACCAGAAAAGAAGAAGAGGGTCCTAAACAACGGTCAGGAAGGCGGATAAAAGGGTGGCGCTCGAAGAAACTGGACAGTTGCTTAAACATTCGATTCATTTAAAAAAAAGAAAAGTAACCAAGTGGTAGACAATGTCAGCGCTTAGACGGTCTTTGGAGAGGGGAGGGCCGCTGATTCAAGGAGGGAAACGTGGTGAAAAGGGCTTTTAAGAAAAAAAAAAGTCCGAAGCGAAGAAGCAAGATCCAAACTTAGGGGGAGACAAAAGTGAAGTGTTAGGGAGGCGATAAAATCCGGAAACGACGTCAAGCAGCGCAATTGGTCTTTTCCGATGGGGATCGTAGAGGGGAAAAGATGCAGCTGCAGAAAGGGACGGTCGGGGACAGTTACGAACGGCATTCAATACAAAAGAGATGGAAGGCTGCAACGGAGGGGAAAAAAAAAATGTACAGAAAGCAAATCTGTGGAGAGTTTCAAAGCGGCGGAAACACCTGGAAAGGGCTTTCGGATTCTGGAGTGGGCGGCGGTCCGATTGACTGGAAGGATGAGAGAACAGGAAACGCGATGGGGGGAAAGAGCTTTGAAAGGAAAAGCACAGCCGACAGATGACCGTGGAAGGTCAGAAAAACCGGGCCAGAGTCAACTCTCAAAGAGTCTCGAGGGAAGAAACCCGCCGTTGTAGGCGCCACCCGAGAAGAAGGGTTGACCGAAGAAAACTCAAACTCCACACCAAAAAACCCATGAATCAACTTCAAAAATTTCGTTAACTTAAACTCCCACAAATGCTCGGAATACCCTTAACATTAAATGCGCCGAAATCACAAAAGGTGAACAACAAGAAATTCGGAAGAGAGCTACAGAGGGTTCTGAAAGATCTCTGGGGGTCGATCTAAATAAACCTAAAATTAAGAACACTTTGACAGGGTTAAATAGGGGTACTTGAAGGGAAAGAGGATCTAGGGAAAAGAACTCCTCGGGGAATGACTAAGTTTCAAGAAGGGGACTTCGCGGAAAGACTTTAGGAGGGGAAGTAATGATAAAAGAAAACGCCAGCAGAATTGCTTACCCCAAAAAAGAACCGGCGGGCATTTACCAAAGACCTGCCCTGGCCAGAAAAGCGACTCAGTGTCGAAGGATCCTCCAGACGTGTAAGAATGGAGAAGGGGGGAGAGACAAACAGGAGGAGCTGCGGGGGTTTGAGACCTCACCCACCAAAGGAGGATCATGAACAAGAAGCAGGGGGAAGTCCTCTCATGAAAAAAAACGACCAACAGGTAGGCGGCGGGGGGAAAAATGAAGGTCAGCATGGAGAAATGCCGCGAAAAGAAAGAGTGATGTGTGGGAATCCCGGCGTGGAAAAGGGGGGAGCTTCTAGATCTCGATAGAGCGGGTATCCAAGATTTCCGGCGATCCAGTGACAAAAAAAGATTTACTCAGTGTTCGAAGACAAAGGGCTAGCCGGCGGGCAAAAAGGACTAGGAAAAGGCTGAGGGAGGGTTTGGGAAAAAAGGGGGGCGCGCTCTGCCAAAAGAATGGAAAAGGTGAGAAAAGACGTAATGGGGGAATGACGACCTGTGTGGGGGGGGGTCCGAAGGGGGTAGGGTGGGCGGCAAAAGGAAAAAAGGAAGTGGGGAGAAAGAGGGGGAGGCCTGTGAGGCCAGTCGAAAAGGGGGGGACGGTGGCTCAAAAGAAAAAAAAAAAAAAAAAAAGAAAAGAAAAAAAAAGATGAGAAAGACCTGTGGTAAACTCAAGGATAAGAGAGAGTTCCGTAGGAGAGGGCCGATCTCTGGGAGAACAAGGCTGAGTGCTCAGGAGTCAAAAGGGAACTCTTCGCAGTTTTGGAGGGTTCCACAAAAAGCAAAAGAAACCGAGGGCCCCACACGACACGAAAAGCTTCACAGAGGGGGGAGGGGAAACTCTCCGAAGGAAGGGGAATCTCTAGAAAATAGAAGAGAGAAAATGTGGTGCTCCCCGGGAAGATTATCTGGGTAAGGGGAGAATTTCTGGAGGGAGAAGGAGGAGGAGCTTCATCGACAGTGGGGTTGAAGACGAAGAAAGAGCATCACAAAGAAACTGGGGGAGACCACCGAAGGTGTCTCTGCGCTCGAGGAGCCTGCAACGCTCGAAAAAAAGGGGTCTTTTAACCCGCTCATCAATGAAGAACTCTTGTGACCTTGCTGAGGAAGGGCGCAATGAGCAAAAAAAGGAACAACCCTCACGCAGGAGGCTCTTAGGGGAGGTTCAAAACAAAAAGCCTTCCAAAAGAAGCCTCTCGTGAAAAGAGGGAAGCCTGCCAGCAGGACGGATAGGGGAAAAAAATACTCATGCTCTGCAATTGAAGAATTCGTCCAAAAAAAAAAAAAAGAATAAGACGAAAGAAAAACCCATCCATGACAACCGGTTTGGGGGGCGATGCTCGGAAAACGGCATGCACGACTTCCAGGAAAAAACGGCATGAAAAGCAGCAGAGTCCCTTAAAAGATTCTCATGTAAAAAAATAAGCCCCTTCTGTACTTGGAGACAAATGGGCTTCGTTTGGGAAAAGGGGACCTCTCCGGGGGGGGAAAACAGGGGATGAGAGAACGCTAAAAAGGCTCGTGCCGGACAAAGAAGTTCGCAAGGGGGGAGAGATCGGAGAAAGAACTTAAAAAAACTTCTATCTCGAAGAAGGGCGTAGAAAAAGCGAACCATGAAAAAAAAGGCCAACTTCGAAGGGGGAGGGGGAAAAACTCACGAAAACCGGGACCTTGAGTCTCCGAGAACAAGAAACTGCGCAAACGAACTAGTCTGAAGAGGAAAAAGAACCCATCAGCTAAGAGCACCTCCAGAAAAGGAGATCTTTCGACCAGATCCTTTGCGAGAGACCACACCCGCGAAAGATGAGCAGGAAAAGACGTCCAAAGTCGAAGCACAAGAAGAGTAAAGAAGGGGAATTTCACCAAGCCGAAGTTGGCGCGACAAGAGAAAGAGCCAGCCGACTCAAGCGGCGAACAGCTCACGAAAGGCCGGAAATCTTACAACCAAAAAGGGGTGTATCGTTGAATAGGGAAAGGGCTTGGGAAGGATGGTATAAATATGGAAGGAGGGAGGAATCCAAGTAAGGTGCCTGTCAGATTTGAAGGGGTAAATCAGGAATCTTGTCGAAAAAAAAGGGCATCGAAGGGGGCCCTAACAAAGGGGGGAACGGCCTTTCAGCAAAAAGAAAAGGGAGGGTCACTGTCAGGCAAAACGTAAAATCTGGAACTTAGAAAAGAAGAACCTGCCAAAGAGGAAGAAAAAGGAAATCGCTTTCAAGAAAGGGAAGGGAGAATTACTCGATCAAGAAGGGGGGTCAGGGCTATTAACGAGGAGGAAGGGAACAATACTGTGGAAAGGGGAAAAGGATAAAAGATGACGTTCTATGAAAGTTGGATAAACTGCCTGGAGAGAAGAGAAAAAAGCTCAATTCAAAGAAGAAGAACTCCGTCGAAGTCCCTAGCAGGGGACGATCCTCGCGGGAAAAGAATATCCGGAGAGGGGTGAACTCGGGATAAAAGTGTGTCCGGAAGGGAGACCTGCGGGACGGGGGAAATAATCTGCGGCGACGAGCCCTCTAAAACGTGTGGGGTCCAGAGGGGGGGAGTTCAGACTCACATTGCTGCGAAACACGGGAAAGAAGAGTTCAGGGGAAGACCTTCACACGTTGAAGTCCGAAGCCGCCATGAGACATTCTGGGAAAAAGAGACCTCGCAAAACATCTATTAAAGAGGACTGTTAGAACGGAAACGGGGAAGGTAATTGGGCACCTGTTTGGGCCGCGTACAGGATCACAGTGACTAAAGAGAAGGAAAAGTACCAAAAAACCCCAAACTCACGCTGGGAGAGTCGATGGGGGGGAGGAAGGAGAGACCCTGTCCAGCCGTCGGAGGGGAGAGTG
>Ga0179593_1428264_pt1 | contig 11423 bp, 13 predicted proteins | sample CZODoug2_1_08_16_FD_185931 | JGI IMG/M metagenome (GOLD analysis project Ga0179593, IMG submission 185931) | Vadose zone soil fungal communities from Angelo Coast Range Reserve, California, USA - CZODoug2_1_08_16fungal (PacBio error correction) | ecosystem: Environmental > Terrestrial > Soil >...
GTAAGCGGCAATAAGGCGCAAGAAAAAGGCTACGAAACGTAAAAAATAAAGCCACACAATACATAGAAGGACTATTGGCCATAAGAGGGAGAGAGCTGCAAAGTAACCAGCCGATCTCGCCCCGAAGAAGCCAGATAAAAACTCCATCGCCGGCAAGGACTTCTCAAATCCTTTTAAGGGTTAGTTATCAGGTGGTCTTATAACTTGTACTCCCGGGGGGGTACCATAGTCCATCTGTAAAAAAACGCTGGAGCGGGATGCAGAAGCCTTGGACCCTCGAGAAAGGACGAGATGCCGCGTCAAAGGCTACGCGAGAAGAGAAGTGGAGGAGAGTCGGGTTGAAATAACTTAAACCATCCGGCTGAAAAAGACTGTTCCACAAACTTCCTAGACAAAGTCAAGAGGGGGGGGGAAAGTTTTAACAAAAACCCGCAAGAAAAAATTAAGGGAAACCACCTCAACGGGGACTCAAAGCCCTTATATCGATCCCAAATGAGCGTCCGCACACACCCATTTTGAAAAAAATAAGGGCAAAAAAGGGGAGCAGCGAGCAAGGGGGACGGAAAAGAGATCGCATACAACTGACCGGGTGCTCCTCGCGAAAGCTGGGAGCCGACCATGTGAACACGACATAGATACAACTGCGCTATGCGCGGGAGTGGTGCCCAAAAGAGGAGGGAAAAACCCCGACTGGGGGTTTGGGGCCAAAAAATCCGCGCCATCCGCCACATGTTCGTCAGAGACACCAAAAAACGCTGAGGGAGAACGAAAGCCCGGTGGGGGGAGGGGGTTGGGGGACGCTGTCGTGTGGGGGCAACCAACGGGGAATTGGCCCGGCGAGAGGGGGGAAGACACAAGCCGCGCCTAGCGTGACGTGTTCAGCTTGGTCGGAAAACCGGGCAGCGTAGAGAGGTCCCGAACGGTACTTGTTAGACTAGGATCAAGGGCCACCAAATCTCCTAATAATGGGGCAAGTGTTAAACCGTCACTGGTTAAACTTGGGCCTCTGGGGGGCGATCAGTGCCCTCGGCCTCGTCTGTTTCGTTCAAAGACACGTTTTAAAGGGGGCCAGGTGAAGGGTCCTGAGGGTTGGTCTGGTTTGGGGTCCCCAATCCAATATGTTCCTTTATAGGGAGGGGTAGTTGAAGGGCTCACGGGAAGGGGAAAAGTAACTACTGGGTGTTCACTTTCCGCCCTTAGCTCCGGAAATGCCTTTGGAAGAAGGAAGATGAGCCTCGATGGCAATATGTCTCCCTCCCGCGTTGGATTGATAACTTTTAAAAGCGGCGAGCGCCAGTGATTGAAGGCAACGGTGTCGAAAAGGAATAAACCAAAAAAAAAAAGCTTTTTCACGGGCAGGGGAGACGTGGTGAAGAAAAGGGGGAGGGGGTGCAATGCCGCGGGGCTGGGTCGCGTGGAAAACCTTGAGTTTAAAAAAGAGGGCTCGTTCGCAAAGGCGGATAGCGGAGCTCAGTTGGAGACGACGGGCGACGGATGGAATCTCAATTCTAGTAATGGAAAGGCGCGAGGCCTTGACGCGATTCGAGGAGCTGGAGGAAGGTCGGTCAAAAACTGAGTGAACCGTGTGGCGAGGCGGATGTTCCGGCGTTGTAGTCGCGAAGTGTACAAACTAGCGGTTTATGTGGCCTTGTGAAAGACGTGAGCTATCTGAGGCTCTGTCTGGGGCTAGTGGCAATTAAAAACTGGGGGGTAAGCTTCCGAGTCTCCTCAGGTAGTAACTTTCAAGTGTAATCTAAAAGGGGGGACATCAAACTTGCTCGGGTTTTTGGTTTGGTTCTAGGATGGCAAGGGAGTGGGGGTCATTTTGATAGGAAAGGACGGGAGGGGGGGGGCCTGCTTGTGAAGCTGCCCGAGCACATAAACATAGTCTTTAATTAACTGGAAACGAAAACAGTCATCTTAGGTCCTTCTTCGCCCCCCGTGAGAGCTAGCGGTAAGAACCCTTGCCCTTCGACCTGGTGGGGCAAGACTTCGGGAGATCTTGCACCAGCACAAATCGACTTCCTCCTCGGCCTCCCGTTGGGAGTAACCTTTAGGCAGTGGAAAAAAATGTCTCTTCCGACGTGAACCCTTTCATCTAGGTCTGGGAGGGCCGGCAATCTTAAGGTTCGGTCAGACGGTTCTGGTGAAGGGGGGAGCCGATTTTGCGAACCCTGTCAACTGTTTGACGGAATTTACCGACTCACCGCGGTAAATCCTTTAATTCTCAAACTCGCCGAGCTGGCCCCGGAGAAGAGCGGGGAAGCACGCCAAAAACTTGAGCCGTAAAAAAAAAAGGGGCTTGCTGTGAGCTCTTCTCGAGGTCGGAACGTAAAGGTCCGGAAAGGAGGGAAAAGCCTACGTGATAGGTTGTGGTCGGTGGGGCCAGGGTAGGGAAGAGCCGTATGTGGCTACCTTCGCGCTAAAGAAACGGTGGGGTAAAAAGAACTAAGTGCGCGAGAAAGGACCCTCAACGGCCGGACCGTCGATGGGTCAACTAGGCAGGCATTGACAGACGGGTTTCTCCCAAACTTGTTGATTAGTGTCAAAGAGGGCCGGATGAGGGAGTGTTTGAAGACAGGTTTCTTTATTCGGGCAAGAGCAGGGAAACCAAAAATGAGAGGAACGAAGGGCAATTAACGGAGAACTCATTAAAACTAAGTGGGTAAAGGAAAAAAACCCGTTCACAACCCAATTCCGCTGGGTATTACCGGGCCGGGAGGCTGGAAAAAGGGCAGGTTGGACGTCCGAGAGAGCAGCTGACGGGGAACGCGTTGGAACAATGTGCTACCACGGCACTACGGGGGAAGGGGACCATTGACCAATACGTACAAATGAATGGGAATGGGGCGCGCCGCCTGGATCCACAAAAAGGTCCAACAGGAAAAGTCCAAATTGGGTCCCATTGGAAGGATAAACGCAAAACATGATGGGGGAATGAGTTGGTGGGGCAGGGGACACGTAGGAAAGCCTTAGTATCCAGGCGCCCACCGGGGAACAAATGCGAAGGAAATAAGGCCGGGCTCCGTTCCAACCGATGCGGCCGCAAGTGGGGGCGGGGGGCAATGCGGGTGCCGACGATGAAAAAGGTCCAAAAGACTGTTTAACTAAAACGAACATCCGGGGACCTGCGGGGATCGAGAGCAAAAAACAAAAAAACGAGGAGGGGGGAAATAGAGATTCCAACAAAGCAAAGGATGTCCACCGTATGGCGGGGGATTCCTAAAAAAGGAGAAAACCTAAATCGTCCGCCAGTGAAAAAAAAGAAAGACCCACTTACAGAAAACAGACGGTCTCGGTCAGAAGGCTGGGAAGAGAAAACCAATCGCAGCGGGTGTCAGGGGACGGAAAGAGGATAAGCAATACTTTTGACAGGCTTGGGACCAACCACCCGCATCCTCAGGGCGAAAGGGGGGGGAAAAACGCAATGTGTTGGGAAATTCGGGCTTTTCCCGGGAAGAGGAAATTTGGAGGTCAAGCGCGCATTTGATGGACCAGGTGACATCAAGGTGGGGCCCAAAGGACGATGGGGGGCGAAAAAAGGGAAACTACTAGAGAACTCGTGTACAAAATCAAAAGAGTCGGCAGCTTGGAAAAAAGCGCCAGGGAAAGGGAAGCCGCCCAAGAAGAGTCAAGCCACTTGGTAAACGGAGTGTGAGTAAGTGGGACCGGAATCAAGGGACAGCAAATATATGAAGTCAACTATAGCCGCAAAATTCTCCGAGGGACTGGAGGAAGTCACAGGGGGGGGGGTGGCAAACTCGACACTGAACTTGCCATTTAAATCCACACAGAAAACCAAAGCAGAGAAGAGCCTCTTTGGAAAAAGAAAGACAGGAGGTACAAGACAACCTATCCACAACACACGAATGAACCAAAAATCACAGGGAAAGGGGGGACAGAGTGAAGAACGCGGCAAGTGGGGAAAAGAAAGTATTCCCACACGCTATTGAGGAACGTGTGCAAGGACCAAAAAAATCATCGTCGCACCTGAAAACCGGCAAGGACAGGCCAAAAACCGAAAACCCCCACCGCATCATCAAGAAGGAGGTAACATTCGGGAGGTAAGGATGAAGTGAGATAAGAAAAATAAGTATCAGCGGGGAGCGCAGGGTTTTTGGGGGCGGCATCAAACCGGGCATAAATTCAGTCCGGGACAAGGGAAGATGCTCGATAAGGGTCACACCTTGCCTAGGCGCAAGTGCCCCGGGCTGGATCGGCACTAGTCAACGGGGACCGGGCGACCTGGGGCCAAATACTGGGAAAAGAAAAAACGTTCTGAAAAACAAAGGAGCAAGAGAGCTTTGAAATGTGTGTGAGCTAAGATCTACTTAGCTCTAACTCCCGCCAGGAAAGGCGAAGGGCGTGATTTCATTTGACCAAGTTGAATGAAGGGACATCATGACAAAGGCGGCGAATTGTAATGTGACCACGCGGGGAAAATCCAAGGCCAGAAGACCCAAAAAAAGGCGCCAGAAGCAAACGCAGGTCAAGTCAAGCAAAAGACTCATGCACGCCGTTGCGAAGGGACAAAAAAGGGGCGATCAAACAAAGCAGGGCAAAAGCGACAACAAGACTCAAAAGCGTAAAGACGAATAAAACCAAGCTGACAACGGACCCAGGTGATCCGACAGATTCAAGCGCGGAAGCCAGGGATACGATCTGAAGGAACACCCTAGGAAAAAGTTTTCAAATTTACAACACACCTCTCGCGCGCAAGAGACTAGAAGAGGAGGGATGCAGACACAAAAAAAGGCCTCCGCCATGGGCGGTAAAACAACGGAATCGGAAGAAAGACGCCGTAAAGAAGTCACAAAAGGAAGCAACGGAACGCCGGAAAGTTTTAGACGACACAAAATCGCTTGTAACAACACACTATCCGACCTGGAATCGGGGGAGGTAAATAGCAGGCGACAAAACACAAAAAGAGTTAGGGAAAAGGAAACAGCGGAAAAATAAAGTCTCCAGAAGGCACACCTAAAAAAGGTTGCTACAAAAGACTGTGGGGCCAAAAAAAAAAGAGAAGGATCGCAAACTTGAGACACAGCTTTCCCGCATCGAAAAGAAATCAGGGCGGAAAGCGAAAAGAAAAACGCCACCAAGCGTAAAAGCCATTCTAAAAGCGTGAAAAAAATTTTTAGTCTCCTGAGCAGAAGGGGGGACGGTAAATAACTTTGCGCGAACCTCAAGCGATGGAAAAGAGGAAAATCCAAAAGGGAGGGCGGGGGAAGGCAAGAAGCCTACGAAAAAGTTCCGATCCAAGCTAGGAATAAGGTCAAAGGTACGGGGGCGAAGTCGTTAAGACTTCCCTTACCGCGAAGAGCAATTTGAAAAAGGGTACCAGTACTATACAGGCCAGAATGCGTCTTTTGGGCCAACCGCAAATGCGAAAACTGGTAAAACACGCAGACGAGGCCCAGAGGAAATAGAGAGGCCTTGTCAGGAGTCGTAAAGCGAATGGTAAACCCCTGGAGGGCACTGACTCGGAATTGGCGACGGTCTCTAGCAGAATGAAGGGGAGAGGCTCTACCCTCCAAGGGTCGAAACCCTCCTCTAACAAACTATGCGCGCGTGTTTCCAAAAAAGAGCTTGACAAAGATTTTTGCAATCCCGCGCCATCCTCAAAAAGATCCGACCCCACAAACACGGAGAGGTTATTGAAGAGATGAGATCCCCTGGTGGCAGGAAGGGCGCGGGACTGGTAAAAAAAAATTTTCGTGTGCCCGCTCTCGGGGTTGAAACCACGCAAAACGCTGGAAAAAAGATTGCGAAACCAGGGCGGAAATATCGAAGCCGCCGGAGAACAGGGAAAGTGGGGGAAGGCTTCACGAAAATAGGTTCAACCGATCTGCCAAGGGGAGGGGGGCACGGGGTAAAATGTATGACGATCAGGCCCGCCGAGAGATGGGAGCGGTTTCTTCCAATCACGTCCTGCGGGGGCACCGGCATTCCGATTGGCGGGTTGGTTTAAAAACTACATCGGGGACGGGGGGTTCATAGGAAGGTCTTTGAAAAAGGGGGACCTGAGAGCCGTACGGGCAGTCTGAAAAAACCACAAGTCTCAGGTAACTTTCTCCCTTAAGACACCAGGGGAAGAGGAAAATCACGGAAGACCTTCTATGGCAGGTGACGTGCATGCCCGAGCCCGGAGGGGGAGGGGTTAACAGAGTTCCATCTGGATGTGGGAGCACCAAGGTAGGTACACGGGGCACCACTGGTCGGAGGCGACGAACCCGCTTTTTTAAAAAAAAAAGCTTAGAACTGGGAAAGTTGGGACAGTGGAGTTGGGGCTTTCGCAAAATTCGCGCGAACGGGGCGCGGGAGTGCCGAAGAGGGAGTAACTTTTTCAGCGCGGAGAGGGAGGCATCTTGACTGGCCAATGGAGTGGACCTTTAGCCCTGGCTTTAGGGGGCGGCCTTTAGGGGAAGGTTAAAGTTTACCAACGGGGGGTCGTAGTCTTTGGAGGGCCTATCCGGAATTTCATCTTTGAAAACTCAGGGAGTTTCGGCAGAGAGGGGACGCGGCGTACCAACGAGTCGGGGGGAGGATAAACAGGAAGGTATGGGAATTCCTGTGTGTCGCAGTCAGGGGGTCACGGGGCTTTGGTCCAGCCGTTGTTTACAGAAGAGGTAGGATTCCTCGGGTCGTTGTTAAGGGGTCGCCTCAAAACGAACCTGAAAAAGCGCAAGGGGGCAGAGATAACCAGAGGGGGGGAAGCTTGCAGGGAAGAAAACGGTTTGGGAAACGTTCAGTCTTACGGAAGCGACTCACTGAATTTCGGGGAAAAAGGAGCCAAAAGGGCTCAAAAGGGTCGGTGTTGTTGGGTGTTTTGTGGGGGGGAGGGAGAGGGGAAAGCTTTGAGAGGGGGGGTCTATGGTTGGGCTTAAGGCGCTGGTGTGGGGGGGAGAGAAACAGTCCCTTCGAATCATCAAAACGAGCGCTGCATGGAGGGTCAGAGGTCCTGATGAAAGGGAAAGGGCGTCTGTATCTTTTTTGGAAGGTCCAGTGGGCTGTCGAAGGCTTGCGGGAGGAGCTCTTGAAAATGAAAAATGGAAAGTCAGCGAAAGGTTGTCATGAAGGTTAATTCAGCGGAACAACGGTCCAAAGAGGACCCCAGACCCGCGAAGGGGGGAGAGACGCTGGAGCTGCAGGGCCTCTATAATCTAACTGAGGATTAGACAAAAATGACCTAGTCTATGAAGACGCAACTAAGGGGGTGGGCGGGGTAATAAAGAACTTGGGGGGTCAGGGTCGGTAGCGGATGGCTACCGGGGAGGGGGTCCCGTCAATTCCGCTTGAATGAGGGGGCCAGCCGGAAAAGCATTGGGGGAAAGGCGGGAGCCAGAGAAAAGTGGGGAATACTAGAGACCACAGTATGGGACTCCACGGGAGTTGATGCAGGGGGATTCGCCGCAAAAAATGCGCCGAAGCAAGCAGAAACTGGTGTCTGTGTCGGAGAGACGTACGTAGTGGAGTGAAAAAGCGACTAATTCGAGAAGAGTTTATAACTCTTCGGGGAGATGAGGGCGAGTGTGGTGGACGGCGGCGCAGGTTCGGACTAGAGTGAAAATCAGTAGGGGGGGCTTCTCAACATGAGTGAAAAACCATGACGGGTTGCGGACTAAAAGTGAGGGGGTGGAATCTGGTGTCAGGGATTCACTTGCCGGCGATCCGTCACGACGAAAAGGGACGATGCCGAGGGGGGGGATTTGGACGTCGGTAAATTGTGCCACGGTGGCGGGGGGAGAACCGGCATGGACCGAAATTTGGTTAGCTGTCAAAGAGCCGTCGGCGTAGGAAAGGTGGAAGGGGGGGGGGAGGTGGAGGAACGGGCACTTTTAGGGCAAAAAGGAGCACGAGGACCGCCAAACCAAAGCAGGAGAGGGAACACTGCTATATTTCAGGGGATCAGAAAGAAAAAATTCTAAGGGATTGAACTTTGTCTGTTCAGTTACAAAACGATCAAGGCAACAAACCAAAAGGGCAGGAGGTGTTTAAGACCGAGGGTCGTGAGCTGATGTGCACGTTGCAGCCTTAGAGGAACCTAGTTCGATGAACTGAGCGTGGATTGGAAAACGATGTGGCGTCCGCAAAAAACTGCACAAGGAAGGGAAGTCTTTAGAAAAAAATCGTGTCGTGAGGGGGAGGAAACCCATTGGGATGCGAAAATGAGAAGTTGAGGAATAATAAGGGGGAGCACTGGCAAACGGTTTAAATATTTTAACAAACCTCCATTGGGGAAAAGGCTCAAGAATCCAAGGGGGGGGGGCAGGAAAAGGACCTATAAACAAGCGTAGCCCCAGGAGAGTCCTCGCTGGGGGGGGGGAATTGATTACCAGGGGAAAGAACGGTTCGTAGCCAGAAGAAAGGGCTGAACCTGGGATAGGCATCCGGTCTCGGGGCCAACTACGAGGGGAGTCGGGTCCTAGAGGGAAGTGGTTTAATGAGGTTCAAATTGCGTGGAGGGAATTAGAAGGAAAGAAGTCGCTTCCGGTCGACGGGGACTTGTGGAAAAGGACGAAAACAAAAGGGGCGGGTAAAAGACCGGTTCAAAGTCTGGGAATCTAAGAAAAACACAGGATAGGTTAGGAAAAAAAATAATCCACGCAAGTTGGCACCGGGAACTCGTATTGCGGTGTATCCCTCACAGAGCGGCGACCGGGAATAAAAACAGAGATGGAACGGGCCTCCATGTGAAAAAAGAAAAACTTGCGATCGGAGAAAACCACAAACTTATCAGAAGTCTTAATCAAAAAGAACTACCGGATCCAGATCGCATTTGGGGATACGGGAGCAGCGGGGGCTAAAAAGCAAGTCTTTACCAAATGGAAGCAAGACGGCACAAAACCCCATCGCAGAAAAGAGAAGGGCTAGTGCCGCAAGCTTTCGCCAAAAGCAGGTCAGGAACTTTCCTGGATGCATAAATATGGCCCCGTGCAACCAGGCGCAAGGGTATACATCTGGAATTGATGAGCAAGCAATGGGGGTCATCTAAACTCACGATTGGGCCAATGAAGAAAGAAGGGGGAGGCCAGCGCCACGCGGTTTGGTAAATCAATCCACGCGTTGCGGGGCAACGGACAGCTTGGCCCCATGCTAGCCTAATGGAAGAAAAGCAGACTCATCAAACCGACAAGGAGGCGGAAAAGCCGAACTGTCGGGGGAATTTGAGCTTGTTGTAACTGAACTAAAAGGTCACGCACGGTAGAATGTTTTACTTAAGTTCCTGGAAAAACTGATAGGCGAGTCGTAATAGTCGGGGGGTCGCGATCCTATTGGGAGTTGCAAGAAACCGTGGAAAAAGGAATCAAAACGTCAACAACGGGACCCCCTAAGAAGGGGGGAAAGGCCTCTTTGGAGAGAATGCCAATAGGGAAATGAAGGGGTCAAGCCAAAACCTCAATAGTGGCAAAACTAATGAGACTTAATACAAAAATCGCCGGCGGGGCATTCGAAAGTCAGGATTACGGGGATCGATTAAATTGACGAAACAAGTACCCAAACCTAAATCTTGGGATAAAAGGCACTGGGGTGGCAAGAAAAGGGAGAGAACACGCGTAACGATAGGGAAAAAAATGCTCCTCTCAGAAACCACACGAAAACTACAATTCGATCCAAAAACATTGACAAGAAAAGCTTGAAAACGTTCTTCGATACGACAAGTACGACGTGCCGCCGCACAGCAAATAGCACAACGGGGGGATTCGCGGACATTTTTTGTCTTCGCAGACCCGCATCAATTCTCAGGTAAGGAAGCGTCGGGAGAAAAAAAGACGACGGAGTGGAAACCTGGGCTCTATTAGACAAGGGCAATGGCCAGAGGGAAGTAGGGAATGATTCAATCGTTAAAAATCATGGGCGAAAGTTACGAAACATCAGCACGTCAATAAAAAGTGGCTGATCCAAAAAGTATCTTCACTGCAGCAAAGTGACGCGGGGCATTTGGGGGTGGGATCCATAGGGATTTATATAACGCAGCATACGCTGATTCGACGCTGGAGAGTTATTGAGCTTTGGACCAGAGGGGGACGGGATGAAAAATGACAGAAAAAAGGATGCGAAGGGCACTTTGAAGGGGGGTCAATCGTAAGACATGCGGTCAAAACTAAAAGATAAGACAGCAAAAAAAGGTGACCCAGTCTGCAGGAACGTATGACCTCACAGCAGCGATCGTTGGTGAACGCATGGGCATCCTTCGACGGGGCGATCAAAAACCGACAAGGGTGCACCCAGTCCCCCCCGACTAGAAAAAAAGTTCGCCAAAAACAAAAAACAGACTGTGAAAAGAGGGGACAGACCATGTCTCCGGACAGATTAATCGCTGAATAGGAATCGGAAGAAAGCGAAAGCACGCCTCTGAAAAGGGGCCAAACAATTTTTAAGAAAGGTCAACTTCGTGGAAAAAAGAAGTACGCAAAAACGCGCGAGAAGAGACCGGGCAGATAGTGCAAAAAGACAACATCAAGCCCGCCTCATCAAAAGGGGTGAAGAAACGTCAAGTCCGCTACTACAAAGCCCTTAAAAGAAGCCCTCGCGGACTGCAAAGGAAAAGAAAAGGGGGAACTTGGGTCTCCGAACACCGACCCTCAGGGGGGAACTCCATCTTCTAGCGCGAACGAGGGAAAAAGCTGGGCAACAACGCGAAGTGCAAACAAACACGAAAACAAAGTTCGCGAAAAGTGACAAGAGCATAAGCAGGAGGAAAAAATAAAGAAAGTGCTAAGAAGCCGACTTGACAGAAAGATGCCGCCATCGACAGCTTGAAACGGTCCAGTCGGCTTCACCGCCTCGCTCCCGGAAGACCCACAGTCTAAATAAAAAAAAGAAATAACTCTTACGTAAAAGAAAGGGTCTCAAGCAAAGAAGACTTGTATTCACAGGAGAAGAAAGTTACTTTAAAGAAATTGGGCGCGCCCTCCCCCGCAGAATTGTAAAACCAGGGAATCAAGGGAGCTTTAATGTCAAGCAAAATACGGACCTCGAAGATGGAAGCATCTTCCAGGAGGGGGGGGGGGGGGGGGGGGGGGGGACAAAGGCTACTGGGGCGATAAGGGACGAAATTTAGCGTAAGGCTGTGTGGAGACTGTCAAGGAGTAATCATGAATGGAAAAAAAACGACCCTTCTAAAGGCCAGATTTGGAGTTTAAAACCAAACCCCAAAATCGAAATTACAGGGAAAAAGCCGAGATGGTAAGAAGGAAGTAGATCGAGCTAAGAGAAAAGGTGAACAAATCAGTTGCCGAAGGGAGATCCGAGCAGTGCGAACTATCTCGAAAATCACAAGTCCCGGGGATAGTCGAAATCGAGGGACACCGCGCCCTTTTTCTGAAACCTAAAAGCGAACTTAGAAAAAGCTCTTGGGGAAAAAAAAGAAGAGGGACCAAAAAAAAAATGTTTGGACAGTCCCGCGCCATCCGCAAAGG
>Ga0179593_1536220_pt1 | contig 11423 bp, 15 predicted proteins | sample CZODoug2_1_08_16_FD_185931 | JGI IMG/M metagenome (GOLD analysis project Ga0179593, IMG submission 185931) | Vadose zone soil fungal communities from Angelo Coast Range Reserve, California, USA - CZODoug2_1_08_16fungal (PacBio error correction) | ecosystem: Environmental > Terrestrial > Soil >...
AGCTGCAGGCCGCGTGGTATATTTGGGGGAGAAAGTTTTCTCAAAAGAGAGTAACTCGAAAGGGAAAGAGGCGTCAAAGGATAGTCTGTGCATTCAGCTGTCGAATCAGGTAGCTGAGGATTAAAGGTAGTCTCCTGGGGGGGAGACCAGGCAGCTGTTCCGGCGGGGAGTTTGGGGAATGCGGGAACGAGGAGTGAAACAAGCGTCCAATATTCGAGTTCCAGCGGCTAGACGTGGGATCCAAGCAGTTTTTTTTTCGTTTGACGTTAAAATGAGGGCGAGCGGAGGGGGGTCGCAGGAACCTAGTAGTCCCGAACTTCGGGGGAACTCTTGTAAGGGCAGCCGGATTTGGGGGGAAAGGGGGTCATCGTAGGGATAATACAAGGACTTCGCCCCAAGGTTCCGTGAAAAGGCAGGAATATCGGAGAATGACCTCAGGCGATGAAGGACCTTACGAAGGGGGAGAGGCAAAAGTAACAGGCATGCACTACGAGTGGGGAAAGATTCGCCTTGCAACCGACGGGCCATGCGCTTGCTAGGGGACACTTCGTAAGAAAAGAAAGCGCACGGGCCCAGTTTGCTCTGTAAGTCCGGAAAGATGGCCTTGGATAGGTGGGACAGCATCTGGGACACCAAAGGTTAAGAGCAAGCCCGACGAGTCGGTTCAGAGAGTACCGGCAATGTGGGGCAGTCCGCTTCCGAAAGCAAAACTTGCCTCTACAAAACAAAGTTTTGCTTCCTCCGTTTTTACACACCGGAAGGTAGAGGACGGAAAAGGTATAATCCGAAAAAAAGACCTTCAACAGGGTTATCAATTACTGTGCGACGGTTCTAACTGGAAAGAAAAAAAAAAATGGTTTGGAACTGAGACCTAAAATCAAACGAGCGGTGTCTCGGTCGGAATGCAAACCGACTGGCAGAAAAAGCCCAAGCTTAGGGAAAACAAGTCAACTTTGAGGGAGACCAAGATCGGAAAAAGCGGGGAGTCCCAGCGTTCATGATACGGGGTAATGTTTTGTCCTAGGGGAGACTCGTCCAATAGGGGGGATTGGTGGGGGAGAACAAAGATCTGTGGCTTAACCGGTGCTACGTAAAAAGGAAATGAAAAGTAAAGGGGTATGCCGGTAAACTAGGAGCTGTAACCTAACCAAGTAACCTTCTCATCAGGGTTTCCTGATCCTGTGAAAACGATGTAAAAATTTTGGGCTCCGGAAGGGAACGACGAAGTTCCGCGAAAAGTGGGAGCGGGTCGGGTGGAAAGGAAAAATATTGAAGGGCAGGGTACTTTTTCCTAAGGTGAACCGAGGAAAACATTCGATCCATTGGCTCGGTCCCCGCCAGGAGGGGGTAAGGGAATTGTTAGCCCGGCTCCCATATTCGGGGGGTGAAAAAAAAAAATTTTTCAAAAGGAATCAGGGGGGGTGAATCTAAGATGAGCACCGACCGAAACTAGAATTCAGGGGAGGAAAAAAGTTGGCCAGGAAAAAACGCTAACTTGAAGACACCGTTGGTCGAAAAGTAGAAAAAAACTCCTCCTGGTCATCGGGGGTCCAAGGGTTGAGTCGTAGAAGTGAAGACCAGTGGTTAAAAAAAGGGTTTGAAGGCTCGTTGGCGACCGCTGGCAAAAAAAAAGCATGTGGCGACCCCAAAGTTAAAGCGACCAAAGGGGGGAGAGCTCGACGATCATTTTTTTCCCTAGCAGGACACTAAGAGGATGAGATCTCGACTTCCTTAAGGGCTTTAAACATGACCCGGAGGAAAGCGAAAAATGATCCGCCACAGCCCAAATAAAGCTATCCAATATAGAAGTTTTTGGGAAGCACCAAGCTGGCTCTCCAGGGGGGGAACCATCCCAAAGAGGATTGTAAGATTCATTTCAGGACCCAGGGGGGTGCAGATCTAATCAGGGCACTAGGGAAAAAGATAATCCGAAGGAAGAAAAATTTGTCGAGACAGCGAAAGGGAAGGGGAAAAAATGGGGGAACTGGTAAAGAGGGTCAAAGGGAACAGTAAAACGGCTTGACGGAGTTCCGACGAAAGGGAAGGCAGGGGCGCGTTAAATGTAAGAGAGTGTTTCTGCAATGGGGAGGCCAACCTGCGGGGAAGGAATTACCCTGAGAAAATGGAAGTCCTAAGCCAGTAGGTAAAGTTGTAGAGAATAACTGATTCAATTTAAAATGTGAATTCGTGTTAACAATTGCCTCTAGCAAGAAGGGGCAAATCCAATCCTGCCTTAGGACCCAAAAAGAAAAAGCCATGAAAGTGTAGATGATGGAAGAAAGGAAAAGAGTAAAACGGGGGAGGGAAGTCCCACACCTCTAATACCTATCGGGGGGAAACTCAGAGAAAAAAAAATGCGCGTGAACCTGATGCTTTGTCGTAGTAAGGGGACAAAATGTTGAAGGGAGTTGGGGGAAAGATTGGAAAGCGACATCCAGAAAGGGGGGGTAAGGTGTAACAGCGGGGTTATCCCCTCCAGGAAGAAGTAAAAAGGGGGACTCCTTAGTCCCCTAATCAGGGGCCGGATTTCTAAGAGCCGTAAGTCAGCCGGGAAAGTCGATCTTCCATTTGGGGAGGGAGAATCACCACGCGAACTAGTGGGACCATTAGCTAGAACCGGGCAAACACAAGTAGATAAGAGCATGGATTTGCAAAGTTAAGAAAGGAAAGGGGGGAAGTTCCTGTGCACACGATGGGAAAGAAGGAGGCGGGAAGAAAAGCAGTCTTGGGAGCTTCTGGGGAGGGTATGAGTCAAGCGACTAGAAGCTGTGGGTAAAAAAAACAGTGGGCGTACCTTGAAATCCGCAGGCAGGGGTAAAAGAGGGATAAACAGTGGAACAAGAGGGAGTCCTTTCGACTTTGCTACAGGGAAAAATTCTTCCTAGGGGTTAACACAATATGGAGCCCTTAAGACCTGGGGGGGACTGGGAGCCGAAAAGTCCTCCGGAAGGATAAAGGAAAGAGTTCGGTGAAGTCTAAACACAGTCCGAGAAGCTAAAACTCGGAGCATATCCCTTTCTGGGCTTCGAAGCAAAAGCTCCGGGAAGGTACGAAGGGCCAGGCAAAAGCGATATTCCCATTACGGTACCCTAAGACATGTCAAGTTCTCGGGGTGAACGTAGAAAAAAAAAGGGAGAATGACCTCTCAAGACTGTTATGACTTGAAAGGGGTGTTCAGAGTTTAGGGAAGCCTACTGGCCCCCATGAATCTGTGGAGGGGGGGGCGATGCCGGTTGAGGGGACTCAAACCCAAATAAACTCAGGCCAAGAGCTATTACTGGAATTGGGACCAAAGGAAGGTTTGGGAAAGCAAAATGACAAAGAGAGAAAAAAGAACAACCCGAAAGGCCCCTAAGGAAACAAGAAAGAAGTAAGGATTCTGTAGTTCGTAAGACATAGGGGGAGAAGAACGGAGAGGGCTTGGGAAGAGAGAATTCATTTAAAAAAAGAGCAAACAGTTGGGAACAACCGTACTAGCGGTGGGGAAGGCCGCTGACTCGAGATTTGTACGATGGGGGAAGGAGTCTCCGAAGGGAGACAACCACCGAAATCAGCTCGGACTGCGATTGTGGATGGGGGGGGAGAACCGCGAAGCGGAGAAAAAAAAGAATGGAGAGAGTAAAATCAGGAAAAGCGACAAAAAGTCCGAGGAATATGGCAAAAAAAGGATCTTTAGAAGAATCCAGGGGGAGGACTCCAGGAAGCCAAGAACAGGATCCGGCAGTTTCCGAGGGATAAAGATCAAAAAAAAAACGTTGATAGAGAAAGATTGCAGGCCGCGGGGGGGGTGGGGGGGGGGAGATGGAGAAGAAAAGGCGGGGAGAGGGGGGGGTGAAAGCTATGATAAAAAAAACTGCCTGCGCTTAGGCCTAAGAAGCGAGGGGGAGATTGGAAGGAAAGTCTAAGATCGAATGGTTAGTATTCTAAACTTCCGTGAAAAGGGTTCAAACTAGGGAAAGACGAGATGTGGGGTCGTAGAAAGTCCGAAAAGGGGAAAATCGGACAATCTCTCGTTCCAGCGAAAGCACGCAAAGAAAGACGGAGAAGTCTTGGAGGAAAGAAAAGACAAGCATGGAGGGAAAAGGGGTTGGTCCGCAGAAAAAGAGTATTCCCGCCATCCGCCGAAAGTCTGGCGATCTGTGCGGGGAAACCAAGTGGGGAGGGGGGTGAGGATCTTGGTTGGGGGGGGAAGAAAATCAAAACAACTAAAACGGGGGACAAGGAGAAAAAGAAGTAAAGTCAGAAGAGGGAGGAAATTCACGAAAAATAAGCCTCAAGGCACGGGCCGAGAGGGTAAAAGACAGAAAGTTGAAATAACAGGAAGTAGGGACCTCTTCGCGGAAAGGGAAGGGAACATGCAGTAGGTCATAAAAGACAAGGCGAGTCTGAAGGGGATCCAATGTCAGCGGAACTTTAAAAATGTCTGAAAAAAACCGAGTCCGACAGAAAAATCGAAGGGGTTCAGCGACTCAGCACTGTTTGGGGCCGCTTACGGGAAAGCAGTAGAAGGCTGAAGAGTACAGTAAAAAAAGGGAGGCAATTGAAGAAAAAGGCCTGTTGAAAGCCGAGGAGGGAAAAGGCGTCGAGGAAAAAATCCCGCGAAAAAGAACTTGCCCAGGGGGAGAAGACTAACATGGGCTCCATGACGTTTAGCAATGGGTGAAAAAAATCACAATTCAAAGGTTGGGGAAAGGGAGATTCGGACTTCCACGAAAACAGCCGACAGTTTGTCAGAGAATCGGAGCGAGGAGACCAGAGACGTCGAAGCTTGGGAGTACCGGTGAATCAAGAAAAGAATTCAGAAGGGTAAAGGGTTGGCAAGGACTGGGAGGGAGAGGCAAAAAGTTGGAAAAAAAATGTCCGGAGAATTCGGAGGAAACAGGCGACGTATGCGTCGTTGAAGGATCGGGAGGTACGAAGTGGCACAGAAAAGGGGAAACTTTGGAGGACGAAGGTGCCGGAAGCAGGGAACAAAACATAAGAACGATTGGGCAAGAAACGGAAGAATGAGGAGAGAACGATTTTCAGGGCAAGTGTGAGCGGGTCCTCGTTTTTGAAAAATATTGGACGTGGATTGCCAGGGGGAAAAGCGGAAGGTCAAGAAGCTTCCATGGGGGCTGCGGTCCCAAGAGAAAAGGAACGTTGGGGGGAGTAGTAAATGGAGACAAGATGTTGGGAAAAAAGGGGTGGAATAAGTAAAGCTCGGTTGAAACTAACCCTATCAGAGGGGGAGACCAAAGAAAAGAAAAAGAAAAGGTTCAAAAAAGAAGGGGGAAAGAAGAACGATTTTGAGGCGACAAGGGAAGAAGGAAAGGGGGAAAACGAAAGATAGGGGGCGGAAGTTGATTCGTAGGAAAGGTGGAACTGGTAAACACCGGTTGTCAGGTGGAAAAAGGGTCGACCCGATGACACGAATTCAGAAGGTAGTGGAGAGCTCTAACCAAAGGGAGCTTCTAAAAAAAAAAGTAGAGTCTGTTTTCCCTAACGGAAAAGAAAGGACCTAAGAGGGAAATCCCTTAAAACAGGGAGATGGCAAAAGGCTTACGTCAAGAAGATAAACCACCACGAATCGAAACCGGTAGAGAAAAGAAGTTTTTTGGAAAAGGACTTCCAAACGATAGGACCTACGCCAAGAATCGGGAAGCAAGAGGATTGGGAAGGAAAGGGTGAGGAAAACAATCGCCCTGGTGTAAGGAAATTAAAAGGAACGAAGTGTCTGGAAGGAAAGAAAAACTTCGGAGGATGGAAAAGAAGCAGCGGGTCGAGCGAAAAAAACTAGAAAAAGGAGGTAAGTGTCAAGCGTGGGGCGCACAAAGAGAAAGGAAAGGGGAAAAAAAAAGGAAAATGATGGCCCTACTCCAAGGTTATAAGGGGAGTCTGTAACCTTAGGGGGAGACCGAAAAACAGGGGATCAAACTGGGGAGTGGAAGAAGAAACGGAGGAAAAAAGGAGAAACTTAGGACCTTTAGAGGGTTGTGCTCAAAGGAGGGGGGAAAAAACAAAATCTTTGACTTAGTGGAAAAGGAGACCACCAAAGAAAGGTAAAAAGGAATGTAAAAATGTAAAGCGGGAAAACAGAAGGAAATGGGGAGAGGGGGAAAAGAAACAGTCCACTCTACTACTATCGGAATGGGGGGGGGGATAAAGAAACAAGACACTGGGGCAAAAAAAAGGGGGATCGAGGAAGGAAGGAGAAAGGTAAAAATGAAAGTTAATTAAATTGTGGTTCGAGAAGTCACAGGAGGACTACAGGTTCCTCCGGAAAAAGATCAGGGGGCCTCAAAAAGAATAAAAGGGAGGAGGGGGGGAAACAAAAACATGGGCGGAGGACACCGGGAAAATATACAGGAAAGGCCTGGTTGGGGGGGGGGGGAGAAGAACACAAATGTGGTCCTATGAATCGAAAACAATGGAAAAAAAAAAATAAATGTAGGGAAACAATAGTGAAGGATAAAGTGAAAACCACAGTCGGGGAAGCAACGAGGGCCTTAGAAGAAAGGGAAAAACGGTAAGAAAGAGAAACAGAAGAATGGGCCTGGAAGATTTGTGGACTGAAAGAAAGATGAGAAAGCTCGGAGCCTTATAGTAGTTGGGGATAGAAAACATTTGGGATGGTCAGGAATGAAAATTACTAAAATGTGGCTTAACCTGGGATTATTCATTTACGAGGAAAAAAGGGAACTATATAACGTAAAAGAGGGAACAAGGAGAAAGGAATTTGAGAATTGGGGGGTCTCAAAGAATACAATCATTAAAAGGAGTAGAAGTCTAAAGGCCCACACATTCTGGTCGGGGAGAAATTCATCAGGTGAGTGTATCGGAAGAAAGAGAGACTTACGTTCGGGAAAAAGATCCAAGAAATTCCGTTTCCACTTACGAGGGGACCTTGGCCGGAAATTACTCAAGGGAAGTCAAGTCGCCACTCAATGGCGACGGCACTTGCAGAGAAAAGATCAAAAATCGTAAAGTTATGAGGTATCTGAGTAGCAATTCTTGGATGTAGAGACCTTTAAACTAGAGGACAGAAAGAAGTTAAATGAAAGCATTGGGAAAGGGAAGAAAACACAAAGATACAATATCGACAACTGGAAAAAAAATACTTAAAAACAAACAGAGTAGCCATATCCGACGGTCATGGGGGAAAAGAAGACGGGAGGTGCGGTACCCCGGTTGGCAAGGGGAACCTGGAAGAAAAATGAAGGGGAAAAAAAAAAAAAAGGATAAAATTATGTCAACAACGACCGTGCAGGCTGGACGCTAAGATTTGACAAGGTCCGATCGGAAAAGACAGTACACGCCAACAAAATCGAAAAAATATCCTTGGGGAGTCTCAAAAAAAGAGGAAAGTCTAACCAAGAAAAGGAGGAAAAGCTGAAAAAAAAAAAAAAAGGGATCCGAAATTTCCACGGCCGAATCCCCCATTGAGTCATCCTCGAGGCAACCCTTTGGCTAAAGGAAAAAGAAAAACAGAGAAGGTCATCGAGGGATCGAGATGAGAAAAAAAAAAAAAAGTAGGGGAAAAAAAAGGAAGGGAGGAAGAGGCAGTCCGCTGGGTTTGGGGGTTTCAAGGATGAGAAGACAAGAAAGGTTGAAAAAGCTTGAATAGAGGAACCTTGGCATCTCTTAATCATCTCAGGGGGGGACATTCTCCCTGGTGATATGGGGCTCTGGAAACAGGGTTCTAGGATTCGAGGAGATCAGGGAAACAGCCAAGGGTCAAGGGAAAAAGGACGCTGGGGGGAGGGGGGGCGCCGCGAATACTTCCCAGTAAAAGAAAAAAATGCGAAAAAAAAGACAAGCGCTAACGGTGGGATCGAATATGGTCAACAGCTTAATGGCGGGGGAGGAAAGGGAAATCGAAAAGCAGACAGCACTGAAAGTTCAACCCGGGGGAAAAAAAGGAAGGTCGGTAAAGGGGAACATACAGAAGCTGAATGGGAGGAATGGGAATAACGATGGGAGGGAAGCCGTGGACGGGAAAAAACAAAAAACACCCAACCCCCAAAAAGAAACCCAAAGAAGAAAGGTCATCTTGGGTGGAGAATAATTGGGAAAGGGTGTTAAAAAAAAAACCAAAAAAAGTTGAAGGGACAATTCTGTGTAAGGGACTAAACTTCTTAGTACCTTCAAGTGAAAAACGGGGGGTACCTCCGCACGACGGGGTGCAAGAGAGGGGGGAGCACTGTACCGCGCGCAAAACAAAGTTAGGCCACCAAGATTCGCTCTGGAAAAGGCCAGCTAGGTGTCCGGAACCAGGTATTATGGGAGAAGGGTCCCGCCTGGAAGTTGAAACATTTCTGCCCTCGACGCAAAATCCGCGGGGTTCAGAAAACCGTCCATGGGTCAGCCTTCCAACGTCGTGGGGTGAGAAGGAAAGGACTCGAAGAAGTAAAAAATAGACAATGTAGAAAAAGGTGTTTGACCAAGAACGTAAAGGAGAGAGAACGAGGTCAAAAGGATAAAGGATCCTGAAATTAAAGTTAATGAAAAAAGGTTCGAGGTACTTTTCAGGGATGAAACAAATGGGGGTGCAAAAAAATTGGACGGTAAAAAAAAGAGGGACGGCGGTAATGATCACCACAGCAAGGAGTCAGGAGAAGGCCAGCAGTAGGGAGGGTCTCTAGAACTCGGGTGACAGTTGTGACGACAGTCAATTCTCTACTAAAACGGCTATTGAGTCAAACTGTAATCACAGGTGTTTGAAGTCGAAAATTGGGGGGTTTCACTGGGACTGTTGTTCGTGACAAAGGTTGTTTTGAAACAAATGTCCGAAGGAAAACGGTGCGACGTAGGAAATCCTTCAGAAGCGGAGAGAAAAAGGGTGCAGAGCTGTTTAAAGCCCAATGAAGGGGGGGGAAAGCCGGGAAAAAACCAAGGGCAATAAAGGATAAGGGGGTGTCTACGCTCTAATCTACGAACGAGTTTAATGGGGAGTCTATCGGGGGAGTTTGGGGCCATTCCCGAATATTAAGAGGAGAGGTTGAAAATGACCCCTGGGGAACAGAAAAGGGAAAAAAAATCGCCTTGAGGAAGGGCTGAAGGGGGGGGGAACAACTCATGGTAGGTTTGGAATAATTAGTTGAAGACAAAGTTCTACGGGGGTGGAGTCCCCTTTTGAAAGAAGTAAAAGAGGAGGGTGTCCCCCCGGAGAACATCCACTTCCAAACCGGCCCGGGGGTCGATTAAAACTGGTCTGGGTCAAATAAAATTAACATTTAAAAGAGAAATATACCTCCTTAGAAAAGTACAAAAAGGTTAAGAAACGGTAATAACGGATGAAGGGGGAGAAATAAGCCGTTTTCAAAAAAGTGTTCTCGTTGGCGAAAACGCTTGAAAGGGGGAGGGGCGTGACCAGGAAGGGAGGGACAGGGTAAAGAGCCATAATAGCAAGATGAAATCTTTGGAAAGGTCCTAAGAAAGAAGGGCTCTCGCAGTGATTAACAAAAGGGGAGAAGGGTTTGGGGGAAGAAAAATGATCGCATAATCGGCTCAAAAAAGAAATCGGAAAAGGAGAGAAAAATGGGCATTTTTGAAAAGCGACGCCAAGGTCGCTCCATCCAAAAGGGGGGTAGTGGAAGCATGTGAGCCGCACACCGCGCCCCAGGGTAAAAAGGAGAGGAGAAAAGCTTAGGAGGGAAGTGCAAGGAATAGGAAAAGAGAGAAGGCTTCAGGGGAGAAATCAGACGGACATCTAAAAAGGGTCACGCAAGAATTTTGGCCGTGTCAAGAGAAAAAGGAAAAAAAAAGGAAGGGAGGCCTTGAGGACTCGTCAAGACAGGAAAGAAACGGGGCGTAAACTTCTGGAATTTTCTTAAGGGGGTCGAAAAAAGAGGACAGCAACTGCAAAACTGGCGTTACAAAGGAGAAATGAAAGGGGCCGAGATAGATTGGGAGAAAGGTGGGGAAAGGGGAAAATTTTAAGTTACCACAGGCCGGAACCAAAAGATTGAGTCAAGAAAGTCCTTAACAACCGTTCCAGGGGGGGGGGGAGGAAACCAAAAGGTAAGTCTATTTTAAAAGGAAGAAGCATGCGTCAAGGGGAAAAAGGCCAGGCCCGAGAAAAGAATCGAAAAACTAAGAACAAACACTTTCATCTTAAAGTCTGGAGGGGGAAGAAGTCTTCCGGGGGGGGGCAAAATGAGCTGGGGAGGGGGGGGGTGTCAATGAGAAAAGGAAAAACATTTCAAAAGTTGGTGAAAATCTTATCAAGGATCACGAGATCCCCGGGGGTGAAGAGGATAATAAGAACAACCTTTTAAAGCTTACAGAATGGAACCGACATGGGGGAATCAATAAATCAGAAGGGGGGGGACGATTACAAAAGGGTCAAAAAAAAAGGGAATCAAACGATCTTGAGACCTGGGGGAGAAAAGAGGTACTGTAGCCAAAGGGCCTGTATACAAGAAAAGGGTTGGAAGGGGGGAAATCCTTAAACAGAAAGAGGAGTGGTTCCTACATTGGGCGGCTGATCCTACGCGGCCGGGGGAACCAAGCGGGGGTGATAAATGTAAAGGGGAGGAAGAAAGATAAAGTCATTAATCTGGAAAAATTGGCAAGAAATTGGAAGGGTCCGAAAGTGAATAGATAAAGTGAGAGGGGGAAACTGGGGGGGGTCGACCTGTTGGCTACTGTAGATCGCAAACGCATCCGCAGGAAGGCAAAGGATGGAACACGTGCGCGAACCAGCCTCAGGAGGGGAAAGAGGGAGGAAAGGGCAGAAAAAGAGGGGATCCAATCTACGGTACAAAAAAAAAAGACGGAAAGGGACTTCTAATCAAGCGAAGCAGGGGGGGGGGAAACGAGAAAGTGGGCATCTCAAAAGCGCATGAGGGGAAAGAGGGGGGTTAAGAATCGGCCCCCTATCTGTGCACAAGGATTTACTGAGGGTTGGGCGATACCTCGTTATGGGAAAGAGAAAGAGAAGCATGAAAAAAGAGGGAAAACGCAATGGACAGGGGGGGGGGAAAAAACCCAAAAACGAAAAATTTAGCTATCGAAAAACTTTACCACCCTGGGAAGGAAGCGAAAATAAAAAGAGTGAAAACCCAGAATAAGGAAAGGTGCAAACGGACCTGAAATCAGGTTGAGGAGAGGGGGGCATCCGGGCCTGTCCGCTCGATTTCATGGGGAAAAGAAAAGCTGAGGGGAAAGAATTGAGACAAAGAGGGACCGCGAAAGATGGAGTAACGCGAGATTGGAACGAGAAAAAGGAAAAAATCGCCAACGCGGCTCTCAAAAAAAACCTTCCGCAACAGAAGAAGGACGCTGGGTCCATGCAAAAGAAAGAAAGATCTGAAGCTCGCTTCTCAGCTGGAATCAAATTAAGCTAGCGAGGACGCAGGAAGAGCAGGGTGAATGAGGAAAAAAAGCCGCAAGGGGGAGGACACATAAAAAAGAAAAAAGGAAGATGAAGTTTCTCGATT
>Ga0179593_1356873_pt1 | contig 11422 bp, 8 predicted proteins | sample CZODoug2_1_08_16_FD_185931 | JGI IMG/M metagenome (GOLD analysis project Ga0179593, IMG submission 185931) | Vadose zone soil fungal communities from Angelo Coast Range Reserve, California, USA - CZODoug2_1_08_16fungal (PacBio error correction) | ecosystem: Environmental > Terrestrial > Soil >...
TCGGGGGGGAAGGGGCCTATTTAGGAGGATTATTTTTTGGAGAAAGCCAAGCTCCCGGTGTCGAATGTCGGATCCATGGATCTAAGAGGCGCAGAGTAAACCACACACCACGAGAAGATCAAAAAAGACTCAGGGGGGCGATGTTGAGAAAAAAAATCGCATTAGAAGCGTGATCTAGTCCGAATGGAGAAAGAAATGAGTAGACCCCGAGAAAGGTATGTTGATGAGAAAAGGGGAGCGGAAGAAAACTAAAATACTAGTAAAGGATAGTGGCTCCAGGTGAGTCTATCAACCGCTCGGATAATGGTCAGCCACAAGAGGGGACCGGAAGAGAAAAAATGTAACTCATCAGACTGAAAGCATTGGAATAACACGCCTCGCCGAGGGGGTTTCTCGGAGGCGAGGGGGGAGGGGAATACTGTCCAAAAAAGGGGAGAAATACTGATCAGGGAAGGAAGAGGGGTAAAACGTCATACTAGGTAAGGACGGAAAAAATCCGGTTTGAGGAAGGGGATCGAGAGCGTAGGATCGCCTCACCAGCTGATCTCTCTTCTAAATTGGCATTCCTTACATCCACATCGCCGCGCGCACAGTCGAAGGAAAAGGCAAAAAGAAAAGAAAAGGCAAGTTTCGAAGTAGACCAAAGAAAATAAAAGCGGAGGGAGGGAAGGAGCAACAAGGGCTTCTCTACCGGGATAATAATTCTTGGCCGTGTGATAACATCTAGAAAGTAGGAAGTCAGGGGCTGCCCGGGGTACCGCGTGTTCCCAGAAACACGTGCAGTGTAGAACGAGGAAATTTTGCATATCTTGGGGACGTAATTAAAACTGAGTGAGGCCGTCACTTTCAGCGACTGTAGTACGGTCCACGGTTCTATGAGATCCACTTGGAAGAGTTCGGAAGTAGTCTTGGAAAAAATACTACGGGAGGTCTCTTTTTTCTCTCCAGACGTGCAAACTTCGGCGGCCTCTCACAGGGAAAGGGGCAAGCCCTTACCTGTATGAAAGGGTAAAAAAATGGTGCTAAAACGATCGGTTAGCGCGACAAAGGAAGAAACACCTCTAATCGTGAAGGGCGCCCGCCATCTAGAAACAGGGGGGAACCAAAGTTAAAGAGAAGGGCCGAACACCGCCGTCCGTCATGTAGTAGAGAAAGGCGGGGGAAGTGGAAAATTAAAGGCAGGGGGGCTATAGGCCTAGGGGGGGGGGGGGGGAGGGGTTTCTCCGCAATCAGCAGGGGAAGGCGCTATCAAAAAAGCAACGATTCAGCGTGTAGGGAAGGAGGCCTTCCAGAAGAAGGGTGGACGTGACGCTGCGGGCCGAGTAGAAAAGGGACGCGGGGGGTAGACGGGGAAAAGAGAGGATCCACGAAAAAGGGTGAAAATTACACACTGACGCAGCGACGGGTTGTTGCCAGGGGACGCCAAAGCTGGGTACAACAAAAACAAGCGTGTCGAAGTCGAACCACAACCCTGAAACGTGGAGGGGGAAGTAATCAGACTCTGACGGGGGGGGCAGGAAAGGGAAAGGGTGGGAATCCACCGGGAGGGTGGTCCCGGGGGGTGTGCAGCAATCCCCGCAAAAGGATTCGATTGTGAAGAGAGGACCTGATCTATAAGCGAAAACGGAACCTGACCTCCTATAAAACGGCTAGGCTTCTATTAAGGGGAGATCATTCCAGTCCGCTCCAATCATGCAGGCATCCTGGCGCATAGACGACACGGCAGTGAAAAAAAGGCAATTTTGCCAAGGGGGAAGAGGGACGAGAACTTCTGCACCAAATGCCAGCACCTTTGCCGAGAATAATAATAAAGGATTATCGGAGGGCCAAAAAGACGCTCCGAAGGAAGGACGAAGCAGTTGCCCAAGGACACTGATCTGGAAGGGAGGAAAAAAAAGAAAGGGGCCACCATTTCTGACTGCGGGGATTCCGGGCCGGAAAAATGAAATCAAAACTGAGGGAGGAGAAAAGATATATATCCAGGGGGAAGTGACATAGGCCGCCTCAAAATCTTGGTGCAGCCCTCCACGAAGGTCCGAAATGAAGGGGCACCACAACACAAGGAGCCCCGGAACATCTGCGAGAAGGAGGGGGGTCCCATCTCTGGTTTTGCCAGAAACAGATGGGGAAAGGGAGACGGGCCGGTAACTGGCCCTGTGCCTAGTCGAAGGGAGAGGGAAACCATGCGCGAACATGTCGCTAGGCAGTCGAACTCGTTCGGCCAATGATGCCGCCGCGAAATAATAGGTGCTTCTTGCCCCAGTCTTGGCGCCGACCTCCAGAGGAAGGTAGTGCAATTCTCAGGAGGATGGCTAGAAGAACAGTGTCAAATCCGAATCCCTGAAATGCGGGGGGAGGGCTCGAGGCTGGAAAAGAAAAAAAGACGATAACCCCAAAAAAAAAACCAGAAATCATAACAACACCGCCATAAAACATGCCCGTTGATCTACAAAGACAGAAAAGAATCTGCTCAGAGTCATTCCTGGGAGAAAGGTTAGAAAAGGGGGGGGGGCTGCTCGCACATGCATCTGGAAACAGACTTGGACGGGTCGGTAAAAAGGGAACCCCGGGGAGGGGGTTAAGGCAGGTGGTCATCGATCAACCGGCGACTTGAATGAAAAAAACCGGCGCATAGAACAGAAGGAGATAAGAAACGACAGGCAGCGGGGAAAAAGGGGACCCTGACACCTTCTTTGGAGGGTGAAAGCAGGTCGATCGGAGTCAGGGCCAGAGCACGACTTGAACGATGATGGCGGAAACACACCGAAGGGAAAAACCGCAACAAGGAAGCGATCACACAGGACGGGGGGAATCCAGAAATTTTCAAAGACAGAGAAGGAAATTGCCGGAGTGGGACGTCTGTTTAACGACGGTGGGAAAAACGGGTGTCTCCCGGTTCTATGAAGAGCGTCGTGGTCCGTCTAGTCCAGCCGATAGGGCAAAAACGGGGGGGGCCTTTCTCTTAAAAAGAGAAGCGCTATTACACTCTAGGGCTTTGCCGGCGGGCATGGACGGAAAGGGGGGGGGGAGGAACGGGAAACATCAAAAAAAACGAAAACAGGAAGAGAGAACCACTAAAAACTAAGGTGAGGTCGTCGGAAAACGCGATAAGGCAAGCGGCCAGTGCCCACCTCCGCAAGAAAAGGAAAGGGAATCTCTAAGGGCAACGACGAAAAAAAGGAGAGAAAAAAGTCGGTTACCTCCATCTCAAAGTGGCATTCAAAAAAAGAATCGGAGAACCTGGGACGCTACACTGTCTAAAAAAAGGGCACCCAGTGTCTCTAGCTTTATGGTTAAAACGGCAATGTCACTCCTTTTTCCGCCAGTACTAATTGACCCTCTACAGGCACCAAAGGCTACCTTAACTGCCTAGTCTAAAAAAGAAAGAAAAGTGTCCTGGCCGGAAAAGGAAAGCCGCAGCGCAAGGGGAAGAGAAAACAAAAAAGCCTTTTCGGGGGGAAATAGCACGTCATCGACGTTTTGACCAGGAAGCGATTTCGCGGCTTAAGAAGAAAGGTCAAGGCTGACTCTCGAAAGTAGGGGTAGGAAGAAACTAGTGAAGAGCATCTGAGGGGGAAGATTCAGAGAGAACTAGAGGAGAGTAAATCGGGAAAGAGCCGACAAAGTCGTGTACCCAGGGTCGGGAGTCAGCGAAAAGCCGATGGAAAAAATCACGGGGGCGTACACATTGACGGAAAGTCCGTAAGATGCCCTGTAAAGAGGGCGAAAAGCACGTGCACGATGTTGCAAGAGAAGGGCTCTTCGGTTGGCGAGAATCTCAAGGACGTTGACCCGATAAGGAAGTCAAAGGAGGGGAGGGGTTTGTAGACAAGAAACATAGGGCCTACAGTTCATCTAGGGATATATCACCCACAACAACGGATGATAATATGGACATGATTAATCGTCGGCGATGTATGAGGGGAAAGGGGACTCAACACGCTAAAGAGAGCGACGGATCTTTAACTGGGTATAAGGGAAACTGACATATCCGGGGCACTCGGCTAGTTAAAGAAAGGCCATATAAGGGAAAGAGGGACTGGGAAAGAGGGATGGGGTAACGAAGGGAGTGGTGAGTCAGAGCAAGGAGAAGAGAAAACAGGACGAAACGTTCTTTCGAGATAAATGACGATCTAAGGCTACTCGGGAATTCCTGAACCAAAGAAAAAGGGTAAGGATGGAAACCCAGGGAGAGGACCCCGGATCGCAGACGTGGTGCCGAAAAAAGAAAGGAGGAACAAGTTCTACTGTGAAAAACTTCGATACCGGGACCCAAATAGCCCAAAAAAAGGGGCGGGATGTTCTGAAACAGGGGAGACGAGGCGTCTTAAGGTAGACGGAAGAAAGGTGGAAGGACCGAGTCCTAGTCTGGGAGGGGCGTGCATGGGGTAGCAGAAAGTCGGTCTGGCTGAATCGAACGGGGAAAGGAGTGGGCCCATACCTAGAGGAGAGGACCCACATTAGAAAAAAAAAAAAGATGGGTATTTGACCTCAGTCGGCTAGATTGGGCTTTCCAGGATTAAATGAAAGATGTTTTGATACTCGCCGGCAACTGACTACAAGGGGCGGGGCCGTCGATCGGGGGTAATCTCTTAGGAGAAGTCCGCGTAGGGGAGGTCAGGCAGGGGGGAAAAAAGGTGTTGGGAGCTTCCTTTCTCGAAGAAAATGGGGCTTTTGGTGCCAGGCGGGTGCGGCGCAGGAGGTAGTCCATGCCCGAAAAAGCCCAGCGCGGTGATAGATAGTAGCCGGAAAAGGCCAGGGAAAAGGAGAATCTTTAAGTCGCGTGCCAGAACGACGACGATTAGGCGAAAGGTCGGACCACGTCCCAGTAGGGCTAGTAAGGGACAAAGGTTATAGGGGAAGTGAGGGGGGGAAAACGAGGAAAAAATTGATGGTGGCATAAGCTAAGGATGTAAGTGAGGGGGGGGGGGTGAGACCCAAGCAGTCAGTAGGTGATGGTCCCGGGACAGGACAGGCCGCGTGATAAAACGGCTGGGCGCGGGGACATCAAGAGGAAGGGATGTCGTTAAACGGGTTCCGGGGTAGTAGTATACCGGGAAAAGGGGAGCGAAGTGTGGAGGAAACACGCCGTGAACGCGGGAAACGGAAATTAAACAGAGAAAAGGTGGGGTGGAGGGAACAACCGCATTTGAACGCAAGCAATCTCCTGTTGAGACAAGAGAAAAACAAACCCGAAAGTGGTTGTAAAAGACACCTCATTGGAAGAACGATGAAGGAGCTAAGCGGGGTATTGGGAGCGAGCCAGGGGTGTCTTCGAGGCGCCCGGTTAAGCTTGCTCAAACGACCAAACAAGTCGATGCATCTCTGGAAAGGAAAATTCCTCCGCGGCGGACGGGAAAGCGCCGAGGGGACATCATATAAAAGCGAGGTAAAAAGGCCAAGATTAGGGGATGGGGTGAGAAGGGGAGGGGAGATCTGTGACCCGGCCGCAGGAGCGCAGCTGCTGCGAAAGGGTGAAAAGCGACTGCACATGGGACAAAAAGGGAATCAGTCCTCGATAAGTGGCAGGACACCCCGGAGCTGGCCATAAAACCTTCAGAAAAAATGAAGAAAGGGCGACATTTGTTTTCAATCAGGAGGGCGGCGTGGAGGTCTTCAAGTGCTGGGGCGAAAAGAAGGGAAAGGAGTCTTCCGGTACACGAACGTCAAAAGGGGGGGAGAGTCGAGTCAAACACAAGTATAAAAAGGAAAGGGAGAAAGCCGCGACAACGGGAGGGGCGTTTTACCGACGCCGTCATAGAAACCGCCCCGCATGGGAAAAACGCGACGATCCGAAGGAGAGCAACAGCCAGGACATTAGACCAGGAGCTCTTCGGCGAGAGAAACTTCCAGCGATGTGGGACTGCAAGCGAAAGCGCCAGACTTCTCGATGGCAGAAGCAAACTAGAAAAAAGGAAGGCAAACTCTGACTCATCACGACAGAGACCGACCTCGAGAAGGCGCCGCCACTTGGACCCGACAGCTGACTGGTCAAGGGATGGCCCTCCGAATAGGTGGACGCAGGGGTCTTCCACCCAAACAGGGAAGGGGCTCTCTCTAGAGCGGGATCCTGCTGGGTAAATAATGAATCGTTGTGAAAAAGGTCGATGGAAAGGAAGAGCACCTTGTAAGTCTAGACGCAAAAGCCCGGCTTAAGCCCTCATCTTCGGGATGAACAATCAGGTCAGGAGAGGAGCCAAAAAGGTTACATTGGGGGGGGGGGGTCAAAAAAAAAAGGAGTAGCGAAGGATGGATTTAGCTTGGAAGTGGATGGAAAAGGAAGACGGGGAACAAGGTTGTCAAGAGAAAAAGGAGTTTAATTCAACCAACTAGCATAGCACGGAGATGGTCAAAACGAAAACATCAGTTGGGGGCGTCCCAAAAACTGCCCGACGCAAGGACTTGGAAAGACCTTTTGGGAAAAAGAGGACCTTCTGTATCCGAGAAGAAGTACTTGTTGGAGTTTCAGGGCGAAACATCAAGGAACCATCACCAGAAAAAAACCAGAAAAGGAAGGGGAGTCCCTTCCCTAAGGTGAAAGAAATTCTCGGACGAAAAAGGTTGGAACGCGGGGAGTTTCTCCGAAGAATGTGACTAAAGTCGGAACCGAGAAATCGTTATGCCGGAAAAAGCGCCGAAAGGGGGAGGCGAGTTTTGGAATTAGGGAGAGATAAAAATCGAGCACCGCGCGAGAATTAAAGGGGATGTCAATGGACCAATAGCAGATATATTCCCAAGAACACCGCCCCCGGAAAAAGAAAAAATGAGGGTCAGCCCACGATGAAGACACGCTAAGGGGTGAACACACAGGGGACGAACCAAGAGTCCGCGAAGGCACGGGAAATCAGAATAGTCAAAGAAAGAGGGCCCATTGCATGTCTGAAATTAGCCAAATAGAAACGGGCATTCACTAACTTCTCTCCTAATGGAAAGCGGGGAAAACACCTGAAAATAGGGGAAAAAAAGATAGAAGTTAGGACACTCTCCTTTCCCCTCTCCACTACGTAATCGGTTCTTGGGCAAAAGCATTGGTAAAACGGAGAGGAGCACATACCGGGGGGAGGGGAATACTTACGAAGCAAAACGCTTTCATCCATGTGTTTTCAGAAATGCACCCTTCCTGTTCTGGATACTAGGAACCTTTCAGAGAAGGGGTGCTGGGTTCCTTCGAGGGCGTCACTCCGGGGAAAAGTCAGCTCGACTCGAGAAAATCGTTTGAGGAGATCAACGAGGCGTCCGCGATCCAAAATAAAAAAAAACGGGAGGAGTTCTTACTTGGGAGGAGGGAAACTGAATAGGTCCGCGGAGGAGCATAGCCTAAAAAAGGGGACGTGGGGGGTCAAGGGGGGGCGTTTCTAGGGCGGACCTCTCAGGGTAAAGAAAACCTAAAGAGAAGAGTTATTAAACCGGAGTTCGGCCCTATCTCTGGATGGTTTCATTTGGGCGGCTCAACAGGGGGGGTTCCGAAAAGAAGGGCTCTAGAGGTTCTAATAGGACATGAGAAAAAAAGTTTACCCACTTCACACGTAGATCTTGGGGGGATGGGAGAACTAAAATCACCATTGAAAGTCTATCATAGGGGACTCTGGAGGGGGAATCTTCATAACAGATAGGAGAAAAGAGAAGGAGATCGACCCTAAGAAGTTGATTATAAGCGATGTGAAGCATTCTTTACTCAAACACTCTCAAAGATGAGAAGTATCACGATCGAAAAAGGGTGGGCCTTTCCTCGTCGACCTCATACCACTGCGGGGTTTCTGCCACAGTCAAAGCGGACATCTGGTTGCTCCACGCCTCAATAAGGATAGGAAGAATAACAATGTTGGAAAGAAGAAAAAACTATGTCAAAAAAGGGGAAAGGTCTCCTTTAGAAGAAAGAGAAAAGGGACAAAGACATCGCAGGGGGGCAATAGGAGGAAGTAAAGACGCACTCTATTCTTCATACAAGAGAGTCAAACAAAATCCTACCAGGTCTCGGACTACGAGGATTCGCCTCAACCCGCCGGGTCAAAAGAACAGAGTTCCTGACGGAAAACGCGAAACGTCGACGGGAGACCACGGGAAACCGAAGAGGCCGCAGGAATATTGTCGAGACGCTGAGTAGGTAGGGTAAGGGTCAACCAGGGATGCCCAAGGCATCACAGATTCGTTTACGGGAAAGGGACTAGGGGAAGGGAACTCTCTTTCTCGAGGAAAAAGCAGAGAGGGCAATAAAAAGAGAGGAGAGAAAACTTGGCCAAAATTATGATCGCAGGGGGTTAGTAAAGAGCCAGTTTCGTCTACTCTGGGCAAAGGAAATGAAAGTGCTGATTTTGGCTCGCAATCAAAGAGAGGGTGACGGCTATTTGTTCCTAATGGGGAGAGGGAAGTAACGGCACGGAGAGAATCTGGTCTGGAGGGGCGAAAGGGGGGGTGGACAGGGATTCTTTTCCGAATCTTGGGAGGGGGGCGGCGTCCTGAACTCAACAGAAGACGAGGAACAAAAAGACGGCAAACGAAACGAAGGGGAGAGCGCTTTGCTCGAGAAGGGTAGAAAAGGAAGAGACCGGGGAGACTGCAACTATGCGAGGGAGAAAGGACCATTGCACAGAGGAGGAGGAAACAGCCGTAATCCGTCGGATAGATTGGGGGAAAAAGAAGGGGGGAAGAACCCGTAGGGATGTTTCTAGAAGCATCAAGGAGTTGGAGGTGTTTTCAGAAAGCACTTGGGCGATTGGAGGATAAAGAAGGCGAGCCGCTGATAAAGGAAATGGCAAAAGGGGCAGCAAGAAGGGCAGTAAGAGGAGGTGGGCGGGTCGCAAGATCAGAAGGGGTCGAACGCAAGAAGCGCGTGGGTCAGGAAACCTCAGCAGGTGTAACCGGGGATTACAAAAGGAAAAGGGACACAGACTAAAAGGGTAACAGGGCCTCAAGGGAGAGAAGGTACTCAGCAAAGAAAATAGGTTTAATAAAAAAAAAACAGGAAGTTGGGATCAAACGACTGGACCTACGCTGAATTGGCAGGACTCAACTGAGAGTGTCTCTCCGAGAAACGGAGGGGTCCTAGCGGTCAGCAGGGGGGAAGGCGTCGGGAACACACTGCCTGTGAAAGGAAGGCAGGAAAAATTCTCTCCTAGAGAGGAAGGAAGAGAATATTGAAAAGCGAGCGATCCAGCCATTCGTATGGAAAAAGGCAGGCCAGTCTGGGGGTCCAAGGGGAGAATCAGTCGTAAACAAGCTGGCCGCCGAGGCCGCAGTCAGAAGAGGCTAAAAGAAAAAAGGTGGAACCTGCGGGATTCCCCAACCTGAACCATGGGCAGGCAAAGGCCAAGGAAATTTGGAAGGGGGAAGGGAACAATGCTGGCCGAACAGGAAGGACAGAGATTCCGCAGTGGCTGGGGCAAGGGCTGGTGGCCAGAAGGTCGGATAGCGCTTGAGAGGGGCACAAAAAAGAAAAAAGGGAGCCAAAAAAAGAAGGCATAACCGCCTTCGAAGTTAAAAAAACAACCTAGGGAGAAAAAATATAAAAAATAACAGAAAAGCGGGCCTGAAGACGCACGTCAGAATGGAGCCCAGCTCTTGGGAACAGAAAAAGGCAAGGCCCAGCCCCACACCTGTGCCTTTCCATGGAGAAAGGGATGGTTAGGGGAAAAATCTCCAGGTTGGCAGAGAGGGATAGAGGCATCCATGGACAGGAAAAAAAAATGCAAAGGTAGACCGCTCCGAACGGGCGCAGGAAACAGGCGCGACGCTCGGAATAAAACGGCGGACAAGAACGAATGTTCACCCTCGGAAGAATCCTTGCCGGTCGGGCCACCGAAGAAAAAGGGGAGGGCCGGGATCCTTCCCTACGAGGAAGGGGGGATCAATCTTAGTCGAATGAGACGCAATGGGTTCAGACGCCTGAAGCGACGGGTGGCGGTCGATTGCGGGGAAAAAAAAAGCAACACAACAAGACAACAACGTCTTCGGAGAGAAAACACCGTCTCGGACTCCTAATTTGGGAGGGGAAAAGATAATGAAAGATAAATACCGTGTGCGCAGGGGGGGGGGGCAGCTGACTGAAACAATACGGCCTGGTGGTAAAATGGTCCTTTTCGTTCACCTGAGAAAAAAAAAAAGGAGCCGGTCAATGTTTCAATCGGCACCGTCCTTAAGAATGCAAAAAAAAAAACGCCGACTCAGAACAGGTCGACCACTGAGGAAGAAGAACCGCAAAACCAGAGGAAATTAACGACAAGGGAGGGGAACACGTAAAAGCAGGAAAGGAAGAAAAAAAGACTCGGGAAACTCATCAAGACTTTGAACTATTAGTCGGAAAAACAAAAAGAAAGAAAAACACCAGAATCTATAGACAGAGGGAACGGGTTCCTCGTTACCACTGAAGGAAAAAAAAGTGGGGCGTGGAAAGGGACCTCGACGTGACGGGGTAGCCGTTTCGGAAAGAGGAGTACGTGACTGCGCTCCTCAAGATGGGGAAAAAAGAAGATTGGCCTTCATTTAAAAGAACAGACACAAAGACCGAGCTAGAGAGAAGGGTTTCTAAGGGGGAAAAGAAAAATCAAAAGGATTTGGATGCGCCGAAAAAGTCCGACCACACAAAATAGGATCAAAAAAAGAAAAAGGGACTCCTTTAACCCACATGTGAAAAAAAGACCAAAGAAGGGAAAAACGCGTCAAAGTGCCACAAAACCGCGGACATCAGAGGACGAGACATGCGGGAAATCCAACGCCAAAGAAAAAAAAAAAGTGCGATAGCAAACGGGGATAGGAACGAAAACGGGGAGAGAAGGCAAGATGTAAAGAACTACAGAGGAAGAAAGGGCCCAGTGCTCGAGATGGGAAAAAGCCGAAGGGCCGGCAGAAAGGCCGACGTCCTGGCAAGCGTCAAATGGCAAAAAAAAAAAGGCATACGGAAAACAGACTAGATCGGTAGGACAGGAAAAACGGCGGGGAAGGAACGGCAGGGAGAGGCTCAAAGGGGTGGCATACCAAACGAGGGAAGTTCGTGGGCCATCAAAACAGGACCCGAAATTTCCGAGAAGGGAGAGGTAGGGCGCCGGCAGCAAAAAAACATGGCAGCGATCTATAAAAGCGGGGATTCGGGGAAGAGGGGGGAAAAGGAAAAACGGGAGCGTCCGGACTCGTATGAAGAACTAGATATCTATTAGTGACATAACCGACGGGGGGGGGGGGGGGGAAAAATCATTAGGGAATCTCTACTGAACGAAAAAGAAAACTAAAGATTCTAGGAGGATAACAAGGGCAGTTCCGGTTCAGCCTAGCGAAGGGGAAGGGGAAACAAAGTCCGGAAAAAAACCGAATCACCCAAGGAAGTGCGATATAGAGAAAGGGGGAGGAAAAAACTTCCGAAGAACGACTTCGCGAAGGTGCGAGGGGGTGTAGGGAAACAATGGGAATAATCATCAACCTTAGCTCAGGA
>Ga0179593_1432681_pt1 | contig 11422 bp, 7 predicted proteins | sample CZODoug2_1_08_16_FD_185931 | JGI IMG/M metagenome (GOLD analysis project Ga0179593, IMG submission 185931) | Vadose zone soil fungal communities from Angelo Coast Range Reserve, California, USA - CZODoug2_1_08_16fungal (PacBio error correction) | ecosystem: Environmental > Terrestrial > Soil >...
GGTTTACCGTTCAGAGAGGTACAACGAAGGCAGGAGTAGCAAACTGAAGGGTGAAAACAAGACCTGGATCTATACTCGGCGGTTTTCGGACTATTACGAGAACTGGTAGGGGAGGCTAAATCGGAGGGGGGAGACTTGGGGCCCGTACTAAGAGCAGGGGGGAGGATCTGTACTGACGTGCTTCGCCGGCTGCGATAATAGAAGGCTCAAAATGGGGAACGCGCTATTTGCACCAGGGGGGGGAGGAAAAGCATAAAACAATCTTCCAACTGACATCATACGGCATGGGCGAATTCCTTCAGAAGGATCCGAAGGCAATCGACTCCGCGAGGAGGAATAACCCCCGGCGGGAAGCCGGAATGGGGAAAGAGGGAGGACGGAGCTCAATGATCGGAGGACCCCCGAACGTTGAATGGATTTACGAACGACAAGAAGGAAGTCACCAGAGGGCAGATGGAAGGCCCCGTACGAGCATCAAGCGCAAGGGGGCTATAGGTCACTTTGGGGAGTTGCACGGACACGATTCGACAATGATACAGCTGGCGGACGTCCAGGGCTAAAGTGAACCAAAAAGTACTTAAAAAAGTTGAAAGTAGATAGGTAGGTGGCAGGCAGAACGACGAACAACCACACGACTGACTCTGCTGATGCTCGAGTGCCAAAGGACTTGTAGCGAAAAAGAGGGGTGCTCCCATCACAAAACAACGCTACGAAATTAGGAATACGACACAGCAGCCCTCTACTAAGAATAGAACTGGCGATCTGAGAAATCCTATACAGTGGACAAAGAAAGAAAGCAACTACCACTTATAGATGACGCAACCGGTGAGGTGGTGCGGGGCGGGAAAAAGCGCGGTTCCACTAGCGGGGGGAAAGGAAAAAAAAAGGGGAGGAACGATAGATCCTTCTAAGATGAGGCAACAGATGTGGTGCATCCGTGATGCGAGCGGGAGTGGGGCATGCAAGAAAAAAGAGGGCTGTTTATCTGTGTAGGTACTGCGTAAGTATGGGGTGTCGGTGCTACCAGGGTTGTTGGAAAGACGTTATCAACACAATGGCGAAGCGCAGGTAGTTGAAAGGGTAGAACCCAGGGGCACAGTCGAGTTACCGTTCTCATTTCTCGCTTCTAGGGACCGATGAAAAAAAAGCAGAACGAGGATCAGATCGATCCCCGAGAAAAGAGGGAGAGGGCTGAACCCGGGGCAAGGAGTTTCCCTAAAGGTCGGGCCTCTGAAAACGAACAAGGGGGCGTCGATCGGGGGAGGGTGGGGGCACGAGGTAAGGGGGGGGTCGAAGGTCACAACTGCAACTCATCTACACATGGGGGGGACGCACTACGGGGAAGACCGAAAAATTGGGTTTAGAGAACCAGAGAGGAGCGGGGATAGAGCATTAACAGGGGATCCCGCAGAGCGGGGAGTTTCAAGAGCAACAGCCTAGGGCGGGGGGGGGGAAACGGGGGGCGTTAGCGCCAGAAGGGAAACGCTCCACACAAACTTGCATGGGTTGAGGCGGGAAAGAGAAAAGGGAGAAGACGGGACTGAGGGACCATACATCGAGGGAGGCAAGGACCAATGATGCGCACACGGTAGTACTGCTACCTGAAGGGAAGGGCGTCACCCACGAAAAATGCAACCTATAAATCTTCGGGAAATCTATCAGGTAGATCGCTCGGGGGCGGTTGTCAGAAAAAGCAAGTCTCAGTGTCAGAAAAAGGCGGGGACGACCGCGTTAGAAAAACCCACTAACGGAATACAAGTCACAAACACAGCCAGTAGAAAGAAAGGGGAAAGGAAAAAGCCATCCTTCTACCTGAATGCCGCCTGAAACGTCCGGGGATTTGCGGCGGAAGGTACGCAGTTTCCCTCTCACACCGCGAGACGGGAAGGGGAAAAAGCTCTGCATATGGATCGATCAGACAGTCACTGTAACAAGTAGTAAGCTTGAGACAGGGAGATCCTTTTAAAGCGTTTACGCAAAAAAAAAAGGGGATTATCAAGGACTCATTTCTTGCGCGCGGGCATCGCGTAAAGACTATAAAAACACAACGGAGAGGAGGAAAAGAAAAAAAAGAGAAGAGAATAAAATGAGCACAAGCCACCCACGTACATCGGAATCGGAGGATCAGGGTCCGAATAGGGGCCGGGGCAGTGCAGAACGCGAGAAAAGCGATGCCCGATACTAACGGGAGCGAAAAGACGGCACCAGATGGTACTACGAAAATAGAGGGGACGTTTCCTTGAGTAAGAGTGGATCGGGGTGGCCCTTTACGTTTAACCTCAATCAATCGTTGGGGTCTGAGGTAGTGGGGGGGCAGAAAACCTAAATAGGAATATCTCAGAGTTCACAATTATGCAACACTACCCCAGAAGTATGGAAAGTGCCTTGATCCCTCGATTCTCTTGCTTATTTGTGTTTGTTTAAGACTAACTGATAGAGCTATACCGCTCTTCTTTTCTGCCGAGAATTGTGAAGCGTTCAGGAGAGAATCTGGAGGGAAATCACACAAAAAAGGGAGATACTCATACGTTTGGGGAAAAAAGTTGAAGGGACTCTGGCACAGACCCATGGGGAATATTGGGGGGAGGGGAATGGCTTAACGGAATGAGAATCGGCTGGAATAGAAAAAAATATTAGGGCACTTCCAGCTCTTGAACTCTCAAACAGATGGGGGGTTCTCGTGAAAAACAAAAGTGGAGGTGGCGAGCTTAATGACCCTAATTTTTTCGATGAAAGGGGGAAAGGAGGAGACCTTCTCTTCCCACTCGACTACTCATCCCCACGACAGGCCCTCTCGACGCAAGCGTACTCTATCAAAAGAATGACGAAGTGAAGACGGCCACCTTGGACACCAAAGCTTAAGAGAAGGAAGAGGGGGGAAGGCGGTAACCTATCGGCAGAGTCAAGAGTTCTAAAAAAAAGGGGAACTGTCACGGAGGCTTAAGAAGAGTATGTCACTCAGAAACCTGGGGCTTGGGGAAAAGGTAAACAGGTCCTTCTACAGTCGCTGTAGGAGAGATCCATCGTTAGTGCCAGAACTCCTCTGCCACGGGACCAAAAACGAAACGTCACAGGAGGGACCTACAGCTCGAGATCGACAGCAAATAGGAGATCTTAGTCGGGCTCGGACCGCTAACAAAAAAACGATACTGCGACCGTCAGAATGCTTGTGATTAAAAGCTCTGGGGGTCCCGAACGAATGGCGGTATTCTTAGTAGGGCCGAGGCGAAAGGGGTGATTAGCTTTTCTCTGGTAATCGCGAATCGGGGCTCTCCACAATGGTTTCCGCGGGAGGGATCTCCGGGAAGGGGGGTGCTGATCGGGTTGGGGTTACGGAGCAAAGTTAGAAAACCATCACTGCTTCACGGGGTTCATAGCAGACAACGGGGAGACACGCCACGGCACGGCTCTGCGCTTCCGCGGTGACTTTCCGGGGATGGCGTATCAGCGTACGGTCACGTATAACGAACCGCCTTTCCAGCCAGATCACTGGGGAGAGAATGAAAACGGTGATCTCGTACTAACGGTTCAGTCAGAAAAAATGGGACTGGGGCCCTGCGCCAGGCACTCGAAAGAGCCGTCGTACGATTCAGGTTAACCTAGGGTCGGAAGGAAAGAGAACAACCACTGGGGCGGGAGGAAGAAGCAGCATCAAGCGATCTATGCTTTCACGCACCGCAAGTCCTTATAAGGTGACCAAGTGATTCCTCGGAGGAGCACTAAACGTCCTTGGGGGAGGAAGACAGGACCTAACTGAACATAGAGAGACGTCCGACAAGTTGCCCCTTATTCGGCCAAAAAATCCTGCGGCGGTAAAAGCTTAAAAGGGCCCTTCACGCTCTACAACAAAAAAAAGGAGGGAAAATTTCACACGTTCCGAGTACCAAATAATGATGGTGTTGCTAAACCTGGCGACGCCGGTCATAGCGGAGGGAAGTTCGTGGTAAAGGAGGATACGAGGAAATCAACCTTGTTGCGAGAGAGAACGGGCCTAAATTGGGACCTCTTCTGAACCTGGCGGTTCCCTTTTCCATACGCGCTTGCGCTCGAGTTTGTTACCTCTTAGGAGAAGCAAAGGGTCATGGGTGAGGTGCAACTCCAGACCTCGGTTACGCCTCTCCGATGCGCGTAAAGTCGCGTCGTCTTGGAAAGACGAGGCTGGTTGATGAAGCACAACGAGGAAAAAGTAGAAATTAGACGAACCTGGGGTACGGCAGCTAACTGGAAAAGGAAGATTATTTAAATCCGTGCTTTGTCCGTGGGAAACTACGAGAGAACGTTCGAAAGGCCACAATCAGAAACCAAACGAAAGTCAAGGGGAAGGCCTGGAATACTTACAATTCAAACGATGACCATGAAGGCACTGGGTCGGGGCCACTACGGTTCAGGAAAAACCACCGCAAAAGCAAAACTCTCCTGATCGCGGGATAGTCAAACAAACGGAGAAGAAGGCGGTTCGAAAAATGAAGTCGCGAGCGAAAAAAAACCACTCAGGCCTGGCAAGGAAAAATGAATGGAGCTCAACACCCTCTCGACGAAGAATCCCTGGAGCCATTTCTGGAAACCTCAGAAGACGTGAAACATAAAAAAAAACTCCTGTCGAACGATCGGTCCGAGAGTAATATGCACGGGACCTCGGAAAAGGGGGCCAACGGGAGAAGGGGCGTCGATCGAGTTTTCTGCCCACATAAATCCCGGGGCGTTTCATTCAGGGGTAGGGGGCGGCAAAGAAAAAAGCCGACAGATGGAGGCGAGAATGAAGAAAGGGGCGTGGCTGAAGGGAATAACCGGTTGCGATCAATTACCTGAGGCTTTGGACTGTACTCATGCCGGAGCGGCGGCCCGCAAAAAAGAACCTACTCGACGGACTGCTCGAGCGGTTCTTCAGCTCTTACCCGACTAAAGGCGGCCGGATAAGTGCGCGCCTGACCCCGGTGGAAGCGTGTGCGAAGGCAGCAGGAAAAAAAGTTGAAGCCGAGCAGAATGGCCTGTTAGTAGTGGGGGACAATCAGGTGACGGGTGGGGGGCGATTAGGAGGGGGGACGAAGAGGTCCCGCAAGTGCAACGCACGAGACTAAGTCTGGTGAACGCGACGCACCACGAGACCGCGGGGGTGTAAGGAACCGGACAGAGTCGGTGAGGAATCTATTACGTGGAGACAACCATGGGTCAGGTTCAAGCAAAGGCGATCCGTCCCCTCTCGTAACGCGTGCTTCTTGCGTGTAGGAGTTATAAAAAACGGGGGGACCCATGAGCAGGGCAAAATGTCTTTCCTAACCTCCTATTATGTCATCTCAACAGGGCCCATTCGCCAAAGCGGGTTAAGATACCCTGCTCACGAAGAAATCGGGAACACAGAACGAGAGCGGGGCGGGGAAGGGCGGAGGGCTGTTAAGAGGAATAAGGGTTTCTTGGGTTTGCCGAAGGGAAAATTCTCGATTGCGGAAATATGCATTCGGCCACCTACCTGGTCAAGGAGAAACCAAAAAAGGAGAGGAGGTAACAGCAAATGGTACAAAAGACATCTCCCGCCTAACCGTCAGGGCACAGAACAGGGGAGTTGGCGTGCGGTAATGAGGTAGGCTGGGTCTCTCTCAGCCCCAGCGAATCCGGCCTTCTTTCCGCTCGCTCGATCGCTCCGCTCTCGGGAAAAAAAGCCTCATTTACGACAAAAGTGAAGAAAAGCCTGTTACGCTTTTACTCTTTGGGCGTCCCGTCAAAACTTCAGAAGAAAGGAATATATAAAACAACATAAACCCCTTAGAGGGGTAACAAGGAAAGAGAGGCCGCGGCGAAGGGTAGGGGGGGACTCCAGTCTCTCGGGCCAAGATAGAGGGATCACTTTCTACTAGGGGGTTACGCAGAGCGGACTTGAAGAAGGAGAGTTTAAAACCATGCCGGCCTAGAGGGAGAAAAAAAAACGGAAAAAAGAAGGACACAAGGTAACGACCTTCTTCCAGGTAGGGGAATTCTTTTCCTTCATGTCGACGTAGAGTAATGGGCAAGTTAGGCCGATGCAATTTGTGTTGAGCAGAGGTCATTTAGTGTGCTACCTCTACGCCTGATGAAGAGCGGACAAGGGAAAGTAAACCAAGCAAAAAACTCGAGCAAAACGGAGACGCCGTTCTCTTGAGCGGGGGGGGAAAGCTGTGGGTGGCACGCTTGCTCGTTGTCAGGATACAGGGGTTGGTAGGGACGACCCTTTGCAGGGGTATTTGTAAATAGAGTGAAATAATGCCACTAAATTTTACGGCTGGCGCATGTTAAGGTTCCATATTAACCTTAAAAAATAAGAAAAGCGAAAGATGAGTACGGGTATTTCAGGCCTCTGAACGTTCGCCTGGGAAACTCAGACTCTGAGTCCAAGGAAGGGAGGAGCCAGGCGCGTTTTTAATAGGTAACCCATGGGGTCGTCCGGTGAGATTCGGGGTTGGACATGAACGCTCTCCCTCCCTCGAAAAAAAGACAAGCCTCGAAGAACTGAGGTTTAGTGAGCGTCTTCATCACGACGGAGAAAAGTAAACCCTCTTTCCAATGGGTTCAAGTTCACGAGCTTCCTCGGTGCTCGTGGAAAGTGATAAGTGGAGGAGGGGGGCGTTAACTGTCCTGAGAAGGCGAGAAAGATTTAACAAGGGGCATAACTGGTGGGGGGGTTGAAAAAGAAACCAACTCTCCCGTATTCGGACGTCGAGATGAGGAAGTGGGGTCAAACAAACGGCCAAACTCGCACCAGGAAAAAAGCCCGGGAGACTGAATCCCGCTACGATCCGACGCCACGTCAGGTCCCTGGTCTAAGACGGAAGCCTAGGACGATACAGGAGACCGTGAAAAAAAGGAGACCCGGATCTGAGGTCAAGCAAAGACTTTATCGTGAGTGGATCGTAAGTAGCCGAGGACTTCAATCCTTATGTCTTGAGGGCGTGTTGGCAAGTAGGGGTGAAAAAATCAAGAACGTATAGGGGGGGGGTTCGGCATTCTATCTCCTCGAGTCATCTCTAGTTAGTGGTGTCCCAATGGACCGGAGTGGTCTCCAGAACTGCGACAATTGGTCATAGAGACATCCAAAAGTCAATTCTAGCCCGTCAGAAGATCTCTATTGAGTAAAACATCTTCCTTTAAGGAGTAGTCTCGGCCTTTCAAGAACGATCTGAAGAAGCGGCCTTCCGGAAAGAAGGGGATGCTTAATGGACTCTCACGGCTCAACACGGTTGCGTACATCACCTCAAAAACCAAGGCCGCAGTGGACGCAGAATTAGAATCGTTAACTACCGGGTTCTTGGATGCAGGAAAAAGGAAAAAAAAGCAGTTATACTAAGCTTTCACACACTACTGGGGAGCCACCAGAGTCTGTGAACCGCGGGAGACAGGACCAAGTCGACCGCATAACTCAAACTTAACACGTCAGGGTGCCGAGTACTCTACAAACTCATACGAGATTCAGTCCTGTAAACCGTCCGTATGCTGCAAAAACAACGTGTTTTCCCGGGGAAATTAACTCTGAGAAAACAACATCTGAAGGGAAAAAGGGAGAGAAAGGGAAAAGGGAAAAGTTCCAGACGAATCAGTCGTTTTGGGACGCCTACGGTTCGGTTCACCCTTGCTACTCCCTCGGAGAGGCTTGTTCTGTTTCACACGAAGATAAAGGAGCACTGTGATGGTGGGGAGCAGAGGACAACAGAGGGGAGACGGGCCGACTTCAGACGGTGACGGGGGGGGGAAGGCATACTCTTCGGGAGCTTCGTCCATCTTCAGGAGACGAAGGAAAGCGCCCGGAGGTTTCAGGGGTGGCTGAATACAAAGGTTCCGACCCTACTAACGCTAAACTTAGGGAGATCCCGCACTAGGGTAATGGAGGTAAGAAGCCAAATGAGCCGGCCTAGCATTCCCCTACTGCCTGATCGGATGGTAAATCAAAGTGAAAAAATACTGATTGACCGTACGAATCAGACCTCCTAAGCAAAGATCATACCGCGGGAAGGGAGCTCGATCCTTTTCCTATACTGACGTTCCCGATGACAAGTGACAGACTCTTTGATTATTCCCATGAAAACGGTTTCAAAAAGCGCAGAGCGGAGAGGAGATAGCAACAGGGTAACCCAAAGTCTAGGATTTTCGAACGACGCTGCGCCAATCACACTCCAGAGAAAATCCTTCACCATACGGCCAAAAGCTACTAGTCCTGAACGGAGGTCCTCAGATGAAGGTTATCGACATAGACGCAGTCGCCTTAGAAGTCGCGTGTTCGGGACAAAGTGTCCGTCACCCCCACGTGGACAGATGGATAGAATGGCAGGGATTTCTGAGAACCGTGCAGTGGCTGGATTGGCTGGTGCGGAAGGAGGGGACCTCAGGAATGCGCGACAGTTTACTAATACGGAGATATAGTATCAAGAGAACGCGGTTTTATAGGAAAAGGGTAATAGGGAGTGACTGGGGGAAGGAAACTTCGGAGGGGACTGTTCCCGGAACTAGAGAACTCCCCGAGTAGTTTCGTTCCCCGCGAACAGAGTGGAGGAGGTACGCGGAAAAAGGGGGCCAGCAGTTAAGAAAGGTGGAAAAGTTAGGCTAGCTAAGGGACATCGTGGCCTGGGAGGTGGAAGGGAGATGGGGGGGGAACTGGTAGTGAGCCTTGATACATCTCCCCATTCAAAACCCAACTATGCCAAAAAGGTGGTCACAACCACTGGGATACGACTACTACCTACCACGGGGTGTCGAGGAAACCGAATGGAACGGGGATATCGACAGCCGTGGATAACTGCCCTTGCGTATGAACAGTCAAAACGGGACGAAAAGGGGGCCCTACCTCACCTCAGAGGTGGCTTCGGCGGTGGAGAAAGCGGGACACGGCAAACATGCTAAAATCAAGCAAATAGCATCCTCGATTGTAATCCCAAAAGGCCCAGGAGGGGCGCAAGAGGCACATGCTAACCGAGCATGTAGCAAGTAAAACAAGAGTATGTACTGCATGGTCGCGGGAGAAGTCGTGCTGGTGATGAAGTCAGGAGCTGAGACTGGGGGAGGGTTGCCGAGGTCAGATGAAGCAAAATTGGAGTCGTACCCTGCTTTAGACAAAATAATACAAACCACACAGGTGGCCGCGTACGTTACGCCCGGTAGTTCAGGTCTATTTAGATTCGGCCCCGAAGGGACCTTACGATCATATCCTTGAGACAGAGCCACGCCGAACGAAACTGGCGTTGCGTCTACACATCTGGTGAGGGTTTCCTTCTCTCAACGACCGGGAAAACTCCGGAGCGGAAGGCTCAGAGGAGCAAGGGCAAAGAATCCAATTCTGCCATTTGATCACTAAAGTCGGCCGCTGGACGCAAGGGGGGGGGGTCTGACGTTCTCCATAGAGGTCCATTCTCTCCGAAAAACTAAGAGAGAGTGGTAAAGACAGAAGAGGTGGCAGGGAAAACAAGCAAAAGAGAAGAAACCAAGGAGAACAGCGGCACGAGTGGGTAAGCAAGCGTCAGATAGGGGAGCTCATGAGGGCGTTATCTATTTCTGAAGACTAGGGGAGACGCACGTAAAGGGACTCGCGGATGAGCAGGAAAACCCGCGACCAGATGTGGACAGTGTGATAAAGACAGACCCGAAGAACTCCGAAACCCGTCACGCTTGAATGAATTCGAACGAAAAAAGGATCTGAGGTAGCCCGTGGAGTTCCCGCATCGCGCCAGGGTGTGGATCGTTATAGGAAGGTAAGCTAGGGTGTCTACCGTAAGAACACCAAGAACGCGAGAGTTACGTAGCAAACAAAACAGCAGACGAAAAGCCAGAAAGCCTAACGGCAACTGAGGACCAAAATAACACGTCAGGTGAGGTTTGGGGGGTGAGTAAGAAATAAACTCGTACGAAGGTAGATAACATCCCTGGGCGCTTAGACTTTCCTTCCCGGGGGCAGCTGGCGCGATGATGAATACGCTGAGAAGAAACCAGTGGAGGAAGCATGTGCCACGGGGCGACCCACTAAACGAACAACTGGACAGGGGGCTAACAATGTGAGATAGAGATCGGGTAAATTTACGGCCCTGGTCCTGCAGATTAGTGAAGAGGAGGAGAAAACCAAGCGATGACACGAGGGTTGTCTAAGGTGTGTGCAAACAGGGTCAAGGCCGGGGGGGGAGTAAAGGAAATGGGCGATGATTAGGAATGCAGAGATGACTAACCCGAATACCTCGCCGAGAACTCAGGCCATCACTAAAAAAGGCGTAGCTGAAGACGAGAAATCGACTTGAAGAGTCCATCACTAGCTTCCAAAACGGGTTACAACTATTCCAGGGCTATAACAGATGTGCGCGTTCAAAAACCGATCGAGCAGTCATTGTCTCAAGGGGTTCAGGAACACGGGGACAGGAGAGGCAAAAAAGAAGGTAAATGCGAAGGGTCGGGTAGACTACTAAAATCAACCAAGCCTAATACACATCGCGGAAAGGTAGAACAAGCAAGGATACATAGGCTGAGCTAAAAGGACTCCGGTGCATAGGCCCTAAATAAAGTGAAAAACGACCTGATGTCGCGACATTATGTCGGATGGAAGAACAATGAAGCCACGGGGGACCGGGTCGTACAGGGGCGGGAAGAACTAAAGTCCCTCTCTATCCGGGCGAACTTGGGGAAGAGGCCTCTCTGATATAAAGGATCTGACAGGTACGCTTTAGAGCTTCGAATGGGATTCGGAGTAGGAGCGAGGGGTGAGGCCGAATGACGTTTGATTCAATGAGATCTTGGGCCTCTGTGGGGGGCATACAGCGGCCTCGGTGAACGGTGCCATCAGGAGAGAGAGTGGGGGACATCGGGCCAATAGAAGAGGTCAACTCGTCATTCACGCTCAGAACGGTAAAGTGTTCTGTGGGGACCTGAGCTGTCTCCTTAAAAATCATGGAGATAGGATTCCAAGTTGCGCTACGAGTCACAGCCAGAAGCTCGGGGACACACGGCAGTCGCTACGGACTAGATCCCTCATCATCGGGACTTTCCAACGGAGGGGGGGGGGAGTATTCTTCGTATGGGGGTCCTATTTTAGTTATCAAGCGGCTGGTCCATCCAGAGATACACGGCTAAAAGCAGGAAAAGGTCGAGCCGTAAGCAGGGGGCGTATATCAAAGAAGGACTTCTGACAACCACCACTAAGTTAAAGTAGTCAGATCCTCAAAGAGTCGGGTACTAGTTCTGGGATGGAAAGGCAAAAGAAAATCCGGTTACTGGAAAGAAAAGAAAGAGGTCACATCCCTCGTCAGACCAAAGGAGGCTTTCCGACCCCGGCCTCGACAAAATTAGCCAGAATAGAGCGAAATAAAGAAGGGCGCCCGGTAAGAGGAGGAACCGACTCAGTATAGAGCGGCAGAAACATTTTCTACCCCTTAAAATGGAGATTTGGGAGGGTAGCATTTCTGGCTCCAGGGGTACCCTAATA
>Ga0179593_1498744_pt1 | contig 11422 bp, 13 predicted proteins | sample CZODoug2_1_08_16_FD_185931 | JGI IMG/M metagenome (GOLD analysis project Ga0179593, IMG submission 185931) | Vadose zone soil fungal communities from Angelo Coast Range Reserve, California, USA - CZODoug2_1_08_16fungal (PacBio error correction) | ecosystem: Environmental > Terrestrial > Soil >...
AGCCACTGCGGAAAAGGACAAGGTGGAGGCAACGGAAAAAAAGGAGGGAGGGTTTAAAAAAGGGGAAAATGCCAAGGGGGAGATGTATCTCCAGGAAGACAACAGAGGCGGCTGAGCGGAAAGGAGTAAACTGGTGTGAGAAAAAAAGGGCCGAACGAAACGTTGCCATCCAAAATCAGGGTCCGAGAAAAAGGGTTATCGAAAACCTGGGGCAAAATCCTTGGTTGGAAGCAGGATTGATAAAGGTGGGATGCTGGGGGGGGGTGCCCAGAAGGCTTATCTAATCAGACGCCTCATGATGACCGGGAAGGAAAAGTCAAGGTAACGCTGGTCAAAAGGAGAAACCTTTGGGGTCCAGAGGAAGAGCAAAACCCTCCAAACACAGTTGTAGTGAGCTAGGAAGGGGACAGAGTTGGATGTTAAGCGCCCGTACCACAATCAAGATGAGGAGAGAAAAAGGGGACTTGGGGTAACGAGTCGATACCACAAAAAAACTGAGGTGGGGAGAAACAGGGACGGAGGAGGGACGTTCAATTCTTCGACTTAGGAATGAGGGCCGATGGTGGGCGATAAAGTGTCCGTTAAGAAGGGATGCTATTCGGATGAGAATCAAACCGGCGCGTGTTAAGGAGCAGGAGAAACTTACATTGGAGCAAAGGAGATCTGGGGCGGGTAGGTTAGAGGAATGCCGTTCCATTAGCACATGAGGAAACGGGGAAGCGGGAATTCCAAAAAGGGCGGTGGGGAAGGAGGGTCTGGGCAATAAGAAAGGAAGAGAAGGACAGCGGTGAAAAGAAAAAAAAAGGGGGGGGGGAAAGGGAATGGGCCCCCGAGGCACGGGGGTGTTGTTCGAAGAGGAGATTGGTTGGGGGGGGGTTTAAAAAGACCAATGGAAAAAAAAGGGATCATTTCATTCAAACTTATGGGTTAGGGGGGTACCAGGGACCGTAGGAAGCAGAGGGGGACGCGGATGGAGAATTGAAAGGATGCTGGGGCTGAGAGAGAAAACATCTTCTCTTTAGAGGGAAAGGGACAAAACTCATAATAAGCACACGAATTCGGGGGACGAATGAGCTCGAGTGAAATTAAGTGGGATGCCACTTAAAAGGAGTCGGCTTGCCCGGAGAGGGTAGCAATTAACGGAACCCGGAAGATACACATGGCAGAAGAAAAACGTTGGAGGGGTTAGTGTTCCTGAAAAGAGAAAACAAAGGCTGAAGGCTGGATGGCATTTGCGTGACACGTCAGAACTGGGTAGGGGGAAGGTCCGCCGTGAGAAAAAAAAGAGGAGCGGAGCGCCGAAAGGACCAAGGGATCCGGGGACAGCGAGGGCCTGGGGGGAAGAAAGTAAACCTCCGGAAGGGAAAAAGAACTGGCCTCGGAATGAGGGTAACGAAATTACGGGTCGGGGGGTGCTCTGGTGTGGCGGGAAAAAGAGGGGGGGGTGAAGGCTGGTGCGATGGTGACCAGAAACTCTTTATAGTGGGGGAGGGCTAATATTTATAATTAACAAGTCCGAGACGATCCTTAGAGAGGGGGAAGAAAACTATGAGCTCTCGAGTGCTAAAGAATTGAGTATAATAACCCAGGAGTGAAAAAAAAAAAAGCAGAAAACTTTCCGGAAAAGTCGATAAACTCTACGGAAAAGTAAGGCAGCTGAGTAATCAAGGGAATGACCTGACTAAAACGTAACGCGCGCCAAGGGATACGGTTGAGAATTTCCGGAGTAGGATGGTGGGGTACCTCGGGGGGTTGCAATTCTTCGGGGGTTGACAATCCGGGAAAAATTCTTCGAAAAAAGAAGGGAAAAAAGATTAAGATTTGGGAAGGTTTCAGACCATCCCTCACGAAGCTAAAGGAGCTGAAGGTTTCCGTGGGCAAAGAAGGAAGGGGGGAAACAGGAGCAAGCAAAACTTGAAGCAGTCGACCTCAAGTTAGTGGAGAATAGGGTTAAGCGGCCCGGAAACAAGGAAAAAATTTCTTCAGTTGGAAGGGAACCCTTCATGCTTGGGCGAGAGAACGGACACAAAGAAACCACTGCATAGTAAAAGGAAATCGATAGAGAAGAGATTGGTACTCAAAAGAGGTAAGATCCTATCTTACTAAAAAAGTATGTTACACTCTCGTCCGCATTCCCGGGACAGTTGAGAGCTACAGGTGGAAAGGCTACCAAGTCAGTCGACAGGGTACCTGGAAAAAGACGGATGGATTGATGGGAAATTCTTTCACGAAAAAAAAAAGGACGGAGTTTGAGGGGGAGTTGTGAAAGAGAAGGTCTCTCTAAAAAAAAAAAAAGGAGGAGAAAAAGAGAGCCTTGAGGCCTTTGAAAAAAACCAAGCAAAAAGTACTCTTTGAAGAATTTACAACTCGGGAGACGCGCGCGACTGGAAGGGGAGAAGGGCAGGGAGGAAAAAGCAAAAGGGAAATCTAAAACGAACTAAAAGCTAGTTCACTCTTCGGTGTTTGGGAACAAGGGGCATTTCAGGAACAAGAGAGAGAGCGGGAGGAGGCCGGGGAGGACAGCCCCGAGGAAAGACGAGAAGCAAGAAAAAGGGGCTTTAAAGAACCTGAAGGGTTAAAAAACGCCGGGTGGTGACGCGGCCCGTCAAAAAGACATAGTCCTTTAGACAAGGGCCAGGAACCGGCGGGAAGATGGGAATTCAAGTTAAAAAGACGTGAAGACGACACCGGAAACAGATCACCTGCGATTGCTTTATAGGAAAAAGGAAAAGTAGGAAGAAAAGATACTTTCTTTTTGGGGAAAATCAGGGACGGGGGGGTCCGGGTAAAAAACCAAAGGACCAAAACAAAGCAACAAGAAGAAAACGAAGCCGGCACGAGACAACCTGATCCACGAGGGCAGGGGGGCAAGTAGAGGAATAAAGGACACCGGGGAAATAATACCAATGCAAGAGACGCATTTCAAAATTGGCAAAGTTCAAGCGTCTGACTAAAAAAATAGGTTGGGGGTCAGGAGTAAAGTGGGGCTGGAAAAGGAGGGACCTGAGCAAGAGCTTCTCTCACAAAGGGAGTGGGCAGAACGCGCGAGCCTTGATAAAACCTCTCGCGGGAAAAAAAAAGGCATTTCGAAGATAAATCGAGAGAACCCGCACCGAGATACGAACTAAAATCGTCGGAAACCGAAAAAAAGCAAGGCCAACACACAACACCACAGAGCGTAATCTCAAGGAAAAAAAAGAGAGCAAAGCCAGCCGTTTAAAGACCGGAAGATTAATTGGGGGTTGGGCAAAAAAAAGCCGAGGGAAAAGAAGCAGGAAAAACGGCTTCTCCACAGCAGTGTGAATTAACTATCAAGGAAAAAGGAAACAAGGACCGTGACGGAAACACAAGAAACCGACTGCAGAAGTAGCTACGCAACCCACGAAAAATCAAGGAGAATGGGAGGATACACTCATCGGGAAGAAAACGGTTAATGGAGTAATAACATATCTTAAATACCGGAAGGAAGAGAGGGGGCCGATTCAGGGGTGGTTTAGGCTTAGTGAAGGAACAAGAGAAAAGGTTGGCGAAAGAAAGCGTCACAAAAAAGAAGGAAAATACCCGGCGCAGAGTATTTAACGTAAGGGCGGGTCCCAATAATACGGGGGGGCGCACAGACTCAAATGGGAATAATACCTTTTTCAACGAAAACCCAAATCCACCTATCCTGAGTCACCAACAAAAGTGAAGAAAACCAAAGAAACCTGTCCCGCAATCTGGAAGGGGGAAAAGAAGAGCTCATTTCCGGATAGGAAAGAAAAATGGGCCAACCCCACGGTGTTGGTAAAACCGCACCTGGAGAAACAAACTTCATATATGAGTAATCTACCCGACAGAACAAGGCGGGGAATCAGGAAGGGCGACAAGGTCTTTAAGAACTGCTCACCTGGCACAGGAATTGGAAAAGGAAAACAATACGAAATGTGAAAAATACGGAAAGGTAGCCCAAAAGCGGCTATAAGGACGATGATAAGGTCGACTTGGAACAAAAACAGGCAAGAGGGGAGTAGCAACAATCAGAGAAAGGGGCGCACTTAACCGTGAACAGGGGGATTTTCGCGACGAAAGATTGAGGGTTTGCGGTCGACGTCGGGCAAACAGCGCACACAGATGACGGTAAAGCAACTGGGGGAGGGGGGGTGCAGTGCAGGAAAACAGGGGCAAGGGTATTCGGGGGAGAAACGCGTAAAAGGAACGGGAGAAAACAGGAGAAAAAGGACAATCTCTTGGAGAATTAGGTCACCAGGGGATACACGGTATGGCAAGGAAAAAAAAAATAAAAGGCAATCGAGGGGGAAAAAGTGAGATCAAAAAAGGGGGGCTTCAATTACCGCGTGGAAGTGTACCAAAAAGAGACTATTTATAAATAGTTTAAAGACATAGAAGAGAGCTAACTTCCTCACTGGAGAAAAGTTGCCAATGATCAATAATGCCAATTTGGGAAAGGGGGGGGGAAGTTGGGAAGAAAAACCTAGGATGGGGAACAGTTGAATCCAACATGGTGAAGATAATCGCGCTGCAGAAGGGGCTAGCCTCGGAAACAACACGTATGAGGGAGGGAAGAAGAAACGCGGAAACGGGAGGAACAACGTTGGATGCCACGAGGCAAAAGGAGGTGTTGAGGATGAAAAGTTCATTTACAAAGTGGTGCAAGATGGGAGTAAGATTAAAAGGCAGAAATGAATGCGGGCGTATAATGACTAAGTGCGTAAAAAGAGTTTAGAAATATACGAGCCCCTGGGGGGGGGGGCCAAAAAAAAAAACAAAAAAAACGGGGGGGGTGGGACGACATCTTTCGCGTCAGACAAGTTGTTTTCAATAGAAAAAAAGTTTTCCAAGAAGGAGGAAGAACTGTTCTTGAAGATTGGGAGGCCAAAGCATATCGGGGTTTGACAGAAGATGGTAGAAGCGGACTTGTCCTTGAGTAAAAACAACTAACCGGCGTAACCGGCTAAGTTAACAACGAGTGGGGAGAGAACCTTTGAGTGAAGAGGGCATAGGAAGTACCAAACACAAGTTGTATTGAGAGGAGGTAAGAATTCGCTGGTTTGGCAGGGAGACGCTACAACGGACAAAATCAGGTGAGAGAAATTGGGGGAAGGAGTCGAAGGGGCAGTGCTTATGGTGCGAAAGTCGCAGATGACTTATCACGTCTACACTGTCTCTGCTCCTTACTATCATGTGGGAAGCCCTGAAAGGGGCTACATCGCTCGTATTGCGGATGAAACAACGGAGAGTTTGATGGGAAGCAGGGAGGGACGGAACTTTCAACAAACGTTCGAGAGCTGGGCAATGGGGTATAGGATAAAGATTAGAAATTACTGGTGGGCCATGGTCGCCTGGGGGGTGAATTCAAACCCCGTGCGTTGTGGGTCTAAAATGGTCTTGAGGGCCAGTCTAAGAAAGTGAAGAGTCTCAAGGGACATAAGCTTGGGGCGGGGGGCGGACAAGCGGTAACCCTGGGGTTTGTGGCGCACTCGATAAAAGGGGGGTTTAGGACACGGACAAGGTTCAGGAGAAACGGGGGGAGAGTAACAAAAGTCGGGGGGGAAAACTGGACTGTCTTCCTGACCTAGCCAGCGGGCGCCGCCTGTCCGAAGTTTGAAATTCGGACAGCGAAAAGCTCTAAACCAACCACGAGGAGAAGGAAAAACAAAAAGAGAAAAACAGGGGGGCCGCCGGGAACCGGTAGATCCGCGGGGGAGTAAAGGGAGAAGGGGAAAAGCGTATCTCCGTCGATTGACGACTTTCCCGCGACGCTCACTTGCGACCTTCAGGGTTAGGTGTGAGCTGGGGAAAGAAAAAATTCTGCACTGAGGGGGAGGGGGAGTTTATCCAAAGGAGGAGACGGTAAAGTTGAGGGGGGCCGACGATAAAATAAAATATGAATTATCCGAAACGAAAAGTCAAGTAGACATCTATTGACCTGGTCAAATCCATAAGATACGGAGGGAAATCTTGCGCGCTGATGGGGTCACGTATATTACGGAGGGGGGGTTTTAGAGGGTGTTTTTGGAAGGGGGAATGGTGTGGGAAAGGAGTGAGAGGTGGACGAAGCGATGGGTATAATCGGGAAGTGTCGAAGATGGAGGAAAATAAAAGACTAAGAAATCACTAGAAGTGGAAGAACACGAATCGCGCGCTATAAATAAGGGCGATAGGACTCCAGGCATATAAGGGGGGGCCGAGGGAACGACATTTTCCTCGCCCAAGAGGACTTGGAACGCTATGGTAACGGACTGGGACCTGGGATAAAAGGTTGTAGGCTTCTTGGACCTTTCCTCGGCCTAAAGAACCCGCGCGCCCCAATGGGATGGATAGTTTAGGAGGTGCCTTGAGCAAGGGAGGTTGTTTTCTTTGGATTGGAGTGTTAAAGTTTCTGTACAGCGGGAAAACAAAGAGAGGAGGAACAAAGAAAGGGGAGGGGAGTCTAGGTTGATTTACAAATCACCCCTCAAAGCGCGGAGATGGAAAGGTGGCAGTGAAAGATTGCAGGGCATACACTGCTCCGGTATAAGATTGGGGATGAAAAGCTGAGAGGGGTAGAGGCCGATGAAAAACCAGGAAGAACCTCGCGTACTAAAGCCCCTAATGAAGAGGCGCGTGGACTGTGAGAGCCAACAGAAGAGAGAAAAGAGGGTTAAGGGGAAACCGTCAATCCGCGCGTCTAAAAACCCGATCGTTTTGAAAAATCTATGGAAACTTCACCGGAACGGTGGGGTTGGGGTGGCGGACAGTGTCTTTCTCCAAGCATTCTCTTGGACCGTCCGTCTGAACGACGGGAGTGGGACCGGCGGAAAAACGGTCCGCGTGGGGGGTTGGAGGGGAAAGAAACTCGTATCTGAATCGAAAAAAAAACAACGGAGATGAAAGTAGGAGAGAACAAACTGGAAGTAAGGCGGTGCATCACCACGACAACAGGGAGAAGGAGGGGGGGAACTGTAAAACGCCGTCCGCAGAGTCTCTACGGTAGGAGAAGAATCGCGCAGCCAATCTAGGCAGAGCCTTACTAATAAGTAAAATCTTGATTGGGGAGAATCGGCCAGAGGATGGAATTTCTAAAAATGAGGAGAACTAGTTAAAAGTATGCCGGTCGTGCATCCCTGAGGAAAAGGCCGATAATCAAGAATTGGTTTGCACAAGGAAAAGGGTCGGGGAAATAACGGAAGAGGAAAAGACCCGTCAGATTTTAACTTTCAAGAGATCAGGAGAAAGGAGGTCTGCGCCCTGCAAAACTTTTAAAGGACAAAACCAAGGGAAGACCACGACGCGTGAGACAGAAAAAGGGAAATCGGGGTCATTATCCACTTAGTTGGTTACCAGAGGCGGTGGGGGGGGGGTCCCGGGGAAACTAAAAGGAGAAGCTCCAAAAAGGCACAACAAAAAAGCATCGAAGGAAAGCGAAAGAAACCCTCGGAGAGGGACTTTCTTAAAGTAAAGGGAACCGGGGCAGACATTCACATACGCCAGTAAGCCAGTTTCCTTCAAAAGGTAAGAAAAAAAACTAAATATGGGGGCCTATTCACGGTCTAGGAATGCGGGGCCAGCTCTCGCCTGAGCTTCTCTCGCAAGTCTAGAAAAAGAGAATCGTTCCCTCGGTATTCAAGCGCTATAGATGAGCAATCTACATCTCGACCGAACGCTCTCACCTAAAGAAAAGGGAGGCAAAGGGAAGCCTTTTCCAACAACAGCGCTCAAAACAAAGGGTTGGGGAACACAGGAAATACCATAAAACATGAACAAAAGGCCAGAGAACCAGGACCGTGGCCTTCAACGGAGCTTAGTGGTTTTGGCAACGGGCATACTGGTGCGGAAGAAAAGGGTCCAATGTCAGCGGGATCAAAGGACATCCTAGTCTTTCCTAAGGCGGAAGTGACAAGACAACTGTACAAATAGGAGTGGAAAACAGAAAAACATCAATCAATCGAACATGTTGGAGGTCGGGCCAGTCAACAGAAACATTGAGGGGAGAAAGGTCTCTTCGCGGGGGGAAAAAAAAAAAAGAAGGCACGCGACGCCTTTTCAGGCGGCGACAAGAAGGAAACTAAACCGCTTATCTCCCAGGTGGCCAAATGGACTTGTGGGCTGAGGAGTGGTGGGGAACCTGGAAGCCGCGCGCGGTTGAGCATATTACAAGCATCCTCGGCAAATTCAGGGGACGAGGAAAAGGGGCGAGGAGCCGGGGAAAAAAGAACGGAAAGTGGGGACAAAAAGAATACTTGGGGAATCGCGAGGATGGAGGGGGAGAAGCCTTGGAACGCAACAACCAAGCACATCTACGCGTCTCCGAAACAAAAGGGGACAGAGTTTAAGAAAAAAAGAAGGCAGCCTTATCTATAATTATACGGAAAGAAAAAATTGGGAAACAAGGTCCCTTGGGGGGCAGTCAAAATCCAAAGAAAAAAAAAGACCAAAAACAGGATAAAGGGGAAACCCATGCGTGGGAGAGGGGTTAAAATATACAACCAAAATAGTATGAAATCAAAGGCGAAACGTGGAAGGTCAACACAAGTCTCAAGGCAACAGAGCCGAGGGGGACCAAGCGCTCTGTCTAAGCGTGAAGAGCCAAAATCGTAGCGAAAGTAAGAAAGGTAGAAATGGGACTTCACTCGGTCCTGCGCTCCCACCAAGAATGGTACCTACTACAGGGAAAAACCTAGGCCGAGAATAACAACTGGAGTTGGGCGGCGACCAAAGCGAGGGAAATCAAGCTAGACAAGAACGGGTGGAGGGTTAAAATGAGCTGGAATATTGAAAAGGGGTGGGCTGAGGCACACTCTTTAACGAGCTTTAGCTGCCAAAGGTAAGACCTTACCTAAGACTGAGAGAAGACAGCTTGCACCAGAGAAAAATTCGGCGGGAAAATAAAACCATAGAAAGAAGAAACATGTAGTGGAAAGGGGTTCATCGAAAAAAATGCTTCGACTTGGGGGCGATTCCTGGGGGACGGTAACTATGTCGAGAAATCGTTGTAACTAAGAGGACCCGCTTAAGAGAAACTGCTAGCGGCCGTGCCATTTCCTCCATCATGGAAGGGAAGTGATACAGACGAGAGTTTGAGGGGACCGTGGAATCCCACCTTTTTTCCAGGAAGTCCGTCGCGCAAAGTGCGACTCTCTGAGAACAACAAGATTCTTCGGACAAATAGAGATAAAAGGGAGGGAGAAATTCAATTAGAACCAAGGTGAGCCACAAAGGCCAACGAAGGCTACTTCCAAAAGGGGCCATTTCAAAGGGGACGGGGATTCATCGGCAAGGCAGCACAAGGGCAGTTCGCGCCCTGAGATTAAGTACAAAACTAGAAAGAGGTAGAACTTCCCTGGTCCAGAAACTTGAAGGAAGAAAGTGGTGGTGAAGTCTAAAACAGGGGGTAACCATCCTTGCTTTCTCTTTTGTAGAGGGTAGGGATACCCGGAAAATCAGGGAGACGGGTAGAACAGAAAGTCTGATCGAAGCGAGGGCTCCCTGGATTACCTGGCGGAAATCTCTGGAACGAGGGAGAGCCGGGGGGAACCTTTGACCAGAGGGAAAAGTTCAGGGGAAGAGAAAAAAACTAAAACATTGGTAGAATCCTTGATAATACCTGGTGGGAGGCGAACTCGAACGAACAAAAAAATGAAGGGTGATGCGCGAATCGGTGGGGAAAAAGACTAGTACCCGGACTGATTGTTTTATACGCAAGTTCCCGGGAGAGACTCCCTGCTAACGAATTCGGACTGATAGAGATGTTGAAAAAGAAATGGACCTTAGGACATAAGCTCTAAATGTAAAATCTTACTCGTTTAAGGGATAGGGATTTAAACGTGACAAGTGTTCTCCCTGCCTTATAACTTGTGAGGGATGGTCTCTGCCCAGTCGACAGGCTGTTGATGCCATGGGAGACCGGGTTTTCCGACACAAATGAACGCGGGGTGGAGGAAAAGGTTGGCCGTCACCCGGAAGAGCTCGGGCGGGAAAGCACTGGGGTGGGGAACGGTTAAGTCGTCAAGTTTGGGGGTCGAAGCTACGAGTTTGGGGGAGTTTTTGGGTTGGGAGTTCACGTTAGGAGCCACAATTTCCAGAGGCGAGAGAGGTAAAAAAGGAAAGAGGGGGTGCAACAGTGAAGGGGAAGTCACCCCCATCGCTGGGGCCCGTATCTTCAAGTGCCGAGAACCTAGGAGATCTCTCAACGCCTAAGAGCTTATGCCGTTCCACACAAAAAAAAAATAAAAAAATGGAAGGTCTTAACATAAAGTAATCTCACCAAGCGGGTGAGTATGCTTGATGAAATCCTAAAAGTCGAGGTGAAGGATATGGATCGTTCAAACTGCTCAGCGCAAAGGGCATTTACAAGTGTTTCGGGGGGTGAATGATGGGAAAAAAACATTCAGGTCCTTTCCTGATGGGATGGGGGGCGTGAAGAAAATATATTGTGTGAATTTTCTTGCCAAGGAAGAAAATATAGGTGAGGTTCGACGGAAGAAAGCCAAGTGAGCCATCCAATCCAGGTACACTACAAAAGGACTAATGAAAAGGGAAGGCCCGGTCCGCGCTGAGTGGGGGCAAAACGGGATATTCGAGGGGTCGAGGGGTTTGAGGCGAGGGGGGACTTATGCGAGGGAAAACTAAACTACTATGGGAGGGGATAGTGTGACGAGGGCTCATGTAGGGAAAAACGAAAAAGCGGGGGACGGAATTCGGGTTGAAAACGATCCACGCTCGCGAGATATAAAAAGAAGGTCTAGGCTAAGAGCAGTCTAATAGAGTCCACATGGAAAATCTACATGATTCCAGTAGAAGCCGACAGGAAAGTCTGCCATTCGGATATTACAGTGTGATGCTCTGGGACCTGGGCAAATCGAAAAAGGGGAACGTCGAGACAAGCATGAGATTAGCGGGAAAAAAACAGATGGCTTTTGTGGGGCGGGGGGAGTGCGGTGCGGCGTGGGGGAGTTTGAAACGTGCACAAAGAAGGAGGCAATCAAAACGAAAGTAATAGGAGGGAGTCGGGGTGTAATTTGAAAAAGGGGTGAGACGCAAAACACATCACCGCTAGGGGGATGCTTTAAGGTGGTTTAAGTGCAAGATGGCTTTCCCGCAAAAAAAAGTCGAAGGGTCTCTGATTGGAAGAACTCGATGACTTTTTGAAAGAGGGGGAACACAGGGGGCAAGGATTCAGTGATAAAACAATTAAGGGAGTCAGGGACTACGAGGGGAAACTTACTCACCAAAGTCCGAATGAGAGGAGAAGTTTCAAGCCATGCAATACTCGCGGAGACAAACCCCGAAAGAGTCAGAAGGCTTCCGAGAGGAGATTAAACGACAAGGGGGGGCTGTGCGGGAACCGAAAATTAAATTCGCGGCGGACGGCGACATCGTTGGGACTAAAGGAAAGAAGAAGGGGTCAGCGTGTATGGGGGGATGGTCACATCAAACGGGAAGG
>Ga0179593_1561312_pt1 | contig 11422 bp, 10 predicted proteins | sample CZODoug2_1_08_16_FD_185931 | JGI IMG/M metagenome (GOLD analysis project Ga0179593, IMG submission 185931) | Vadose zone soil fungal communities from Angelo Coast Range Reserve, California, USA - CZODoug2_1_08_16fungal (PacBio error correction) | ecosystem: Environmental > Terrestrial > Soil >...
CGGCGATTCGTCTATCAGAGGATCCATCTCAATAAAGGGGCCCTGCGCGTATCTCAACCGGCCGCACGGACCGAAAAGAAAAGGGTCCCGATGAACGCCGCGAAGGGGAGAAGAGAGCAGCAGGAGATCTTTCGATCAAACCGCGGGCCATAGCCTAAAAGAAAAGTCCTGAAAAATTGAAAGAAGGAAAAGGGGGACATCGCTCTATAAAGAAAAAAGAAAAGAGGAGGGAAACGGCCACCAAAGCCCCGATCGGAGGTTGGGGCCTCATGAAGAAAGAGAAGCCAGAGTAACTAAAAAAAAAGGGGGGACTCGGGCTCGGAGCCAAGCCATCGGTCCAACCCAGACGTAAAACTCCCGCGTCGTCCTCCGAGGCGCGAGGAAAAGGGCGACGAGATTCGACCGGGAGATAGGGGAAAAAGCACAGTGAGTGAGGGAGCAAGAAAACGTGTCGAAAGGAAGCGAGTTTTCATCCGGAAGTTGCAAGGGAAAGGAGAGCTCCGTCACGTGAAAAGCGACGTTGAGAGCTTCAGAAGAGGTCACGTCCTGGGGAAGAGGCAAAAAAGTTATCCTCGAGGAGGGGAGATGCAGAAAAACGTTATATCTTGCTCGAAAGGTCAAGGAGGCCGTGCTCACATGGCCGTGAACATGGAAAGGAGGATCTCTGCGATGGGAAAAAGGCGGTGTCTCCTCACAAAGAAAAGCGGCTTGAGGAGACGATTAGATCCTTCGCATCAAATAATTTCCGGAGGCACGGAGAAAACTGTTTCGGAGACCAAAAGGCCCGTTCACATAAGAAAAAGGAGGAACAGACGGAGATGTTCAATGTTTCGGGAAACTCGGTCAAAGGGGAAGGAGGTATTCTGAAAACCTCGAAACGGATTCTTCCCTGGAAAAGAAAGGAGGCAGAAATGATAAGGGGGTCGTAGCGAGCGCCTAGCGGAAGGGATTCGAGAAACGCGAGGAGGTCGAAGCGCTGGGGCTCGCGAGAAAACTTTCCATCCGGGGAAAAGAGTTCTTTTCAGGATGATGAAATTCATCCGCGAGGCTCTGATAAAGTTGGGGGGGGTCATTCGGAGCAAAACCGGAAGGCGTCTCGGGTAATCATTCAAGGAATTCCAAAAAAAGAGGGGGACGGGAAGGGTCGTGCATAACGGTAAGAACCATCGGGAAAAGACTTCAAGCAGCACTTCGGTGCATGGATCATCAAGTACTTCGAGATGCTGCCCAGCTCATGAGCCTCCTCGGCCTCGCGTTTTCTCGATTCCTCTATACGAGGTCTCGAAGTACTCCTCCCAAGTTTTCTCGTTCAAAACCCCTCTTTCCCCCGGCTCTACCGTATGAGGGGGAAAAACCCTCGTCGAGAGTCGTACATCGGGATATATGAAGAGAGGGGGAATCCCTCTGAAGGGAAAAAATGCGTGATAACCCTGAAAATACATCCGCCTCAGCGGGGAAGGGGGTGTAGTTGTGGCCAGAGGGTGAACGATGCGTGCAAAATGGAAAGCGATACTCTTTCTGAGGAGAAAGTCTAAAATCTTGCTGGAAAGACGATGGTTCAAGTCCGTAGAAAAAAAGCTCAACTCTTTGAAAAAAGGGAGGAGGATACGATCTCGAGTCTCGTGGAAGTGACCAAGACTCAGGTAAAAAAAAAAAAAAGGGTCTCGATCATCAGCAAAGGATAAACCATGGCAGTCTTCTTCCCTGTGACGAGCCGCCTCTATCACCAGAGGGAAGAGCCGGCACGTCGCTCAGAACCGGGGGTGCTCAGACGGCGCAGCTCTGTCATCCAGGGAAACCCCGAGTTGCGGGGGTTGTGGGAGGGGTGGAAGCGGGACCCTCTTCGTCTCGGGCGACCCATAGTAGGTAAAAAAAAGGCGAAACTCCCATGAGCAGCAAAGGGGGTCCAACGGGGGCCAAAGACTCTCCTCGCTGGAGACGTGCGCAGGAGTGGGGGGGGGATTTCAGGCGGGCAGGGAGAGCAAGGGGTCGCCGTCGTTCGGAAAGTCGGGGAGGGGGAAAGATGCATGACTAACAGGGTCTCGTATGATCGAGCCTTTGCTGAGAGGGAAGGGGGAGCTCCAACAACCAACGGAGAAAGAGAAGTTCGAGTTCAACTGAGGAGGAAAAGAAGTTCCTCCCCCGAAGAGAAAATCTTCCTTCCATAAAGGGAAAGTGCCAATTCCGACTCACTTCGCCGGAGGGGGAAACGCCTTCAAGTACTGGAAACCCCTAATCCTGCCGCACCGGACATCGAGGAAATTAGCTAAAGAGGATACGAAAACCGCTGAACCCTGAGGCAATTGAGCTGGCGAGAAAAGGGCGCAGACGAGGAGGAAAAAATTCCCGCACGACTAGCAAAAAGGAGGGGGTCCCTGAAGACTCTCCCAAAAAAAACCTCCTCGGGGAGAGGGACAAGATACGCCTCCGTCGGAAAGCCTCCGTTTCTAGGAGTGCCGTCTCGCGAAAGAGGGGAGAGGCGGGCTGCGTGTCACAGTAGGTACCGATTTCTGAAGAAGGGCTGATAACGTGGCACCGAGTCTGTTACACGTCCATGCTTCCAAAACCGGAGAGGAAGAAACATTAAATCACATATTTAAAAGCTCCGCGAGAACGAAGAGAAAGTGTGAAAAAAAACCAGACCGCTTTGAGGGGAACCTGCCGATCTCATAAATAGGGAAACGATAAAATCTTTCAACACGCATAACGCTCCGCAGACAATAAAATGAGGAGGACTGCTGAGTATACGATGCGCGGTCCTCGTATCCGCCAGGGAAAAGTAAGCTATTGATTTAGGGGGGAAGAGAGGCTTAACGGAGGACGAAACCGGGGAGCGACACGAAAAGAAACGCGGACTTTTTCGGGGGGAAATGGAGCTAACTTCCTTCTACCGGTTAAGAGAGACAACCATTCTTTCTCGCTGAAAAAAGGGGGAAGAGGTTTACCGTCTCTTCGCACAGGAGAGAACTTGAGAGAGGCGTCATGCTACACGTAGAAGACGAGGTACTATTTGCCGGGAAAAAGTTAAGAAGACCCCCGGAGGGAGAGGAAAAGAGGTGGAAAAAATGAATTACCGTCTCTCCTGCGTGGGGGGGGTTCTATCCTCCCGGGGGATAGAAAAAGGAGAAAAGAGTAGCGGACGCGAAGGAAAAAGTTAAGAAGACTCCGATACCATAAAAAGGGAAAAGCGAAATGCTGAAACGGGGAGGAAGCGTCCCTGAACGGGGAGAAGAGGACCACAGTCTGCTCTAACGCTAGTAAGAGAGAGTCTTCGTGGTCTACGGGAGGAACGACAGGGGAACGCGGATCTGCTACAAAAGCAGTGCTGGGGGGATAACAGTTCGACGGACCTCGTGAAAGGGGAAACGACGAGTTGAAAAAGTCACGCAATCATAGACCGGCGCGATAGGGGGGGAGGTGCGTGCCGGGCAAAACAAAGAAAGAGATAGGGGATCCTAAACATTCCTGGAGACGAAAAAACGAAGGCCTATCCGAAACGGCAGAAAAGGAGGAATCTCCATCGATCGCAAAAAATTACAGAGGATCAAGCCCTGAAATGGAAAGGTTCTCTGCAGAGAAGAGGAAGTCGATTTGCCATCAATGACCATTTGAGGACTGCCATGTTTCCGAGCAAGAAAAGCGAGTTCCGGACCGCCTATCAAGATGAGAGGCAAAGCTCCAGAGAGGACCGCGTATCAGGGGAGGACACATGACGATGAGGAAGAGGAGGCATCTATTAATGAGAGGCGAGGGGAAAGGATCTTCGAAGGGAAGGGAACGAGACCTGCACAACGATACTCCTCTTCCGACGCTTTACCAAGAAAAAAAGAAAGGGAAGGGAAAAGAGAGCGTCTCTCTCTACTAGCAAGCCTCCACAATTCAGAAGATCCGCGCCCCGGTCTAAGGACAGTGCTACCGAGGGTCCGGGGGAGATCTCATGCAGAAAAACAGGGGGAAGGGGAGGGGTGTTGAAGTCTTTTAGGGGAGAAAGGAAGGGAAACGGAAAAAGTGCCCGTGAGGGACCGATTTAATATTAGGGCTACAGGGTCTCGGTCCTCAGGGAAAAGGGAGGAGCGGGTGCTACATCCTGTGGAGGGGGAAGGGAACGCTTTAGGTCTTCTCATAGGGGTTCCGGCCACTTATATTAATCGGGAGTAAGGGGGGGAAAGGGGGATACGCTTCTGAGCGGCGAAACGGACGTTTAGGAGGAGGAAGAAGGGATATCTCAGGAGACAGATAGGGGTGTGGAAGGGGGGACTACATATTACTCTAAAGGGGAGCCGGGCCTTATCGACGGAAATCGCGCAAAAAAACAGCCTGATTCACTCCTCGTAAGTTATTGGGAAGGGAAACGGTCAAAAGACCTTTAAGTCAGCCCTCCTTAATAAGTAGGAGTTGGAAAAGTATAAGCTAATAATCTCAACAACACAACACCTTATGAGGAAGGGAGGGGGTAAGTCGCCTCTTCTCCAAAAAGAAGATCAGAAGGCGGTCGAAAGAGAGTTTGTGAGGATAGCAGCGAATTCCAAGAACAAATCCGTCGCACCTCTGGTAGCGGGAGTAGAGAAATCATTCTCGTCCTCAAAGTCAGAAGGCTCAGTTCGCAGGAGGACCAAAAATGAAAAACCGAAGCCTGCACGGGGGAACTGAACTATATCCCCCGTGGGAAGAGAGACGCCTCTAACAGAGGAGATCGGGAAAGCTTATATCTTTAGCGCCGCTTTCAGATAGGAAGTTCCTAAACCAGTCATAGAAGAGGAGCGATAAGCGTTAAGGAAGAAGAGAGGGGTGCTGGAGAAAAGATCCCCCTACGAGACCCGAGCCAAGGACCCTCGTCCTCAAAGGAAGAGAAATTTAAATACGCTGTAAAGAAAGGGAGCTTGGGAGACCAATCCAACAAGAAAAGAATACGTCAACGCAAAGGAGGCCGGCTGTATATGACTCCTCCAAGAGATCGGGGGGTACGCTATCTCCTTATAAGGGAGGGGGGGGGACTGTTCGCTGAGGAGGGGGGGGGGATGATGACGTAGTAGAATAAGAAGAGACTAACTTTCTAGATATGGTTCAGCGTCTTGATTATGTGGCGAAACGTGGCCCAGGCCGCTATCTCCTCCTGGAGAGGAGGCCACTAACTCCGCCTCATCTATGATGAGAGCCTCGGACCAAAAAATGTCACTTCCAGATCGCAGATGAGTTCTAAGAGAAGGTCTATTAGGAAAAACACATTCGGTAGCGGACAGTGGCCGTGAACATTTCATTAGGGCAGACAGAAAAGATCTCGTCTATAGGGGGGGGAAGAGCCGCAAAAAGACCTCTGGTTGCTATAAGGAAGAAATCCTGAATGATTTGACAGGGAGCGGCACGGCGAACCGTCTACTACGGGGTAGGGCCCACAAGGTCGAGGAAGAAACGTTCCTATCGCGAGCCAGAGGGGGTGCGTGCCTTGGGGAACCAGTCGAATAGGTAGTCGAACTGCTGACAACTCAAAAGAAAAAGGGACATTCCTGTATCAGATCCAAAGGGGGGATGAGAAGTATAACAAAACGAGCTCTCTCTTCTCGCGGTAGGAGAAAGGTAACGGCGCTTGCTAGCGCTTGAGGAGAAAAGAGAAGCTGTCTTATATGGAAGGTAGTGTCAATAGAACTCTTACCGCGAGGGCGCCAGAAGACTCCTTTGTTTAATATTCATCGTGAAGGGAAGAGGGTCTATTTGGAGAAAGAGAGGGAGGCCCGGATCCGCATTGAAGCGAGGTCATAACGGGGCAGAATCTTCCCTCCGGAAGGACAGGCATCTCTATTGCCGCGAGAAGAAAGGAAGAAATGCTGAGGAAAAAAAGGGAAAACGCTCTCGTGGCTCGAAAAAAATCTGGTTGCGTATGAAGTTGCCACTATCTCCCACTCGTGAAAGGGGGTTTCCTCTTCAGGAGACCTCGTAGAAGACCGGCTCGCGGAGAGCGAGCTCTCGGGACGTTCCCCTTGAACTAACGGGATCAGAACGATTCGATCGTATCCCTCCTCAAAGGGGGGGAGGGGATTTTTGGAAGGTGACTCGATGCTGCAAGCCGGAAGCAGGGCCCCTGTCGATACCGACGGTGATCGAAAATCGGGCTGGAGAGCAAGGGGGCCATACTATTCTCCGGGAGAAAGAAACCTCTGGGAAGAAGGAAATGCGTTCGAGATCCTAAAGCCTTCTCCGTGCAGGTGCATGAGGTTCCAGCTCCAAGTTCTCGAGCATAAAGGAAAAAGCCACTATTTCATTAGAAAGGGGCCCGAGGGAATCACCAGAGTGACGAAAGGCAGTCGCGCGCCACAGAAGATCAAAAATGCGGCGTTCTCAACAAAAAGAGGACTGACTCCGCCTTACCCCGCAGGGGGGGGGTTCTGGAAACCTCGTCGTCTGCTAAGGGGAGGAAAATAGCGAAGGATCCATGCACTGCTTGCACCAGCTCCCATACAAAAGGGACGCGGTTCCTTTCGAAAGAAGGGATACTTAAAGAGAGAGTGCGTCAGGAGGGGGGAAAAAAAGCAGAACGGTGCAGCCGTTTAAGGGGTGCGCAAGGGGAAAGCGGTGAAGACGAAGGGTGGGGGGGTGATGGACAAGAGTCCCGGTTCTCAAGAGGAAGGGGATGACATCGGGGCCGATGGTGAAAGGAGAAAAAACAACTGATGAGATAAAAGAGAGAAGTTCGAGTTCACCAGATAGAAACTTGACAATCTTATACAAGAAGCAAACGGCGTCTTCCCAAAAAAGACGGACCGTACAAGAAAACGCCTGCAAGGACGTGCCCCAAAAAGAATTAAAGGGGGGGGGACATCTAGTGAACTTACTAGGAAAGAGTGGAAAGAACCCGAAGGCTCATGGGGAGGAGGGGGCAATCATTCTCATACGGGGGACGGAAGGTGGGGAAAAAAGAGGGACTTCATATACTAGGGGGGGTGAGGAACACTCCCACCAACCACCCAAGCCATAGGCCTGCTGCTCAGTAGGGGGGAAGCCTGCAAAAAACCGCCTTCGTTGGAAGGGGGGAGGGGCGCGTCCGTTCTGCGGAATCTGGTGATAGGGGAGGAGGGGGTCACAGGAAGAAAAAAATAGGGGGGAGGAGCTTAGCTCGAGAAAAGAGGGGGGAAAAAGAAGTATCTTATCATTGAACGTTTGAAGGGGGGAGAGGATCGACGACCGGAATTAAAGATGAGAGCGCGCTTCGACGAAAGAAAGAAGAGAAAACCATCGTCTCTCCCAGGAGGAACTGCCGGTCGAAGTTTCCTGCTTTAAGCAGCGGAGCATCGATTCACAGGATCAAAAGCTCCTTATGTCCAATTTGTCGAGCTGGGGGGGGAGCCGATCGAATCTTTCTCGGAGGGAAGGGGATCGGGGCGCTCTCTTCCTTCAGGAGAAATCTGTCCTAAGAGTGGGGAACTCGTAAAACTAATCCGTAAGGAGGCACTATTTTTTTAGGGAAACACTTCCAAAGATAGAAAGAATCCTCAACCCGATCGGAGGATGAATCGAGCCATCTGAGTTGGATCTCTCATGCAGGCTCGACTTAGGGAGGAGCCTCTTCCTCGAAGCGGGAGCTAGGGGAAGGGAGGAAGACTACTCGCTAAAGGGGAAACTGCGTTCGACTCAGATACGCCGTTTAATCCGCAGGAGGAAGAACCAAAAATAATAAATCTCGAGCCAACCGAGGAAGGAACCTAAGAAAAAAAAAAATAAATGAAGCTCTATCTACGACGAAGAGGATGCATCTGGAAGAGCAAGGCCTCTCCTTCAGCAGAGGGGGGTTCTCTACCTCGGGGATCGAAGGAGGTTGTCTCTTCGACAGGGGAGAAGAAGACGCCTGCTCTGGGGGGATATCTGGACTGGGAGCTTTGAGGCAGCAGTGAGGCGATGGCGTCGACTATTTTCATGGAAAGGGGGGCACCATGCACAGGGGTCTGTCTCGCGATCTGACAGGGAGGGGGCCTGGGGTTGGGTTGGGATATCTACAGTCGAAGTAGGAAAGAGGGGAGTCTCCGGAGGGAGAAATTACACAGTATGATTGAAGGATCAAAAAAGCAGGGGTGCTTAGTGCGGGCACCCATTCTTGGCGAAAAAGAGAGATCCTCCGCTTTTCGGGAGGAAAGTCACTGAAGGGTCCGACAAGCCGCACGACACCTGCCCTCTCCTGCACTCGCGGAAGCAGTCTAGAACGGAGGAAGAGGGAGGTCGGAACTAAAGTTTCTACGCAACAGGACGAGGAATGAGGACGCTCGCTTCAGGTCTGGGAGGGGAGGGGTCCCATTGTTCAGAAGAGCGCCAGGCGAATCGGGAAACCTGCAACGGTTGGCAGTCGCCTCTTTCCTAAAAAGGGGGGAAATATGGGGAGAGAGGGAGTTAGACTAGCGTCTCGGGGACTGCGTCCATCAAGAGCAGAGACGCAGCCGCCCGGTCGATAGAAACCTGTGCTGTACTCGAGGGAAAAATTCTATCGAGGAGGGAAGGAAAAAAGGCCTCATTCCTTTATAACACGTAAGAGGGAGGGAAAGGATGTTGAAGGAGTGGGCTCCAATTTAAAACCCGAGCAAGAAAAGGCCCTTTCTTGAAGGGGGCAGGAGAAGGGACCCGTGCAACAAGGGATAGGGCTCGGGCTCTTGGGGCGGTACAAGAGTCTTCTTGCCGTTGACGCAATATCGCGAAAAGAGAGATTACTGTGGAAAAGGAGGACGATCTTCCTAAAAGAGGGAACGCGGGATCGGAACAGGCAGGCTTCGAACGGTCTCGGGCAGGGGGGGTAAGCTATCACCTCGGGGGGAAAGAGGAAAGGAGTACGACCAGGGGGGACGGATCGGTTCGTCAGTTTGTGGACGAAGAGCAGGCGAAACGATGGAGACAAACTGATCGACGAAATCAACGCTTTGCTCAAATGGCGGTGCCCAAGGAGGGAAATTGGAATTCGAGACGTGAAAAGCCTCCCCGATCGGCGTTCGACGCCGATCTTGCGGGGGCCGCGGCGACGAGAGAAAACGTGAATAGGGAGATAGAAGTCGCATGCGAATCCACCGCAAAGATCGGGCGGTAAACCGAAAGAACGTGCGGGGAGGAGAGACTCGAGAAGGAAAAGCCCTTCTCTTCGTGAACGGGGGAAAGTATGCGCACCGCTTCGCGAAAATCTTCTCTACAATAGAGAGTCTCCTTAGCTTCGCGGGGGAAAATCCTTCCACAAAAGAGAAAAGGGGATACGGGAAGTCTATCGAAGGTCGATATCCAGGTTATCGGCCGGGGGAAAAGTCGCCGTCGAAGCATGCCCCGGAAGTTCGATCCCGCTTTCCAGAGGAGATCGAGGAAGGGTAAACAGGGAAAAATCTTGCAGCGGATAGACAAAGACTAAAAAGTCTGAGGTAATTCAACGGCCTCCAACCCACTATGGAACTATCCCTGAGGGGTTCAAAGAGTAAGAAATGTAGGCCATCTTAAATCCCGTCACGGTCTCGGGAGGGGTTTTCACGCACACTTCCACATCCTTCACGCAAGTACGGTGATCCCTTCTATATCTCCGCAAAGGGAATCTCGACGTAAAAAGCTACAGATCTACAAAAAGAGAATTTTCGAGGAACAGAGGGATATTGAAAAGATGGCCAGATACTCTCGAACGGGGGGACAGGAATCTATCTATCTTTAGGGAGAAAAGGGGAAAACTTTGCAGTCGAGAACATCCGTCACGGCGGGAAACTCTCCGCCTCATCGTGAAGCGATGCGAAAGAAGAGTCATGTGATCTACGGAAAAAGCGAGAGTCTCGATGGACGAAGGTGGACTCGCGGCTAGAACCCAGAAAGTCTGGTCGTGCGGATTGGGGATAGAATGGCCGTTAACAGGGGAAGGAAAAAAAAAAGGAGGGGGGAGGGAGAAGGAAAAAACAGAGCGAATAAAGGGAGGGAAAACCGTCGACTCATCAAAGTAGTTCCTTCTCAATCCGGGGATAAGGAGGGTCAGTGCACTTTCGAAGAAGGGGGAAAAAAAAATCGCAAAAAGGAAAAGTTTTGTGCCCTGTGACCGGACATACGAAAGAGCAGCGAGCCACGGTCGATGAATGGAATGTGTCCTGTCTTTATAAAAAAAAGAACTAAGAGGGGGAAGAAGGAGGAATACAAACTTAATAGAACGAGACAGCGTGTATTAAAGAAAGGGAGAGATTCTACCCTAAAGTCAGGGGAGAAAGAGAAAGGAAAGATAAACTCGATTTACGGAGCGAGAGCGCCTGAGGCAGAGCCCTTTCCGCCGGTAAGTAAGAGCTTCCTTTCAAAAAAAAAAACACCTGGAGGGAAGAAGTTAGAACTTCCGCGCTCAGAGAGAGATTTTCTAGGCAGGAGCGTTGCGGATCTCACCGCGAGGGATCGTATTTAATAGAGAGCGTCTAGGTCTTGAAAACGCTCAGAGAGGACGTCTTCACATAACTTCATAGACTGTACCCCAGAGGCAGGCAAGTCGTCGAGTGGAAGAATCGAACTGAGAATAGCCACACATAAAAAAGTCCCCATCGCGCGGGGAGACGATCTCGAGAAAGATTTCGGATTCGGAAAAGTTAGAGTGTTCCGAAGGAAAAAAGGGGAACTCGTGCAGATCAGAACGGAGTCGTGCGCACTCCAGAAATAAGGTAAAAGCTCTTGTAAAGAGAGATCTATCCATCGGGGTTGGAATGTCTTACTCGAGAACCGCTTCTCTCTTCTGAAGAAAGATTTTGCAGAGAGTGCTTTGTGGGAAGAGTGAAGGGGATGCTTTCAAATCTGATGAGACGAAGCGATAACGCTTAGAGAAAGGGAAGCGTCTGGGCGAGGATGGGAAACGCCTTCGTCGAGGCGCGAAGCTCAACGAGGATCGCTGGGAGGGGAGGGCTATCTACGTCAGGCATCCTAAAAGGAAGGAAAACGTGACCATAAAAAGACTCCGTTCCACAATCCTCGTTCACTCGAATCATCGTCAGCACCTCAGGGAGAAATGTCCGACAAAGAGGTGCCCGCGAAGAAAAATAACAAGAAAAAAGAGCGTGGATCGCGCCAAGAAAAGAAAGGAAGGCGGGGAGCAGAAGAACGAAGAGGGCCTCGGCAGGGACCGGGGGAGCCCAGGGTCGGGTGGTTGGTGAGGGGCGTATGGAATGACCCCCTCTCTCTTCAAAGGAGAAGCGAAAGAGAAAAAAAGGATCGCCTGCTTGCAAGAAAACCGGAGCAGAAAACAGGGAGGGGTCGCAAAACTCAGTTACCGCGTTCACTTCTACGAGCTGTAAAGAGTCGGCAGGAGTTGTTTTACTAAAAAGACGGGGAGTACGAAGGGGGTGGAGGAGGACCGGTCGCCGTCGTTTCGGAAAAAGGGAAAGCCGTTTGGGGAAGAAGAGTCCATTGTTCTCGATGAAGAACCGGTCATTCGCCGCCTAGGTTGAAAAGGGGGGAA
>Ga0179593_1611444_pt1 | contig 11422 bp, 13 predicted proteins | sample CZODoug2_1_08_16_FD_185931 | JGI IMG/M metagenome (GOLD analysis project Ga0179593, IMG submission 185931) | Vadose zone soil fungal communities from Angelo Coast Range Reserve, California, USA - CZODoug2_1_08_16fungal (PacBio error correction) | ecosystem: Environmental > Terrestrial > Soil >...
CGTCAACGAACGTAGAGGGTATAAGTAACGTCCGCCAGAATGGGAACTTAAAATATACGGGGAATATTACATTAAGTTCCAACAAAAAACCGGCCTAAAGGTGGAGACTAAAAAAAGCAACTTGGGGACGTTCTGCTCGAACGGAACGAGTTAACTTAAAAGAAAAAAAATTCTCAACCTCTCTAAGAGGGGGACAGCCTCCCCAAAAAAGGAGCAAGCCATGTCATGGCAAGCAGAACAAAAAAAAATCGGCAAAACATTGCTCAGGGGTGCAGGGGCGCGGACTGGAAAGACATTTGGGAAAAAAAAAATCCAGAGCAAAAGGAAGAAGGTTTCGGAGAGACACGCCATGCTCCCGGTACCAAACATTAACATTGGAAAGAGAAAAAAGAGACAAACTGAAGTTTTCGAATGAGCCTGTCACTTAGAAACCGTAACCACAAAATAATTAAGCGCAAACGTTCACAAGCTTCCTTGACATTAACTGGAGAGGGCCCAAATCTCTCGAACGCGTACCCCTACGAACAAGGGACATGGGAAAATCGCCTCTATGAAAGGTCAACGAACGAATGAGAAGCAATTTTTAAACAGGGCAAAAAATCAAAGGAAAACGAATTCTATTTTGGGCGGCGGGGGGTCAACCTTGATTCCCGCGACCACTCTAAAGGAAAATGACGGGGGGGTGAAGGCCGCCTTGACAGATAAAAGTCTTAGGATTCGCCAACAAAATTTAATCGGAGCGGGAATAATGATGGGAGGGGTTGTTGGGCTTCACTTAAAGTGTACTTAATTGGGGATACGTGGCGTAGGTTTCCCATAGTTAAACCCAAAATTTCTAAAGGTACCACTTCGAATAGAGACGTAGAAGTAGCCTCGGAAATTTTTCTCGGAGATCATCTGTGTTGGTAGTACAGTCCATTTCTGTTTCCCTAAGAAGACAATTCTAACAAGGATCGGCTTGCTGGTGGCACTTGCTCTCCATAGGGGCCTCATCACGAACAAAACAAAGTGGGGGGCTTGGAAGTACTGGTTACTAGTGTGTTAGAAAAGTAGGCCTTATCCATCTTTCAAAAGAACAACCCTGCCCAGTTCAACACATAAAGCCTGAAAAAACATAATTGAAAAAAGAAAAGAATTATGGGGGAAAAAGTGGGAAGAAAGTGAAGAATTGAGTGGACTAGGCAGGGGTGTTGAGTTCCTTTAGCCCAGACGTAGATTCCTCCCATTGGATAAAAAAGACAAAATAGTAGAGGTTTGATGAGTCCCTGACTCCCTTTTCCTAAACAATGTTTTCTCTTTACGAGGGGGGTAAAAGAGAAGTGTTTGCTGAGTTCGGGGTCCCCCAGGGGGTCTAGGGTGGGCCTGGTGCGGGGGTTGGAGTTTGCTAGTGCGGGGAAACCCGCTCAACGGGCATCAACAACGTCAAAAAAACTCTGAGGGGAAGTCATAAAGAGGGGCGGGAAGGGGGGCAGGCCCCCTAACAAATGATCAGGTGAAAGAAAACAACCCGGGATCGAAAGGAAGGACTCCTTTTCGTTACAGGGGGGGGGGGGGGGGGGGGCAGACAAGTGTCTTTATGCCCAGCACTTTGGGGTGAGACTTGGGGAAAAAATGACTTTAAGCCGCAGGAAGAAGAGGAACACGAAGGGGCCATCGACATGAAAGAAAAAAAGCGTCAATCGGCATCGGGGGGGGTCCCGACATTTCAAAATCAAAAACTACCTAGGAGGGAGAATAAGTCTAGGGGACCGGACGCGTGAACTCGAGGGTGGTCGGGGTGAGCACTTCCTATAGGGGAGTTGGTCCAAGAAATATGGGGGGCGGGTCAGATAAACTTCGGGTTCACGCCTCTACAAAACCTCTGCAAAACGGGTACCCGCGCCCGTGGAAAAGGTCGTCAATTAAACAAGGGGGAGAAAGAGGCGCCAGGACGCTTGTGTCGGTCGCTAACGACTGGGCATCTGGAGGGGGGAAGTAAGGGAGCAAAGACTATAAAAAACAAACTTATTAGGAGTTAGAGTGGAGTTACCGGGAAAAAGATGCCCGTGGCCTACAATAACCAAATGAGCGCGTTTCGCGTCGCGGGGAAGGGAATCCTTACTTAAGACAGAATGCAAGGATGGCAAAAAAGTTGAGTGAGACTAGAACCGACTTTCCTCTGTCAAAAAAAAACCACCACCTTGGGCGGGCCAGCCCCGCATGAAATCCGTTCAGAAAATCAACGGGCTTCAAAAAGAATCCTGGGTGACGAATCCAAGTCTTGCTCCTACTGGGAAGGGGAAAAAAAACTTTTTCCGCGTGACACCGTTGGGGTCACGGTACCTAAGGATAAACTGGGGCGAACCTGCGATGATAGCGTTCCTCTGGAAACACCGGCTTTTTTACAAAACTTCCTCACATGAAGCTGGGCATCACGGTACACCCCTCTGCGCGGAGAAATGCGTCGAAAGGGGGGGAGCGGCGGGGGGAAGGGGTTATAGAAATGGGCAAAAAGGGAAATCCGGGGGGGAGTTCGGGGGATCAAAAAGGGGGGGGCTACTTTATAGATGACCGTGGGGGCTCTTATGAAGAACAATCGACCCAAAACCCTAAAATTTTGGGAGCTAAAACTAAACCCCTAAGAATTAAACTACTTCCATCAACCTTAAAAAAGTGTTAACTGTTTCGGGAGAGAATTGTCACTAGAACACCCTCCGGGTAAAACGGTTTTGCAGAGCAACTTTTCTCAGATCGTCCGCATTGAAAGTACAACAAGGAAAGTACACTAAAAACATGCTTTGGCAGAAGGTTCATGTGGGAAAAGACTGAAATGGGTATTGGGGGGAGGTTTTCGCTGGGGGGGGGGGGGTTCACGGTCAGGGTTTGGTGTTCAACGGGGGGTGGTAAAGGAAAATGAACGCCGTTAACACTCAATAGGAAAACCTTGGTTTTTGTATCTGCCGGCACAGAATGCTTGTAAAAAAAGGAATAATATCAGGGTACTTGCCTTACTTACATCTAACGCCTGTAAAGCTTACAGCCCCAGCTGTCGGAGACGTGCACAATCCTCCACAAAAAAGGATCTCAGGGTAAAGGGATAATGTAAATATAAAAAGAGTGCGCAGCGGCTTTGGGTGCCGAGGGGTTCAAACACTAAGAAAATTCTGCGATCAAAAAAAAAAGGGGCGGAAGGTGCCTGGCCAAAGCAAACCACAGGAAGTACGAAACGAAGCCATAGGCGGGAATAAAGAAAAAAGGACTAGAGGCAAGGCCGTAAAAAAGGGATGTGCAGGAGAGGACATGGAGGTCGGAGAATGGTTTACCATGCCGGAACCAAAAGATCAAGCGTGGCGGTCGAAGGAAGCAAACTGGAAATGAAGTCTTTAGTTCCGACCTTCATTTAAAGGCCCTCGATAAGGGGGGGGGGGAAGTAGCGGTTCCGGGCTCACCCGAGGAATCATTGGTGGAACGGCGCGATCGGTGGTTTAAAAGGGGAAAAAAGATTGAATTAAAAAAAAGGGACTACACGGACGGGGGGGAGGAGGGCGAGTTCGCGAAGGGGCCTGGAAAAGCTGAGCGAGCAAAACCGGAGGAAGGGAAAGGTGAACATGTCACATCAGGGGGGGGGAAATCCGTCTAACCGACCTGGGTCCACGCATTTCTGGGGATGATCTGGGAAACGGTTAAGAAAGAAAAAAAGGAACTAAGCTAGGTGAGGGGGGGCTCAACGCTATTATATTTCGGGTGGGGAGTGAAGGGGCTACCAGGAAGCAGTGACAAACGATGCTCGGAAAAAGGGTTTTGAAAATTGGGGGGGGAAATGAAAGAATGGGACCCTGACGTGGGCGGAAGTGGCAAACGAAGTCTAGATCGGGGATCTACTCAAAGCCTCTCTCAATCTTGAAAAGGTAAAACAGGGAACAGTTGAGTTACGGTAAAAGGACGGGCCTCGTCCTTAAATCATAACATTTAACGGGGTACGGAGATAAAGGAGGGAAATGGCAATGCAAAGTAATCTCCAAAAAAAAAGGGAGGAAATAGAAGAAGGAATTGTTAAGAAGGGGCGCAGATCTCTACACCGGATAATTTTTGGGGGAGGAGGGAAAGTCACTGTACCAGTGGTGGAAAAGGAAGAGTTATCCCCGTCCGTCGTCCATGATAGAAGGGAAAGAGAGAGATTGCTTGTGCGAAAGTCGATCGAACGAAAAGAAAGGCGACAAGGAATCAGGCAAAACTAAATGGACCAGGAGAAAAAGACGCGCCTTAAGGAGGGGGGGATCTAGACTCAAAATGGACCGTAAGACATAAAAGTCTCACAAGGAGAAGTTGATTCAAAGAATGACACAGTCGTCTCAATCACTGTCAACCACGTGAAGACAGAGGAAAATTGGGACACGCTCACAAAAGCTCACGTTGGGGGAGGAAGGGCTTTAAAAGAGAGTGACCGGGGGCAGCGCTAAAAAGGAATCGTGTGAGGGGAGATAAGAAAAAAAGAAGCCACAGGGCAGCGCAAGGAACGGCTCAACACAACTCGGAAAAGTAGGCCTCAACGTCGGGTCGAAAAAGCACAACAAAAAAAAATAGCGCTTCAACAGGAGACTAGAGGGGTCCCTGCTCGAAAAAAAAAAAAGATACAAGCTGCATATGGGGGGGCGAGGTACTACGCCGATGCGCTGTGTCTGTCAAGAAAAGGGAAGTCAGCCAGGGTGAGGTCAGAGAGCAAAAAGACAATGTGAGTGGCGTTCCAACGTCGGAAAAGAAAGGATGCGCCGCATCAAAAGAAGGAGAAGGAATGGGTCCGGCGGGAAAGGGTGCTTCAGGGAACAGCCTGGGAGGAAGGTCGAGAAGAACGTGGGGCAGGGTTGGCTGGAGAACTTGAAAGGGTCAATGGGGGCACTAAAGGCAATTCGTGGGAAACCCAGGAAAACTTCTACGGGGAATCAAGTTCGTCGCCGAGAAAATGAACCGAGCCTTTGGGACAAGGCAGAGGGATGGGGCGGAAGCAGACGTGCTGGAAACCGAGGCTAACAACGATCTGCTGGGATTTTTCCCGCAGAGCCGGAGGCCGACAAACTGGGGGGAGGATCGGCGGGTGGCCAGGAGGGAAGGACGAAGGTAAAAATGAACGGCACAAACAGAAAAAAACCAAAAAAAGACAAACCTCAAGAAGAAAGGGGGAGAATAAGATGAAAAGAATGCAGGTCTACCAGTTGTCCGGCACCGAGAATCAGCGTGGACCCAAGGGCAAAAAAAACTGCAGGGGTCTTACCGTCGCAGGAAAGGACGGTTAATCTTGAAGTAAGAAAAGAAAAAAAATGAGTTGGCGCACCAAGTGGGGGGGAGGGGGTGTCCTTCCTTCGTGCGGTGGGTAGGAAAACCAACGAAAATCGATACCAAAGACTGCATAAATCAACCGCAAGGCTGTAAGATTGAAAGAAAAAGAAGGACACCCGAAAACCGTCCGCCCCTCGACAAGGGGCTGTCCGCAGAGGTACGTGGAGTTCCAGCACGAAACGCTGGTGTGCTGGGTGGGGGGCAAAAAGAGGCACGGCGCGACATAGACGGCGGAAGCCCAACTCGCGCCTGACGACCCACGGGTGAGAACGTAGGGGGGATTACAGGGAGGATCAACGACGGGCAACTCTATCAAAAGAAAACTTTGGGGGGGGGGGGGGGGGGGGGGGGGGGGGGGGGTGGGGGGGGCGCGCGCGCGGAAGGGGCGCATCAGGATTCCGCAGGTCTTAAAAAAGAGGGGGGGGTCCCATCGGCACCGAATGAAAATGCGGCTGGCGAACCAAAACCTTGCTGCCCGACGGCCTGACAGAGACTGGGGCCATCCGTTCCTCCAGAAAAATCCGCTTCGCGGGGGACTTGAAAACGACGACTGGTGCTTCGGCTGGGCGAATAGCGTCAAACCACAAAGGGGAGGAAAAAGAGGAGGCCGGAAAGAAAAAAAAAACGATGCTCGGTCCTCGAAAAAAAATCGGGCGCCCGTCGCTATTAGAAACGGGCCTTCCACGCGAAGCCGGGGTCGGCAGCTTGGGCATCGGGACCAGGAACAACAAAACGAATTGACTATGGCAAAAAAGCAACAAATGAGCGCTTAAAACGCCGCCGATGGAAGTTATTTAAAAGCCCGCAGACGCGAACAGAAAGACGTCGTGGATCGAAGTGACCGTCGGAGAACGGACTGTCCTTAAAAAATAAAGTTGTTGGTAAGGAAGTCAAGGGACGACTTGCTCGCCGGAAGGATGCTCCCGTAAGTGGAAAAAAAAAAAAAACCAGCACAAAACAGCTTCACCTTCGTGGGAGCAAAAAACTCGGCTCGGAAGAAGTCGGGGAAATTCGGAGGGGAGGTACTTGGTCTCCTTGGGCGGGGAAAAAAAAAAAGGCTTTTTGTCTGAATAATCCTGAACCTGTATCGATGCCTGGAAGCGGGAAAGACAGAACACGACCCAAAAAAAAAAAAAACGGGCCAAAAGTCAAAGGGAACAGACGAGCCACCCTTGAACCATCACGCAACAAAACCGAGGTGGGGGGAGGCCAAGGGTCGTAAGGAAATGCTGCCGGTCGGGGTTGTCCTTGGGGAAAGAAAAGTACAGTGGAAAACGGAACAACACTGCAGTTACCCGCACTGCAAAACTGGGGGTCATCTTTGGAATTTGATAACTGACCAGAAGGAGGTGGAATGCTTCTGTTTGGTTTGTAAGGGAGAACGGTGGTTGGGGGAGGTTAATGGGTACAAACGGAAAGGAAAGAACGAAAATTCAGGCGTGGGGGGGGCACACGGCCTCCGAGAAGGATAAAAAGAGGTCGTGTTAGAAATGGGGAGACGACAGGTTTATGAGCCCCCACAAAAAGGACAAGATCAACAACGGCGCCGGCGATGCGGAGACGAAAGGAGGCAAGAAAAGTTGGGACAAAACAACGCTGTTGCACCAAAAGAAAAAACAAGCTAGCTCAAGAAGGACGAAACTTGAGTGCACAAAGTCAAACGTCATCTACGAAAGAAGAATTCTTAAAGTCTATATACGTCAGGAAGGAAGACCATTTATCGGAGGGGCCGTTCTCGAGGTATGCGGCGCAGAATGGGGACACGGGAAAGCCAGGAAAAATTGGCTGGCGGCGAGAAGGGGAAACGTATTCAGTCGTGTATTGAAACAGAAACGATCGAGTTGGATACCTCCTATAGAATCGTTGAAAAGGAACTTACAGTCCCGCTTATTCGGGGTTAACTGGCGACGAACGTCTTGTGTTTTGAAGCGACGACGGATAGAAACTTTCTCCTGACCGGGGAGAGAAATTGGGGAGCCTTGCGTTACGGCAAAAAATGAGCGGGAAGAAACCTGATAAGAGGCAGCTGGAAACGGGGAAACTAATTTGACATGGAAAGTACAACGCGCCAGGAAAGCGCCCAGGTTTCTTGATGAAAGGGGGGATGAAAAACGGTGAAGAAAGGGTGCGACGAAAGGTGTGGTCAGGTGCTCCCGAGGCAGGAAGGTCGGATGAATGAGGGGTGGAGACCAAGGAAAATTGCGAAAACTCGTAGCCACAGAGGAAAAAAAGGAGCGCTGTGGGGGAAAATTAATTGTCCAGGAGAAGGAGCTCGGGTCATTGGTCGGAAAATGGGAAAGGAAAAATAGTCGCTCTGAGAGAACTCGTCCAAGGGAATCAAAGCTTCGCTAGCATGATAAGACCCTTGAAACCAACAGGCGCGGAGTGGCTCGGAGAGGGAGAAAATGTTTACGAGAGCGGGAGGCGTAGTTAACCGTCAATAACAGAGGAGAGGGAAAAAAAACACAACGGAGTAGGAAGAAAATAGAGAGCGATGAGGCCTCCTCACGCCCGATCTCGAACCGTGTAAAGGGGTTGGAAGTTTAAGGCCGGAAACCGCGCCGAAGGGGTGAACGAATCAACTGAAGGCCGTACAGGAGATCCGGAAAGCTAAAGGCTTTTGGGCTGGAGAGGAAGCAAAAAAAAATGCCAAAGCGAGGAGACCTGCGGGACCCTCAGCACCGATCATGACGAGTCATGACCCATTAATGGGTTGAAAAAAAAAAAAAAGGGGGCGTTGGTCAACGAGCTTCCAAAATTTTTAAGGTAATCAACGTCTCCGACTCTCAAGAGGGAGAAAGAAGACCCATCGCTGCGCGCCTTGCGGAAAGGGGCAAGCAACCTCAATGCGGCCCCAGAACAGGGCCACTGAACGGCTGACTGGAAAAAAGAGGGACTTTTCCAGCGCGAATAAAAAGGGCAGGATGGATGCGGGCCCGTAAGAAACCTTCACCAGGAAAAACACTCTCGCTAAAAAAAACAAAAACCAAAGTCCGCTAGAAATTTGGGGGAAATTCAGCCGTCATATGGTCAAACCACCAAGGAAAATTGGCGGACGCTACGCTTCATCAAAGCGCACGCTATCCAAAGGAAGATTGGTACTAAAATCCGGAGCTGTTTCGGGGAAGAGAAAATTGGCTCAAGGGTGACTTCACGCAATCCGCAAGCTGGAAGAGGACCAGTGACGTGCTGTCACCAGGGAAAGAACGCGCATCAAACACTGCTACGGCCAAAGGGGTAAGCAGTGCCAGAGCGTCTTGGATTTCGAAAAAAGCAGCATGGTGATCTAGAGAAGGTGTTTGCTTGGCCGTTACCGATCGTGGAGGGCCGTAGAAGGAGGGGGGCAACAGCTGAAAAATAGAGAGGATCTCCTTACGGATCACGCTAAGCCCTATCGGGAACGTCGTCTGGGGGGGGCGTCATCAGAGTCAAACGACGCCGCAAATTGACTAACACAGAGCCGGAGGGGGGGGGACCTGAGCCGGAGAAGCCAAAAACCTTAAAAAAAAAAGCGGGTAAGGCGGCCTTGCAACTTTACACCGGACCCTTAACAAAACGCAAGAACCAACAAACAAAACAATCAAATGGAGGGAAGGGATGAAAATGAAAACAGAATGTTACTCGCTTTGGGGAAGGGGAAAAGAGCCAAGACGTTTCTCAAAACCCCTCCTTTAGGTTTATCCGACCAGTATCAACACCGGCAGGGGGGAAAGGGGACACCTGCAATGGTGGCTGATGGGGGAAAGTGGGGAAGGTTTGGGGCCGTGGTAGTTCTGGAGAGTGTAACAGACGACTCGATACCGAAAAAAATCCGTGATGGTCAGAAAAACGAATTAGCTTACCCAAAAAGATCACACCGCTGAACAAGACACGCCGAGTTAGGGAACGAGAGGAAGAGGATTCCAGCGACACCTGTGGGGGGCGGAAGGGGGCCAACGAGCGGGCTCGGGCACGGACATCAGAGAAACGGAAAAAAAAGAGGAAATAGAACTGACGCCCAAAGGGGAAGGGACTCTTGGGAGGAAACGACGGCATCGATCAACGAAACGGAATTTGAAAGGACGCGCGGCGGGCTGGTGCGGACTAAAAGGAAGGGAGGACCACGCATCATCGGGTGTAGAGGGGAGAACGAGCACGGGCGAACATCACACCTTAGGCTACCCCACAGCGCGAAATTGGACGGCAAAAGTGAGGGGCCAATTCCCGGCGAAACTCAGAAAAGGGGGGAAAGGGGTCTCGAACGACGCTAAGTGAGCCTGCATCCTCTCAACACAACCGGAGGAAGAGTTGAACGTCCTCGACTCCTATCCGTCTTTTAGACCGACAGGCAGCGAATGTGAGTTTTTCGAAAAAGAGGGGCCTGGGGGAGGGGGGAGGACGGCTACTTAAAGGAGGTTGACGGGTCGGGCAAGCACGGTGGGATCGGAAACAGCCGACAGAACCTTGCCGATGGAAGAATCCCAGATAAAAAAAATGCCGAGAACCCGCTAGGATCCGTGATGTACGCACGCACCTCGAAATCGCCAGTTCCAGCTCACAGTCGTTGGGAAATGAAGAGACTGTCCGGGACAGAGGGGAGAGGAGAGTTGTCGTCATGAAGAAACAGCGCTTTGAGACGACGAGGCAATGGCACGAGCCGAGGCCCCAGGGAAAAAAAACCAAAGGGTCGCTGGAATACTTCCAAGCGAAAAGGCGTAGGAAAGAGCGGCTGGGTTCGAGGGAAGAACGGTTCGGGTAAGCTAAAAAGGGAATTGGGTTCATGATTCCCGAAGGAAGACGAAGAGGACGGGGGAAAGATGAAATACACAAAAAAAACCCGAAACTCGCCACACCTAAAAATGGGGGAGCTAAACGCCAACCATCTGCAGGTCAACCAGCAAGGCGGGGGACAAGGGGGCGTAAAGTTAAAGAGACGGTCACGGGGGTGCCAGGCGAAAGGCGGACGTAACAGGGAAATACAACAAGAGGAGGAAAGACACTGAATTCGTTTTCTGGTTTCATTTGTAAAGGAAAATAAGGGTTTGGTGGGCTGTTGGGTTTTCAAAAAGCGGTGGGGTGGTGGAATTAGTTGTAAAGCGGAACAGGGGAAACATGAAAAACAACGCAAGAGAATTGTGTGAGTCGGCATCAAGTGGGCTGAAAAACCGCAGTCGTTGGGGGGGGGACAGTCGAGCAGCCTGTATGATGACGCACCCCCGCATAAGCTGACAAGTAGGGAAAACACGATAGTGCGGGAGAGCGGACAGGGAAGCGCGAAGTGGGGGAAGAGGTAAAAAAGCACGGATCTCAACATACATGAGGCGACGTGCCGGGAGCCCTCACTCCCCATCGTCAAATAAGAAGCGGAAGGTCATAAGAAAAAATGGGCAGGGCAAGGCGGACCACAGGTATGAGGCCGTTAGAAAGTTGAAGAATCATGGTTGACTTCCAGGTGGAACGTCCACCAAGCTTTGAGTAGGGCCGATCAACCCTGGAAGGAAAGCTCGGTAAAAAGTTAGAAACGAGATCTGAGGAGTTACGAGAACTCTCTGGAAAGATGGAAATAGGGCAGCAGGACCCAGTTAAATGTGTTGGGGAAATGCGCTAGAAATGGTTTTTACTTGAGAGAAGCTGACTTCCATGAAAAGGGGCCAGCGACGTTGGAAGTAGGGGCATGGCGGAAGGGAGTAAAAAAAAAAGGCTGAGAAGAGGATGCTTGAGCGCTGGAACAGGAATATCTGACAAGGAGAAAACTTGCGCCCGGATCGGGCCGCATGTCTTGAGCTTGCCACTGTGACGAAGGGCGGGGAAAAAAGATGGGGTCCTTTGCGAAAAGAGGGGAGGGTCGTTGGATTGAGTGACACTTAAACCAACTCCCGAGCTCTTTCCCAACTCTATTACCGGCCTCGAGTTGGACGGAATGGTCATTAATCATCTGAGTCCTCGGAGAGCATGGAGTGAACGGGCGAAGTCTACGAGGAGAAAGCTCGGGCGCAAAGAAAGTCTCGAAAATCTGAAAAAAATCTCCCGGAGCCTGGACGAGGCAAGTGAGTCGTTTCAAAACTGAGGTAGAAGGTGCCTCTACCGGCAGACCAACATTTTTACGATTCTGCGCGGGAGGAACCGCCTG
>Ga0179593_1720819_pt1 | contig 11422 bp, 16 predicted proteins | sample CZODoug2_1_08_16_FD_185931 | JGI IMG/M metagenome (GOLD analysis project Ga0179593, IMG submission 185931) | Vadose zone soil fungal communities from Angelo Coast Range Reserve, California, USA - CZODoug2_1_08_16fungal (PacBio error correction) | ecosystem: Environmental > Terrestrial > Soil >...
GGGGGAGAGAAGTAAAAAGAGGAGATTCATCCTTCTTGGAAGGAGAGGGGGGAGAAAAAGAAAAAGGGGCTCTCATTTGTCAGGGCAGTCCAAGAAGCAAGGGATGTCAAACCGTCTCGCTATCACAATGAAGGGGGGAAAAAAGAAAGAAAAAAGAAAATTGAGCATCGCCCAACTGCCATTCACACGAGACGGAAGGGGGGGGAAAAGAAAGAGAGAAGAAAGAACCGTCAGGCTCTCAACACTCGCGGCCACCCACAACTACGCGAGTGCTCCGAAATCCTTTTTCGGTCAAAGGGGAAAAATCGCATCCCGGTTTTCTGACTCGCATATCCGCCAGAGGGGAGAAAAAGGGGGAAAAAAAGGAAAAAAAAAAAAAAAAAAAAGAAAGCGGCTTGCGCAAGCGGGTTGGTCCGCGTGAAATTACAGCAAGTAATTTACTACACCTCATCGCGGATAGGATGACAGGAGGGGGAGGGAAGGGGAAGAAGAAGAGAGCGTTCGCAGCTCGCTTGAAAAGAAAGAAAGGGGGGAAAAAAAAAGCGTGTTCCGAGCGAGCCTGCTTGATAAAAAGGCCTGACGCTTCGCCTCTCTAATCCGGGCTTAACAGAGGGGGGGGAGAGAAAGGTCAGCTTAGGGCCTCCCCACCGTCAAATCAGGGAGGGAGAGAGAAAAAAGGGAGAAAAAAGAAGAAGGACGATTGTTGACCGGGGTTGGGGGGGGAGCTTCCCTAAGTCTGACCTGGACGGGGGGGAAAAGGGAAGGAGGAAAGAGGAGGGAGAGGAAATGAATGCAGGCATTCGATCTGGGCCGAATGCGCAGGCAGGGCCACGAAGGAAGAGAGGGATAGCTCGCTATTCGTATTTGTAGGACAGGGCCTTTCGGCAAAAGTACAGAGGCTGCGACCTCTCTACTGAAGCAAAAGAAAAAGGGACTCCTATGGCTCTGGTTTTCGTACTTGAAAGGGGGGGAGAAGGGGGAGACGCGCCAAGCAACCTAAGACTATAACAATGAGGGATGAGGAGGCATCAGTGCTTCGAAACTAGGAGGGGAAAGGAAATAGGGGTATGCAGATATTCCGTCACCGAATTCTAAGAAGGCCCCGACCATAAAGAGAAAAAAGAAGGGGGTGATTTCTAAAAAAGAAGATAAAGAGGGGAGGGGGGGCTGGTGTCTTTTTGTTTTGGCAAGAGGGGGGAAAAATGCGTCGGTGCCCCTTCCATCGGATATTCTGGCTCCTTCTTTCAAGAAGGAAAAAAAAAAAGGGAAAGGTCTCACGGAATGCGGCTGAGAGACGATGTCTGAGGGGAAAGGGAGGGGTCACATTTTATATCTCGGGTCACTCGAGACGTTTCTGACTGACTGCTCTTCACATTCGCGACTGTGCGAGGGGGGGGGGGGGAGTGAGTTCCGAAAAAGGGGGCAAAACTAGCTGAAAGGGGAGGACGAAAAACCCGGAGGCCCGATACCAATATACGAAACGATAAAGAGGGGAAAGGAGTGTAGCCATTGGGTGTGAGTTTATCCGTTTGCCATTGGGCGCGGAAACTGTCACGAGGCAGGGACCAAAACCGGGGCGGTAAAAGCCAAATACTACTCCGAGATAGTTGCTAAGAGGGGGGGGGAGGGGAAGTACGGGAAAGGGAGGAAAAATACAAAGCCGGCAGGGGTTTGGGGCGAAAAAGAAAGGAAAAAAGGAAGGGGGAACCAGAGTGGCGGGGAAACGGTGGAAATCTCAAGTGAGAAGAGTAGGAAAGAGGAAACTACGAAAGGGGGACGCCGTTCTTAAAACACAAAAAAGGGGGGAAGGGATGGAAAATTCCTGATATGAATCTATGACAGGCCGTAGGAAGAGGAAGAGGAGGGAAGGGGAAGGGATCCAATCTACGTGAAAAGTCAAGAATAAAAAAAAAAAAAAGAAAGGGGAAAATTCAGCGAAGTCTCTGACGCTATATCCGAAGAATCGGGGAAAAGGGGGGGGGTATAGAAAATAAGCGGGGTTTCCGTACCCAGGCCAACATCAGAAGGAAGGAGAAAAGAGGGAGCCATAGGTGGCGTCAAAGCGGGGGTTTGAAAGGGAGGGAGAGAGGGGGGGGGGAAAGAGAAAAGGGGTGTCAGCCGGGCACGAACTGAATGTACGAAGGAGGTCGTGGAAAGATCGGAGAACTAATGACATGAGGGGGGAAAGAAAGAGAAATGGCGAAAGGTAATGTAGAAATCACCGGAAAGGAGAGGAAGAAACAGCACAGGAAGAAGGAGAGCCAATCCTTGGACTCAAAAAGAGAAGACAGCACAGTTGCACCCTCGAGGAAAAAGGAACAAGCGGCCCTTTCTCAATAGAGGGAAAGAGGGAAATAATGGGCTTGAAAAAAGAATAAAATGAAAATCAGGAAAGGAAATGGGCCGAGAAACCCTCAGGGAATAAGAAAAGAGAATGGAAACGGAGGCCGGGGGAAATCTTGTCAACAGGGGAAGAGAGAGCAAGGAAAGAGGAGGTCAATGTAAAAGAGGAAACTGAAAAACCAAGAGTCAAGCCGCTAGGGGAGGGAAAGACCCGAAAAGGAGGGAAGAAGGGACAAGCAAACAGGTGTACATGGCTGGGGTTAAAAGGAAGGAAAACATGTTAGAGAATTCTCCTACTCTCACCAAGGAGGGGATGTTCACCGCACTTTACTCCTCTCTCACGGGGAAGCGAACTCTGAACTTAGAGAGAAGGCCAGTTGCAGTCACCTCCCTCCCCGGAATGAGGAGGGAGGAAACAACTCACGGGAGAAGGGCCGAAAGCGGTTCTCTTTTCGTGGCGTGTAGGGAAAAAAAAAGGGAAAGAATGAAGAAAAAGGACGAGATCAAACACACCGGAGATGAGGGAAAAAGAGGGCTAGAAGCTATCTACAGCCTACCCTAAATCCGCACTTTCGGGAGGGGGGAAGAGAAAAAAGTACAGGGAGTGACGTTTTCTGCACTGGCCGAGGGGAAAAAACAGGGGTGCAGCTTCAGAAAGGGACGTGCACTGGCCTCTTTCGCGTAGTAGAAAGGATATGATTTCCCTGGGATAAAAAATTTTGAAAGAAGTCGGTGCACTACTATGAGAAACACTAAATTACGACTAATCACCACTGTAGCATACACCGAGAGTGGAGTGTTGTAATCTTTTCGTTTTTGGGGAAAGAAAAAAAGGAGAGAGGCGGGGGTGGGTGCTGCCTCTCTTTTTTGAAAAAAAAAGGGAGAAGGTTGGTAAGGGTTGTAGCGCCTGTTACATATCTGAGCTTTACTTTAGGGGAAAGGGAGAAAGGGAAAGGGGAAGGGTCCTCTTTCTCACTTTCCCTGCGAAAAAGGAGGGATGGGGGGGGTAGTACCGTAAACTTCGTTGAGGGGAGAAGGGGGAGAAGACTGAATAGATCGCGAGTATCCTCCTTGCCCGATAGGAAAAAAGGAAAAAGGGAGGAAAGGGACAGAAAAAAAGAATCGTCTCGATTCGATTCATTTTGTTATGAAAGGAAAAGGAAATGAAGGAAAAAAGGAAAGGTGGCTGAGTCTGAGACGAAAGGGAGGGGAAAGGGGGAAAGTAAAGAATGTAGAAAGGCCTCTGCCTCCCATCTGGCCACGTCCGCTTAAGGAGGGGGGGAGAAGGGGGGGGAGGAAGTGGCTACTAAACCCAAAGGGGGGGGGAGGGGGGGGGAAAGAAATCTCGAAAAGGAAAGGTAGGAATGGGGGAAGGGAGAGACGTCCCTTCCATGGAAGAGAGAGAGAAAAAAAGTATCTATACTTCCTTTCATCTATTAGAAGAGGCAAACTTTGGAGAAAAGGAAATGAGATGCAGGATCGTGCCCGAAAAGGAAAAAAAGAGAAATTTATCAACATCTTAGGAGAGGGGAAGGAAGGGGGGGGCTTGGTCTTGTGAAAAAAAAAACGAGGCCCCCTTTCAAACGGCTCCACTGAGAAAGAGAGAAGGTTGCCAATTATCTTTCTTATCGGGGGGAAAAAAGAAAAGAGGAAATTCCAGGGAAGAGGAAGGAGGGAAAGGGGAAGACTCATTCATACACGTATATTTCAAAAAAGAGGGAAAGAGGGGGGAAAGAGGAGAAAGAAGGTCCTCCTCCTTTATCATGCATCCCCCATGAAAGGAAAGAGAGGAGGAGAGGAGAGAAGGGGTAAGGCCTAAGAAAAGAAAAAAGTGAAAAACCGACAGCCTCTCAGGGAAGAAAGAGGGGGAGGGGGGAATGAGAGTCGTCATTCTTTTTATCTCACTAAAAGGGGGAAAGGGGGAAGAAACGTGCGGGCAGGGCAACAAGAGGCTTGCTCTATAACCTTTTTGGCCGAGAGGGAAAAGGGAAAAAGAAGGGGAGGGGGACGCTCATACTCTTTCCTTGCGGAGAAAGAAGAGGGAAAAAAGGTAAAAATACGAAGTGGAGAGGGGGAGAAAAGAAAGAAGGGCGTTTCTCCTGCCTGCTCTGAGGGAAGGAGGAAGGGAAAGGAAGGAAAAACTCCTTCTCTCTCCTCCTTCACCCACGGGGAAGGAAGGAGAGGAGGGGTTGCTCTCGAAGAAAAAGGAGAAAAAAGAAGAGATACATACAGCCTATTTGACCGGTGGGAAAAAATAAAAGGGGGGGGAAGGATGGCGCGGCTAATTATTCTTCTAGGAGGGAAAAAAAGGGAGGTCGGCGAGGGGCGGGGAGGGGCTCGCCACTCAGTATCTTATCGAAAAAAGGGGGGGGGGGGGAGGGAGAAGAATTTCTTCAACTCTAGTCTGCTACCAGAGAGGAAGAGGAGAGGGCTCTACTGTAAGCCGCCAGTCATCGTATAGGGAAAAAGAAAAGGGATCCTATGTCTTTAGGTGTTCGCGGAAGGAAGGGGGGGAGGGGGAGAGAAAAGCCAAAGGAGAAAGGCACTCATTTGCTCTTCAAGAGGAGGAAGAAAAAGGGATGCTATCCCACCTACTGCGAGAAAGAGGGGAAAGGAAAAGGAAAAAGGTCCAACGTATTTCTGCTCACTGGAGGGAGGGGGGGGAAAAGGGGGGGACTTTCTTCCGGAAAGAAGGGGGGAGACTGAGTTTTTAAATAGGGGGGGGAGATGCTCACTTCTTCGGCCTTGGCTGATGGGGAAAGGGAAGGAAAAAGAGAACCTGTTTTTCCCTATCCTTGTCTGACGAGAAAAAAAAAAATCGAAGAAAAGGGAAGGCGGAATTAACTACTTATTACTCCCAGCCAAGGAAGAAAAAAAGGAGGGGCAATTTTATCATCTTGAAAAAGGGGGGGGGGGATAAGGGTCTAAAAAGCCACCCGCGAACCGAGAAAAAGGAGACTTTATTGTATCGCGCCCCAAAAAAAAGGAAAAGCCTGAAGGGCTATCAACCAGTGAAAAAGGGGGATGCTTTTCGAGATCGATGACCGCCGAAGAAAGGGAAAAGAGGGCAAAGGAGGAAAGAAGAAATCGCGGGAAAGGAAAAAAAAAAAAACGCATAGCATGGCATCGGAATGGAAAAAAGCAGTTTGGGGCGGGCGGCTTACGTCCGATGCAGAACAGGGGGAAAGGGAGAGGGGGAGCTGGAGAAGAAATGCAAGCACAAACCCCTGCAGAGAAGAGAAAAAAATGGGGGGAAGGTCTATCATTTATATCGGAAGGGGAAAGGAAAAGAACGCCTTTAATCAGACAAGGAAAGGAAAAGTTCTGCAAGAAGGGTTACCCTTTCCGGGAAGTAACTCTCATCATTACCCTGAGAAAAAAAGAGGAAAGTAAAATTCAAAGGGGGGGTAATGAGGAAAGGAGGCGCCTCTTAAAACCTCCCTCTACCAAAAAAGAAGGGAGGGAACCCCATTTTAATGCTCTTGTGGGGGAAAAAAAGAGAAAGGGGGGACGCGCGCAATCGGAAAGGGAAATGGATAATTGACGCCGCTCACCTGTGGAAGTCGAGGAGTTCCTCGAAGTGAGACCAGTATTTAGAAAAGAAAATACAGGGGAGGGGGGGGGGGGAATGATAGGTCCTCGGTCCAATCAGAACGGGGAGAGGGGGTGGGGAGTAGTATCGGGGGGGGGGGAACGACTGAGAGGAGGGGAAAAGAGAAGAGATAGGAGCCTATACTATCTACCACTCCCGAAAAAGAAGATGAAATAAGGGGAAAGGGGTCCTATGAAGGGGGGGGAAAAGGGACAAGGTCTTTAGGGGAAGAAAGTTGCAACTGAGTTGAAGTGGCGTTCCTTTGAAGGGGGAAAGAACACAGCCTAGGGGGAGGAGGAGGGAGGGTGAGACCGGCTTCTTTCCTATGGGAGGAAAAAAGTCGCGAAATAGTCATATTGGTCAAAGAAAGGGAAAGTAGAGGGGGTAGGTAAAAAAAAAGAGGGGGACGCCCTCTTTGGAAAGAAAAGCGGTCAGGGAGGGGGAAAGGTGACGGCATGGGTTTTCCGAGGATGGGTTGCGATGGAAGATGGGGGAGCACGTCTGGTTCTCAAATGAAGGGGAGAAAAGGGGATCCCGCTCTTTGCAAGAGGGGAAGGAGGGGAGGAGGAAAAATAAATAAGGGATAGGGGGAACACGGATTTCTCCCGGGGAGAGAAGTCCAAGTCGGTCCCTCTCTACCCGGAAGCGGGCGGGGAAAAAGCATCGAAAGGGGGAAAGTTAATTCTCATTACGGAAAAAGGAGGAGGGGAAAAGAAGGGGGCGACCCTTTTCTGCATTCGGAAAGGAAGAAAGGGGTAACAAGAAGAGAAAAGAAAGAAAAAACCAACACCCTGGGGAGAGGGAGATGCTGGGGGCGACGGGGGGAGGGGGAAAAAACGCTATGAAGGAGAGGTCGCTACCTCTCTGTCAGGAAAAGGAAAGGGGGGGGGTGGGGGGCTAGGGGAAAAGAGGGGGAGGCGATCTCTAAAAATCAGAACCTAAGGGGGGGGGGGGGGAAGGGGGAGGACGGGCTTCCCCGTCTCCTGCAGGAAGAGGGGAAAGAAAAGGTGTCCAAGGGAAAAAGGGTATCCCGCAGGAGGAGGAAAAAAGAGAGAGGCGCTTTGAGGAGTGAGGAAGGGAGGACCACTATCCCCAATGGGGCAACGGAGGAACACTTACCCTTTCCCCTCAAGAAAGAAAAGGAAACAATCGAGAAGAGAAGGGGGGGCACGTTTTCTTCCTCCTTAGTTCCTTCGAGGAAAAAAAAAAAGAGGCCATGTTGTCACGTCTCTCATTCATACACTATAGGTAAAAACGGGGAGGGAGGGGGGGAAAAAAATCAACAAAAAAGGGAAAGAAAAAAAAACGATTCCATTCCTTAAATATTATCCTAGATAATAGAAAAAGAAAAAAAAAGTTTTTTGAAAGGCTGAGGGGGAGAAGGGGACACGATCCCTCATTTCCCTACATCCTTTGCGGTAGGGGAGGGGGGGAAGAAAAAGAAAAGGAAAGGCATCGTTTTTATCTCAATCCCCTTTGAGGAAAAAAGAAAGAGAAAGGGAAGGTCATAAAGGAAAAGAAAGTTTGGTCCGCCTTTTACCTCCAGTAAGTTAGAAAAAAAAAAAAAGGGTTTTTGGGGGGGGGGGAAAGGGCGAGGGGGAGAAATAGAGGCTTTCTCATCCTCTCTTGACGAAAAAAAAAGGCCGGGAAAGAAAAAAAGAAAGGGGAGGGGATCTTTTTCTATACGATCCTGCTTGGCGAAGGGAAAGTAAATGGCAGAAAAAGAAAAAAAAAACAAACCCGTGCAGGTCATACTTAGTGGCCGCCCCACCGGGCAAAAGAGGAGGGAGTTAGGGAAAAAAGCAAAGGAGGGCTCTTGATGAGGAAAGAGAAAGAAATAAGGAAGGAGTCAGCCCGAAAGGAAGGAGAAGGCGCGCATGATTCGTGCTCGCCTAGAGGAAAGAAAGGGGAGACAGTCCTGCGAAAAAAAAAGGATCAGCCGGGAGGAGAAAAAGGGCGACCTCTCTACTGGAAGACGACAAGGAGAAAAAACTCAGTGTGAATCTATTTCTTAGGGTGGTCCGTATGTCGGCAAAGACCCTCTGTGCCGATGTACTGAAAGACGCACTCAGTTTCTCTCCACTCTTGGCGGATAGGGGTTCAGGAACAGAAAAAAAACCCGGAAAAGGGGGAGGGTTTGGTCGCTCTTTATTTTTGAAGAAACGGCAACGGGGTCAGATAAGGGGGAGAAGGGAAATAAATGGGGAAGTGGGCGTGCTTGTGCCTTTCATTGGGGAGGATGAGAAAGGGAAAAGGAAAAAGATGGCTCTTTTTCACCTCAAATGGGGAGACGGGGGGAGAGAAATTACTGGGGAGAAGAGGGATAGAGAGAATTCTCCGTGCTAAGGAACTACTTATGAAGAAAAAAGAATTGCAAGTTGATTCAGCGTGAAAAGGGGAGGGGGGGGGAGAGGTGTGACTCGGGGAGAAGGGAGACATCCGAGATATTTGCTTAACTTTAGTTGGGATAAGAAAGGGGGGGGGGGGAAATCGACGCGATCCTCGATCTCATTGTAACGGGGCGAAAAAAAAGGGGAGGGACTGAGGGCAGAAGAAAAGGGGAGGAAGCAGGCCTTATCTCTACGGAGGAGGGGGGTGACAGTAGACCAGTCTGCTTCGAGGCGATAGGAGGAAGAAACGCGAATTAAAAGAGAGGGGGGGGGAGAAAAGGGCGCCTTTTCATCTTGTGTTTCCGGGAGAAGGAAAGAAAAAGGTTCCATCTGTTTCTTGCTTCAGCGTGGATAGAGAGGAAAGAGGAGGTGTGGAACAGGGGGGGAAAAGGGGGGAAAGATACAACGCGTGCATCGAATCGAGCAAGAGGACAGGGGGGGGGGTGACAAAAGTTTTTCACGGGGAAGGGGGGTCAGGTCAGGGGGGGAAGAAGCTCATCCTTGAAGCAGACCATTCGCAGGGGTGAACCGAACCGGCCATTTCTCAAGAGGACGTAAAGGGAAAATGGGAGATGGAAAAAAGGGGGAAACTCTCGAGCCTCTGGGAAAAGAGGAAAAAAAACCTCCCTCTACAATAAAGAGTGACAATCTTATATTTCGAAGGCGAAGAGGCCAGCAGTTGTTCACACGAAGGCCAGAAATTCCGAGAAAAGCAAATCCCGGAATGGCGGGGCCTACGGCGAAGGAAAGCCGAACGTGCTCTTTTTCGGGGGGACCGGGGGGGAAAAGAATCACAAAAAAAGAGAAGAGTCTACCCACTCCCGAAAAGCGCACGTTCGCGGGAGAGGAAAGGACGGAGTGGATTGGTCTTCAACGGGCCTTCCGCGAAGGGAGGGCTAAAGAGGGGAGAGGTCCACATATCCTCTTGGGGCAACCCGAATCACCCGCAGGAGGGTGCACCTCTTACTCTCTTTCTCCAGAGATGAAAAGGCTCTATATTTGGAGGGGGGGTCATGACGGCCAGTTACTTTCTCTTGGAGAAGGGGAAATGCTACGCTATGTTTCAACTTCTACTGTGGTATGAGGAGGCTAACATAGAAAAGGGAGGATCGACGGTGACAACCTGCCTGACAGAAGGAGAGGTTATTCTCTTACGTAATGCAGAAAGACACCGGGAAGAAGAAGCTCCTTATCAGCCCATCTGGCCAAGAAGAATCGCCTTTCTACTTAAACCAAAGAGCGATTTTCTTCGGCCTCGACAGAGTAACCCGCCGAAAAAAAAAAAAGCGTAGCGATCCGGCCTGGGAAAGGGAGAAGGGGGGTACGAACCTGTTTCGCGACAAGGAGAGGAAGGGGAGCGATTCCAAGAAGGAAAAAGTTCGCGGTTGGCGGTTCGTGTGAGAGAGAAAACCGGAAAAAAAAGGGGCAACGCTGATCACCTTGCCAGTCTCTTTGAAGAGAGTGGGGGGGGAAAGAGGGAGAATGCTATCAGGGAAAAAGGAAAAGAACACGGATGGTCAAAACCGGGAGCGCGATCACATGGGAGAGGGGGGGAAAAAAAAGAGGGACAGTCACCCATGCAGGCACACTATCATGCCGGAAAGAAAAGGAGAAGAAAAAAAAAGAAGAGAAAAAAAGGGACAACAAAAAAGAGGGACGCCGAAATCCTTTGGCGGTTCAGGGTCGGGGAAGGAGAGAGAAGACAGATCCGCCAGATTGGAAGATCACCTTAGTGAGGAAAGGCGGGGGCGCGAGAGGGGGGGGGGGGGTACGAACACCTAATCCATAGGATCATGGAGAGAAGTCCGTAATCGGTCGCAGCCTCGCGTTGACGAAGGAAGTGAGAAAATCTGGAAAAGAAAGAGTCGGCGATCGAATCCTGGTTCAGCTTCGGCGAGACGACTCAATGGAGAGGGAGGGCCGCCCACCGGTCAATCGCTGTATTTATCCCAAACGGAGGAGACATACACCGATTTGACCGGTGGGGAGGAAAGAAAGGAAAGGAGCCGAAGGATTCTTTCTCCGACGGAAAGAGAAAAAGAAAGGAATCCGGCAAGGGAGCTCCTATTAGGAGGGGAAGAAGGGAGAAGGGCGAGGCTGCGACCTCTCTACTGGAGCCGGAAAGGAGAGGAAGGGAAACTATGTCTTGGAAGGAAGAAAAAGGTTCTCGCGCAGCCCGCTTGGCCAGAGGGAAGGGAAGGCTCTCACTCTGGGCGGATCTTGCGTTGAAGAAAAGGGGAAAGTGAAAAAAAAGTGGGGTTTGGGCTCGGATGTTGACGAAGAAGAGGAGGGAGAGACTCCTTCTTTCCTTCTTTCTCTTGTTTCCTGAAAGGGGGGAGGGAGGAGAGAGTTCAGGGGGGGGGGAAAATAGCCGTTTCTGACTTGCTCTCTTCACAGGCGAGAGGGGGGAAAAGAACGGATATCTAAGTAACTACTTATGACTCCCAGAAAAGAATAACTAGGGGCCATTGTAAGTTTAGCCGTTGCAAATGGGGAGAACCCTACCAACGACAAGAACTTTCTTTTCCTCCGCGCGGGGGCCCCCCGAGCCAGGAAGGACAGGGGTAAAACCCTATGGGTCTGTTGCTTTTAGAGGATCGCTACTCTTTTTATATAGCCATACGAGGACGGAAGGAGGTAGGAAAATAAAAAACTGTTAAGTGTGGTTTCCGGTAGAAAAGGAAGGAAAAAGCCCCATTTTTGGGTAAAAAAAAGGGAGGTGGCTGGGGCAGTGCGCGGGCTGAAAAAAGGGAGGGGGTCAGCCGTTCTCAAGAGCGGAATGGAAGGAAGAGATAAGCCAAATGCTGGTCTATCATGTAAGAAGAGGGGGAAGAGAAAGATTGAGACTGAAAAAAAGGGACCCTTTCCTTTCTGCAAAAAGTATAGAGGAAGCCCACACTCAAGGCTTGAAAAGAGCGTCCGCGGTTCAAACCGCCCGCTACAAAAAAGGTGTATGCCCTCCATTTTGATGCTCGTGAACAAAGGAACGCGCGCACAAGGAGAAGCGCACCTGTTGTCGGTCGCCTAACGGAAGCGAGAGGAGAATCACTCCCTTAATGCTGGCAGACGGGAGAAAAGGAAACGCCGTGGAGAGGGT
>Ga0179593_1395630_pt1 | contig 11421 bp, 11 predicted proteins | sample CZODoug2_1_08_16_FD_185931 | JGI IMG/M metagenome (GOLD analysis project Ga0179593, IMG submission 185931) | Vadose zone soil fungal communities from Angelo Coast Range Reserve, California, USA - CZODoug2_1_08_16fungal (PacBio error correction) | ecosystem: Environmental > Terrestrial > Soil >...
GCGCAGTAAAACACCAGCAAACTACAGCGAGAAAATATTCAACCGTCTAGAGTCAACAAGTCCAAAATAATAGGGCAAAACCCACTGAAACCACATGCCCAAAGATGGGAAGGTTCTCAAGAGAAAAAAAACCGCGCACGCTCTCGACCAAACACCCAAGGTTAAAAAGAAAATCGGGGCAACAACTCTTCACAGATGAAAAAGAAGCACGCAACGATAATCCGAGAAAAAACAAACAGAGGAAAGAGGGATGAAACTTGTTAAAGTGATAAAAAATTCTTGTAATAACGGGGGGGGCCGATGAGTTTTCGATCTCGATTGAAAACAGGGTTGTGGTAGGAAAGAGCTTGAGGGTCGAAGTGGAGTTGAAGAGGCAAGAGACCTCGGGAGGGGCAGGTAGTGTTAAATGGGGAGGAAGGAGGTGGGTTCAGGGCACCATCTGTTGAATCTTTTAAAATTAAAACCGGAGTTATGGGGCTTCGCAGAAGACGGATGCAGAAGATAAGGGGGGTTGAGGTGCATTAATCTAGCGCAAACAACGCGGCGCGCACAAAGGTCCAAAGGACCCGCAGCCTATGGAAAAAATTATCGTTAAGGGGGGGACGGTGGAGGAGAGGGGCATAGGAATAGTTCAAAAAGGGATTGGGGGAGGGGCCCTGTTGTCCAGAAAATGGGACGACAGCACGCGCCGTGTGGCAGAAGCAGATACCGGAAAAAACTCAGAGGGGGTCTAGCTTTTTGAGGGCGATGGGAAAAGACGAGACCATCGGGAAGGGACGGCGACTTCGAAGGAATTGGGCTGTTCAAACCAGGGGGGGAGCAACAAGGGGACGAGGGGGGCCGTGACGAGGCGAGGGGTGGAGTGGAAGCGAAGATAGGGCTGAGGGGCTTTAATTCCCAGAGGGGGGGAAAAAGGGGGTGGTTGGCAGACAGAAAATCGCGAGTGTTTTCTAGAGGGTGAGCTCAAAAGCGTAGCTGCCTTACGCAAAAACAAAAGGTGGGACAAAAAGGTGCACCGTGGGGATCCATTGGGGGGTGAAGCTTTCGTATGGGGAGGTGCAGGTCGGGCTTTTGGGTCAAGAGGATTGTGCGCGGCGATTTTCGTCCAATTAAATAGGACGAAAGGTAACGGAGGTGGCGGGGGGGGCGATGAAGCGGGGGAACTGTGAACACGTAGAGAAAAAAAAAAGGAACCGGCGGGGGGGAAGTTGGGGATACAGTTCGACGAGTGATGGGCATTCCTGGATAGAGACTAGGGGATGTGCGCGGTTCAATGAGATCTAGGCTTAGGCTTTGGGAGGGAGGAAAAAGGCTTAAACTGGAGAACTTCGAGGAGCTTGAAGGGAGAAGCAGAACAGGTCGCAACTGGAATCATGTGAACGGAAACTGAGAATGACCTGCGGCCAGGTTGGATCGGTGGGATAAAGGCCGGAAGGGTGACGCTTGAGCATGGAAAGTCAGGGGGATGGCAGAGCGGGGAAAAGGGGAGTACTGAGCATGTGAAGCTGATTGGGGACACAACTTTCTACGAAATAGTTTTTGAATAAGAAGTCGAACTGGGTTTACGTCGGATTCTTAGGCGGGGGAGGAGGCGCTCGGGTAAGCGGGAAGGGGTCGAGAGTTCTGTCTTCAGACGCGGACACGCTGTAACGGAATGATGACAAAGAAAGGGGGGGCAGAAGCTGCAAAACGAGTTCTTAGGTGCAGGAGAGAATGTGCGGTCGTGGCCCTGGGCGAGGGGGGGGAGAAAAGGGCGATGGCGACGACTGACGTTCGGGGGGAGGAAGGAAGGAAGATCTATACAACACACAAAAGGAGGAAGGAGATGACGTCAATGAGGAACAAAGGGGGGGTAGGCTGCCGTCGAGCATCTCAAAAGGTTTCTACACCTCGACCCGCGACACGAAAAAAAGCGTCTAAGGGGGAGGAGGGGGGAAACCGAAGAAAGCGAAAACCAATTCTTCACACGGGCGATTAATCACTCGGCAGAACAGCAAAGAGTCGAACAAAAATTCTAAAAAAAGACCTTCGATACAAAATACTCCGGGCGGCGAATTAAAAAATCAGGAACAAAAACTGCTGAGGAGCGATCCACCTGGAGGTCGTCGACTAGACGAACTGCAAAAAGAAAAGCAAAAGCAAACTCAACAAGAGGAGGGGACCCGCTCGCTCAAGCATTTAACATGCCAAGAAAGGAGGAATTCCACCAGAGGAAAAGGCCAGAACGGGGTCAGCGGTAATTCTTCGGGTCCCACGCATGGAAAATCAAGATTACTTCAAAGGGATTCCAAGGACCAGAAGTACCTATCGGCAGAAAGAGAACGCACGGGTGAACTATTAGGGTCAACTGAAAAAAATTTACTAAAGACCGAAAGAAACATCAAGCTCGCAGGAAGGGGAAACGAGCACAGCAGAGAATCAGATTACCATCATAGGGGAGGAAAAAAGGGGAAGAAAAACAAAAGGAAGAAAGTAAGAAGCGCTCTAAGAACGTAGCAAGTTCACATAGGATGAGAGGAGAAAACAACCCCGCGCCTTAGAGAAAGGAGGAAAGAACGGAGAGCGTTAAAAGACCATATCAGCCTCATCAGAACAACAACCACAAAAAAATGAGAAGATGTTAGGACATCACGGCGAAAAACATGGAGGCAACCATTTAAGAAAAAGTAAATTACCCTTGGAGTGGAGCGCAGCTTCTAGGTTGGGGGTACTAAACAGGAGAACAAAACTAGGAGTTTCGGTTTAGGGGAAGATAACCAAAGAACCTCCGAGGGGAGTCCAATGAAACCTAGAAAAAGGAAGAAAAAATCTGAAGTCCGCAAGGGACAAGCGGAGAGCTGGTATTAATCATAGGGAAATTAAAACTCCCAAGGCTAAAAGTAGGGGCAGCAGGTCCTAACCGAGGGACGATTCCTCGAAAGGAGAGAAAAAAAAACGATCCTACTCCTGGGACGAAAAAAAAGTGGGCCTGAAAAAACCGGCTCGTGGGGACCCAGACGCCAACTCAAAATCTCCACTGGAAGTCCACTCTGACTTCGAAGACCACTGGAGGGGGACCTAAGAATCTTACAAAAAGAAAAAACCCCGTTATTAAAGGAGTTAAAAACCTTCAATAACGGTCTTGGCCTGTGGGTAGCTTCCGCACGTCCGAGCGGGAGTCAAAGCAATAACAAAACTAGGACAAGCAAAGGAAGAAATCATAAGGATGCAAGAAACCTCAACTAAGTTTAAAAGAAAAATTAAACAAAGAGGGGGAGCACCTGCACAAAAGAATCTGACTTCAAACCAATAAAAGCACCCCAACCTCGCAAGCAAGATGTCGGCTCATCTCAAAATCCCACTGTAGAAGAACTGGGAGCTATACAACAAACCGCTGTAAAAAGAAACCATCTCTACAAACTGACCAAATAGGAAAAAAATTTCAGTAAAATAAACAACAGTCATCAAAATAGAACAAAAAACAAAGTGGGGGAGAGGAATTAATGAGAGAGATGATGTTCGTGTATTAAGAAACGGGGGGTGAACGACCGATATGTTGTAAAGGAATCGGATTCCGGAAGGGGGGGTTGTGTTGGAGAGATCTAGAGTCGAAGTGGGGCGGGGGAATCGAAAAGACCGAGGGTGGCAGGTTGAGGGCCAGGGCAGAATGGGGTAGAACTGGGGAGCGTTAGGGTGCCTCGATCCGGGGAAGAGGTTTCTCAATCTGGTCGGGGGGAGGAGGCACCAAAGGTAGGGGGGGAAAGAATGACGTGTGGGTGTTAGGTTCAGGGGGGGAAATCAGAACTGCCTCGGGCTTCCGCTACAAGGCCAAGGAAAAAAAACAAGAAAGAGGAAAGTGAAATTCAATCGTTAAAGGGGGATTGGGATAGAGGGAGAGTGAACCAAGAGCAAAGCAAACGAGGATTTGGGGGGAAGAGCCCGTTGGGGAGTAAAGTTGGACTATGATCTCAGGAAAGGAAAAGCAGATTAGACAGACTGAAAGTTCGAGCTTTGTGGAGAGAATAATCTGCTCCATCTGAATGTGGGGGGGGGGGGGGGTGGACGTATCCTTATCAGGAAAGGGCGGGTTAAAAGGGTTCTAAAACCTGTAGGGAAGGGTGGTGTTCGCCGCTGGAAAAATGTTTGAGTGAAAAGCTGTTGAGATGTGTCGAGGTCTTAAGGGGGCACTAACCCTCTGGTAAGGGGGGGTCTTGGGGTGATCACCAACAAAGGGTCAAGAGGGTTGGTGTCTAAAGCGGGGGGGAAATCAAGAGGGAAAGAGGGACGTCCGAACGCAGAAGGGGGGGAAAAACCATACGGATACTGGAGGGACAGGGGGGGGAGATCCATGGGGGTGGGTTGGTCAGAGGAAGGATCTAGATAAAGAAGGTGGCAAATGGGGGGGGGACAAAGAAAACACTTTTGAGGTGCTAGGCTATGGGGAGAAATAACAGTGGAAAAACCGACGCTGTAATGCTGATCGTTTTCTCCTGTTAACATGTGAAAAAAAGGGGGAAATCCGGGACAGTAGAAACCAAGAACCTCGGGGAGCCGGTGGGGGAAGTTTTTGTTCTACAGGTCGACGAGATTTGGAGCAATCAAAAAAAGGGAGAACTCGCGGCTGTGCACGGAAAGTCACTAAGGGAACTTATTTGAAGTGGGTCGTAGGGAAACGGGGGAGGGCCACTGACCCAAAATAAACAGCGCGAGAAAGAGAGGGAGGAAGAACTGTCAGGGGGAGAATTTACTAAAGTTGACTATTCTGAAGGGACCCGCGGGGACAAGAAAAAAAGATTGGACTATCAAAAAAAACGTGTACCGTCCTGGCACGGGAAGAGGGGGGAGGACTGAGGAGACCTTAAAAGAAGGAAGGTCAGACGTTGGGGGGGAGAAAGACTGTGCTGATTTCCGGATCGGGATGTGCCGTCGCAAGAAAAGAAGAAAGGGAAGACGAAAGAAACCAGGGGTTCAATACGGGGAAGGCCGAGGATAGCGTTGTCGAATAAGCGGAGTGAGCATTTTCGGTGCTGGCACCAGACGTGAGCCAGCAGATTCACAAAGTGAAAAAATCTGCCAGCCTGGCGCATGTCGGGATGGGACAACAGGCAGATACGTCGTTGTGTTCGGTGCGGAAGTTCGAAAAGGTGGCGATGGCTGGACAAACTGTAAGAGTGGCTTTGTTACCCTTGTGATATCTTCCTCTAAAAAAAAAAAACTGGGAGGAATCCACGACTAATGGAAAAAAGGCGACACAAATCGCTTCCCTGCAAGAAAAACCACTTTCGAACAAGAGAAAAAACACAGACTGCAAAAAGCACTTTCCCCGGGAGGAAAACGAAAAATGCCGATGGCAGATTTCCCAACGATTGGAAAGAAATGCGAGACAGCGGCTCTAACAATGCGCGAAAGAAGGGGCATTCAGTACAAGAAGAGAAAGAATAGCTGCGCCTTAAGAAGGAAGGGAAAAACGTTCTCTACTGCGTCTAAACAGTTTCATAGAAAGGGGGACGAAGAAAAATACGAAAACCATTACAATGGGAGGAGGGACAGCTTCCACAAACAGTCAATGAAGGACATTCCCCTTCCAGAAATGTCACTCAGAGTTACGCCGTCGTCTCCCCAAAAGTAGAAGACTTATCAGTGATTCCGTCAGCCTAGGGAAATAGGAAGTCAGAGGAGACAAGTCTCGGACCATTCTATAAGGGTTGAAGAAGCCCGGTTACAAAACCGCACCGCAATCAAACGTCCTGCAAACTCGAGAAAAAGCAAGACTAAGGCACAACGCTCTATTACCAAAAAAAAAAAAGATTAAGGATCAACCAAAGTCAAAGACACTAGAAGGAAGAAAGAGGGAAAGTGCAATCGCTTGGTAATTCTACACAAAGCAAGCTAGACGTCCTGCGAACTGCTAGAGGAAAAAAAAGACGCCGTCCACCTAAAAAAAAAAGGCTTAACAAAAAAAACTAAAATAAACTAGGAGCGATCAGTCCTCGAAAAAACCAGGTGGTATCAAAAACCCAAGGTGCCATCCAGTAATGAGGAGACGAGTGATTGGAGCGCAGCTTCCAGGAGGTATTTGAAAAAAAAAACAGGGCGTTACCACACCAGGGGAAAAAAGAGTTGGTCTTGGAAGAACCAAAAAAAAAAAAAGTCCAACGACCGCGGAAGAGAAACAAGGAACGACACCTCGAATAGACACGAAGAAAAAAAGTCTTCCTGGCTGCTCTAACCCTGTAACAACGAAGAGCATCGAAGCGAACTTCCTACACCGGGGCTCGTCCCGCGAAGAGAAAAAAAAGAGAAAAGGCGCGCACGTCTCTGCTTTCTTGACCAAAAGCAGGACGAACAATCTATTGGAAAATGATAAGGGTGGGGGTCGGGAAACTCACACACGAGAAAGGCAAAGCCCTCTCCTGCTAGAGAGAAAGAAAGAATCGATCCACAGTACCAGGAAGGAAAACAGGATCTTAGGTGGGAAAAAGAAGATGGTCTGTCGTTCGGCCGGTTTTCTAGGACTCATTCTGGCGGAAGCTTTAGATTCAACAAACATCTTCATTATTGAATCTCAAAAAAGGAGCGAAGAACCGAAAAACGGAAGATATTATCGGAGGCCACATTCCAACCAAGCAAGAGGAGACAAAAAAAAAAGGGAAACCTCGCCATCAAGAGGGGATAGGTCTAACAACGAGGAGAAAAAAAAAACCCTGTCCGAATCCGATAGTCCCACCCAGACCAGGGAGGGGGTAAGACGCAACTAGCAGCTAGAGAAAACAAAAAAAAAAAGGAAAAAAAGAAAAAGAGAGTTGCGTGATTCGGGGGAATCCGGGGTGCCGATCGTTTTAATCTATCTTCTTAGGACAGGGGTTGGTGGGAAATCTCTGAGTCAAGTGGACGGGTTAAATAGGAGGAAAACCTCGGGTAGGGCGCTTGGTTCCATTGTGGATTTTAAAAAAGGACGTTGTGCTGTGGCCTCGATCACTGTGCATAGATCTGTAGTTGAGGGGGGACGAGCTTATCAGAAAGACGCGGAAGGGAAGGGGAGGTTGTGGGAGGGAGGGAAGAGAACATCCCTCTCGGAGCCACTGAACGAAAGGCCAGAACCGCATCCTTGGAAATAGTCAAACCATCAGTAATAACGGGGACTTGGGGGGGAGCAGGCGGGCTGGGTACCAGGGAGGAAAAGCGGAGGGTGCGTTTCATATGTTGGCGGTTAGCCAGTGGAAAAACTACCTCTGACATCCCTTGGTGGAGCATAAAATAAAACGCTCTTATTGTCAGAAGCAGGGGGGAGGGATTCTCTTTATCAGCACTCCTTTCTGGAACGGGGCTCACAGGAAAGTCTTGGGCGTTTTTACCAAGGGGGAGGAGAGTCCACAGTTTTAAATGTCGGCGAAGGGGGGGTGCCGAGTTGATTTCATCGGAGGGGGACGCCCACGGAACGGGTGGGTTACTGAATCAAAAAGAAAAGAATCTCCCCGAGCGTTTTGGCAGAGGGGGGTCCCAAGCGGGAATTCAGGACTCAAGCAAAATTATGATTACTGTTACAGGAGGCAAGGGGGAAAAGGAGAACATGGTCGCTAATGGGAAGGGAAGGAGGGGGGGGGGGAGAAGCTAGTGATTGCGCGTAGGAGGGGGCGGGGGGTCGTAGCAGTTCCATCAGTTTCTGTAAAGACTGCGGCGTTTCTAGAAGAGCGATTTGGAAACTGAAATCCTGCTAGAGCAGAGGGGGAGTTACCGCGGGAACTGGGGGGGGAAGTCGCAAAGGGGAATAATTTTAAATATAGGAGAGCTGCGGATTCATGCAAAAAGAGATTAGTGCTTTATTGGAGAGAACGAGGGTTACAGCCCACAAGATAACCCGTGGGTGGGCGATAAAATTCCTCTGGGTCGAGGCTGACGAATCCAAGTGACGTACGTAGGACTCTAAAGGAACACGAAACGGCTTTAACTGCTCTTTACCCTAAGGGAAGGGGTGACGATTGGGAGAGAGGAAATGATTCAGGAATATTATTCGGCCCTAGTCAAAAGCCAGGAGGGCCGTAGCAGGGGGTTCCATTTGGCCTCAAGGGTCAGGAGAAGCAATCTTGGAGAAAAAGGCTAGCCAGTTGGTGTATTAATTCTCCTCGAGGGGTCGCTTCTGTGTCGAGGAGAGGATTTCTTTTTCTGGCGGACAGAAAGGAGAGGCATCAGCACATCTGCCGGGAGCATGTGCTTAGTTTGACGAAGAGCAAGAAGGGGGTCGTGTTCTCGGGCGAGTTTCACGAAAAATGGTTTATAACTGCTAGACGGAGAGTAAGGTGGCTCACTTATCTCTCCAACACCAAAGGGGGGAAGGAAAAAAAGGGGTTTCCTATCAAGGGAAAAAAGAGATGAGGACTAGCAACAGCGAAAAGTCAGGGGACTGAGATCCCCAGCGACAACACTAAAGCTCTGACGCTTCGTCACCGAAGAAATGCTACCAAAAAGGTGGCCACCTGAGGGAAAATGAAGAAAGGTCGGATCACGCGTCGTCAAAAGGGAGAGAAACGCTCGACCAGAAGCAGAGGAAAAGAGAAGGAAATCAATGGGATCAAACAAAGGATAGGACTTCTCGTCTCCATAAATTAACTAGGGACTTCGACCATACACCCCACCACCCAAACCAAAAAAAGAACGCATCCTCCGTCGAAACGAAACTCGCATCCCATGAGTACCATGTCAAGGAGTCACCGCTTCAACCGGCCAGGGACGGTATCAAAAAAATAGTAAACCAGGAGGGATTCCAACGCAGTCATTCAGAAGTGAGAAAGGGAGGCCCGTTCTTCTGGAGGCAAGACACAAATAAACACTGCGAAGGAGGGGCCTGAAAGACCCTTACGCAACAAAAAAAAAAAACCGGCAATCTAAGCAAAGAAAGAAATCCTCAGCTCTATTACCAATGGAACAGAGAAGAGAAGGGAAAAAAAACACGGCCCGTTCAGCCGCTCTATACGGACCGGGATCATAGAGTCAATCCGACGCACCTTATCGAAAACGCGGCGACATGCGAAGGAAGAAAAAAGAAGACCTATCGAAACTAAACAAAAAAAAAAGGGAAAGTTAGAGATCGTCGCGAAACAAGGAAAATCACAACAAAAAAGGACAAACAGGGGACAAGGGAGGGCATCAGATCAAGGGCGGACTAAAAACGGACAAAAGAAGAGGGAAAGCTGGTGCTTGGCTTGAGACAGGAAAAAACCGTCAGGGGGGAGGCCACCCAAAAGAAATACCTCGAATCCAACATCAAAAGCAAAAAAGAACATCAGCGAAAAGAAAAGCGGCTCGTTGAACGGAGGGGAAAACTTAAACGCCAGGCAAAGCAGAGAAGGCAGTAAGTTTCAAGAAAAATAACCAAAAAGCAGCACAATACAGGGTCTGCTTAGGAAGGAAAAAAGGAAGCGCATCCAATCGATGTAGCAACTGGGAGAAAAAGAAAAGGGAAGTCGCACAAAAGCAAAACTCACAGAGGAGAGGCAAAAATCTCAAGAGAGAAGTAGAAGAGCGTGAATTAAAAAGGAGAAAAAGTATTTGACGACTTCAGGCTGCGGTGAGGGAATGGTAAACCCAAAAGCGGAGAGATTCAGCAAGAACAAAAATCTAAGGGCTGAGAAGAGAATAAGGATGCAGAGAAGAAAAATCACCCCCGAAAGTGACGAAGTATTCAACCGGATCGAAACAATAGACATCTTAAACCAAAACCAAGGGAACCACCTGAAGCAAAGCAAAGAAAGGTCCATTCTCGAGTAAAAGAAAGGCGAACTCCCTATCTCGGGCAAAAAAACCAAGGGAAAAAAGAAAGAAGAGCTAGACAAACTAAGCGCAACCCGCCAGAAGGGAAGGGACGCAAAAAAGTCATCGCGCCCCAACAAAAGAGGGAAAGAAAAAAAGGTGAAATGGCGTTAGGTCGGGAATCAGCGGGTCCGATGATTGGGCGAGCAGTCAGTGGCGGCTGTGGGGGGGGTCCGAGATCGCGGGGAGGAGGAAATGAGGGGGAGGACAAAAAGGAGGGGGGGGCGGCAGGTGTTGCAGGGGGCGGAGAAAAGATGAGCGGTGTTGGGCATGGGGGCCCGCCGGTTGAGATTTTTGATCTGTATTAGGTCGGAAATCCTGAGAAGGAAGGAGAAGAAGAAGAGGTTTGGTTAGATTGACGTGGGGGAAACAGGGGACGCCTCGGAGGGCGAAGCTAATAAAGACCTAGAGCAAAAGTACGATGAAACTGGATAACTGGGTACTTTTGGAGATACCAAAGCGGTCACCTCCGCGTTAGGTGGGGTGGATATGCCATGTTGTTCAGGACCCGTTGAAAAATCGAGGCTGCGCATGCCGTGGTGGTAAAACATATTACCGACGTCGGGAGAAGGTTTACCGAGGAAGAGGGGGAGCCACGGTATTAGGAGGAAAAGCGATAGGTCAAATTGGGCCGTTTTCCCGGTTGATGAAGTCAACGAGGAAATATTTTTCGGGGGAAGTATGCTAAAAGTGTTGGGAGTTAGAATCTCGTTAAGGGGGAAAACGAGACGTGGCTGGGGTTACTACAAACAAAGAAAATAAACAGAATGGGTCCGGCGTTGGTGTCTGAGCAGGTGGGTCAATCATCTATAGGAAGGCGAACTAGTCAAGGAGGGGTGCAAATGGGGGGTGGAGCATATGTTGGAAATCCTGAGAATCTCAGAACATTCAGGCGGTTTGGGGGATGAGAATCTCATGAGGTGCAGCGCGTATTGGGTAGCAGCTATGTGGCGCCGCGGAAACGCTGGGCTTGAGGGGAGGGCCCGTAACCGTGGAAAAACTGGAAGGAAAGAGCAGAGGGGGGAGGACGCGTTCCGTGGGTTATCAAGGAAAAAAAACATAAGAGGGAATGCATGCAGTGGTAATGAAAAATGTGAGATTCAAGTTAGCGCGCGAGATTGGACGGCTTTGGGCGCGGCGTACAGGTTTCAGGCCCCAGAAGTAAACCAGCGTAAAGGCGAGCCGAGAAGGAGAGGGGGGGACTGACACTTGTGAAAGGGGAAGGCGGACAACGTGGGAACGATAAAGGAGTGAACGAGAAGGTGAGAACCGGGGGGGCCTGGGAATGCGAGGGGAGAACTCCTTGTATCATTTATAAGGGATGTGCGGATCTGAAGGAAAGGAAAACAGGTGGCTTGGGTTTGCCTGGGTCGACGAAAATATTTTCCGACGAACAGGGTGAGGCCGTTCGGAAACTGTCTGGGGAATCTCTGAGGTTAAAAAGCGCGGAAACTGTAGAGTTTCGGTAATAAGCGCTGTGCAAGAGTGTATCCTCACAGTGGTGAAAAGAAAGACCGGGCGCATTCAGGAGGGGACACGTCAGGAGAGACGGTGGTCTGGGGGAAAAACCGAAGAGGGTCCGAAAAGGGGGGGGGAGAGCGGGCACTAATAGGAATTAAAAGGAAATTCAGAAGA
>Ga0179593_1492034_pt1 | contig 11421 bp, 15 predicted proteins | sample CZODoug2_1_08_16_FD_185931 | JGI IMG/M metagenome (GOLD analysis project Ga0179593, IMG submission 185931) | Vadose zone soil fungal communities from Angelo Coast Range Reserve, California, USA - CZODoug2_1_08_16fungal (PacBio error correction) | ecosystem: Environmental > Terrestrial > Soil >...
AGAGGAAAGAAGGAAGGGTCATCCATGAAGACAACGCTAGGAAGGAGAACTCATCACCAAAATCATTAACAATGGGAAGAAAGGTGAAAGAGGCTGCAAATTGGAAGGAAGTGTGAGAGGGAAGGGGGACCGCAGCAGAAGACGTCACCTTTGGTGGCGGGAAACTGTGCTAGCGTTCCTCTGAAACAGGACGCAAATTGCTCCAATAAAAGGACCAAACCATATGACTCACTATATAAAAAGAAAAAATGCGGTAATCGAACCAAAGGGAAAAGGGTGGGGAAAAAAGGGAAGGAAGGGGGGGACAGCAGGGAACTCGGCTACTGCGGTAAAGACCGCAACGAAGAGAAGCCGGTACGACTTTTGGAATGAAACGGGGTTTTAAGGAGATTAGAGGAGAAATCGCCACCAAGGACACAAACTAATCACCTTACAGGGAGGACAATGTGAAATTCTGCTAAAGGCAGGCACGCGAGCCTTTTGAGAGCAGGGGACTAAGAGCAAACTGGGAAAAAAAACACAAGGTCATAATTACACCTTTGATGGGGGGGGAGTGATCAATATTTCCGAAAAGACGATTTGGGGGGGTTTGTTTGGTCTTAATATTCAGGAAGTAGGGGGGGAAAGCCGGGAGAGGCCTGAAAAAGGTGTGTCCGGAGCACCCAAGAGACCGTCTTATCGGTGGGGGCTACACATGTGCTCTATTTCAGGGGACCGAGAATCGTAAGAGTCCGTTCAAAAAACTCGGGAAGAAGTGTGGAAGAAGGTAAAGAACGAGTAGCAGGACTAGTTGCGAACTCCCACTTTATCATTCCGGGACTCAGAAAGGGTGGTGGGATTACATCCCGCATCTGGAATATTTAAAGGGAGGCGGCTCCTTATTACGAAGTTGAAAAGAGATTCAAAAAATTTGAAACATGAGCAAGAAACTTGGGGGTTACGATCGCCTTTTCAGGGGGGCAGTGAAAATCGCGTCAGATGGAAAAAAGGGTGGGGGGGCCAAATGGGGAAGGTGAAGGATAAAAAGGAGCAAGCCGGAAAAGGAGAATAGAGAAGTATATAAATGGATTCAAGGGATAGCAGAGGATATTTTGACTATTTGGAAAGCTGGGGGAAAAAGATGTAGAGCGTTGGCCCATGCAAAAAGGGGAAAAAAAACTACACAAGGGTGGAGAGAAGAGTTTGTGAGGAAAAAAGGGAAGCCCCAAAAAGAAATGCGTCTTTCTTTTGACAGGGCTGAAACTCCTGTTCACCTGATTGAAAAGAAAAAGGAAGATAAACCCAACCGGGAAAAGTTCAAAAAAAAGCGTTGTATCAAAAAAGGGACATGAGGAGAATGAGGCAAGTAATCTCTAGTGGTTGACCTAACCTCAACAATCTCTTTGTGCCCACTCTTTGGAGAGGGGTGTCAGCTGGGAACAAGAACACAAGAAGGAGCGTCCTGGGGAATGAGAAGTACAACGGAAGAGAGACTCTCAGAAAGATGGAGGGGGGAAAAGGGACCGCGCTGGGGGAGGAAAAAAACGGGGAACACGCCTTTTAGATCAGATCATTGAATAAGATGGGGGAAAATAGAAATACTCGTAAAGAAACGCGAAGACTGTCAGGAAAGAAGGAGGAACGACATAAAGGGAAGGAAAATTTAAGCAATTAAGGGAGGAACCAAGAAAACAATGCGATAGGAAAATGGAGGCAGGTAGTGGGACCCGGGGGGAGATCATCCTTAATCATAAGCGAAAAAATGAACCAAAAGAAAACGCTCAAGGAAGGGGAAAACAAACGGGCGATGCCATTCAAGCGGAAAACGGTATGGAACACGAGAAGACCATCTTAAAAAAGATGCCTGCAATCCAAAGAGGGGGAAGGGGGTGAAGGGTGTGCGAACGGGAAAAAAGGCCAGTTGGCGGAAACGGGAAAGAGCCGCAATCTTTCTCATTTGACGTTCTCTTTTAGATCAGCTCCGAGACGAGCAAGAGGGGGGGCCCTACGGGAGGGAAAGAAGTAGTAGGGACCCCGGGGGAGGCGAACAACGGGTTTGATTTCGGATATCTACCGATTAGTGAGAAAGAAAAATTGGGGACAAGAAAGACACTAGGACGTTGAAGACCAGGAACGGATCTCGGGGCGGAAAAGGGAAGGAAAATGTAGCAGGAAAAAAAGTAGGGTATCGGAAAAAAAACACACACTCCGAAATTTAATAATAGAAAAAGGAAGCTAAAAGCAGATGGAGATTGAGAAGCCAAAAAAGGGGGGATGTCAAAAAAGAAAAACCATCCAATAAGAGGATAGTAAAAGGTCTGGAGATTCATAGGAATTGTGGACTAAATGACACATCATGCGTTAATAAAAAAGGGCTGTACTTGTTAGATCGTCGGGGTGAGCAGAAGTAAACAAAAATCCTAAATTCCGTTAAACATCCTCTCAAAAACCTGTGTTTGAAATCTTGAATTACAAAAATAAAAAAAAAAAAAAGGAAGGGGAAAGAGACTAAAGGCATAAACTGTCCGAAGAGGGAAAAAATAAAAATGTGGTGGGCGCGCTTTTTAGGCGCAGAAGGGGGGTGATGCGGAGAAGCAGCGAGGAGAGGGAACACGCTGAGAAGGAAACGGAAATTTGCGCTGGAAGTCATAAGAGAAGGAGGAAAGAAAAAAGTGGACGACTGGGTGGAGAGCATTGGCTATTGAAGGAGAGAGAGGGTTTTTTGTTCAACATAGCAAAGCTGGGTGATCGCTTCAGTCAGGGGATTTGGGGAGAGGAATTATTCATAAAGGGGGGCGAGAAAGGAGGGAAACTTTGCCGCTTAGGGAAGGGGAAGAATGCAGAGAAGGTAAATACCATGACAGGGGAGCTGAGGTTTCTTCCCAATTTGAGGTCTTCCGCAACAGAGATATGACATCCAAAAAAATTTGGGTGAGAAAAGAGTGGGGTAAAGAAAGATTGTGTCACGCAGTTCGTAGGCACCGAGTCTGAGCGGACGACGATAGGGAAAAGGAAACTCCCCGGAGAACAGGGGAAAGAGAGAGTGACCTAAAAAGAGCGGGCAAGAAAAAAAGTCAAAGGGGAGACTTTGGAAGCAGACTCGTGAGAGAGGGGGGTCAAGCCTCAGTAGTAAATCATTTTAACTGGGGCTTCATGAGGGAAAGAGTACCGTAGCGGGGGTACGGAATTGGGGGAACTGACTCGCTGAGTGAGATGATAGACGGTAAAATAAGAAAATCCATGACTGAGGGAAAAACGGGGGGAGCTGGGAGAGGTGAAAGACACAAGATGCTCTTATCAGGAGAAAGCTGGGGAGAGAAGGAATTGTCGGGAAAGATGAAAGGGGAACAGCACTTAAAATAGAAGATGGACGAAGATGCGTGAGCCGTGGGTTGAAAAAATTCAAAGAGAGGAAAAGGACAGGGATGACCTCTTGAAAGGAAAAATTAAAAAAAAAAAAAAAAATGGCCAAGGGTCTGGTCCCATTCTTCAAAAGAGCTCGAGGTGTCAAAAAAAGAGGGTGAGGTGGGGCAATATAGGATCATCGTCAGTTCAATTTTAACGAGGGGGGAAGGGCGTCGTTCCACAGGGGGAATTTATATTAAAAAAAGGGGGGACAGGAGGGACGATAGTAAAACGTAAAAAAAAATAAAGACAAAGGGTTGCTTAGATGGATCATAACGAAAAAGGGGTGCCTTGTAGGGGGTTTTAAAGGCAGTGGGGAATGGGGCAAAAGACGAGCAAAAACTGAGCAAATGGAAAGGGGGAAACAGACTACATCAGTTACCTATCGGATGTGCTCCTGAACGCTGAAGCCGTAAGGTTGACATACAAATGAGGGTGAACGCGGTTAAAAAAGGGCCAGGCCATCAAAAAATCAGTCAATCGAAAATAGAGAGAATCCTGATAAGAGGTGGAAGGGGAAGGGAAGGAGAAGGGGAAGTATCGCGTGAAAATATCAAACGAGCGGGGAAAAGGACAAATAGGGCTGGACGCTTATTCTACCGGTTACAAAAACTTAAGGAGTAAAGCGGGAAAACAGTGAAGAAGAGGGTGTGGTTACCTTAAAAGCCTGGAACCGGGGGAAATCGAAAAGATGTGAGGTGAATAAAAGCGCAAAAACGAGGGCTAGGTTCGAACAATAAATAAACGGCCAACGGGAGACATCACGGGGAAACATCGTACAGAAAACAACCAAATCGATTGGAATCTGAAACAAGGACCAGAGAAACGGGGGGGAGGAGAGAAACAAGCATCAAAAATGTGTGCTGTTGGGCAGGTGAAAAAAAATGGCCTTGAGTAGAAAAAAGGGGGGGAGGGGAGCATGTGGATAAAGAGGCCGAAGTCTTTCTTAGGGGGTTTGGGGCGGGGGAAAGGCTGCAAAAGAAAAAAAAGGCGAGGGCGGGACTGGGAGAAACACGGTTACATAATGGTCCATCTTGGAGGGTGGATGCATTTGCGGCGTTGAGGGCTAAGTACAGGCATTAAAGAGCAAAAGAAGTCGGGGATCGGGAGGGGTCAAAGGGAAGTGGTGACGAGACCACAGGGGTTGGGGTATTTATAGTTGAAGGGGGGACTGGGGGGGCAAGGGCGTTGATTGGGAAAAAAGGGACGGGGAGAGGGGGGGGGGGGACGGGAAATAGAGAGTAGCAGTGAACGCAAAAAATTTGACTTCTTTTTAGAGAGAAGGAGAACCTCAGACAATAAACGGGGGGGGAATGGAAGCCCGTGGGTGCCGTTTTTTATGGCCGGAGGGGGAAGGAGGGTAAGGAGATAAGAGCTCTCAGGAGCGAGGAGCTTATTGGGTAATTCTTTAACGAAAAATCAAAAGAAGGGAAAAAAAACAACCAACGGAGGGGGGAGGGAAGAGAGGGCGAATTAAGGGAATGACAAGAAGGAAAAAAAAACTCCGAGAGGAAGAGAACACATATAAATCAAGGAAGGAAAGGGTAAAGCCTACACTGCTGACATTAGTCCTTTTGGACGTGGGATGGGAGAATGCTCCGAAAGCCGAAAAGGGTTTGCGTGGGAAAACTGTAGACAAAAGTCAAAAGAACAAGCAAAGTGAAACGGAAAAGCACATGGAAAACTTTAGAAGGAAAAAGGGAAAGTAAAAAAAAAAGAGGGTAGGGGGGGATTAAACCACTGGCCTTTTTGGGAACACGACGCCGGACAAAAAATGAGCGACTGTCTAGTGTGGGGACTTAGGTATGCAAAGAAGAAGCCGCAAAGGGAAGGTAGCGTGACGGGAGAAAAACGGTGTCAACTAAGGAAGGTCTCCCTTCCGAATGACTGCGACCTGGGGCCATAGAAAAGTAAAAAAGGAAAAGGTGTGAAGGCTTCCAAGAGTGCTCGAATAAGGATCAAAATCTTGGGGGAGGGTAAAAGGTACAGGAAAGTCACAAAAAAACTTCCCAATGTTAGCGAAATTTTAGAGTGGTTTACCAGGGTGGAAAGAATCGTTTGGTGGGGTTTGGGGGCGTACAGGGAATTAAAGGGGAGCTACAGGAGAGGGGGGGCCTTGAAGGGGGGTTCTCATAAACCAGGAAGGGAAGGAGAAGTCTGGAGCAGAAATAGGGGTCTCGGAAAGGGACGCAAGGCTTCATAAGTAAAGAGTAACGATAGAGGTGGTAACGAGGGGCAGGGAAGGTTAGAATTAATCTTAGTGTCCTAATCGTATACGAAAGATAGATTTTGGTTCGTACACATAGAGGATTCCGAGCGAAAGGCAGAAGTGTTCCGCTAAGAGGGAAAGGTGAGGACCAGGGGAGACCGCCGAATGTTCAAGTACATTCAATCAATTGGGTTGGTGAAGGAAAAAAGAAACTAAAGATCACTTTGGAGGGTTAAAAACTTGGACGGCGGGAAAAAAAAAAGAGCAATCCAGAAAAGAAGAAAAAAAGAGTAAACTGATCAATAATGTGCGGGGATTAGGCTTAAAAAGTGGATTTTTAATAGGCCCTGCAGGGGGAAATGGGGCGTTAACTGAAAAAAAAAGACCGAGCCAAGCGATTCGTCCATTACGTATTGGAAGCCAGCGTAAAGGCTTTCCTGAAAAGATCTTGGGGTGGAAGAACGGCAGGGCTCCGGTAAGACCATGGGGGGAGGTGCCTAAGATCCGAAATTCCCCTAAAGAAGGTTCACACCGGAACCAAAAAGAGTTGGGAAAAAGACGATGACACTTAAAGATCAGAGGTGGGAAGGGAAACCTCAAACAGGAAATCTCAGGGGGGAAAAAATGGTGGAGCAGAGTTGGTTGTAAGAAGGGAACAAAAGGGCTCGTCAATCGATCAGTAACTGGTCCTCTCTCATGACAATGGATGGGAAGAGAGAAGGGCGAAGACCCACACGAAAAAAGGGGAAAAAGAAGACGAATGCAGGAAAAGAAGGGAGGGGAAGAGCTCCTAGAAAACGTCCTTCAGGCTGTTGACTAAACTACAAGACGACAGAAAAAAAGGGACGGTAACACCTCAATCAAAATGAGAGTACGGCAGGGGATTATACAAGGACGGGAAAGAATAAGAATCCCATCATCGACAAACTCCAACACGCACCGCTACTTAGAGTGAAAGAAACGCGATTCCATCAGAGCCGTTAAAGAGATGTAACACCTTGAAAAGACGACGAGATTAAAAGAGTGCATGCAAAAAGAAGTGAAAAAGGGGGAGACGAGAGCGTCTTGGCGTGGAAAGAGGGGGTTCAGAGTACAAGGGGGCTCTATGACAGGAAAGAAAGAAATACGAAGCTGCCGGAGAGTAGGGACCCCAGTGAGAGTAACAAAAGATGATTGATGTATATACTCGATCTTTCATAAACATAAAATTGGAAGAGAAACTCAGAAGAAAATGGGCACGGTACCATAAGACTCGGGAAGAGAAACGAAGAAAAAAGGGAAAGGAAACTATAGAAGTCGAGTGAAGCAGGATCAAAAACACATCCGAAGGGAAAAGATATCCCCGACTAGAATCCGGAATTTCGAGAAAAAAAGGTCTCTTAAAACAAAAAACTGAGTGAAAAGGGAAGAAAAAGGGAGAGGCTAGTCGGAGATAGGCGTCAGATTTATGAGACAGGAAATAACACTTCATAGACATGGGGGGCGTTTCTCGGGATGGGCGGAATCAAAATAAACCGGGTGACAGTAAAGAAAACATTTTGAAAGAGGATGGAAAAGTAGAATAAGGAGCAAAACAACAGTGAGGAAAAATAGATTTTCTACTTTCCTGAGGAAAAAATTTTTTCTAATTCTGCATGAAGGGGAGTGTTTGATGGATCGCGAGAAAGGACAATCTCTAGCAGGGGCGTAGGAAAAGAAGGGATGAACTAGCACCGAAAAGACATGATCGAATTGGGAAGGACCTATTGATGTCTGTTCAGGGTGGAGAAAGGACAAATTTTGGGGATGGAAGAAGAGCAAGCCGGATAGGAGATGGAAATTATCAGGGAGAAAAAGCGGAGTGTGGGGGGTAGAAAGTAAAGGCAGAGGGGTCGATAGGGAAACGGTAATCTTTCCGCAGGGAGCTATGGCACCATGACGTCTTCCTTTATGAGGCTGAAAATGTCAGGAAGGGAGCGCTGGAGATCCGCATCCACAAAACGAGTGGGTGAGAGAGGAAACTTGGGTCAACGAGGGGGGTAGTCACCCCGAGGGAAAGGAAAAACGTCTGGAGAGGAAGAAAGGTTGAAAAAGACAAAAAGGAGTACTATAAAGGGGGGTTAAACGGGGGTACGTCATGCACCTAAGGTCAGGGAAAGGTCAACATTGGCTCGTGGTGATCACAAGGAAGAGATGGGGCGAGAGGGGGGACTGTTTAAAAGGAGATGGGGCAACCGAGAAAAGATTCGTGAGGTGGTTTAGTAATTTTTATGCAGAGGGAAAAAGGATAGCAGGGATAGACTCAAGAAAAAATTGAGGGGAAATAGGGGAGAATGAGGTGCGCATGGAATTGACGTTTTAGCAATCAAAAGTGACTGACTTTCTTAATTGGAAGTCGATGGAGAATGGATTGCATCACGGAGGAGGAAATGGATCGCATTCGAAAAGCTTCGTGAAAGGGGGGGTACATGCCCAGCGACTCATACCTGAGGAAGTAAGGACCCTGGGAAGGAGAGGTCAAAAAATACGGCTTTTGGGCTTGACCCATTCTGAAATAGGCTAATGGTTCAACTAGAAGTAGTGTAGTTTGGTGGGGGGAAAAAAAGGGGGGGAGATTAGGAAAAAAGGGCAATGTAAAAAAGGGGGGGAGGTTTGAAACTGGTCAGTTTAAAGGGGGGGGAAATGCTTAGCAGCAAGAACCTTAGAGGAAGGAAAGAAAAACAACACAAGATACCTCAAAGAAAGGAAGGAGGAGAGAGGTTTCAAAAGACGAAACAATGTATCGCAGTTGGGGAGGGTTTAGGTGATGTGCTCGTTCAGGTAACTAGGAAAAACTCATCTTATTCCAGGGGACCGGGACCATATAAGGATAATGGGCGTATCAGGGTTATGAGAAAGGGAAGGAAGAAGTTCCATTGTAAAAGAAAGGGGGAGAAAAAGGCGGAAATTCCATGATCCTTCTAGTAAATAAGGAGCGGCCCTCCTGTATAAAGTTTTAAAAAAAAGGACTAGTGGCCGGAAGTCGTGCGGAATACTGGAAACAGTAGGCTGGAAGTAGGGGCGGAAAAAAATGGAGTAACGGGGGGAGGAGCGGTGGAAAAAAAAGGAAACCTTCGGAAGATAGGTTTTGGGGGGTAAACGGAGGTAATTCCAACCCGGACGAGGAAAAGGGGCCAATCGAAAAATGAAGTAAAAATCTAGCTACAAGTCGATGTTTTTCTTCTACAAAAACAAGGTCTAAAAAGGGCCAAGGGTAGCGTCACGGCTATAGAGCGGACGCATCACAAAACAAATTTATGAATCGGAAAAGAAGACCAAAGGTTGGTAAGAAAACATGAGGGGGAAAAGTGGTTTTGGAAGGGGGTCTACTGTACATTGCGAATCAAAACGAGGGGGTGAGCGCCATGATTCAAGACGACTGGAAGGGAGCAGCACGAGGAGGGTGAGTTGTAGGGCCCGGGCATTCGGGGAGAGGGAAGAGGGGTCGGGGCAGAAAAAGTTGGCTTACGGAAAGATAGTAGCGGGGTATGGATTCTGGTCTCTGGGAGCCGGAACAGGGTAACAAGAGCGGGGCTGAAGTTGAAACGAGCAGTTCACGGAAGGGGGGTTCTATTCCATTGGGGTTAGAAAGAGGGAGAGGTAAGGTTTTGTTTGGGGGGTTTCGGGGGGGGTGTGGTTAGGAAACTTTAACTCAAAGAAAGGGGACTTCGGGGGGCGGAATAGCTCAAAGGAAGGTCAAAAAGATAATGAAGCCCGGGGATGAGTATGAAGGAATTTTAGAGGGGGAGAGGAGGATGATGCTCTATCTGGACTTCGTATTAGTACTTCAGGCGATCGAACAAACAACAACCAAAGATAGAATAAGAGATGGAGGGGTACAGACCAATCCGAGAAAGCTCGGCGATACCAAAGGGGAAATCAGCCAGGAAAGAAGAATTGGCCTCTAAAGGGAGGGAAAGTAAGAGTTTGTGACCTTGATCGTAATTCCTGAGAAAATCCTTGACCAAGGGTTTTGTGGAGTTACAACTGGGGGAAAAAAGAGGAAAAGCTTCAACAGCAACGGAAGAAAAGAAATCCGAACGCAACTGGGCAGAAAGAGAATCAGGGAAATATAACTAAATCAAAGATGAGGGTTATGAGAGAAAAAACCACTGACAGTGTTTGGGAAACAGGAAAAAAAGGGCCGCGGCGGCAAGACTGGGGGAAAGGCCCGAGAAAGGGAGGAGCCGACATGATATGAATGAAAAATGGTTGAATGAGCGGCTCTAACAGAAAGCATCCCTCAGAACAGAATACTAAAAAAGAGGAGTGTCGGCTGCTAGTCTGAGTAACTTATAACCGCAGAACCAACGAGGGGGGGAGCGAATGTATTAATGCTGAAAAACTTGAAAACAGACCCAGGGGATCGATTTTTTAGGTGGGAGGGACAAGATGTTACATAATCAGATTGGTTGTTTGGGGGTGTGGAAAGGTGGGCTTATGGAGTGAAAGGGAGATCGTGTGAAGTGGGGGCGAACAGCACCCAGATCAATCGTAGAGAAAGGAGGGGGGGAACATCATATCTTGGTTAATGGGGAAGAGGCATCGGAACTTAGGAAAAGGCCGTTCGCTCTCTGAGAGAGGAAGATTTTCACGTACAGGAAAAAGTTGAATCAAGATCTGCGACCACGGGACAGGGAGCCAAAAAGAGAGGGGGAGTAGCAAGCACATAGAAGGGATCCTCGCAAGTGGTCCTATGAACAAATTTAATACCGGGGAAAGAAAGGTTTGAAGGGAAGGAAAGGGAAGGAATACTTGGCATGGAAAATTTCCGTGAAAAAAAAAGAACAGGGGGGGGAGGGGGACAGGAAGAAATACGTAGGAGGCAAGGTAGCAATACCAGAAGAGGCCATAAGTCTTCTGACCGGTCGGAAGGGAGGGGGCTCAAACGGAGTATTGGAATCACAAATGCATGGTAGCTTTCAAAAACTAAAAAAAAGAACAAGGAGATTCAAAAGGGGTGTTAATTGTAAGCCAATCTCAGCATCTGCCAGTGGCTGGGAAGGGCGTTGACGATCCGGCTAAATTCCTCCGGCTGGTTGACTAGAAAAGAAAAGGCCAAAAAGGGCGAAAATTTCAAAAAAAGGACAAAGGGGGTTTCCTCAATGACGAAATTCAAGGGGGCTAACTTGGGGGACTAAACTAAAAGCAAAGAAAACAACTTGGAAGGCAGCACAAGAAAAGGGAATAACAATGGGAAAAAGAGACAGGAACGTCCGAGACATTGCCCTTTCTGCGCTCTCTGCAGTAAAAAGCTTCAATTACGAAGAGGGAGAAGATCGATCAGGAATGAGTGATAAAGGGAAAGAAGAGATCTGGGTTTTCCGAAAAGTAATTCAAAAAGGTTATCACCTACGATGATTGAAAAGAAATTACGGGAAAAGAAAACCTAAATAGAGCATTGCGATGGGAATAGATGTGGGGTCGTAGGAAAACCGAGAATCTAAGGTCCTCATCTGAGAGAAAACGGAGGTAAAAAAAAACACACACTATAGTTACACAAAAGACCAGCAGAAGTGGAAATTGAAAGGTGGGAAGGCGGAATGAAAGAAGAAAAGTCAGGAAAGGATTTTTTGAATGGGGGGACCCTTAAAAAAAAAGATATTGGATAACGGGGGCCAGAGTAGAGGACGATGGGCGTGCTATGAAATCGGGACAAATGACCATCAAGTGGGACCTAACTAAAAAGCGGGTACAAGGTGACCCCAGCTTAAAAAAAACCAGTTGGGTATGTATGGCATATCTACTCGCGCAGACAAATTGGGAATCGGAAGGTTCGGGACAATAGAACTCGGCACTTCTCAAAAGAA
>Ga0179593_1564365_pt1 | contig 11421 bp, 13 predicted proteins | sample CZODoug2_1_08_16_FD_185931 | JGI IMG/M metagenome (GOLD analysis project Ga0179593, IMG submission 185931) | Vadose zone soil fungal communities from Angelo Coast Range Reserve, California, USA - CZODoug2_1_08_16fungal (PacBio error correction) | ecosystem: Environmental > Terrestrial > Soil >...
GGAAGAACTCAAAGGACTGGTGAAAAAAAGCGCGGGGATGTTCGAGAATGAGGAAATACGCGACCGAAAAACAGATGAGTTGGAACAGGGGGTAGGGCAAATGGACTGAGAGGACATGAGGGAACAATATGAGGGGAAAAAAAGGGACCAATGACATGGGGAGACGGCGATCAGAAAAGAGAGAAAGGAGCGACCGCGTAAACTAAGAGGAAACGGCCCGTATGCTGAAAGGAAAAAAGGGGACTCGGGAACGTCGAGGGAAGGATTAGCGATGGCTTCGAGGCGCCTGAAGCACGCGGGCGCCGTCGCTGGAAAGGGACATGTTCGTTCGGAGCGAACGGGGAGACCACAAGGGGAAAAAAGGAAATCTTCAAAAATCCGATTTTGGGGAACAACAAACCCTGCAGGAAGGGGGTGCAGCCCTTTTTAAGAAAATTGCAAGTGGGTAAGATCAAGATGACCGGAAAAGGGGGTGCCAAATGGAGGGGATGCCTAACAAAAAAAAGGCATCGAACGAACCAAAAAGGGATATTCACTGGGGACCATCGGGTCGCGAGGAAGCGTTGTCAGGGATGTAGGACGTGGGGTGGACGAGGAATCAGATGGCGCAGAAAATTCCAGAAAATTGGCGCGAAAAGATTTTGCGGGAGAGAATGGGGCGAATGGGGAAAGGAAAACCACGAGAATCAGCGAGCGCAGAATGAGGAAAAGGTACATTGGGGACCTCGACGTACACTGCGCGAAAGCGGGGAACCGAGAGGCCGGTCGCAAGATGAAAAAGGTCCAAGGAAGGGTGTCAAGGGGAAATGCGAGCAAAAAGGACCCATTTTTCATCGGGCGGGTCATCAGAGGACGCTTCGGGGCCGACGCTCATGCTCCTTACGATACGGATGGGGGTCCAAACCACAACGGTGAGGAAAGAGGAAGGAAAAGGGGCTGAGAAAAAAAGGCAATAGGAAAGATTAAGTGGGGGAGCGTCTCGCATACGCAGGAAAAAAGTTAGATTGGGGAATTGTAAAGAGCTAATACACCACCGTCAAGCCGAGAAGCGCGGTTTTGCCTCGTTCGTGAATATTGGGTTGTCGCCGTTAAGAGAGCCTAAAGGGAAAGGGAGCAAAAGGATCTTAGAAAAACAAACATCACATCGCTTATAGAGGTCGTCCCCTAACTAGAAAGGCGGCGAGAAGCGGGACCAGGTTCGGGCTAATTATAAAAAAAGGAAACTCCTCCGAAGGAGATCCTCGAGTAAACACCAATCTTAGAAAAGAAATTCTTAGTAAGGGAGCTCTAAATACGATCTCGCATTCAAAAAAAAAAAAGGGGGGAAAACACTAAAGTACTACGGCGAGGTGATCGGTCAAGCAAGAATTGTGGGGGCAGGTACACTGGGGGGGGGGATTTGCGAAAAAAGCGTATGCGCGGAAGGAACCAGTTAAAGCAGCTACGACCACCTGGAGCCAGGAAGAACTGGGTAAGGGGCAGAGAAAGAAGACTATGAAGAGTGACAAGGGAATTGGCGAGTATTGGGGGAATCTGCGGCTAGAGGGGTAGGCGGGCTGTGTCGAAGGAAAGCTGGAAAAGAGTCCAGAGTATATGGAGAAAGGACCAACACCGGGGCGTACCGGGACGCTAAGCATTGAGATCCAACCTGGTCAGAAGAAAAAAAAAAAAAAGAAAGAACGACTACTCTGGAGGGAGAACATAAAGGGGGGCATACAAAAGATCTTATGAAGGGAGAAAGAGTTCTGCATTTGTGAAGTAACGGCTCAGGGATGCAGAAAAAAAGGTGAAGTGCTTGATCTGCAGACCTGGAAGGTCAGAAAAAAAAAAATTCGGGAGGGAAAAAGGCTGCTAGACGGAGACAGGTATAGTGGGAATAGAATCAGGAGAACGGGGTGTTTCTTTATCAACTGAGGGAACCCGCAGAGAATTGTTTGGAAATTTGGCAGGAGTGTCGGGTTGGCTAAGGTGAGAATTTACCGATGAACCAAACCCGACGTTTTCGGTGAGATGAGGTGGGAGAGGGTCAGGGGAAACTACCTGGATGTTAAAGAAAGTTTGCCGAGAGGAGGGTGTGTGGGAAAATTACCGCAAAAAAGGTAAGCAGGACAGGCATTGACTAATGGAAAGTTTTGGAAGCTCCTATGAAGGGGGGGGGAATTTCGGAAGTGTAGTACTGCTGAAGCTCTCTCAACAAAAGGGGGGGAAAGGGAAGATAGTATCTGGTTAAAAGAAGAAGAAAAAAAAAAAAAGGCTTCCCAAAAAACTCAGGAGAATTGGCACAAGGAATGCCTCCTGGTATTAAACCGGGGGTATAGAACAGCGGATAAAAAAGGGCATTGAAAGATATCAAGGGAACCTCCGTCGACAAAAGAAGAGAAAAAAAACGCGGGTTCTCGGATCGCAAGGGAGACAAACACGAAAGAGGCAAGGGGGAAATGTACGGCGCTGGTGGTGGGAAGAAGAACTCGATTCAGTTCAGAAAAGGAAAAAAGACATGATTCAGTAACAACTCTACCATGGGCGCCGGGCCTAAAGAGACACAGAAAAGAGGCTCACTGAAAAATCATACGTCAAAAAGAGATCTGCAGATCAAGCAAATCACCCATATGCATCCCGGGGCCGTAAGAAAAAAGCAGAATCTTGCGGGAAATAGATCGCGCTCCATCTCGGGAACTTCCTGGGGATAAACACGGAGGGGGGGGGGAGGAATTAGAAGAAGGGAGGAAAGCTTGCGATGGACTACCAAGGGGAGTGGATCGCCGTAGAGGGTGTACCGGTTTTGGGGGTAAAAGAGGGAGAAAAAATAAGGAAAAGGGGCGAGAAAGTCGTGAAACAGCTGACCGGAGAAAAAAAGGAACCCAGAGAAAAAGGGAAAAAAGCAGAGGTTCAAAAAGGGAAAAAAAAGCCACCAAGCCTCCGTCCTAGAACGGGCAGGGGGACGGCCTGTATTGACGGCAGAACAAGGGGGCAGAGCTCCTCAGGGAGAAAAAAAAAGGTGCTAGCCGTTGCCCCGGGCGAAAAGGCCACAGAGGTTGGGATGGTGGGCTCGAATAAATGGGGGAGAATCGCCAAATTGGGGACAAATGACCATGAAAACAGCGTCCTTTAACTGCCTTCTTACTCGCTAGTCTAAGGTTTCGGGATGCTAGGATTCACCTGTTTGTAAATTAGTCAAAAATGAAGAGGGAGAGAAACAGATGAAGTGAAAGGAGGGTTTAATCCGTACGCCCAAATGGGAAGGAGACTCGCCGGAGAGAAGAGTATGCTATGTGAAAAAAATTTTTAAAAAGAAATAACTAAGAGGAACGGCGGCGACGGAGGGATCGAGAGCCAACATCCCCCACAATAAGTTCAAAGAAAAAAAGAACGGGGACAAAATGTCAAAAAGAGAGGTGCGGGCGAATGGAAACCGAAAAAGAAAACTCCTAGGTCGCAGGTGTGAACAATGCAGGCTCGGCGCAAAATCTGGGGGAGTTGACTCGTCCGTACTTCTGAAGAAAAGGAAAAAAACGACAGTCGATTACATCGGTGCAGAGGCTCGAAGTATGGATGGGGAAAATCAGGAGAAAGATAAGGAGGAAAGGGAGTCGGCACAGAAGAAACCTGATGAATCCTCAGGTGACAACATGGGTACAACAGAATAAAGGTACACCAACCCGGAAAAAAGAAAGGATACTAGCTCAAATACGTGGACTTGAGGAAGCAAGAGGGAAAGGTCGCAAGTTCTCCAGAGGGGGGGGGCGCGCAGTGTGCTCAGGAATACTTTGGAAGGCAGGAAAAAAAAAGGGAGAGGGGAACTGACGCTTCAATCACAATCGCAGAAGCTCTACCGAAAAAGATGAGGTGGCCGCCATCCAGCCAAAGCAGAAAAACAGGAGGAACAATTGGGGGCGCTCGAAAGGAGAAGTATCCTCGTGTTTCAACAAAAAAAAAGAAAAGAACCGCAAAAGCATCAGGAAGGAAACGATGGAAAAGAAAATCTCAAGAGGTATATTCGATGCAAAGGGAAGATTTGGGGGGAGATCCCTCGTCGATAGAAAGAGAAAGGGGTGCAAAATCAGCGGAGAAAGGGGAGAAATAAATTGGCAATAAGAAAACGGTCCAACCAAAATAGCGACAGGAAGAAGTATGTCACCAAAGACAAAGGGACCTCTAACGGGGTTGGCTGTAGGAGAATCAAAGCCCTCGTAGCGAAAAAAAAACCTCCAGAAACGTCTATTCAGTCTCTGACGAGCGAAAGGAAGACATAATCCCACGAGCACTCACCGCGAGGCGGGGGATCAGTCAGTCAAACCGTTCATCTTTCTCGGAAGTTTGCGCTGGTGCAAGAGCGTTCGAGAATACAGCAAAGGTCATTGGAAGAGTCGGCTTGGAGACGATATTGGTACGGAAGGACTTCAGGTGCAGCATCAGAGGAGGCATGAAAACACGGCGGCAACGATTTGCTGTGCTAGGAAAAAGCGAAGGCGGCTCATTCATCGACGAAACGCCTCCGTCGATGGAATTGGCGGGGTCACAAAGGACCGCCTAGTGCGTCGGGCAAAAAAGGCGACGAGCATGCATCTCTCAAAAACGGGGGGGAGGGAAAAAAAAGAATATGAGGCAGAGCAAGAGGGGGATAAACTGGTGAAAAAAGAAAAAAAGCCTCAGCGAGAGACGCGTTCGGCATGGGAAAGAGGTGAAAAACCTCGTGACGTGCCGCAGGTGGGAGATGAAGAAAGGGAAAACGCTGATCGAGTCTCATTCCCGAGGGGCTCCACCTTTAACAAGATAGAAGAGGGGGGAAAGGCCAATAAGAGTTGCGCTAGAAGAAAAAAAAGATCGGCGACTCGTCAAAATCAGGAGGGTCACCTTTCCTGGGGGTGTCCCTCATCAGGAGCTCTGACCGTATAAGCGAAGGTGGCGTCACGAGGAAAAACTGCTCCAGTCCGCGAATGCGTGACTTTTTAGGAGGAAAGGAGGGGACGTTAGTGATGGGGGAAATAACGGGAAAGATCCATAGTCAGGGGAATTTAAGGAAAGGGGAATCTCATGTCAATATGGGGAGAAGATATCGAAAGAGGACTCTAAATCAGCTGGGAGGGGGGGGAAATGTGAAAGGGCACCGAGGCCTCAAAAATTGCAGCGAAACACACTCTTGAGAAAGGCCAGTGTGACCATATCAACGAAAAGAGTGGATGGGAGAAGAAACGATCGTCAAGGGGGGAAAAGGAGGGCATGCTTGGGGACGGAAAATAAATAGGGGGGTCGTAGAGCTCTGAGAGGTGGAAATGGGAAGGGACCCCGAAGAAGTCAAAAGGGGAAAGAGAGAATTTTAGAAGGAAAAAAAGGGGGCGCTCCCCACCAGAACTCGTGCGACCTCGCTAAGACCATGTCCCACCACTTATTGAGAGGGTGGAAGGGTTGAAAAACTTCGTTGTAGTGAAAAGGTTTAAAGGGCACGCGGATCAAAAGTACGCTTCTTGGGAAGGGGGGGGGACAGCAAAAGAATTAAAAAGACTGAGGTGTTCCCATAAGTACAGCGTCTACTGCTGAAACAATCTTGCGGGAGATATGGCGGAGAGACGATGAAATAGAACATCAAGGGGTAATGACAAAAAAAAAGCGCAAGAAAGGGAAGAGGCCGGGAAAATTCGCGACTAAAGGCCACCGCAAGGAGGAATGTGAACGGGGGGGAACCAGAATCTTTGACTTCTTGTGGCAGGAGATGAAGGGAAGGAGCAGCGCGGCGAGGCAAAAAGAGGGAGTTAGAAAAAAAGAAACTCCCAAAAACAAAAGGGGAAAAATATAGAGTCGGTCCCTAAAGCTGGCTAGAGCAAAAGGAGCGCCAATGTCGAAGGGGGACGTACGGTCAAAAACAGCCGTATAATTCAATAAAAAAAAGGCGCGAGGGAAAAAAAAGTAAATAGGAAAAAGGACTTATTAGCGCAGCACTAAGACGGAGAGCAGCCTTCTCAGGACCAGCGGGTCACAAGGTGGAGGGACTGATAATGATCGAGGTCAAGAAAAAATGGTGTCCGTGAAACGATCAACGAATTTGGGGACTCTCACATAAGGGGGAAGAGAGGCTTTACTGCAACCTTTAACATAGAGAAGTTCGATACCTGGGGGCCCCCCGAAAAGGGGGGAAAAAAGCAGAACCACGTCTAGGACGGAGGCTGGGATTGAAGGAACCTCTTCTTAGGAACGAATTTGGGCTAGGAGCGGTATGGGGAAAAATTCTTCCGACGGAAGGAGAAAGATGAGAAGGTCAGAAAGGGAAGCTATAGGGTATACGACTTGAGCTCAAAAGGGCGGGGGTGGATATAAAAAAAAAACTGGGCGCCAGCAAGAGAAGGGACCGGAGGAGAAAGGGGTAACAACAAAGTCCGGAGACAAGAATACGGCGTAGCGAGGAGAAGGTGGAAGACTCATCCAGTCAGGCGTTGTGACATAAAAATGAGACGAGGGTGCTTGGGAGAAAAGTGCATGCGGTCAGAAAAAACGTATGATGATCTCCGCCCTCATTGAGCTCCTCGCAGACCAGGGATCCGCTAGCCTGTGGCGTCGGGAATAGGGACCGGAACGAGGAAGGGGAAGAAAAGAAAAGTTTTTTATGACTGAAGCGAGAGCAGACGAACGGGCAACCCGAGGGTCGAGGGGGAAAGGGGGACACTATGGGCGCTTTGGAAAAATTTACAGGGGGTTTATAAAGGGAGAAAGTCCGGCCAATTCCTTAGAACCAATGGCGATAGGTGTGTGAAACTGCAAAAAAAGGAGTGTGCCTGATCGAGGGTTTGGGGGGGGGTGGGGAAAAGGGGAAAAGAGGAAAGAAAAAGAATTGCCAAGCGCCTCGAGTTTTGTCGAGAGGGAAGCGGGCCTATTCCGCAGAGGGAAAATTCTTACGGGGGATAAAGCAAGGGAAGGGGGAAAAAAAGGTCTAAATGCAAAAAAGGATTTCCCCGCCAAAAACGCGAGTCGCTTGGCAAGGAGGTCGAAATGCCGCGGTCTGTGAGAAGAAAAATCGAAGGACCGCAAGGGGGGGAAAGATCGATATAAAGGGAGAAAAGGAAAGCCCGGACGACGACAAAAAGAAAACCCGAAAACTCGGGTGCATAGAAGAGGGAAATGAGCCACAGGACGGCTAAAGCCAAGAGGGAGGGACGGGAAAGGTTTGAAATGCAGGGAAGACCTGGGGCGAGGGAGACCTGAGTAAACAATATAGGCGACGTCCTAGAGGAAGCACGAGGCACGGCGAGAGACTTGGAGAAAAAATGACGGGGAAACGAAACGCCAGATCGAAAATCATCACTAAACACGTCTGCATTGGACGTGAACAGGAAAAAATCTTGAAAAAGGTCACAAAGGAGCGGCGCAAATACAGAAGTCCTGTGTGGTAGAAAAAAGGATAAGAGGAAGTAGATGGGATGTGAGGCTGGAATCCCGTGACCATGGAGGGGGGGCAGAAAAAGGGAATACGTGAAGGGGTAACGGAGGACCCTCTAAGGACCTTCTCAGGAAAAAGAATCGAAAGATCGTCCAGAGCAAAGGCGCCGCTCAGCACCGCTTATGATCCGAAAAAAAGTACTCGTCCCACCAAAACAGAGGTTCAAAGGAAAAAAGAAACATGACGGGGGGGGAAATCACCCAGGAAAGAGGCTCCAGGTTATCGATTAGGAGTTAAATGGTTGAAGTAAGGGCCATCGCGTGCTCGAGGGCTGACTCCGTCACAGGCTGTGAGGTGCGCACGAAAGTGACCGACAGTCTGGACGAAACATTGGGGGGACGCATGTTAAGGAAACTATGCTGTAAGGGGAGAAGAGGTCAGCGGGACTAAAAATTTGGGGGAATATATTCCCTGGGTTTGGAGGGCGATGAGGAGACATAGAAAAATGATCGGGAATAGTTTGAGTAAAAGCCCGGCCGACAAGCCGAAAACGTAAGAGTGAGGGAAATCTATACAAGTAGCGGAGTTCACTCACTATCAGAAAAAGGCAGGGGAGAATCGCTAGCGAGGATCACTCATAGCCTCCCAAAAAAACCGGAAATATCTGCGGTTGGAAAGGGGGAAATTGCCGCATGTAGGGAAAAAAGGCCTCGCAAAAGAATGTGGGACCAGGAGAGAGAGGAGAAATGGTTGACGAGGGGGGGAAAGAATCTTTTGAGAAAAGAATCGTCACGCAATCAGATACAGCGGTGCAGCAATGGTGGATTGGACACACCATGCAAGAAAGAGGGAAATAAGTGCATACGAAAAAGGCGTACCGGAAAAAGGAAACATGGGGAAAGGGAAAAAGGAGAAGGCTAAAAAAACTCTTCACAAGTCACCTAGGCGTACTAGCTCATTCCTGGGGGGAAGGGGGGGAAAGGAGGGGGCAGGGGGGTCGAAAGAGAAGCTAAATGTTACGGCAACTGAAGGGGGAACTCAATTCTAAATCGTTGAAGGGGGGTCAGGCTGAGTACTAAAAAGGGACTGACCTTCAATCTCTCCAAGAAAAAAAAGAGACCAGAAAAATTCGAGGATTGTGAGCCGAAAGAAGTGGAATCGAGGCGAAGAGGAGAATGGGCCTCTTTTTCAACGAAAAAAGCTTAAGTCACACTGGAAAGAGAAAAAGAGGGAAAGTCTCTGGTCAATGCAGCGGTGGTGGGAGGCATCCGAAAACGATTTCTCCCCGAGAATTTGGGGGAAAAAATACTCAGGATTAAGCATCGGAAGAGATGAAAAAGAACCAAAAGAAAATATTTTCCACTGCCGGAAAAAGAGAACGTTTAGAAGTGCGGGAGGTCAGGCACCCGCCCCCTTCAGGCCGCAGGAGAAAGCGCGCGACGGCGCATTCTTACGGGGGGCCGCGACGCCTACGCCCCTATGAATCGAGACGAAGATCGGAAAGGTCGCACGCAAAGGGGGGGGAAAATCTGACAGCCACCGGTGCCGACTTAGAAGGGGGGGAGTCGGGGAAGCTCTGGTCCGAAATCGCAAAGAGGTAGTGGCCTTCAAAAAAGAGCGCGGGGGATATGAAAAGAAGGGGCGAAAAGCTCGAGAAAGGCAATAGAAAAAGAAGCGTCAAACGATTTGAAAAGGGTCTCGTCAGCTGAAGAAGCAGGCACATCGACATCAAGGGAAGAGCTGCAGCGCTGGGGGGGGTCAAGGAAAGACCCGCCGCTGGGAGGAGCCGCGACTAGCATCAAAAGAAATCAACAACAAAAAAGGAGGAAAATGAGAGGGAAAGAAAAACCAGGGGAGGGACCAAATAAAGCAGAAAAAAAAGGGCTGGCGCGGGTCGAGGAACTTCCGATGCGACCTAACAAATCAAATCTTTCGCCGCAGTAGGGAAGCTGAAGGCAGGAGGGAAAAAAGTCATCGAAAAGGGAACTTGGAAGGCCAAGAACTGTCTCTGGCGGCTGAGAAACAAGAGAGAGGGGCGAGGGAGAATCCGGCGAATCTGGAATCCAAGACAAAAAGCCGATCGGAAAGGATGGCTTATAGGTGTATCTATGGGGACGAGGCGCCGGACATCGAAAAAATGAGGTACGGAGGTGGGCGAGACAAGATTGGCGGTAAAGGGGATAGGACCTACCTCAATGAAAGCACTTCGCTTCCTAGTGCAGGGGAAAAGAAGGGGGGGGGGGGGGGGGGGTCAAGGGATTGGGAAAAAAGGGATATGAGGGTCCCATGCTGGAGAGGGGTCAAAGTACTCGGGCGAAAGCGACATGGAAATGAATACCCACCGGTGAATTCATCTGACAAAGAGAAAAAGCACGTGTGTACCATCATTCCAAAGAAGAAGAGGGAGAAAAATTTGGTGGAAAAGCGCATTCGGGAAGAGGAAAAATCTTCTGTTGGGACGGCAATATCTCCTATGGAGGTAGAGATCTGATTGGAATTGGAGTCAGGAGAACCGCTGCACGAGTGGGGAGGGAAAGGGGGGGATAAAATTACCCGTGAGTCAAAAAAGGGAAACTGAGGAGGCCAAAACAAAAACGGAGGCGTGCGAAAAAAGAAACAATGTCCCAATAGCCGAGGGGAAAAGTTGAGAGCGGACCGTTGGGAAGTGCTATCTTATCAATAATACCAAGTTTCAGCGGAGGGAAGAGAGGAGAAGGCTCAGGCACAAAGCCTGAAAAAGTGTGGCAAAACCCTCCAAAAAAAGGATAAGGGACCTGATTGATATTGTCCAGAATAACTAGGGGAAAAAGAGGAAAGACTTTGGGCCCGAGATCAAAAAAAAAAGGGGCCGAGGAAAGGAGGTCAGTAAGAAAGGGGAACCATTCAAACCAAAAGAGAGTTGAACGGGGTGACACGGGGGGAAAATTGAGACTTCTTTTTTGGGGCGAATGATATATATAACATACGAAAGGGGGGTCAAGGGGAGGAAAAGGTTCAGGGACAAAGAAAGGGATTCGTCCTAAATCGGAATAGCTCTGCGGCGAAGAAGAGGAGGTACGTCCGTAAGTACTATCAAACAAGGGGAGAAAAGATTTCCGGCCGCGCGAAATTAGCAGAAAAGGCTCTAATACGAGAAAACATCATGCGTTTAATGGGAAAAGGGGGTCAACGGTGGCGAGAAGACCGAGGGGAGAAAGGACAAAGCCAAACGCCTGTTGTCCGAAGAAGCAACGGCTAGCACGGGGGTGCCACAGCCATTGGATCGCAACTGCAAATCTAAGGGGAAAAGCCTTGCCGAAAGGGAGCGGTCCGCGACCGCCCAAGGGAGGGGAGGGGGGGTTGGAAGGTTCCTGAATTGCTGTCGGGGAAGGGGGAAATCCTGCGGAGAAAAACGATAGCGGCGGAGACGATCTTTAACCGTCCACGGACGAATTATAAGTTCCAGGAAGGGGAACTGAGAGGGTAGAACCTTGACCCCAATGTCAGAAGATCAAGAAGAAACCTTTTCGGAATCGCACAGACAAGCACCCTACCGAGAGACTAAAGTGAGACAAACCCTAAAAAGAGGGTTGGCATACACGCGACAAGAGACAGGAGGTAAGCGATCAGTGGAAAGTGAAGAGAGCACAGGGGTTTGAAGGAAGGCATACATTGAGTGATTGATAGGAACGATGCATTCGTTCATGAAAAGATGAGGAGAGCCGCACCACAGATCATCGTTGAAAAGAATGCGCTAGGAAAAATAGAGTTTGGAAAAGAAAGAAAATTTGACTTGGAGTCGAGCCGACTAACGTTTAAACAACCCCCTCGCCGGGGCGAAATGTTGTACAATGAATGGGGCAAGGCTAGACCGGGAGGGGTCGGGTGGATGATTTTTGACAGTCTGGCCGTCCTGCCAATGGGGGAAATATCGATTGTGCTGAATTGGAAAAAGCGGGGGGGGCAAAAGGAAAAAGGCCGGCATCCCAGAAAAAAAAAGCGACTCGAGTTTTTTAGAGAGGGGAGCGGCCTATCCGCGATGGGAAAAGTCTGAAAAAGAATCCGATAAGAGA
>Ga0179593_1615550_pt1 | contig 11421 bp, 14 predicted proteins | sample CZODoug2_1_08_16_FD_185931 | JGI IMG/M metagenome (GOLD analysis project Ga0179593, IMG submission 185931) | Vadose zone soil fungal communities from Angelo Coast Range Reserve, California, USA - CZODoug2_1_08_16fungal (PacBio error correction) | ecosystem: Environmental > Terrestrial > Soil >...
CGCCCCCCCCCCCCGCCCCATCCACCATCCCCACTCCACCCCACCCCAAAACCACCCCCCCCACACCGTCCCCCCCCCCCCCCCCCCCAGCCCCTCACCCCCCCCCCCCACACCTCCCGCCCCTCCGTCCCCCCCCCCCCCTCCCCCCCACCCCCACCTCGACCCCCAGACCCCACCCCCCCCCACCCATCCACCCCCCCCCGGACCCCTCACGCCCCGAAGCACCCACCCGCCCGCCCCACCCCCCACCCCCCCCCCCCCCACCCAGCGCCCAGGGGGCGACCCCCCCCACCCCCCTGAGCAGCGCCCCCCCCTACAAACCCCCAACCACCCCCCCCCAAAACGCCCCGCGCCCCCCCGCCCCCACCTCCCCCGGCCTATTACCATCCCCATCAGTACCGAACGGGCTCCCGCGGACCCCACCCCGCGGACCGGATCCCCCCCTCCCCCCACCCCCCCCCCCCCCGACCACCCCCACCCGTCAATCCAATACACCACCCCCCACCCACACCGCCCGCCCCCCCCCCACCCACCCCACCCTGGCCCCCCCCCCCCCCCCCCACCCCCCCCCACACCGAAAGAAAAAAAGAACGTCTGAAATCGAAAAGAGCTGGGGGAGTGGTCAGCCCGAGGGAGGGGAAGAAGGAAATGTCCTCTGGGCCAGAAAAAAAACGAAACTTCGCCCAAAATGAAAAGGTCGGAGTAGGAAATGGGCCTGGCCAACTGGGGACAACGAAAATGGAAACCAAAACCAGGAAATGGGACAAAGGCTAAAAAAAGTCCAAAGAGTACGCTTCCAACCGACACCAAGGGGGGGGGGGAAGGGGGGGGGTTTTCAAACCCGAAGGAAAAGGACCGTGGGTCAGGAAGGGAAGAGCTTAAGAGGACGGGAATCATCAAAGGGGGGGGAAGCGATCTTCAGAAAAGGCCTGTAAGAAAAGCGCGGATCCGATTGACCGTCGCCTTCAAATGCGGAAGTAAAGGATGCAGTTGCAACATCGCGGGCATTTCCCAAGGAAAAAAAAATCGGGGGGAAAACTCCGACTAAGCTTGCAAGCCCGTCACCGGAGCTTCTTCCATACGAAAGAGGGATGACAGGAGGGAGGAGGGTTAGGGTCTTCCAAACGGGGCTGAAAAAAAGGGAAGCAATCCAAACTCCCATTTTGGAAAGCCCCGAGCCCGCCAAATAGACGTTCCCAGGGGGCGACATCCTAGGGGGAAGTAACTGGGCAAGATGTCTCTCGGAAACTAAGGGGGGACGCGAGGCCATTCGACGGGCACAACTGCCGAAATCTCAGAGGTGAAACGTGACCAAAGCCCACCCCCCCCCCCCCCCCCCAAACCCCAAGAAAAGGAAAAATTCCGGCGGGGGGTTAGAAAAAAAAAAAGTAAAGGCGGGGGAAGAAGGGGGGGAAAAGGTCCTTAAAAGGAAAAAGGGGGTCCGCAAAAACGGGGGACACAAGCCACAATAGGGAACTGAAGTACAGGTGGCTAAGGTATACACGACGGGATGAAGGAAAAAAGGGAGGGCCGATCCAAGGAAAGTCTCTTTGAGAAACGGCCGCAGGGGCCAGAAGGAGGCAAAGGTGACTAGGACTCTCAATTGGGAGTCAGAGGGCTTCAGGGTAAAGAGAGAAAAATAGACCTAAGTGGCAGCCGGAAGGGAGGCACAATAAGAACAATCTTGGACCAAAGAAGGGGAAAAAAAGCGCCGGCTACGAGAGAGACTCAGAGGGGGGGACCAAGGGAAAAATGCATGGGATCGTCTAAAAAACAACAAGGGGAAGGGGGGGGAAGGAAAAGGGGAAAGGAAAGTTTCTTCAAAAAAAAAACACAGAAAGGAAGGCAGAGAGGGAAATCGGGCGGGGGAGGGGAGGGGGGTAACGTATTTAAACGATCTTCGTCATGCCGGAAGGCCAAAGGAAAAAAAAAAGGCCCACGGCCGAAATTCTCATAATCCCGACACAGGGAAGCTTGAGGTAACCCAGGAAAATGGTCGAGCTTGTTAACCCAGGGGGGGGCAAATAGATCGAGACAGTAGGGACAGGGAAAGCAAAAGACATGCACGAGAGGGGGTGAAATCGCCTGACCGTCTTGAAAAAAAAACCTTTTGTTTTTAACGCACACGCTCTTAAAAAACAACTTCAAGAGAAAGGGGCAACCCCAGGAAAAAAAAGGGGGGGTCTGATCTGGTGAAAGCTCGGCGGGGAGGCGGCCGCCGGGGGGGGAGGAACAAGGTCAGAAAGACCAAACGTTTTGCTGGGACTTGAGGGGGGAAAAGGGGGATGGGATTCAACGTGGGGGGAACGTAAGGAAGTCCGAAATAAGAGGCCGAGGACCTCGATCATAAAGAAGCCTAAAGATAGGGGGGGGGGGGGACTGTTTTCGGCGGCCGGGGGAGTCGGACAATGGGGAGTGGGTTGAGCCTCGGTTTCCGCCCCGATAAGAGGTCAAAAGGATATAGCGGGAAAGCCTCAGGTCGCGGGGGGGGATCGGTGGGGGAGGGGGTGGGATCCACTAAGGGAAACGGGAAAAAGTTGAAGAAAGTGTTGGGTGCTAAAATAGACTATTAACTCACTGGGAGAGAGTCGCAAAAAACTCAACGTGGGGAACAGAGAGAAATGCTGACAGGGCCACAGAAAAAAATAGATAAAGAGGCCCCCCGCTTTTCCCGCATGAACAAATGAAAAAGAAAAACCATAAGAAAAATTGGGAAAAACAAAATCAGCCCGGGGGTCTGATAGGTTTTGGAAGCGTAAAACCCCAGGTGAAAAGAGGTGCTGTAACTGAAAATGAAAAAGGGGTCCCAGAGAAAAAAAACACGGGCTGTGAGACAAAGTAAGTGAGAGGCCAGGGGACCAGGACGGAAAAAAAAAAGGGGCAGGGAAAGTTTTTGGGGTGGGCCGAAGTGAAAAAAAAGGGAAAAACGAAAGATCTTCCCGAATCGACGGGTCCAAGGAGGGTTGAGGAAGAAATGCGCGTGGAATATCGGACAAAAAAAGGGGGGGGGAAAAAATCAAGAAGGTGGGGGGGAAGGGAAAATACCCGGAATTACCTTGCCTTGGTGGAACGTAACCTTGGGGGGGAAAGGGCAATGGGGGAAGACTGCTGTTCTCTGTGAAAAGCCAAAAAAAAAAAAAAAAAGTGACGGCGCACGGGTCTGGAGACAGGTGCCAAAAAGGAGAAAAGGATCTTTTTCGACAACACGGGGCCCAGACTGGCCAGGAGATCGGGGGGGACGACAAAAACACTTGAGCACGGTCCCCTAAAAAAAGGACCAGTGGGAAAGGGAGAAAAAATAAAAAATACCACCTTCAGTCGATGCCTAGGATTCCTGGGTAGGGAGAGGAAAAAAGGGGTGCCCTGTCTTTGAAACCGGGGAAGGATTGGGTAAGATCTTACCAATCGTTCCTTTGACTAACAAAATCGAGCGATCGTACAGACAAAGAATGGATAATGCTATGCATAGGCGCATGTAGCAGGCGCGGGGGGACTCAACCAAGAAGAAGCGGGGAGGTACTCGGCCGGCCCGCAGGGTCAAAAGAGGAAATAGGCGCACGGTTGAAGGGGGGACCGGTAAAAAAAAAGCAAAAGAACAAAAGGAGTACCCCCTCTGAACGGACTTCCGGGCTGGTAGTAACACAAAAAAAGAAAAAAAGACAAAAAGGGCCACCGACCATTCCGCGGCTCCTGCGGAAAGTAACTCCAAGAAAACAGTCAAAGAGGGTGGAAGGGGGGGGCCGGACCGGCGTCCAAGCACTTCGGACTGGGGAAGAGGAGGGACCAAACAATGGAATCGCCAGCCACGGGAGGTCCCCGAAAGGGGGTAAAAATAGGGTCAATCAATAAAAAGACCCGCCGGGGCGAAGGTGAACAGAAAAAGAGAGGGGGGGAATCGAAAAAAAGTTATGTTTGCACCTCCCAAAGAAGGCACACGCACTTCAAAAAGGGAAGATCGCCTCAGACTCGCAAAAACCTCAAGCTCGAGAGAAGCAGGACAGAAAACTATAGCGGTCGCATCGAAGGAGGAGCCGGGGGAGAAGGTCAGATCAAAACCGGTCGATTGCAGGCAGAGAGAAGAAGCCACTTTGTAGGCAGGGAAGGGGGGGAACGAAAGGTGACATCATCCAGAAACCGGATTCACGAAAAAAAAATTGTTTAACTAAAGGGGGCAATGCGGGGGGATCTTTAACCGGGTCCAAAATAATCTCTAAGGGGGGAGATGAGGAATGAACTAAGAATGAACGTGTGAGGGAAATGGCTTCAGCTACGGGGGGGGCAGGGAATTGAAAAGGGAAAACCGACTGCTCGGCTTAGTTCAAACGGCAGGGGGACAAGTGGGAAAGAAGAAAACCAACGAAGGATTAAGAATTCCAGCGAATTCCGAGGCTCGGGTCTGCCGGTCATGAAAAGGCCCCCTCACTAAGGAAGCCATCCTCAGAGAAATTGGGGGTAGGTTGACCGAAAGGGTTTCAACAAGAGGGGGGGAGCCCGCTGCTACTCTCGGAACTAGCAGGACGCCTGCGGAACCGGAAAAGGGGGCTGGCCCGCCGCAAGTTCTCTGCGAAAAGAAGAAAAAAAACAAAACGCGGGCTCAAGAAAGGAAAAGGGGTTTCAAAAAAAGTCTAGAGCGCAATCTAGGAAACCAACAAAACAAAAGGGGGGGGGAGAAGGGGAAAAAAGAGAGATATTCTCTCTCTAAGAGATCCGAGAGGGATGAGTGAAACTGCTGATAACGCTATACATGACGAGGACCGCCGAAACCAGAAAAAAGGTGAGAAATGACAAGCCCCGAGGTTGCCGGCGACTGTCGGGGAAGGATTACTTCGAAAAGGTTACTGGAAAAACCTTTTTTTACCCTCAGTAAAACAAAAAGCAAAATAAATTCGCGGAGGGGAAAAGACGGGGAAAAAGGGACGCCCAGCACGCGAAGCAAGAGAGGGGACTGCAAACTCATGGGGGGCTGCCCCAAGTAACGGTCGGAGGGGGGAACTGTTGGCAACCAGCTCCTGGCGTGGAACGAAGCATCATTTAAACTTCACTAGGAAAGAATTGTGGCAAGAAAAGCGGGGGAAAAAAGAAAAGTCTAGAAAACGTCATCTTAAATGAGTCGAGGGAAACAAAAAAGGGGAAGAAGCATTGGGAAAAAGGGAAACAAAAGGGGTTGTAAAGGACAGGGGGAAAACGAATCTTTGCCCACACTTTTACCTTTTATTTCAAGGGACAAGGCGGTGGTTTCTTCTCAGGGTTAAGGAAAAAAAATCCTTGGGGAAAGGGGTTGGGAAACGAGGGGAATAGAACGAGAGCGCTTACCCAGGGCTCTGCAAGACCGTAGGGAAGAAAGGCCGAAAAAGAGAAAGATCCTAGCGATGAGAATAGGGGGATTGCGATGCAATCCGGCTCAAAAAGGGAAAAAGGTCTCGGAGGAAAAAAAAGACTGTAGTGGGTAGGGGGGGGGAAAACAGAAAAAAGGGGGGCTTGGCTACATTATATAAAGTCCATAGACGGCCAAAACGGAGGGTTGGGGGAAAAAGAGGACTGGGGGGGAAAAAAAACTCTCTGATAGACTCGGGGAATTGGGTTGTCCTTATATGGAAAAGAAACAAGGATGAAAACTGGTGCTTGCAATAAAAAGGGGGAAGCGCTGGGAAAGAAAAATCAAACCAGGAAAATTGAAAAGATGGAGAGGAAGGTGCTTGGATCATGGTACTTCGAAAAGGAAACAGGTGGTGGTTGGAGTTGGCGGAGCGGTCGAGAAAGAGGGAAGATTGTGGAAATCTGTAAAAGTCATGGGAGAAAGAAAAAAGAAAAACCGGGAGGAAACGGGGTGCGTCCCTGAGGAAGTGCGATGAAATTGAAAAGCGATCAGAATTTCCTAGCGTCCACTTAAAAAAAAAAATTGGGGAAAAAAAGAATTGCCTCCTCAGAAAATAGGATTAATGGATGGAAATTCACAAGAGAACCGACTCATTCGCCGATTCCTATTCTCTTCATTGCGTTGCCGGGGAGGGGACCTTCCGGGTTAAAAGAAAATGCTTCGAAGGAACTCAAAAAACCGGAAAAAGGAGACAAAAACCCGTCCAAAAGGAGGGTCCCTCAAAGCTAAAAAGAAAACAGCCTGGTGGCATCTAAGGAGAACTGCAGGCCGGGGGGAACTAAGAAGAGGCAATGGGGTGGGGAGCCCCCATTGGGGAGCGATCTCAGTGAAAAAAAAAGGGAGAACCTCAAGGGGGGTCGAACGAAGAACTGGATTAATGGCATTTGTGCACCAGGGGACTCAAAAAAAGGGGAGACAGTGGGAAATTGGTGTTTTGGTCGGCCGGACATCAAATGGGCCTGCCCGAAAAAAAGGGGTGGGGAAGGGCCAGAGCCGGGAAAAGGAAAAGCCGGGGAAAGAAATTTCCACCATGTTGAAAAAGAAAAGCAGGGGGGTTCCCCCCAACCACCCCCCCCACCCCACAACCACCCCCCCCACATTATCAACCCGGACACGCCAACCCCCCCCCACCACCCCACCACAACCCCCCCCCCAAAGACACCCCCCCCGCCCCCCCAACCAACCCACACCGCCCCCCCCCCCCCCCCACCACCACCACCCCCCCCCACCCCCCCCCCCCGCCCCCCCCCCCCTGACGCAACCCCCCCCAACTGCCGACCAGCCCCCCACCACCGCCCCCACTAGCTACCCGGCAGCCCCCTAACCCCAGGCACCCGCACCCCAGGGCCCCTACCCGTTCCACACCCCCCCCCCCCACCACTCCGGCCCCCCCCCCGCCACCCACGGTGTTCTCCCACACCCCCCGCGACAAAACCCCACTCCGCCCCCATACACGGTGTCCTACCCCCCCGTGTCCTCGTTCCCGCCCACCCCCAACTCCCCACCCCCCCCACCCCCTCCCCCCTCTTGCACAACGACACCCCGGCAGCCCCACCCTTGCCCCCCCCCCAACCCCCCCCGTGAACTACCTCTGCACCCACCAAGGCATCCCCCCCGCCCCCCCCCCGCCTCGAACCCCGCGCCAAGCAGCAAGCCCCCATATCCAACCCCCCGCCCCGGGACGCCCGCCCGCACTTCCACGCCCCACCCCCCAGCCCCACGCCCCCCTTCCCCCCCCCCGCCCCCTGCCTTCCCCGCCCCTCCTCCGCGTATGGGCCACCAACCCCCTCCGCCAGTGAAGCCCCCGGATTCCCACACCCCCGCTGCCCCCCCCCCCCCGCCCCCCACCGCCCCCTATCCTTGGCCCCCTCTCCGAACACCCGGAACCCAACCATCCCCGCCCCCCCCACACCCCTCCGCCCGACCGCCCTTATTGGGTATACCCCCTCAGGACCCAACGCCGCCCCCCCCCCCCCAACCTCCCCCCCCCCCAGCCCGAGAACCCTCCCCCATCCCCCCCCCCCCGCCCCGCTCCCCCCCCACCCGCCCCGCCCCACTGGCTCCAGCCCCGGACCCAAAGCCCCCCCCACCAGCCTACCCCGACCCCCCGCCCCCCCCCCACCCCCCAACACCCCCCAAGACCCCCCCCACTGATCCCCCCCCGCCGAACGAAGCCTCGAGCTCAATACCCCTAGTGAGGAGTTGGCCCCAACCACCCCCCCACCACCCACCCAATTCACTCGCCGCCCCCCCGGCCCCAGCTATGACCACCCCCGCCACGCCCTCGCTCACCGACCCCCCCCCCCCACCCCCCCCCTGCCCCGCGTCCACGAAAAGAACTGCACCCACAGCCACCCACGTGCCAGCGTTCCCCCCGCCCTGCGCCCCCCGACCCCTCCCAAGACCCCCGCCCCACGGCCAGCCACCCCGGTGTCCGCCCCGCCCCCCCACACCTCCCCCCCAAGCCAGACCCGCCGAGCTAATCCCCCCCTACCCCCCGCCCACCACGGCTCGCCCCCCAACCCCCGCACCCAACCTAGCCACACCGGCCCCGGACGCCCCCAATCGTCCTCCCCCCCCCCCCCCTCCCCGCCAACCCGGGTCCCCCCACCGCAGGACCCAGAGGCACACCACCCCCCCAGGTCAGCCCCCCCGGACCATCACACCCCACACTCCCCCCCACCCTCTCACCCCCCGCCCCCGGCCCCGCCCCCCCCCACCCCCCGGACCCCCCCCCCCCCCCCACCCACCCCACCCCCCCCCACCGTAGCGCCCCCGCACCCTCGCCACACCCCACCTGCCCCCCCTCCTCCCACCCCCCCCCCCCCCGCTACTCCCCCCCACCCCAAGCCACCCCGCCCCCCCCGCCGCCCCCCCCCCCCAACCCTTACGTCGCCCCCCCCCACAGCACGACGCCCGCGCCCGCCCCCCCCCACGCCCCTCCCCCCACCCCCCCCCCCCCCCCCCCACCTCCCCCGCCTACCCCCACCAAACGGCCCCAACACACCACCCCCCGCCCCCGTACCCGCGCTGCCCGCCCACCACCCGCCCCCCCCCCGCCACCTCCCCCCGCCCCCCCCACACCCCACACCTGATCCCCCCCACTGACGCAGAGACCCCCCGAGGACCCTCCGCCCACCCAAAACCCTCCCCCACCCCCCCCGCCCCCCCCCCCCCCCCACCCCCCCACCCCCGCCCGCCCCCCTAACCCCCCACCCCGAACGCGCCCCCCCCCCCCCCCCGAGTGCCACCCCCCTTTTTGCCGCCCGCCATCACGCCACAGGCCCCCCCCGTACACCCCCGACCACCCCACGCCAGCAACACCCCCCACCCGCCCCCCCTCACCGGCCCCCCAAAACCCAGAACAGAGGCCCGCAGCCCCCCCCCCCCACGCGCCACTCGCACGCACACCCGCCCCCGCCGCTGGCCTCCATCCCCCCCCCGCACAAGGCCCTTCACGCCACCACCCCTCCAACGCCAGGAGACGCCGCCGCCTAGGACCCGCAATCCCCACCGCGCCGCGCAAAGCCGCCCACCCCGCCCCCCTCTCTACCCAACGTCGCAACCCCCATCACCGGCCGGGGATCTCGACACACTCACCCGGGACGCCAAAGCCGACCGCCCCCCGGCCCCTCCCCAGGAAGGCCCGATCCGCCCCCCGCGACTCGCGCCCCCGCCCCCCCCCCCACGACACTGGCCCCCTCACCCAACCACCCCCCCCCAACCGCCCACGCCGCTCCCGCCCCATCCTCCCACGACAACACCCTGACCCGAGTCTTCACGCCCCCCCCACCCCCAGCATACCCCCCCCCGCCGCCCCACCACACCCCCACCGCCTAGCTCCCCTCCCCAGCCCCCCCACCCCCCGGCGAACCGACCTACTCCAGGCCGTCCCCCACACCTCCCCAGGCCTGCACTAGAACCCATCCACTCGGAAAGCTCCCCTGCCCCCCCTGTCCCCAACCCCCCCCCCCGACCCCTTTCCCCACCCCAACGCAGCACGCCCCGCCTCGCCTTAACACCGCCCCCCCCCAAGCCCCCCCACCCCCTGACCCACCACCACCCTCCCCCCCACACAAGGAGCGCGTACCCTGCAGCCGCCCCTCGCGCCCCTCTCCGCGCCCGAGCCCACCCAACCCAACGTCCGTACACCACCCCCCTCCCCTCCCCCCCCCCCAGCAATCCCCGCCCGTCCCCCCCCGACACCCCAGCCCGGCCAGCCTGTCCACCCCCCACGCCCACCCCCCCCCCGCCGCCCTCCCCCCCCCCCTCGGAACGCCCCCCGCTGTCCTGTCTTCCCCCCCCCCCCAACAGCCTCCACACCCCACCCACCCCCCTCGGACCCCCCCTCCCCAAGAAACCCACATACCCGGCCAGCCCCCCCCTCCCACTCTCCCCACCACTGCGACCCCGGGCCTAGATGCCCCCACACCCGAGCACCAGCCACACCCGTCCCCACCGCTGCCCATCCCCAACCCCCCCGCCCACCGCCCCCCCCCCACCCCCCCCGCCTAAACCCACCGCAACACCGCCGAGAAGACCTCCCCAACCCGCCCTCCCCCTGGTACGATTCTGCAAAAGCGCTCGAAAGGATCAAGGGGCAAAGCACTTGAGAGGAGGCGGGGAAGAACTGGGAAAAAAACACTCTTGTTCAGGAAAAAAAAAAGGGGAGCCCACCAGAAAGAAAAGGGCTTGACTTCTAACGGGGCGCTGGCACTCTCTCATACGACCAAAAAGGTTTCAAGACCCTCCTGATCTGGGAACAAAAGAAAATCTACACAAAACAGCGTTCCCAACCTTCCGTACTAAACCTCTTCCAAACTAAACAAGCGGGGTTTGAAAAAGGGGGGTTGGGAAACAAAAGAAGTATTATCCCCGTGGGTTCATCGGGGAAAAAAATGGGAAGCGTTCTCGAAACGATCCTCTGGAAGACTTAATAGGGAGAATATCTGCGCTGCGATCGAAACTGCCTTGGTGAAAGTTAAAATCCGAAACTCTTGGGCAAGAAGGTCTGCCCTAAGCAACCGTCAAACGAGGGGGGCAAATTAACAACAAGCGAAAATGGGGGGCCCAACGGGCCTTCGGGCGGGAAACAAGGGAGACTTTACCCCCAAGGCGCCACCGGCGCGGGGGGCAAAAAAGGTCGGAGAAAGTTTCCAAGGAAGGCTTGCGAGGGCCGGAAAAAAGAGGGCTGCCTGACACTGCTTTAAAAATACCGCTCGGACTCCAACCGAAAAAACCAAGTCCTTGAAAAAAAATCGAACTGTTTTGCCGGGAAAGGCGGATGGGGACTCCCCAGGACCATTCAAGGGGGGGGGGGGGGAAGGTAGGATTGAAGGGATTAAAAAAAACTATTTCGGCACTGTAGGGAAAAAAAAACCTGAAAGGCTCCGAAACGGCCTCCGTGAAATGAACCCCTCACGAAACGCAAAAAAAACTTGTCCCGAAAGGGGGAACATTCTGCACGTGGTTCACGAAAAAAAGGAACGAGGAAGCAAGGGAGCCGGAAAAAACACCGGTCAAATATCGCACAATGGAAAAAGGGGGGGGGGGGGATAGAATCAAGGGTAGGAGGGGGGTGTGGGAGATATTGGGGGACATCAGGTTTGGAGCGGGCGTGGGGGATCTAACTGCCACGGGACGGGGCTTGGGAAAAAAAGGAGAAGTGGTGCGGAGGGAAAAAACGAAGGGGAAAAAAGCGAATGCTATTCAAGGGCCCGAAAAGGTGCGGAACAGCTTAAGGGGAGCACGGCCGGGGGCCGAAAGTGTGCCATTGAACAAGGGAAAATTGAGGGGACCTATCAAAGGGAATCTCGAAGACTTGGGGCTAGAACGAAAAGGACTGTAGGTCTGCGCTAATCGGGCACGGGGGGGGGCGGGGGGGGGGGCAGGCCCCCGGGCCTTGGCGGGGGGGCAGGGGGGGGGTGAAAAAGGAAGTCGAAATTTACTCCCTAAAGAGGGCGGGGTAAGACTGGGAGGTTCCAGAGTCCCCTCCGGATGTCTCAGAGGGATCGAGAAGGAATGAGTCAGGGTGGCAACAAGAA
>Ga0179593_1224651_pt1 | contig 11420 bp, 19 predicted proteins | sample CZODoug2_1_08_16_FD_185931 | JGI IMG/M metagenome (GOLD analysis project Ga0179593, IMG submission 185931) | Vadose zone soil fungal communities from Angelo Coast Range Reserve, California, USA - CZODoug2_1_08_16fungal (PacBio error correction) | ecosystem: Environmental > Terrestrial > Soil >...
GCCAAAAGAGGTCAATTGTTTCGGGTCAGCCAAGGTCAACGAGGGGTGGGGAACACCATGAACAACAAAAGGGCAAAGAAACAAGCAAAATTACCCAGGGAATGTTGAGCGCGCGCGGGGCACCAAAATCGATGAGCAACATCATCCAATGGTATAGAGGAAGAGTTGCAAAAAAATGCGGCAGCCACACGCTGAAGGTACCAAATGATAGTGGCCGTCACCAAAAAACAAAACGTCAAAAGCGAAAAAACCGATAATAAACGCTCACAAAGGAAGAGGCACGTGAGAGGGGGGGAGAGAAGAAAACCAGACACACCGGAGGGGGGGGGGGGGGGGCTTTGTTATGGAAGGGCGCAGTGCATGGTCCAAAAACCATCTTGCGAAGAAAAAGGGAGACCAACAGACGCGGACTTGGGGGGGCAGCAAAAGAAAAATAAGTAGCGGGGAACGAAGGCCTGGGCGGCGTTTGGAACACAAAAAGGAGCCAGAGTTCAGGAAAGGAAATTCGAGAAAAAGTCGCTGCGGGATAATACCGGACACCAAAAAGCACTGGCAAGGCACGGTGGGGGGAAAGAGGGGGGCGTGGGAAAACGTAGGGGGATTTATTCACAGAAGAAAGAGGGGGTGAGACCCCACACCTGGGGGGGGGGGGGGAGGCCTAAAGCAGGTGAGATAGGGGGGGGTAGGGTGCAGGGGCGATCAGGGGGGTCTAGCGGGAGCAAAGGAAGGAAAGTTAAGCTTTTAAGACTAAACAGATAGCGAAGGAGTAAAATGGGTGGCGGGAACTAAAAAAATCATCAGGCTGGGAACTGAGGAGGGTCACCAACTCCACGAACGCGATAAGAAAAAGCGGAGCACCGGGGGTTGACTGAAAGGGAAAGGGGTGGCCAAAGGTAGGGGGGGTTGGGCGTGAAAGTGTGGGGGGGGTGGGGGCACATTGTGCCATGGGCCATTGGGGTTTCGAGTATTGGGAAAGGGGAAGAAGGGAGTGGGTGGGGGAGGGGATTGGGGAGGGTTTGGGTGAGTGAGAATAGGGTTCTAGGTCAGAGGGAATAACACCCGACGCGGAAAAGAGGGAAAGAGCGGGTAAACAAGCACGTGAAGAGCCACTGCCCTTGCATAGGGGAGTCTAACCTTTGCAATAAGACCACGGGACAGAGCACAAAGAACCTCCACAAAAAAGATCTGATCAAAAAAGACGAAGGGGGAGCAGAAAAATGAGTCGGGAAAAAAGGTGAATAATTGGGGGTGCAGAACACGGTGCAACTTGGAAAGGAAAACAGGGGAAGGTAAATCAGGTTGCACCCCGGTTTAACTTCCGGCAAAAAAGGCACTCGCCCAATAACAAAAGGGGGACGGAAACGGGGCGACCCAAGAAATCCTCCCCCCCGCACCCGGAAAACGAAATTGCCTCACAATCAAGAGGACCCAAATAGTGACGCCTGGGTTGCAAAACAAACACGACCGGGCACCACAAAAACCCGTACACACACCCGGGCCAAGAGGAAACACGGTTGCAACAACCCCGACGGCAAACTTAGGGGACACGAAAGTGTAATGGGGGAGAAGCCTCGCCGAGAGGGCCAAGGAAAAACTTGGGGGGAAAAAACCACTGTTTGTAGGAGCAAGAATCCTATGAAAATTGACGGTAAGCACGAGCCCCCATCGTCAAAGAAAGGGGTCAGCACCAGCGCAAAGCCCTAAGGGGGGTCATAGACAGGCTCCTAGAAGGGTGAACAAACACACAGCCAATGGATCGGTCCAAGAAACAAAAAAACTGCGAATATTTTATGAAGACATGTACAAATAGTGAGAAAAAGTAGGAAGTGGTATAATAGACAGACCCGTTTATGGCAAGCACCCAAATCCCAAAGAATAGCCACGGTGGCAGAGGGATATAAACTTACCCATAACTACTACCCCGGTGCAGAGACCAAGCTTGAAGTCAAAAAGAGGTTGGGTTAAAGGGTCGGGTAACCAGAAAAAAACGCGTGGGGAAAAACGGGGCTTCCACCACCAACAAAAACAAAAAAAAACAACCCACCAGAAAAACCTCCCCGGGTAAGTTTTACGATGTGAAGGGTGTCGAGAAAGGGGGTGGAACTCGAAAAAGTGTGGAAATCAAAAAACCCTGCAGGAGGAAAAAAAACCAAACGGAAGACCGCGGGGGGGGGCGAAAGTAGTTCGTCACGAAAAACCCTCGGGGAAAAGGGCGGGAACAAAGGCGCGTCAGCGCTCCAGGAAGAAAACAAGACCAAACACCAAAAAAGAGGTGTTACGCAAGGGAGAGCACAAACACGTAAACCGACAAAACAAAAGCACAGGGGAAATTCAGGTAAGAGGTGGGCGATGGTGGGATAGTGGAGGGGGGGGGTTCAAAAGAACGGGAAAGGGGGAGTACTGGGTATAGGAAAAACAGGGAGTGGAAGGACGGATCGATCATTGTAAGAAAGGGCCCGCGGGCCAGAAAAAAAGAGGCAATGGGAGTTGTGAGGGTCAAAAGAAAGGGGGGAAACCGCACAGGCAATTAATACAAATTAGGGGGGCCCCCGAATAGAGGGGGGGGGGCAAACTTGAGAAGCACAATCTTCTAAGGGGCCGAAAAACAGGTCGCCCAAAATAAAAAAAAGGGATGGAAGTGCAATGAAATGTCCCGGCGCCGACAAATACTTAAATCCGCACAATTTTAGACCGCGGAGTAAATGAAAGAAACAAAAAGCAAAAAGTGATTGTGTCACTGTACTGAACTGTGACCGAGCACAATACATAGAAAGGGCCCAGATTGACGGGAAGTTTCCTGAAACCTCCCGGGGGAAAAAGTCTAAATCACAGATGCAACAAAACGAAAGCGAAGCTAAGGAAACCAGAACAAACTTACAAACGATTAAAAGGGCGGGGAAGACGCTTGACACAAAACAAGCCAACGAACACCAGAAATCATAACGAGAACAAACAACACACCAGAGAGAAACGGGGGTCAGGTAGAGGAAGGGAGAGTATTTGCTGGGTGGAAATCTTGGGTAGGGTGAAGAAAACGCGCGCAAGGGGGGGCCAAGGGGGAGGGGGTAATGTCATTGGTGAGCACGTCCGGACTTGTGAGGTGTAGAAGTCAGCCAGGGGGGGAAAAGGACAAAGAAGACAAAGATGGTACCAGTTATGGGTAGTGAAAAAAAATCGGTCAAAACACTGAAAGATACAACGCACGGAGTTGGGTAGTGAAAGGCCGCACGCCAGAGTAGGAAAGGGAGGGGGGGCGAACGGTGAAGTTAAGTAATCCAAGGGTGAGTGGAGAACAGGGGGGGGAAGAATAGATTGGGGAACGCTCCAACCAAAAAATTCGGGGAAAAGTGGGGAACGCGGGCAAGTACACGAGAGGGGGGACCAAGTTAGATGCAAAAACCATCGCTGGTTTGAGGGCCAGTACGGACGGCAAAAACTGAAGGAAGAATGGCATATCGAAACCTTTCAACAAGTGGACTTCCAAAGGGTGAGGAGAGACAAACGACAAACAATAAGCTAACAACGAAAATAACAAAGAAAAAGTTTGGTCGGTAGAGACAACCAGGGGGGGGGGGGGAGTGGTAGGGAAAACGGACAGTGGAACGTGAAAAGATTCGCACGCAAAAACGAGGGGCGGAGGGGGGGGACGTGACCGAAGGGAACGGGATAAGGGTTTCGAGTTCTTTGTCAGAAGACGTTAGGGAAAAAAAGGAACAGAGAGAGGGATTGGCGGAGGCCACCCAGGAATAAAACCAAACGAGGGAGGGGGGATGGGGGAGGGCTGATTGCTTGGGGCCTTGGGGCAACAGGGGAGGGAGAATTCCGAGGCATCATGAAAAAACGTGGGGGTATGGCGGAAAAAGGGGTAGGGGTGAGGCCTATCCGATGGGACGAGGGAATGGACGATCAGTGAGACAGAAACGAGCAAGGCCGTTGAAAAGGGAAGAAGTGAGTTCAGTACGAAAAGGAAAAAGGGGTTTTTTAAACAAAAAAAATCCCGGGAGGAGGAGGAAAATGGGGGGGGTTCCATTAAGACGAGGTTGGAAGAGGGGGGGGCAAAAACCACGTGAACGGCTGTGGGGATGTGGTTGGCAGAAAAAAAACAAGTTGGGGGGGGGGGGAGGGTATTTTCGGGGTTGGGCACCATGGCCGGTTGGACTCTGTCTGGAGTTATGGTGGGGAAGGGGAAAAGAGTGGGGAGGGAGGGGAAATAGGTAAGAAGGGAATATTGGCTTACTCTCTCGAAAAGGAAAGCGGGGGTGAAAACCAAAGGCCTCCCTTGAAACTGGAGTAAAGGGGAGTGATGGGGAGACTTTGACACTGAGAAAAAATTGGAAACAACAAGCACGCTCACAAATCTCCTATAAAAAAAAACCAGGAGGAGGAGAGACTGAGGAACGGGAAGGGGACGGGAGGAAAAAGGGGCTTGAGCAATAAAGTCAAGGGAAGGGTCAAGAGCAGTGGGGGTTACACACCTTTTTTATTGAAGAAGAACTCCAAAAAACTAGCCAAACTGAAATTCCAACATAAACTCAAAACCCTCAAAAAAACAATAACTGGGAGAAGGCAATAACTACCCAGACTGCAAAAGGCAAAAAAGAAGACCAAAAACTGCAAAACAAAACACAAACAGAAGCAAAACTGCACCCAAAGGCAGCCCGGTAGGGTGGCATTGCAAACAGCGAGTTTACCCCTGGCAAAGGTAAAAACAAAAAAAATTGGGGGGAGGACAGTTAGGCGGCGAAAGCGCTGGACACCCCTTGTGGAAGCATGCGCAAACAGGCAGGGCAACCCGGCAGACCACGCCAGCGAAAAAAAGCAGAAAAGACTATGCTCAAAACCCCTACCAAAGGGAAGCCGAAAACACGAGAGGAGGGACTCGGGAAAGTACTTAAAAAAAAAACCAGTGGGCACAAAAAGCCCAATGTTCCCAAGAACTGCAAAAAAAAGCACAGAAAAGACCTGGGTAGGAAAATCCAGGCCTCCAAAACGAGAGTCTGAAGGAGGAAAAGGCCCCCTTCGGGGAAAAGGAACTCGAATTGAAGCAACCGAACGAACACGTACAAGAAAATTGCAACACGGGGTGAAAATCATAGAGATGTGGAACCGGTGCACTGGCATTGGTAAAACACTCAACGCCACAAAAAAAATGGTGGCACCGCCTCGGAAAACCCTCTCAGGCGAAACATCTGGAAATTTCGTCGGGCGGGACAAATGGACTTGGTGCAAGGGGGAACGGCAGAAAGGGAGAAAAGGGTAGGTCTGGCTACAAGGAGAAACCTCTAAGACAAGTGGAAAGACCAGGGAAAGCCCAAGAAAAAGAGGTGTCTTGCAGAAAGGAAAGAGAAGGGAATGGCAAAAGGGTACCCAGAATAAAGTTGGAAGGAGACACGAAAAAATCTACTGAGCACAACCCGGGGCTCAAGGAAACCACTTGATGTCCGCAATGGGCGAACGACCGAAAACCCTAAAATAAGAACTAAAGAGAGAAGGGGGTGGAAGTTGGCACGGCGCGATAAACCGCACCAGGGCAGATGAAGGAAAAAAGAAACACATCCATAGCAGGGAAAACTTGAGCAGTCAAAACGGAGAAGCCGAACTCCATGGGCAACCCAGACATGAGACGCCCCCTGCAAGGCCGCGGGGGTTGGAAAAGAAAGCCCAGAGCCTTCACGAAGGACATCAACAAAACAACAACGGGAGTGAAAATTATGAACCAAAAGATTGGGATCGGAGGGGAAAGCACTGAATGCGAATCCAGTAGTGTGTTGCAAAGTCCGGCGGTGAAGCTTCCACGGAGGGAAGTTGTGGAAAAAGGCACTAGCTGTTGGTCCATGGGAAGGAGCGCAGACACCACGGGAACAAAGTCAAAGGGGGTTGTAGATGAGAAGCCAAATTAATACTGGGTACGGTCAGGGGAGACGGCGACACAGGGTCTTGCAAAAGTGACATCCAGGGGGGGGGAAGAAGGGTGACCAACAGGGTTGGGAGAGACCATCAAGAAAAAATAGACAAATGGTGAAGGGGGGAACCAAAATTGGCACAAGCGTACAGGAAAAGCGAGGGCAATTTCGAGCCAAAAAAAGATCTTTTGACTTTCTTGGGCGGATCAAAAGGCAAAAAGGGGAAGAAAACAGGAGAGACTGCCCCGAACGACAGGAAAGGGCTAAGCCAGGGGAACGCATTAGAGAACATGGAAAACCGAAAGAGGGGGAAGTTTCCTCAAAGTCAAATCAGCACCCATACAAGACTAATCAACGACCTCAAAAAAAAAAATGGGGAGGAGAGCGGAGGTTGGTGGGGAAAGACACCATTTTTGGCAGAGGGGTTAGGGAAAAAGTCCCATGTAACAAAAAGGAAAAAGATGCCAGAACTACACTGCGAAACACGGCATTTGTTGTTGGCAAACGAGTTAAACGTGAGAACAAAGGTTGGTCAAACAGGGGGTTAAAGAGTTCATGGTGACCACGAAGAAAAAAAAAACGCTGAAAGTACACGGCAACGATACAGAAACACTCTGGCAGACCCACGTTCAGTTCCACCAAGGAAGGTTGCGGGCGGTGCAAGGAGGGGGAAAGAATGGCTGGACGGGGGGTGAAAAAGGGGGGGGAAAGGCATGTCAGGAGGAAAATCATCACATGTCACGTGGACTGGGGGGAGGGGACGACCAAGGGGTAGGGGGTGGAGGGGAGAAGAAGAAGGGGAAGCTAGCGCTGACAGGTGGGAGCAAAGAAGAAAGGAAAGAGGAACATGATACTCTTTCCAAAGACGGAGTGAGAGAGAAACCAGATAAAAAAGGGTTGGCTGTTTCCCACAAACCAAACTGGAAGCCAGGGGAAAGGGGGAGAACTTTTAAAGCATTTTTCTGGGGAAACAAGTGAAAAAGCGTGGGACAGACCAAAGTTGCAAAACTTGTCCACGGAAGGTTTGTTCAGGTGCCTGGTGGGTGACGGGGGTGGTTTGGGGGGGGGTGTTGTCCACTGTTCAAGTTTAATGGGAGGGGGGTAGTGGTAATGATGCAAGGTGAGGGGTTGTGGGAAAGGGAGTGGAAGGGGAAGGAAGGGAGGTTTGGCCTTATCTTATAAACGCTTAAATTAGGTGGGGGCCTTGCGCGCGAGCCCCGCCCTACAAAACCCCCATGGCAACAAAGGCGAATGTCCCAACCCACGGGAAACCGTGAACCAAATGGGGAGAGTGAGCGCTCAGTGGCTACAAAATCACCTTGTCGCCCAAAAGTTCCAAGAACCGCACACTCACTTCATCAAAAAAAAAACACGAGGGGAAAGGAAGGGGGGAAAAAGGGAAAGAAGAGCCGGGGGGGAGAGGGGCAGGCCTCGTTGGGGGGGAAGAGTGCCGAAAAAATAGGACAAGGTTCAAGGAAATGAACGCATGGAATGCCGCAAATCAGAGAAAAACAGCGCCAATAGAACGCTAGCAGGAAAATTCCCAAAACGCCCGAAAACCAAGACCGGGGCCGGGCATAACAATAAAAAGGGCAGGGAACAACACAACCGGACAACAAAAAATGGCACAACCCTACAAAAGGGCCGTGGACCGGCCAAACGGGGGTCAACGCCGCCAATGGGAAAGGGAAGAGCGAACAAGAAGATTCAAGGGACCTTTGGGGGGGAGACAACCAGGTGGGGGGGGTACTAAGCAACGGACCAAAAAGACGAGGAAAAAGGGAACAGCAAAAAGCGGAAAGGACCGAGCCAAGCAGCCAAGCGAGGGACTTCATCAATTAAGAAACAGAGGGGGACTAAAGAACCAAGTGGGGCCGCTCAACAGAAGTTCGACATATTATCCACGCCCATATTAACAAACGGAAAGTTTTGAACCAAAAGAAAGGTCCATAAAAGGGGCAAGCACCCCTCAATGATCAGAAGGTGAAGGAAACGGCAGAAAATCAACGCCAGACGAATCATGGAAAGGGGGACAGTCATTCGGGGAAAAAAAGGACAGACTAAAGTTGGGAGAACAGCAAGTCGGGAAAAACGAAATGCCGCTGGAGCAGGGGAGTCCGACGGAGAGGTTAACTGGAATTGAAACAGAAAAAGAAGCCCAAGGTGTCGGGCCAGAACAAACTCCTCTCACACTGGAAAGTCGTCGCGTAGCGATTTGGCGGCGGAGGACGCGGGCGGAAAAGTGAGAATGGTCTGCGGGCCAAGAGAGAACGGAGGCAAACGCAAGAGAAATGCAGCGGCGAAAGAAACAAGAAGTGCAGCTCTAAAAGGAAAAGAAGAAGTTGAATGTGCCGAAACAGTGGACACCAAAGAACGTTGGCTAAGCGGGGAAGAGGCCAAAAGCTGTCAGTGAAATTAGGACCAACCCCGGGGAGGGGAAAGACCCAATAACAAGGGGATTTACAATGGAAAAAGAAAACTGGGGGGCAGAAGAAGAACCCGAACGGTAAGAAAAGAAAGAAGGGCACCGTGGGGGTCGATCTAACACGAAAAAAAGTTGAGAATTGTACCGTCTTGAACAGGAGACGAAAGATTGCCCAAAAAAAAGGAAAAGGGGCGGGGACAAAAATAGGGGAGAAGTCTACCTTCCGCAAGGCCAAAACAAAGAAAGAGTATCGCCCAGGGGCAAACGGGGTGGGGGTGGAAGCGATAAATAACCTACGATCTCTCACCGAACAAAAAGGGGAAAGAAGGAAAAGTCGGAAAAAGGGGCATCCAAACTACAAAAGAGCGGACATGCATGTCATGTTGGTGACATTGGAAAGTGAAGGGAGAACAGGGTTAAAGCGTTTTGAAAGGGGCAATTAATCTGGCAAGTAAGGGGGGAGATCGGGAATAACAGTGCTGACTCATCAAAAAGTTCGGTTAGATCTAAAAATACCGCACAATAAAGAGGAGAGGTACGTGACTTTTCGGCGGGGAGGGAGAACAGTTGTGTGTCTTTTAATGCCATAAAGGGTGGGTGCTGTGGGAGACCGGGGGGGGCCCAAAGAGCTGTTGCGACAAAGGGAATCGAACCAGTGCGGTTACAAAGCACCCGGCCTTTAACGCGGACGGGGAAAGGAGATGAAAAACACCAAGGAAGGTTTGTTCTGGGCGGCAGCGAAACGGGAAAGAAAGGGTCACAGGGCTTGACGACATCCGGGAAGGACCGAAGGAAAAGCAAAAAGGGGGCCGCACAAAAAGCAGCAAAAAATGACTACGCCAGCGAAAATAGGAGCAAAAAAAGAGGGTTTCGAAAAGGGGCTTCTTAAGCAAAAAAGGGGGGGCCGGTGTGTGGGGGGGGCCTGCACAGGGAAAACGGGTTCCACAATCTGGCAGGGAAAAAATTGGGAGCAAAAAAACAAGATGAGGGGGAGTGTAGAACGTGAGTACGTCGTGCTGGGGCAGTGTTATTTAAGGGGACAACTGGGGGACATCGTATAAGATATGAAAAAGTTCTGGGGAGAGCCGTGCACGTGACACCAGGCGAAAGCCGATTTCAGGGGGGGTAGCAAAGTGATGAGTGTCTTTTTTCAAAACGGGGGAAAGAGGTCAGGAGGAGAAGCGAATTCGTGTGAACGGCCCCTGTAGGGGGTCCGTCTAAAAGGGGGAGGAATCTCGCTTGGACGGGGGGGCAGAATGGGGGAAAAGAAAAAAAAAAAAGAAGAACTTGACAAAAATTCAGGCGGATTCGGGGAGCGCACGAAAAAAGGGGGGCCTTTTCAAAAAATCCTCCCATAAAAATTTTTGGGGAGAGGGGGAGGGAGGACTTTTGACAAATGAAAGGCGGGACACGTGGACAAAGAGCCAGGGGACAGGTCCAAGGTAACTTTGAAAAAGGGGGGACCAGGTTTTGGGAGGGGAGGGGATTTTTGTTGGCACTTGCAAGGGTTAGTGAGAGAAAGGAGCAAGGAGGTGGGGGGTTGGGTGTGCTGGGAAGAAGAAGTGAGAAGGGATGCTCGACACGAGAGGGGAAGTAAAAGCAAAAGCGGTGACCAAAGGGGAAGAAACTGGGGAACATGCATAATGTGCAATTTCAGGGTCAACTGGAGGGACAACGTTTCAATGAGTTCAATCAAAAAAGCACGTGGAGCAAAACAATGCAAGCCAGAAAAGACGGCCTCTCTCAAAAAAAAACAAGAGGGGGGGAAAAATAAATAAGGGAGGGGGAGGGGATTGGGCGAGCAAAGGAATGGGAGAAAGCGAAAGCATTATGGGCAAGGTGTCAAGGCGATTGGACCCAAGTTTAATTCAGCACTCGAGAGACTAGGGAAAGGGAAAGTCAACGACTTGGAAACTTTCCCAGAGACAAAGAAAAAAAAGAAGGGTGAACCTCAATAAAAGAACCGGAAAAAAAATGGCAAGTGCCAAAAAAAAACAACCAAAAACGAAACTGAAAAAAAAGCAGGGGAAACGAGGGGGCAACGGGAACGCCCGGTGGAAAAGGGGAAAAAAAGCCACAGAACCGACAGGGGACAGCAAAAATGGGGGAAAAGGGGAACAAATTTTGGAAGAAAATCAATAGGTAGTAGAAAAGAGGACTCAAACGACGGAGTCCCTGATGAAAAGAGCCATCGAAGATCCATCCTAGGCCTGAACCAAAGAAAGGGGCAGCAAGACACACGAAAACTATTCTCACCTGAAAAAGTCGGTCCCCCCTACAAGGGGAAAAACAAGCAACAGCTTGGGACATCAACTGGCAAAAGGACAAAGATCGATCGCCTGAAGAAAAGAAAAAGGAAAGCGCACTCATCTACCGGGTAAAAGGTATAGAAAGAAACGAAACAAAAAATGGAAGGCAAACCAACGGCCGTCACAGGAAAGACAGAAGGAAATGGTTGCGGGGGGACAGGGGAAATCGGAAAAGGTGGGAAAGTGCAAAGCTGGCAGTTCACTGAACAACGCGCAAAAAACAAACGGGAACGGAGCCCAAAACTGACCCCATACTCAAAAAGACATTGGACGATTTCAGTCAAGAGGGAGGTGCTTGCGAAAGATTGAGAGAAAAGGAAGAATGGTCAGGAACGGCAAACTAGACCGGAAGAGGGAAAGAGATCAGGAAGGAACCGGCGCAAAAAAAACGCCAAAGAAAAAGAGTGCTGAATTGGAAGGAGACCGTTAATGTAAGTGGCCAGCGGGCAAAACGGGGTACCCAGACTGGAATGTTGGGGGGATGGAGCGCAAAAAACGAGGAGGAACAAAGGACCACAAAACACTTGAGGTCCGGGGGCAAACTGAGGAAACGACCCCGAAGGAAAAACAGCTCAACGAGAGAATAAGGGGGAGGATTCATGAGAACCGCCAGTTGAAGGAGAGGGGATGATGGCGGAATAACCGAGAGAACTGGACTGGCCAAAGCGTAGGGCCTGCAAGGCGAGGGAAGGAAGACAGAAAAAGGAACGGAAAAAAAGATAAGGCCAAAACCAAAGCCCCATGCGCATGGTGAGAACGATAACCAGGGGCAGAACCAGGAAG
>Ga0179593_1265950_pt1 | contig 11420 bp, 21 predicted proteins | sample CZODoug2_1_08_16_FD_185931 | JGI IMG/M metagenome (GOLD analysis project Ga0179593, IMG submission 185931) | Vadose zone soil fungal communities from Angelo Coast Range Reserve, California, USA - CZODoug2_1_08_16fungal (PacBio error correction) | ecosystem: Environmental > Terrestrial > Soil >...
TCCCTGGAAGGATATAAGTTCAGACATGAGGAGTAAAAAGAAAAACCAAAGAGAGTATGTACTTCATAAAGGGATAAGGCACACCTTTCAATCACCAGGCCCGACAACCCTATAAATCACCCCAGTCGAAGTCTCACCCTACTCACAGCGCAACGAACAGCAATAACCAAAACCCGAAGAAATACAAAAAAAGTCTAACCGCCAAAGGCAAGAATCATCGATGGCAAAAAAAGAACACCCACAACTACGATAAAAACTGCTGCCGACAACGAGACTAAAAGACCTTGGAAAAAAATTGGCAAAAAGGCGGGAGGAGCACAACAAAAGGGGGGGACATGCCACCGAGAGTGATCCATGAGAGCCTTCTCGATTCGGAAAAAAAGTAAGAAACGCGGCAGATCAAACCTCCAGGACAATACTCCCCACTAAATTACATAAGGTGTACGGCGCCAACGAAGATCGAGGCACGGGACGCTTGGGGAACCTAGCACGAAAGACAGAAATGGCAGTACACAGAAGCCTGAAACGAAAAAAGCTCCGAACCGCAAGACATAAGACAACAGAGGGGACTAAAAAGAAAACGCGAAGTCATAGGGGAAAAAAGCACACGAAGGGGACATCTTTTATCAAAACACACAACGGAAAGCCATTTCTGGGTACTTGCGCGTGAACAAAAAGGAAGAGACAAGGTCACAGAAGACAGTCTAACTAGGGCACAGGAAACGAGACAACGAAGCAAACCGCAAAAGCCAGATTTCCTCACACAGAACCCTTTACATAAAGACACATAAATCAAAACGCATAACAGGGAAACTATCAGTAGAAAAGCCCGGCGGAAAAGGAAAGGCGAAAAAAGGGCTGCAGTAAACTCGAGGAGAGAGACAATCAGGGAAAGAGACGGTTCTGAAGAATCCGAAGAAAAAGACGAGTTGGTGAACGGTAAGGAAGCGAAATAGAACGCGGCTATATGTGCCAAAGGAAAGGGGAAAAGGATGGGAGGACACGAATGAAAACACAGGAACACCGGCGTCGTGGGAACAGATAATAGATAACCTGGCAGATAGAAACAACTGCCTCACCTCGACGGCCAAGCAGTACCTACGAGAACAAAAAAACGGAACAACTCTCGAAAATACTCAAAAGACGAAATAACAACAGCTGAATAAAAAAAATGCACAAAACTCTCCAAAACAGCGACCGCACCGGAAAGGGGAAACTCAAACGAAACGGGGACATTTCAGTGACCATTAGCATTGCAACTACATTATTAACAATGAAAAGCACCCCGTATCACAAAATGCGGCCATGGGAATAACCTCATATACACAGGAATAGATTTACTGGAGAAGGAACCACTACGAGACGGAAACATGTTAAAGGCTAACCAAGAAACATCACAAAGCAAACTTTACAACCAAGTGAATAAACGGATGCTCCAAAATGGTTGTTAGGGATCTAGGTGGCGGGGGGAGGGTTGTAGGTGGGAGGGGGTGTTACTCTTAGGTTGGAGAAACAACCTGTGGGTTTGTTTGATTGTTTTTAATTATGTTGTAGGAAGGCAGGGGGGGGGGGAAGGGGGGGGGTCCCAATCATGGGTGGGGGGGGGAAACGTAAAAAATCCCTGGAGGGTGGCTCTGTGTGTTCTACCTTACATGTTAGGTATGTCGGAACGGGACTGACCACACAAGTAACCGAACCAGGAAGGACCATGAAACACCAAAGTGGGGAGCCACATAACAAATGAGAGGCACACGGACCGCAAGCCAGGGCTCTAGGAGACAAACGGTTGAACACACCCAACCATTCTCAATTAAAACGAAGGGGCAGAGCTTAGACCAGGGAAGGGAGGGCAACCAAACACTGAAGAAAGAAAACCACGGAGGAATTAAACATAAAGGCTGGAACAAAGAAAATAAAACGTGCAAAAATCTTAAAAACATCGATGCCTTGAAGGAGGTTCGGAAGAAAGGAGCACCTGAAAAAACAAGACAAGGACGCGAAGCGAACCAAGCCCCCAAAACATCAAAAAAGATCCAACCCACATAACCACCTGGACAATTACAACGTGAAAGGGGGTCCACGAACCCCACACTATGTCAGGGGGAGAAGGATTTAAAGAAGAGATGGACTGCGGGGATAAAAATGCTTAATCGTGTTTAGCGAGTTGGATATAACTCAAGTGAAAACAGAGTATTGCAAAGAGGGGGAAAAACCGGCGCCAGTCTACATAATGCCAAGGTGAATTGATTCAAAAGAAGAAACACAATGAAACGACACGCAGGGTGCGAACGAGCACGAACTCCTCACCAATCATTCTTAAACGGAAGAATGATGAAAGACTTATAGCATGACGAGCGAAAGAATGTGGGCTACCAAATGCCTACGTGACAAGAAAGATGGGAACACGCATAACACAAAGGTGTGGGGGAGATGGTTCGTATCAGAAATGACAACAACGATCAGCTGGGTCACGCCAGAAGTCTAAATCAACCACCCGCAGGGAAGGAAAAAAAGAGAGCAGCGAACCCAGCAAGACCAGAGAGAACCAACGACTCAACAACGACAATAAAACCCCCAGAAAACAAAGAATCGCGAAAATCTTGTAACAACACCTTTCGACGCACCGCCAATGCGCACAACAACACCAATCAAACCAAAGGCTCCATACCAGTAAACAGCAACGGGACTGAAAGGACTTTCCACTTAAGAAAGAAGGATCACAGCTCGGGGCGCGCGCACCAACCAACCCTAACTAAATTCTAAAATCCCCTTATGGAAAGGAAAAAAAGAGGTATAGGCTGAAAAACGCGCCGCTTGCACAGCAAATGTCAACGGGGGGGGCCTACTGACTGGAAAAAAGCAACATTGAAAAACCTAATTACCAACCGACTATCCGGACGGGGTGAGCAATATTTTATCGCATAAAAGATATAAAAAGCCAACCAATAACACAACACATAAAAGAAAAAGATATCAACACACAAGACCATATAAACACAAAAACCACCACTCAAGACATGGCTGACAACTAATAAAAAAAAGCAAGAACAAGACGAACAAACAAGGACCCAGTCAGCAGAAAGTCTGTGGAAAACATCTATAAAATGAGGTGAAATCAACCAAAACCTCCATACCACAAACCAATGAAGGGAAGAAAGTCGACAAACCACGCGAAAACAACAAAAACAACAGCAACTCAAAAACAAACAGAGCATTCCCATTGACAACCATCATCCGCACACCAAACAAAACAAAAAACAAAACAAAACAAATATCAGGCCCGACGAACCGAGGAAAGGGGGGCCAAACAGGACAGAATACAAATACTCAACCACGCACGACGAACCCGACCACAGCAATACACTAAAAAACAAGGCAGGGGCATTTAAATCAACCGGCAGAACACGCTAACTTGAACGAGCAAAGAATAAAAAAAGAAAAATACTAAGAAGACCCCACACCACTGTATACCAAAAAATACAGGACACCATCACCCGGAATAAAAAACCGAAACACAAAAAACGCCACGACAAAAAAGCAAGGAGAAAATCATGGATCAAAAACGCGACCAAAACGATCAGAACACCCCCTCGCAGGCAAAAGATATATACCACAAACCCTCATATAAATAGACAATAAACTCCACCACATAAACGCAGCGTGCTTAGAGGAGTTACCAATGCACATTTGAGACAATGATCCAACCCAACAACACCGTCAACCTCCCACCATACAAAAAAATTAATAATCCAGAAAACACAGCACCAAAAACATCAACACAACGGGAAGTAACATGAGGAAGCAATTCCCCAAACGAAAACATAACAGGCTGCATACCTGTATGAAATTAGGGAAAAAATACAAATAGTGAAGTAGCCAAACAAAATAAAAAGACAAACTGGAGAAAAATGTTCGAAGCGGAGAATAATGTAACACTACGACCAAAAAGTACTAAGAAAAAACATAGGGGACGAATCGAAAGACATAAAACATCTTAACATGCCAATCACTAACCACCTGAAAGCTTACTTACAAACCTAGCCAAAACAAAATGAAAAGAAACATGGGAAATCCAAAAGGACTCACTACAAATCAACGACTCGCCAAAAACCCAAAAAGGGAGGACAAAATATAAACCTAAATCAAGGAAAGGGGAAAGAGAAGCTACGGGACAACCACACTCAAAAAAAAAACACGAAGGGGGGACATAAGCGGGAGAAGAAAGAATAAACCGTACAAGAGGTAAAGACCAAACGGTCTCGACAAAAAAAACCAAACAAAGAAGGGGATAACCTAAGTGACTGGGGGATGACGGCGCCAGTATTCCAAAAGCATCCAAAATCCCTTAGATAAGCAGCGGTCATGGGCGAAGAAAAGAAAGCTCCAAACATGCTCAAAAAAAAGGGCGCAGTACCAGTTATCAGGGAAAAAAAGTACACCAAGCACAAAGAAGCTCTAACCGAACACCCAAACCACCCGAACAAAAAAAAAGCGCAAACAAAAAAACAAAACCTTCAAACCACCAAACGACGACAAAACTCCACATAACAAAGAGAGGTCTACGGTCCAACGATATATGGATCACATTTCGGCCACCACCACCCCGACAAACGAAGTGTCGGCACACAAACCCAAAATATAGGGAACAGTTCAGGAATTTCTAATTGAACAAAATTCTCCGGGACCTAACAAATCACATCTACAGAGAATAACTTATACCGAACCATCAGCAGTCAGCACGACCAGGCTGCCGAAAATGCTAACTCTGCGTCATTCGGCACGGGAATAAACAAGTATGCAAAAGAAAGAAAAAACAGAAAAAAATACAAGTGTATCCAGAAATCGCCGGAGCCAATGCTACGATCCACCCCACACACGAAAGAAAAAGAAAAATAAAGTCTAAGTGCGAACTCAATAAACGCAAACCACACCACAAAGTTCCGCAACACCATGGTGCACACAAATATCCAGGACAAGCTGGTAAAAGGATAAAACATCTCTATACCAAGGAAAAGAGGTGAAGAAGGGTCAAATCACCCGTTAAGGAGGGAAAAAAGCTGTAAAAACCATGACCAGAGGCATCGACCGGGAAATTAAAGGGGGACACGGAGCCGCGGATGAGACGGGAAAACAAAATGACCCCTAGCGAGAAACGGCATCCAAAGAAGAAAACATAAGGGGAACATATCAAACAAAAACCAGAAAAAAAAATAACCCCCAAAACAAAAAAAACAATGCCCAACATCATAAAAAGACGATGCTGGAGGGGGTGAGCTAGCGCGACATAGAAATCTAGTCTACCATCAACACTTACACGAACCTATCTCGTGCTCAAACAAAAGAATGCAAGAACAAGCCACCAGATCCGGCTAAAAGCCGAATGCGCAGGGGGAGGAATGACCTCGCCGCAGGGAAAAAAACGGAATTGACATATCTCCTCCACAAGAAACTCAAACCAAGGACAACATCTCCAAACAACAAAGGAGCAGGGACAGATAGATGGGAAACGCCAGGGAACCACCCGGGAGGAAATACCTCACAATCGCGGAGCCAGCATCCAACCAAGTCCCCAACCACAAACCCACACAAAAAAAAAACAAAACAAATCAACCTAAAAGCGAAACAAAAGCCGCGATCGGATCCCAAAGAAAACTTACCTAACCTTAATGAAGGAGAAAAAGAATATGGGAAGGATTATGATACAGAAAAGATATCAGTCAACGCAGAAAGGACCACAACGACCAAAAAGCCAGAAGAGGAAAGAGCAGATGGGGTGAAAAAGGGTGTGCAACATAGCGGAGAGTCCTGCGCCAAGGGAGTCAAAAGAGCAGAGCTCCACCGCGCAAAAATCAGACAATACGAAAGAAGAATCATACTGAATCGCGGAAAAAACGGCCCCTCGAGTTCGAGATAAAATACCCCCAAGCGCGCAGGGAATTACCACACGGTAAAGGCAAAGTCTCCCACACCAAAGAGATGCGGTTATGAGACACCACAACCTTTGAAAAATCAGCCGCACAATAGGCGAACGAGGTCCCTACGATGATGGAAAAAAATCAGACCGATTGAAACACGGGCGAAAGGATGCAAGGGACGACACTGAAAGATAGACAAGCGACAGTCTATATAAAACAACTTGAAAAAATACTAAAACAAGGGGCAGGAAAGGAAACAGCCTCACTCAGACCGTAACAAAGAGTAGCTCAGACAAAAATGAACGGAACAAGAAGCAAGAAAAGGTCGGGAAAAAAACCCTCGAAAATAGTAAAATATTTTGCAAACATAGAACTGGGTAGGCTGCCTGCCGAGGACGGAGATCGGAAAAGAGCGCTGGGAAGGAAACTGATGCAGAGCAATCCCGAAAAGGTTGCGACACTGAAGAAAAATGAGGGAGACCAAATCAGAAGAAAGAACAAATAAACACAGGCTGAATTCAATCACAAGGACGGATCCCGAAAAGAACTTAAAAACAGGACAGCGTATAATCATGCTCGCAAAAGGTGCCACAGAAGGGAAACTCTGAACCGATAGAAAGGGTCGCAGTAAGGAGTTTTTGAACGTACCGTAAAAGGCTAAGCACGTCACATGTGTCCCCCACTTCGTAAGGGAGAGGAAGACGACGCAGGAGGAGGAAGAAAAAACTCTAAGAACACAAAAAGCGAGTGAAAGGCATCATTGGAACAACGTACGAGAGGGGACACTATTAAACCCCTCAGCGAAAAAAGTACCAGAACGCGAAAAGCTACAAAAGAAAAATAAGACCTAAAATGACCACGAAGAGGGACAAGAGCGTACCAAGGAAAGCTGCTATCACACCAGCCTCAATCCATCACTAATCTGCGCACAACAACCCCTCAAAAAATGGGGGAAGCAGAAGTGAAACAAAAAGAGGTCGACCAGGGGGGGCAATTGTACGTTGGCATACATTGGCGCCACCCCTCAGGAAAGAAGAAAAGACAGCGCGGCAGATACAATGCGCGAAACTAAAAATCAGAAGGAAAAAACTAAAGGACAGGGTCAACAGCAAACGAACATAACAATTGTCACTATCAACCACTAACAATGAACTAAAACCGCTCCAACCAGTAGAACAATACGAGAGCAAAGAGGGGGGAAGGCAAATCTAAGGTTCAAACCAGGGGTAAACTCAAGGTGGGAAATCCACACAAACAATACAACAATATCACCCCAAATAAAAGGAACAAAAACCCCAGCTAAAGACAAGAGTGAAGGAAAAGAAAAGAGAAAATTGCATGTTGAACAAAACAGAACACATGACAACCTGGAGTACCGCTCCGGCAGCAGAACGACTTAGCGACAAGAGGACACCACCAACAGACAGAAGGAATGGAAGGTGTAACTATATGCACGAGTACTCACCAACGGAGAAAGTACCGCAGGAGGCTATACAAGACAACGATGCGGGGGGATACGGACGGGGGAAAAATCCCACTAAGCAGAAAAGCCCGATCGTAAACGACGAGGCATAGGATCCGAAAACAAACCTACAAACCAGCAAAAAAAAAACGTTACAACCCAACTCAAGGTCAGAGAAACCCGCAATAATACCAAAAACGTAAATAAAGGGTCAATGGTGGTTCATGTTTTTGGTTATCTTTTTGTTGTTCTGGGATTTTATTGGGTATTTATGAGATTTGTTGGGAGATTAGTTTTGTTTGTGTTTCATTGGGTGGGTTTTTTTTCTGTATGGTTTTGAGTGTTGTAGAGTTTGTGCAATTCTAAAAGTGTTGGGTGGTGTCTGTGGAGAAAGTTTTTAGGATGTAGTTCGGGAAGAGGTTTTTCCATTTTTTTTGGGCAGTCTATTTGGGCGTGGGTTTTTTTGTGTCCAGGGCCGGGTTGTGGTGGGGGCTTTTTGGTGTTGTGGTTGTTTTGTCATATTGGATTGGAGTGGGACTTTGTTTTAGTTGGGTTGGGGGGAAAGTTTTTTTGTTGTGTTGGTGGTTTTTTTTGGTTTGTTGGGTATGTTTGGTGTGGGGTGTGGGGTTTTTTTTTGTGCGATAGGTGTGTGCGGTCTTTACGGGAATTGCCGTGGTTGTTTTATTAGGTGTCTGGTTTTCTAATTTTTTTTTTTTGTAGTTTGGGATTTAAGGGGCTTTTTTTGGTGGATTGTTTTTTTTTTTTTTTTTTTTTTTTTTTTTTTCTTTTGTGGTTGGTTTTATACTTGGGTGGGTTTTTTGTTGTTTTTTGTGTTTTGGGTTTGGTTTGTGGCTTTGTACTTTGTTTGGGGATTGCAATAGAGTAGAGTGTGGGAAGTGGAATGGTATCTCATATCTGGTATTTTTTGTTTCATGGGGGGTGGTGGGTGTGCCCACCCGGGGGTCCTGTATAAGTGATAGGAAGGGGTTTTTGTTTGGGTCTGCTTTTTGGGACTTACAACTTTTGTTTTTTGTTTTCCATAGGGCGCTGTGCGAGGTGGGTTTTTTTTGGTTTTGTTTCGGTGTTTTTGTTGGGGTTGGATTTTTTCTTTGTTTTAGGGGGGACTTGTTTTGTGTGGAGTAAGTTTTTTTTGTTTTGCATTGCTGGTGTGCACAAAGTGTTTTTGCTCTTTCTTACTTTGATGGAGAGGGGAATCAATCTCTTCTGGTGGGAGCTGTGTTTGGAAGAACGTAGGAGTAGAGGTTTGGGGTTTTTTGGTACAGGGTTTTGTCGTGTTTATTGGAAGAACAGATGACGTGTGGCTTTTGCGTACAGAAACGAACGGAAGAGAACCTCTTTTTCGGGGCTCTAACAAATTTCGGGTGGGGGAAGAGTCATGTTTTGCGAGACGTGGTCCATAGCGCTTATTTTGAGTACAAAAAGTTTTCTGTGTCGTGGGGCCAAGGGTTTAAGGGTCAGTGGTAGTATTTAGTTTAAAAGGGAATTTTTTTTGTTGTTTACTATTGTGTTTGTTCGCAAATTTTTTTAGCAGAGTGTTTGTTAGTTGGGGCAGGGGGAACCGGTTTTCTTTTCTTGTTTTTCGTAGGGCGCACAGGCCGGGTGTGCCGTGGCGGGGGAGAGATTTTTTGGGAGGAAGGGGAGCAGTGTCTTGTTTTTCTGTGGGACAATATTATTTTAACATTTTTTTGGGGGAAGCGTGGGGGTTTATTGTTTTACGTGGGCGACATATATTTTTTTTTTGTTAAAGTTTTATTTGTTTCTGTGAATGTTCAGAGAGATGAGTGTTGTTGTATCAACGGGGGGGTCCACGGTTTTTTTTTTGATGGGAGGATTTGTCCGCAAATGACGGAGAAAACAGATTAAGGACACGAGGGGGGAGATTCTAAGTAGACTAGATGTTCAGGCCGAGCGGCAGGGACTTTGGGGGGGTTTTTCAATGAGGAACAGGGCTTGGGTCGAGGAAAAATGTGTTGTGGGTATGTGGCGATGTTGTTTTTTGTTCCCGGGTTTGGAAAAGTTAAAAAAAGGAAAATAAAAAAAAATAAATGGGAACATGGGTCAACATCGTTTTTTTTGTGGTGCTCTCACTCGTGAAAATTTGTTTTTTTGTTTTGTTTGTTGGTTGTTTTTTTGTGTTCGATGCCATTCGTTGAAACTGTTTTAGACGGGATACATGGAGGTTGATGATTGAAAACCGTATCAACGGAAATAGGGTATAGTTGGAATAGGCTAAGGGGGGGGCTTTCTTCTTCAGGAATGAGAAAAATAAAACTAAACTTCCATTTTCCGGGAGAGGGAGGTCTCGGGTTTAAAGATATTTCTCCATTCTCAGTCTTAAAGAATTGGGGTTAAATTGAGGGGGATTCAACAGGCAAAAGAGGTGGGTGCTCTGTTGTAAGGTTGTACCGAATGTAGGAGGCAGAAGAGAGAAAATATCTCTGTTTATACTGGGGAAGAAGAGCGTTTCTGTGTCAGGGAAGGGAAAGACTCGGGGGCCAGCAAGGTGGGAGTCTGTGGGGTGGGGGGTCTCTACACAGGCGATTGGGAAGTGTGGGGGTCACTGTCGCAAGGCAAGGGGTCGGCTTGAGAAGAGGGAAAGGAAAGCGGTAGGTTATAAAGTATTGGTGGATGGGGGGAATGAACGTTAAGGGGGTAGTGGGGAGGAGAGGGATGGTGGGGGGGTGGGTTGGTTGGTGTGGGCAAAGGGGCGGCTGGGAGTCGCGTGGTGCGGGTCAGGGGGCGCAGCAAGTTAGTAATCAATTGAAAAAATAGTGTTTCATACGTAAAAGGACTTCTGGGGGGGGTGGGGGGGGAGTTCTTGGGCCTGGTAGGGCAGGGGAAGTGGGGGGGGGTGTGAAGTCGGCGTGTGTGTGGGGGGAGGATAAGGGGGGGTTGCGGTGTGGTGGTCTTCTTACGCAGGGGATGGGGGTAGTCGGGGGTTTTTTTTGTCTAGAGGGGGAGGGGGAGGTGGGCATCGAGAGGGGGGGAAGGTTTCAGGTGGGGGGGGTCCGTGCAGGGGGGATGAGGGGGGCGGGAAAAGAGGTCACGAGAGGAGGGGGGAGAAGAATTTCGGTTGGTGGCGGGGGGTGCGCCTAAGGGGGGGGGTGAAAAAAGGGGTCGGGAAAGGGGGAGTGGGGGCTTGTGGCCCGTTTTTCACTTGGGGTTGGTATCGGGTAGGGTGGGGGGGGCGCGCTCTGGGAAGAGATGAGGCAAGGGGGAAGCGGTACGTTGTTAGGCGGGGTGGGGGTTTTGGGGAAGAAGAGACACTGCGGGAAGGGAGTAGAGTGAAGGGTGTGGGTGGGGTGGGGTGGCTTGGCGGGGGGTGGGTGTGGGGAAAGGGCTATGTCCTTTGGGGAGAGAACAGTTTGTGCCTTCGGTGGGGGGGGTCTAAATTTTGTCTGGCTGGACTGGGGGGAAGAAAGGGAGAGCGCGGGGTTGTAAAGAAAGGGGAGGTTGGGGGGTGCGCGGGGGGGGGGGGAGCGTGTGGTTGCCCAAAAAGGGAAACGCAGGGGGGAGGGTTGTAGGGGGAGGGAAGGGTTATGGGGGGGGGCTGGAAGAGGGGGTGGGACAATTTGTCGTCCTGGCTAAAGGGGAGCGGGGAGGTTAGGGGCGGGGAGGGCTTCGGGGGGCTGTGTGTTGCCCGGACACGGTGCCAAGGTGGTGGAAAGAGGAAAAGGAAGAAAACGAAAGAAAGAAGGGGGGGGGTCGGGAAAAGAACCTGTAGGCGTGGCACAATTCATTATCTGTATGGGAAAGAGAGGGTGGGGAGACGGGTGGGTAGGGGGCTGTGTTGAAGGGGTGGGGGGGTTGGCCATTGGAGAGGTACGGAGTGTGGATAGGGAGAGGTTGCACGGAGGGGTGAGTGGGGGAGGAGGGGCGCGGGACGGCGGTTAGCCATGGTGCAGGGGGGGAGTAGGAAGACGGTGGGGATATGGGGAAAGCGGGGTACTTTGTGGGTTCAACAAATCAAAGAAAAACTCACACAAGCCCCCCCCCACCCACAACCCACCCCCACCACCCGA
>Ga0179593_1303814_pt1 | contig 11420 bp, 18 predicted proteins | sample CZODoug2_1_08_16_FD_185931 | JGI IMG/M metagenome (GOLD analysis project Ga0179593, IMG submission 185931) | Vadose zone soil fungal communities from Angelo Coast Range Reserve, California, USA - CZODoug2_1_08_16fungal (PacBio error correction) | ecosystem: Environmental > Terrestrial > Soil >...
GTATCCGAAAAGATGGCGGGTGGGGGGGGGGGGGGGGGGGGGGGGTGGGGGGGGGGGGGGGGGGGGGGGGGGGGGGGGGGATCCTCCTATGGAGGCGATTAACGCCCGAAAAATGAGGGCAGAACACGTAACCGCCAAAAAGGGGATGGTTGCACGAAGCCATGTGGGAGTGGACTGAAAAAAGAGAGGATAGGGCCGACAGCCAAAGCAGGAACGAGTTAAGAAAGAAACGCTTAAAAACTTACGGAAAGTACGGGGGGAAAAAAAACGACTCTCTCTCAGAGAGAAGCAAATACGTCTTTAGGAAGAGGGGTAAAGGGCCAGGCGTTAAAACGAATGAAAGAGGCAAGAAGATCCGTAGCAAAGGGGGAATGAGAGGGGCAAGGAAGGAAGGGAGAAATTCGTAACAAATACCCAGGGAGGACTTCGCAGAGCTTGGAGGGAGGTCCGGGCGTAGGAGAGCCAGCGGAGAGTACAAAACGTTCGCGACGAAAGGGGAACGCGTTAAAGAGAGGGGAGGGGGATGACATAGACGCAGGCGATCGTGTGTGCAAGGCGAAATGGCACGATTCTGGACTGCAGCATATCATTCAAAGAGCGTGCATGTAAGGGGGGATTTGGGTTGCAAGGAAGGAGGAAGATTCTTGCGGAATAAGGGGGGAATAAAAACAGAGGGGGGTTGAATTACCTCTAGAATGGCAAGGGGAGGGAAAAGAAAAACGTTGAATTGGCAACGTGCAAAAAGAGGAAAGGGAATATGCTTCACCAAGGGGGGGGAGGCCAAGAAAGCCTTAACAAACGGGGGGCAACTGCGCAGTGGACTTGCTAGATCTCCAACGTGAGAAAGGGAAGTAATGAAAATAGGGTGAAGAAGGAGGAGGGGGGGGGAAGGGCTGAGCTTTGTTCGCGCAAGGCAACACCAAAGACGATGTGGGAGGTTCAGGAAGGGGGTCTCACTTGGGGAAATAAAAGGGACTATCCGGGGACAGAAAGCCGGCGATAGTAGGGGGCTTGGATTTAGATCGTCTTCTCAAACCAAAAAGATGAGAAAAAAGAAGTCGAGGCAAGTAAAGGAGAAAAAGAATAGAATAATAGTAGGTAATGGTGTCAAAAACGGCGCATCCGCACGGACATTTCTCCAAGGGGGGGGGGGGGGGGGGGCGCAGAAGGGGGGAGAAAAATGGGGGGAAAAAAGAAACTCCAGCCCCGGCGATCGGAAATACCGCATCCAGTTCTGCGCAGAAAAGGAGTATAGGTGGCTAAAAAAAAGGAGGGGGAAGGGGAGGCCTCTCTCTGGATATTTCGATTGAGGGAATGCCGAGTTTAACACCGGGCTTTGGGGGGGAGAGAAAAGACTTGACCGCCATCAGAAAAGACTACACAGATCGGGAAAAGCTGAAGGAACTGGGTCCTCTGAAGACAAAAGTTTTAGAGCGGAGGGGGTCCTTATAAGAGGAGACGACGGCGATTAGGGGTTTGCGCACGAAGGTGGAGTAAAGGGAAGCAGATCAAGAGAGGGAAAAAGGAAGAGAAGGGGGGCGAAAAGAGGGGAAGAAATGACTTCGCTGGAATTCGAGGGGCCAAGCGCTTGTGGAGCGGTCACTATTTTTAACGTCCGGGAGGGAGAAACAGAAAGAATTGAAAAAAAGACGATCAAAAAAGGGGGAAGGGGGAGGAGAGGGGAGGGGAAGGTATCCATGACAGTAATGGCGCGCCAGAAAGGGAACGGGAAGAGTTACTCTAAAAAGCGAAATTGCCTAAATCATCAGGGGAAACGAAAAACCACCGAGCTCAGATAAAAAAAGAACCTCCGGAAAGGGGAGAATGGGGGCAAGAAGGTACTCAAACGGAGTAGAAATGCAAAGGGACCTAAGCGGCCCTGCGGATTGGTCATCATCAAAGGAAATAGATCAAAGGAGAAAAGGGAGGGGAGGAAAAAAAAGGGGGGGAAGAGAAGAGTGCGTCAAAGGTTCTTCGAGGAAGAGCGAAAAGCTAACGCACAGCCCGGGTTGGAAGTGAACCGCGCAGCAGAAAAGAGTAAAAAACGAGCTGAGCAAGAAGGGGGGGCGGGGAGACGAGTCGCCTCAAGACGGAAGAAAAAAAGATGCAGGAGGGGGCATATCTCCGGGCTTAGAGAACAAAAGGAGCAAAGCCGAGGGGTTTGAAAGGGAAGGGTTCAGGATGCAGAAATGAGGGTTAACCAAAAATTAGGAAGTTGCTTGTAAGGAGACGGCAGCACTGCCTCCTTGTATAGGGGGGAGAAAGCCGGTGAGAGGTAAAAAAAAAACATACGAAAGAGTGAGAGTAAGAGAGGGGGGGGGGAGAGAAAGAAAAGCGAAAAGCAACGCAAAAGAGGAGAGCGATAGTTGCAAGCAAAAAGACCGCATAACCTTAGTCAAAAAGCAGATAAAAAAAGGGCCAATGACGGGATAAGGGGAATCGATAGAAAATGAAACAAGGCGACTGCCATTGGGGTAAGAGGACCTTTGAGGGAAGAAGAGGGGAGTACTCGGTCCGTAAAATGGGGGGAAACGTTTAAAAGGGGGAACTTTCAAGGGTTTGCCGGACCTACTAAATCTTATTCCGGAACAAAAAAAAAAAACGCGAGTGGGGTTGTAAACAAGGGAAGTACACCGGAAAAAAAGGAGAAAGGAGAAAGGGGGGGACAACTATAAACCAAGAAAGAGATGAAGCTTAGTTTTGGGGCTTCAGCGCTGGTTATTCAAGCATCTTAACCGTTAGACGCACAGGACGGACGACTCTCAATAAAACTGAAGCATGCAGAGAGGGGAAAAGGGGGCTAAAAAATGGCGTTGATCGGAAATTTGCAGGTCGCAAAGCAAGAAAAAAGCCTGAAGGGGAAGGAAAAGGAGCGTCAATACCGTACCGGGTCTGAAGAGAAGGGGAAAAATCAGGTATCAGTGGGACTTCTCGTAATGTTCAAAACGATCTCGTTAAGCAAAAATGTAGGGGGAGAGGGAAGTCATGACCGAGTTTATATAAATAGGTAACTGAGAAAGAAAGTGAAAGAAGGGTGCTTCCTCCCAGATCTGCGAGGGGGGGCAGGTCATGGGAACGTCGGGTAAGGGAAGAGGGAAGGGAGAGGTAGTTGAACCTTATCACGAGAGGAAGCCCTTGTCGGGAGGCGAGGACGAACGTCTAGCTGTTATTTCTACAACGAAAAAGAGCAATAAAAAGGACGACATGAAAGCACATCATCGGGGAAAACCGTGGAGGCGAAGCATCATCGGAAAAGGGACAGGAAAGAAAAAAAAGAACCAACCCGCGCCATGTAGGAGTAAAATCTCTAGGAACAAACAAACACTGTATGAGGGGAGGGGGGACTGCCTAAAGAGAGGGGGGGGGGTGAATCCGGAAAAAGTGGGTGAATTACCAGAAACGACGAGTCGCTGAATCACGGTGAGGTATCATTCAAGCTGATGTAAACGGAAAGGGGGGAAGGAGAACGCAGGTGGGGGGGGGGAGGGGGGTGGAAACCTCTCAAAAGGGAGTAGGGTAAAGGAGACGAACCGAAAGCGGTGGGCAGTTGATCAGAGGAAAAGGACGAGACTGAAAGGACGAATCGGCAAAAAGGAAAACGAAGGGTCGTTTGATGAAAAAGATACTTTAGAATATGAGGGACGCAAATTAAAAAACCCGCGATGAACAGAGAAGGCGGCCGCATAGGCGGGGGCATGAGAGAAAAGAGGGGGGGGGAAAAAGGTCGAGAGCCCTTCACGGGGGAGAAAGGACGCGGCGACCACGGGGAAGGTACGTGTCGGGCGAAGACGGGGGTAGAGGAATAACCATGAAAAAAAACTTGGAAGGGGAGAAAGAAAGGGGGGAGCTTTCGATGAATTAAAGGGATGGCAGGCGAAAAGAGAGGCCTTTGTTTGGCACAGTGGAGGAGGGGGGGAAACTGGAAAAAAAAAGGGGAAACTGAAAGGATGGCACCGGAAAAAAAGACAGAAGCTTATAAACTGAGTTTTTATTTTTGTTGACAATACTTTGTAAAACGCTAGAGAGGGAGGCGTGGGTCACAAAAAGAAGAAAAAACTCGCAAAGTGTGTGGGGGGGGACAAATTAGGAGAGATTCAGATGAACACTGCAAAAAAGCCCTAATAAGGTTGGAAAGGAACCAGCGTACAGCAGGAGACAGCCAGCTTATCGATTAAGACAGGAAAAAAGAACGGTCTTCGGGATGAAGGGAGAAGAGCGGAAAAGGTGTGACAAGTACTGGGGAGTCTCGGGGGGAGATGCTGAGGAATCCTGCTTGACTTGTGCGCTACGGGAATAAATCACAGGGGCTAAAAAGTTGGGCGGGGGGGAGAGGGAGACTGGGTGTAACTAGCAAGAAGGGTCTAATCCAAAGAATAGGGAAAAAGGGAGGCTTTAAGATCACCTGATTGAGCCAAAAGATCGAATCGTCCGGCTGCCGTTACGAGAGAAAAGAGAGGAAAAAGAAAAAAGAGTTGCGGTGGGAGGGGGGGGACGAGTCGATTCTTAAAGAAAAACGCGACGGTGTAACAGTTATCACCTCAAGCAGATGTCTCGGGTGAAAGAGGAATCGTTTCAGGGGAGCGGAAAAGGCTAGGACAAGGAGAGGGGAGAAACCATTCGAGGAGGCGCACTCTATGAAGGAACGGTCGATTCGGGATGACTAAGGGTTATGAAAACACGGGTATGGTGGCTGCTAGAGGAAGGAGGAATTCGATAAAGGCGCTTATGGAAAAGGAATGGCAGAGAGCCATTGGGGGGGAGGAAGTTGAGGACTTCTTCAGGCTCATTCTAGGCGATTCAGGGTGGGTGGGGGACAGAAGGGGGGGAACTGTTAGCAAAAGTCGAAGGAAAAAAATAAAGAGGATTGAAGAGAAAAAGGGAGGGGGGTTCTTTCACTATTAGACATTCTGTCAAGAGTTGGGGTAGAGCATTGGCCTTATTTCAATTGTAGCTAAACAAAAAGAAGGGAGACCGGAAGATAAAACAACAAACGGAGAGGGAAGAAAGAGGAGAAAGGGCAGGTAGCACCAGTTCCTTTTCCTAAAAAAAGGGGAAAATGGGGTGGGACGCTAAAAAAAGAGATTGGGACGAATCGAAGCGCATGGGAACAAACGAAACCAGCCGTCTCTCTCAAAAGCTAAAGAAGAAGTCTCCTTGGGCGACTGTAGAAGGGAAAAAGAGGATAAAAAAAGAACCGCCGAGGGAGAATGGGAAGACTCTGCCACAGCCGTCAAAGAAGATAGCATCATCTAGGCAAAAGGCAAGGGAGGCCACTGGAAGTTCTGAGGGTCTATGAGGAGCAGGAATCTCACACCAGAAAGGTTGTCATGACCTGGGACGAAAGAATCGAAGAACCACAAGCTGCGCGGACAGAGGAAGGGGGGAGGGGGAGAAATATCACCAAGGAAAAGGAGGGCCAGCTCGGAATCGTGAAATGGGAAGGAGCTCGGGGGGCTGGAGGTAGAAAAAAACCAGCAAACCTTAGCGCAATGAACCTGCATAGAGGCCGAAAAAGTAACATTCGAGGGGGGGGAGGGAAGACGAAAAGCTGGGGAGAAAATTCGGTGGGCGAAAGACCAGGATATTCAGCCTCCGATAGAGCTTCAGTGAGATGAGGAGAGAAGAAGAGGAAACATATGTAACAAGCAGCCAATAGGGTCTAAAACAGGGGGGGGGGGAAGAGGGAACAAAAGACCAAGAAGACTTACATAAAGGATCTTAAAAAAGGCGAATAACCGGAAAATTAGGTAAGCGAATACAAGGGACCAAAAGGAGAAGGGCCAGTGGGGTTCTTGGGGCGAAGGGGTTAGGGGAAATCTGGATGACGACGATCCTTACAACTTGGGGGTCCCTTGGTAAGGGGAAACGTTTTCAAAGGGGGGGAAAAGGGAAGAGGAAAGCGATACTAAAGTCATCCAACAAAAAAAAGGGTTGGTAATTACCTTCCATTAAACCCCAAAGATTTCAGAAAAACGCAAGTAAGTTGTCACAGAGAGAAAAAGGAGTAATATGGGGGGTTGCCGGGAGAGAGGGATGAGTTGAAAGTGAAGCAATCCACCGGAAGACAGTGGAACAAACTCCAACAAAAAACTCTCTGGAGCGAAGGGAGACCATCAACCTGGAATATTGCGGTTAGCGAGGAAAAGGGGGGCCGGGGTACTATGAAAAATGGAGGACCTATCCGAGGACGCCAGACCCAGACCTCCTTTTCTCCAAAAAAACAATGTCTAATAACTCAAAGGGAGAGGAGGGGGGGCCTCTCGAAACAAAAAAAGACTAGAAAAGACGGACTTCCTGCGGGAGAGTGCCGCGGCTAGTGGACAAGCGGGGATTCGGCAGTTAGGAAATACCGATTCGAAGGGGATGTCCGACAGCGGTGGCGCGAAAAAGGCTTCGTGGTGACCACCGTACGAGAAGGATCAGGGGGGCAGCAAGCAAATATCGAAGGAAAGAGAGGTGAATTGGACCGCTTCGGATTTCGGCACAAACGTCTGGAGCAGGGGAGCAAACACAGCAAAGGTCTCCTGGAAAAAAGAACAAGAAGGCCTGAATGTATACCCTCGAAGAAAGTCTGGGGGCAGAAACATATTTGGACCTGATTCCCCGCATCAGTAGACGCAACAAAAAGGGAAAAGGAGGAGGAAGAGAGATGGGAATTCCTAAATTCAGTGAGAAGGGGAAAAGAGGGGGCGCGATTAACCGCCCACCGTGTCGCTTCAATGGGGAATCGGAAGTGTTCTGGGGAAGCTGGGCTGGGGGGAGGTTAAGAAAAACGTATGTGGGCGCCGGGAAAGAAGAAAGAGGCAAGGAGCGCGTGAGAACCGGAACACGCGCTGAAATACTGCTAAGACGCAAAAGGACGCCCTCGCGCCGAGGGGAAGAAAAGACCAGTCAGTACAGACAGGTTTTACAGGGAAAGGGAAAGCGATGAAACTCAAGGCCAGCTGCGTCCGTAAGGAAAGGTCGAGATCTGGGGGGAATGAGGGGATTCTGCATAAAGAGTAACATTGCAGGAAAAAGGGGAGGGACGGAGCGAATTGGGGCGGTCCCTCAGGGGTCAGATCTGCAACTTGTCAGGAACCTGTGAGAGGAAGGATCCCTGTTTGGAAAAGCGGGATGTAAAGGGAGAGAGAGTCGATCGTTTTGTGTGCGGGGCAGGAAAAAAAAAGGGGGGGAAAAGATGCTTGAATAAACGGCAGGAAGGAGACAAAAACTCTAGTCATCGGAAGGATTTGTTTCTCTTGGTGTGGGAAAGTGGGGCGCAACTGGCGGTGAAGGGGGAGAAAAAAAAAAGAGGGGTGGGTTGACCTTAGTAGAGATGTAAGAGGGACCGACAAAACAAAGGAGGGGTCAGTTTGAAAAAACGGGAAAACAATGAAAGCGAACATAGGCGAACATCCATCGGAAAAAGCCTTAAAAGGGACGGATGCAGGTGGAGTCATTGGGGAGCCGTAATCCGAAGCTTCTCTGGGGGAGGGGGGGGGGGGGGGGGGGGTGGGGGGGGGGGGTGGGGTTTTTGTGTCTGGGATGGATGTTTGCAAAAATATTGCTACCTGGGCGGCGAGAGTTGGAGTCTCGAAGAAAATCCAAACGCTCGCCCTTGGGGGTTGCTAACAAATCTCGGTGTACGAGGAAGTGGAGGAATGTATCTCAAAAGCTTAAGGGGAAGGAGGGAAATAGCAACTTCTTCGCCCTTCTCCAGCGGCAGGCTAATTACATAAGAATCCATCGCTAGAGCGTTGCGTGTGGGAAGGAAGGAATCAGGACGTTCTTGATCAAAATACAGGGGGGAGACTGGGATCACCTGCCAAAAACGGCGAAAAAAAAAAAGGGGTTCCCCTAAGCCGGGGGAAGGGGGAGAGGGCGGCGCTCGGGTATGAGCAGAAAAGGATGGCGCGTCAAGCATCGCGCATGGCTATTCCGGCGATGAAACGAGGGCTGACTTCAGCGGTTTCTCGAATCGGGAAGGGAAAACTCAGAAGAGAAAAGTAGAAAAGAAATGGGGGGCAGGAGGATGGCCCGGTGAGAGCTTTTTGGCTCTTAGGCAGCGGCGCAGGAGCGTACTGACTTTCCCTGGGGTTCGCCTCAGGGGGGAGAAACGGGGGAAAGAAACTCAAGTAACAGCATAGAGGGAGAGAGGAAAAGGGGTTCGGACATTAAAAAAAGACTTTCAGCAAGGGAGGGGAATCGCGGTTTAGGCGCAAAGATTACCGTCCTGGTTACGGCAAGAAGGTGAAGGGGGGAGAAAAAGAGAGAATAAAAAACAAAAGGAGAGGAATATGAGGAATACCATTCCCTCGGAAAAGAAAGCGGCCCGGGAAAAATAGGAAACGAGAAAAAAATGTTTAGAAAAGCGCGTTCATTGAAAGGAAAGGAAAGAAGGAAATACTTCAGGGAGCCGAGGAAGGGAAACTTGGGGGTCATTCTCAAACATGTTCCACTGGAGAACAGGCCATCCGCCCCGTCTAGCATGAGAAGCTCAGAAAATCTACAAAAAAAGGGGAGAATCCGGGCCATTGTAAGGGGAAGAGAGATGGAGGGAAGGGTTTCTTCGAGGAGGCGGACATCACTCTAGAAATCCCAGGGAGGGGGGGGAAAAAACTCGGCATCGCCGATCAAAAGGAAGCGGCAGGCAAAGGAGAAAGAGAAATTTTTCGGCCTCCTCCTAAGACCCTAAGAGGCCGAACCTTCTTGCGGGGTAAGATCAGATCTAAAAGGAGGTGCCCGGAAAGAAAAAGGTGAGGAGGGGACCTAGCGATTAGGTCAGGACGAAAAATTACCAGAGCAACTAAAGGATCGCGATGGCGGGTTCTTCAGGGAATCTGCATCAGGGGGAAAAGAGTTTGGCGAAGCCGGTTATCAAGCCGGAAAAGGAAATAAAGAACTCGGAGTTATAGTTTATAGGTAAAACTGATAAGGCAAAGAAAGGGGAGAAAAAGAGAACAGGGTCGGCATATTGGTCAGGAGAGGGAAGAAAGCGGACTGATTCAGAACGATGCACGAAGACCCATGCGGAATACCAGGATCCTAGGACCCATCAAGCTAATAAAAAGTGGACTTAAAGGGGGTGCAAGAGGGTGGGTGGAAGAATCTATTACGAGAAGGACAGTAACTCTTTTTGCCCGTTTAACACTTAACCTGAAATGTATTGGGCAGACCCAATCATAAAAGTGGAATCCAAAAAAAAAAAAATCAGTTTGTATGACCTTAAACTGAACCCCCCAAAAAAGAATTAGAAACGCGCAAAGTATTGGACAACAAAACACAACAAGAAGGATTAATCTAGGGTTGGGGGGACAGAATAGCTGAGAATTAGACCAAAAGTGCTCACCAACGTCGCGAGAGACACGCTGTAGAACATCAATAAATTGACTCTCACAGAGTTTATAGAGGGGGGGGCAAGGGGGAAAAAGGGACATTGAAGAGAGGCTATAGGCCCGCATCTCGCTCAGAAAATCACCCGGGGTCTCAACGCCAAAGTTGATACTATTGGGGCTGCCGTCTGAAAATGGGACCCTATCGGTTGAAGGGAAGGAAATCTATCCTGATCCGGCATTCTATTGGTAGCAATCATCGCGTCGGGGGAAAGTGATTCCGAGAGTCGAATTGAGGGAGTACGAAAGGCGAGGTCGACTCCATCAGGTACGAAAGGGTATGCAGCGCAAGGGGGGCCTTCCGGGGATAAAGGCTCTTCAGGGCCGATTGTCGCTGTCGGCTGAGGTACCGATCGTTCGGAAAAAAAAGAAAAATTCTCTCGGGGGGACCCCTGAATAATGTAAAGAAAAAGTGAAGAGAGACAGAGAGGCGTAAATCGCATACCATATGGGGGGAAGGATCCCCGCGCATGATTCTTCCCTACTCAAGAAGATCAAAAAAAAAACAAGGGGGGGGAGGAGAAAAAGATCTCGATTCCGAAATGAGCGGGGGGAAGGAAAAGGGTGTTCCGATGAAGAGGCGCTCTCCTACAAAATTTATTAATTCAAAAAAAGGCTGATTTTGAGGGTCAAAAGGGTGACTGTCCTGGTGTCGGTATAAAAATAGAGGGGGGGGGGAGCACCGACAGAATAGCTCAATGAAAGGGAGGGAGGGGATAAGACCTGAAACGACGGCTGGCAACACCATGTAGCGAAAGAAGGCAAACCTACGCCAAGAAGGCAGGTGATTAGAAAGAAGGAGTTCGACTATTTCTTGAGTCAGGGCCAAAAAACGATAATCGAATTGCGCTGACTGATCGAGGGGGAATCGTATTAGAGAGAGGGGGACATTCGATTCAGATCCTGCTCACAGCGCGGAAAAAGAAAAAAAGGTCTAAGCAGCTTGGGCGTCCTCGAAGTGGCTGGAGCAGGGAAAGCGGGGGCCGGAACCTTGGCCAAGAGAAAGAGGGGGTGGCTTTCGCAAACGATTTCATCGTAGCTAAGAGGAAGATGGGAAGGCTGAACAGGTGTCTAAATGCTTAAGAAAAAAGCGAGGAACAGACAAACTCGCTGAAGAGGAGAGATGATGTTTTAGGGTTTTTGTGAAGAATTTGCGCAATGAGCTTCGGGGGGGCGGGGTCATGAAGAACAAGGGGGGTGGGGTGGGGAGGACATGAGTATAGAGTCGGAAAATAAAGGAACGTTGAGTGGGGGAAACGGGGAACCAGGGAGAAGGAAGGATATCCAGGGCCAAGGAAAAGAGGAGATTACGTTGCTGATGCGAGAGCTTCCGTAACAGAAGGGGCTTCGCTGGGGGGAAACTAATGAGTGAGGGATAAGGGCGAGGTCTGGTCTCAATCAATATGAACAGAAGAAGACTGGTGTATGTTCTCAGTCTGGAAAAAGGGAAAGGGCCTGAATCTGAAAGAAGCTAGAAGGAGAGGTCATGCGCGGAAGAGCCCGGGGGGGGCTTCAAAAAATCGCCACCGTCGCGCCGTTGAAAAAGAAACAAGCCATCGGCGAGAGTCCTTGTAAAAAGGGGAGGCAGATCCTGCCGGTTCTAACGAACGTTTAATTGCAGCAAAACCTCCAGACGCGGAGGGACTCATTAAAAAGCCTAAGGGTCTTGAGAGCGGGAGGGGGGGGGAGCTTCGAGAGTCCTAAACAAGGGGAAGGACGAAAGCAGCTCGCGTCCGGGCACTTTCACGATGAAAAACTATTACGGAAAAGAAAAAAACAAGGGGAGTGGTTGCTCGTGCGACTAAGAAACAGGAGTAGAAAGAGGAGAGGATTTGGCGAAAGTTAGCTTTCCTGGAGGAGGGGGGCCATGACGGGGGAGGAGCGCGGCGGATGCATGGGTTGCGCAGGAACGAAACAGGGGGGAGAAAGTCGCAAAAAAGGAGAGTCAAAAAAGGCATATCATGACGTCAGGGAAAAGAGGGCGCTTTCTTCCATCGCTTTTTTAGAATTGCCACGAGACTGGGAGCCCATAAATGGGCAGTAAAA
>Ga0179593_1501368_pt1 | contig 11420 bp, 20 predicted proteins | sample CZODoug2_1_08_16_FD_185931 | JGI IMG/M metagenome (GOLD analysis project Ga0179593, IMG submission 185931) | Vadose zone soil fungal communities from Angelo Coast Range Reserve, California, USA - CZODoug2_1_08_16fungal (PacBio error correction) | ecosystem: Environmental > Terrestrial > Soil >...
CCCCTGGGGGGCCCGAATTCGCCGGAATCCGGCCCGCCAGCCAAAAGACGGCCACAAACCAAAACGGAAGAAAAAAAGGGGTGGGGAAAAAGCCAGGGGAGTAAAACGCCTTAAGGGTGAGAACCCCAAAAAGGCGGGGGGGGGGGGATACAAAGCCGGGAAAGGGGGGCAAGACGGGGGGATGGAAGGGGACGAAGCGTCGGGTTTGGTTCAGAATTTTCCGGGTCGAAGAAGAGGGGAGGGGAAAGGTTGTTCAGAACGTCCGCCTGCCTTATCAAACTTACAACGTGCGAGGCTGAAGGGAAAAAAAAAAAAGGGGTGGTAAGATTGGGAGGACCTGGAATGGCGGAGCTTCCGGGAAAAAGTGACTTATCACGAACCCAATCTTGGGGTGCTTCGAAAAACTTTAAGATCGGTCCACATGACTCCTCAGGGGGGACGCAGAAGGAAAAGGAAACCTCAGAGTGCAGGGTCAAACCAAGTTGAGCACGGGTGAAAAACCAAACCGGCTTGCCATTTAGAACTAGAGGGGGGGGGGGGCAGGGGAAAAGAACAGAAAGACGAGGGTTGAAAGGCGAGCCCGCCGCCGGAAAAACAGGACAATAGGGGAGAAGAAAAAAACGGAAGGGGTTGAGACCGCGCGAAAATGATAAGGTCTCCGGGCCAAAGCTCAGGGAGATAAAACCATCAAGGATGAAGGGGGGGAGGGGAAGGTCCACCGGCGAAGGGGGTCATTGTTGTGAACATGTCGCAACGGGTGGAGTCGGGTGGAGGTAGAGGGTTTCATTCGTACGGTAAAACGGTTTGAAAGATGGGGGGGACTAAAAACGGGGGGGAGGAAACGACAATCGGGGGAATTTGCTAAGCGGACGCCTGCCGGGAAGGCCGAGGAACGGGCACACGACCTGATCCTTTGATGGGCGGCAAAAAAAAGAAATAAAATCGGGAAAAACAAAAGCCGAGAACTCAAGGAAGAGGCGTCAAAGGACGGCCTTCGGGCAGGGGTCGAAAGGCCGAGGGGGCATAAAATGGGCAAGGGGGGGGGTCAAGGCAGCAAAAAAAAAATTATAAAAAGGCAGAGAACCACTATCAGTGACCCGTCCTGCATTGGTGGAGAGAAAAGAAAGCAAGGGGCAAAGTTCCAAAAGGGGGTGGCCCAGGGCCACCCCGGCACGGCGTCACGTGGGCCTGCGGGCGCCGGGGGGGGAAAGGAAAAGTGGTGCCCGGCGAACGACGAAGGAGGTGGAAAAAAAAAGAGAGAAGGTAGGAGTACAACACGCGGCAAACGAACGGGCCCAAACCTTGGAAAGGGACGAGGGAAAATCAGCCGAGTGCCGCAGCCGTTCATAGCTATGTTAGGAGAAAAGCTCAACCTACCAAAAAAATCAGTGAAAAAAATAAAACAACAAAACTCCAAGGGCCATCATCATCTTTGTCTTCAATAAATAAAGCAACACCGAGTGTTCGAAATGCTCAGCTCAGCCATTAGTTTTAAAAAAAAGGGATCAAACGATTCCAAGCTGGACCCGTCAAAGCAAAAAAAACAAGGAAGGGCGGTCCGGGCAACGTGGACCGAAACAGTCCAGCCAAAATGAGAAAGAATCGAAAAAAGGGATGAAGACAACCGGGGGGGAGTCTGCCTCGCCAGAAAAAAAAGTCCAAAAAGGGACACGAAAAGGGCAGAAAAACGGGTAAGAGGATTTGGCCCCCCCCCCGCTCAGTGGGCGGGAAGGACAAGGGGGGGGGGGGAAATCGAAAATTTCAACATCCTCCCAAAGTAAAAAAAGGGGGGGAAAGCCCGCGCAATTGGGCAAGGGTGGGGGTTGACGATCATGAAAAAGGAGGAAAACCGAAGGTCATCGGACAAGCCATGGCAAACCGGTCGGTGACAACAAAGGTCTGAAAGGGAAGACGTAAGGGGGAAGGGAGGGGAACTTGAAAAAAAAGGGGGGGGGTTCATATACCCGATTCGCAATTGGTTTACGTCTCCAAAAAAAAAAAAAGGAAACGGGGTCCCCTGGGCGCCCGCCCAAACGACCAACTTTCCATGCGAAGAAAAATTTAAAAGAGGAACGGGAAAAAAAAATAATTCGCCCAAAGAACGAAAAATCGAAGGGGAGAAAGTCAGGAAAAAACATAGGAATTGTTTACCACAAGGTTTGACGGGGAGGCTAAAAAAGGGACCGGGGGAGAAGGTGAAGGGGAAGGCCCCGCTGGGTCCCTCCCTGAGTGCCGCAAACATTCTCTTCCAAAAGGGTCAGAATCAACCGGGGGAAGAAAGGTAGGGGCTCCACGCACGACCCGTTCTGGTAAAGAATGAACTAAGGCTCCCGATCGGGCTTGGTGAGAAGGTCCAAAGGGAGGAACTACGGGGGCGTTAGGAGCTCCCCGAGTAAATCCGCGGCGATTAAGACTCTAAAGGGGGATAGGAGTATTGCAAAAAAAAAGACATAGGGACTCAAAAGAGTAATTGTTTTGTGGGGGATTCAGGGGGGGACCAGGGAAGAAAGGAAAAAAGAAAAGAAACAAAGGAACAAACTTAGGAGGGAAAGAATAATATAGCTGCCACTGATTAAGATCAAAGCTAAGGCGGACGCATGGCAGTCGAGGGGGGGGGCCGCAGCATCATCTTTCGCCGATTAGAAGGAAGGGGGAAAGGCAGGAAAAAGTGAGAGGCGCCTCACTAGAGCCTAGTGGGGGGGGGACAACTAATTAAAGAACCCGACTTTAACCTGGAATTCAGACAAAGCGGCAAAAAAAAAGGTAAGGGGGGAAAAAAAATACGTGAAAAGAAGTGGACGGAAACAGTCACCCCATTAAGCAAGCATCTTTCAAACCGAAGAGTACTATTCAGAAACTTAAGGAGGGAAGAAAAAAAAAGGGGGAAAAGTATCCAGGGAAACGAAGGGGTACTCTCAAACCCGGGATGAAATAAATCGCGTACGAATTCACAGTCCTGGAGGAAAAAAAATGAAATTGGAAAAGGAAGAAAAGCCGATGGAGAAGGAAAAAAAGGGTTTATCGAAGAAAACAATCAGGGGTGTCGCCATGAAACGGGGTTTCTCTGACGGGAAATTTGAAAAGGGGGGGGGAAAAAAACTAAAAAAAAAGGAGATCCGGCGCGATCGGGCGTAATCTCAAATGGGGCAGGGGATGAAAGGAATGAGAACAAAATGGGGGGAAAAGGAAAAACATAGTCAAAGAAAGGGGCTGGGAAAAAGGTACTAAAAAAGGCGACCAGCAAAAAAAATACCAGGAGGGGGGACGTGAATAAGGGTGCACCTAAGGTCATGCGAGTGGGGGGGAAATCAGGACCCTCAAAGGGGGTATCATTCATTTTCCCACGGTTAGGCGGAGGGAAAGGGACCTAGAAATGAAGAAAGGTGACCATGGGTGTATGAAGAATGGTTTACGGAGGGACAAGCTTTAGGAAGGATCCGGTCAAGCTCAAGGCAGGCAGAACTGGGGGGAGGGGGGAAAGTTCTGAATAAACTTCTGGCTAGGCGGACTTCCGACTGAGGGGGTTTATGTGGAATCAGGAAGAAAGAAATGCACGGGGGCAGCCCAAAGGGAGATTCCGCCGAAAGAGAAAAAGGGCGGCGGCTTGGGAAAATGTTTGAAACGGAAGGGAGTGCAAGGGAGGGGGCATTGGAGAAGATGCGGAGGGGAAACGTGAGCAGAACAGTCCGCCAACGCAAGAGGCGGGAAAACGGGCGGGAAAAGAAGCGGAAGACTGACAGGGGGAGCGGCAAGCCGGCCAAAGAAAAAGTGGGAAGGTCAACAGGGGACGGGATAAGTGGGGAGGACCCAAAAAGGAAAAAAAGGGAGAAAAGCCGGATAATACGGCAAGGGTCAGGGGGAAGGACCGAGCTCCTATTGGGGGCTTCGGGGGAAGGATGACAGAAGGGAGGAGTAAAACGCAGAGTGCAAAGGGGCGTAAAAAAAGGGAACGGGGGTCGGGCAAGCAGCTGGCCACCATGAAAAACGGGGGGGGAAAACGTAAGTTTCAAACAAAAAGCCCAGCGCCGGGGCCTGCCGGCCACACTTCTACCCTCAAGAGGGGGGCTACCAACGACGCTGTGGAAGAGGTATTCGGCAGAAAAAAGCGCAAAAAAAAAAAAAAGTGAAAAAGCCCCTATGAAAGGGAACGCGAGCGCGCAGGTTTAAAAGGGGGGAGAAAAGGGGAAAACAAACTTTGAAGAAAGTGCCAGCCGAAAGGGGGTGGGGGCGCACGGGCTCAATGGTAAATGCACTCTAGGGAAAGGACCAAAGGGAAGGAAGAATAAAAGAAAGCCCCAAAAAGATGGGTGGTTTCAAAAAAGAACAGAGGTAAAATCCAGGGTCAAAGATGGATCAACCACAAAAAACGTGGGGGAGTTTGAAGAGCTTTCCAGAGAGCACCCGTTGTGACAAAAAGGCTGGGGGAATGACCAGAAGCAACCAGAAAAAGCTGGGAAGCCGGAACTCAAAAAAAAAAAAAAAAAAATTTTTTGAAAAAAAAAACCATCATGGAGGGAAAAAAAACACAGAAGGTAAGGGTCAAAAAGGGGCCAAAAAAAGGGGGGGGGAAAAACGGACTTGAAGTGGGTGCGGGCCGAGGCGATGACTGAGAAGGAACGGGGGGAACAGAGCAAAGAAGGGGGGGGAGCGACGTGGGGTGCTTGAGGAAAAATTTCAAAAGAAGCATTGGCAAAAGGGTTCCTCAAAAGGGGGGGGATGCCGGGAAAGGAAAGATTTTTGGGGGGGGGAATCCAAGAAAAAGGGGTTTGGCCGTAAAGAGTTCTCCAAGGACATCCAACCAAAAAAAAAAAGAAAAAAACGTAAAAGGGTTAAACCCTTTTGAAGTGTCCGCAGGAAGGTCAAGGGGGGGGCACAGGGGAAATGGGCAAACTCAGCCACTTTACTTCACGAGGCCTTCCCCTTGAGGGCAAAAAAGTAGACCCCAGGGTGACGGGGGAAGTCAGAGGGAGAGGGGGACTTGGGGGGGGTAAGGAGGGGGTTTGGAAAAAACCGCGATCGGTGTAAAAATCACAGGTCGATGGAACTAAAAAAAAGAAGCGAGGGGGAAGTGGGGCCCCGGGGGAAACCCGAAAAAAAATCATCACAAACGTTCACTGAAAAGAGGACAAAAGGAAAATTCAAGAAAAAGGCAAGGAAGGGAGCCAGGAAAAGGATGGCTTAAACGGTGTCGACCGTTCCGGGGGTTAAAGAAGGACAAAGAGCGGGAGCGCAAAAAGGAAAAAGGGGGGGGAGGAGTTGCGAGGGAAAAAGAAAGTCTTTAAGCAGAGCAGCACGAAAAAGAAAGGGGAAGCAAAAAGAACGAGCCAACGGGAGAACGGCATCCTCAAAAAAGGGGGAACAAAAAGAACATCTCTCCTCCAAAAAAAAAAAAACTTATGATGATAAAAAAGATATTAACCCGGGGGAGACTACAATGCAGAAGGAAAACAGGGGGGGGAGTAAGGGGTCAGATGGAACAGTTCTACGCCTTTCTGTCCAAAACGTGAAGTTCAGAAGAGAGGGCTTCTGTCGTCAAAGACGCCGCCAAGGGGGGGGGAAAATGCGGTAAAAACTAAAAGGGGCTCAATAAAAGGAGGTAGGGGGAGAAATGGAAAAAGAGACGCGGCCGGGAACCGGCTCCAAACCGGGGGGTCACCCACACGGGGGAAGGCCGTAAGCCGGAGGGTTGGGGGGGGTTGGGCAAGAGCTGCTTTTTCAGGGGGGAGGACCCGGAAACACTTTATTGAAGCAATTCAGGAGGGGGGGTAAGCACTAAGAAAGGCTATCAAGGGGTCTTGTTTTGGAGGACAAAGAGGGTAACTGGGGAAGATTAGAGGGATGGGGGGGGGAGGCCAAAAAGCGAAAACAAAGGAGTTGGGGGCCAAGGGAGGACTTGGGAAGGGGGAAGAGAAGCGCAGGATCAAAGAAAAGGCGGAGGGGAGAGGGTGAAGAACCAGAGGGGATGTCCATAAACCCTAAAAAGGACAAAGGGCAGAAAGTTTGTGGAAACTGTGTCTGAGAAGAGAAAACCCTCTTGGGTACGGGGCAAGCAAATTTTAATTTCAAAGTGGGGACCTTTGAAAAGGCTAGGAAGGACCGGAATGGGAAAAACGGGCCAATGTTCATGCATTGGAGGTGAAAAAAGAAAACAGAAAGGAATCAGAAAGGACAGAAGACGATACGCGCTGGTGGGGGAACATGACGGGCGGGTCGTTGAAAAAAAAAACAACAAAACGACAGGCAAAATGAAAGGCCCCTCAAATGCGGGAAAGCGACATAAAGCTGAAAAAAAAAACAAAGGGGAAAAAGGACAGCAAGCGACCAGAAAAGCTCCAAAACGGGGAAAGGCCGGGGCCAGGCGAAAGAAGGGGGAAAGGGCGACAGAAAAACAAAAAAAACAGTGTAGAATAGCGGCCGACTATTGAACTAGCTGAAAAAAACGGAGTTGGAGTCCAGCGTCGAGCCAAAAAGCACCTTGCCTTGGGAAATGAGAAAGTCCCTCAAAAGAAAAAAAACGAGGAAAGGACGGGGGGGGGACGTGGGGGGAAAAGCGCCAACCCCTCCGGACTTGAAGAAAAGAAACAAAGAGGGTGTTTGAGCAGGGAAAGTCACGATCTTATAGAGAACGTGTTCAAAAAAACCAAAACAAGAAAAAAAAAGGGGGGATGGGAGACTACCCGAAGTCAAAAAAAAAAAAAAAGGGGGGTTGAGAGGGAAAAACACACAGGAAAGGGAAAAGAGTTCAAACGAACTCAGAGGAGGGGGAAGGGGTTCTCGGTTCTAATCACATAAAATTAGAACAAACAGGGGAAGAGAGAGGAAATTCATTTGCCGGGCCCCAGAAACGTTAAAAGGGAGGGGGACGGTAGGTGTTCAATCGGGGAAAAGAAAAAATAGAAAGAAAGCCGTCCGGGGGGTTGCCGAACCATCGCTACGTGAAATGGGGTGGGAAGAACGGGAAGGTCTTGTTGGGAAAAGCCATGTGGGGAAAAAATGAATGTTTTCTTTTCCTCTAATGCAACGTGAAGAAAAAAAAAACAGAGCGCAAAAGGGCGGGGGGGGGAGACAATCAGCAGGGTTCGACTCCAGGGGCGCCCTTCAAAAAACGAATTCCGGGCTTTGGGATAAAGAAAAAAAAAAGAACTTGCCGAAGAAAGAGAAACTCTCGGACTATCGGGGAAGCCTCTAATCAGGTGAGACCAGCAACGAAACCGAAAAGAAGAAAAAAGAGAGGGGCCAGGGGGGGGGGGTGTCATAAAAATGGCTGTCCATCCCAAAAGGAAAGGCAGGAGAAAAAACCTAATCATTGGGGTGACCGGGGAGGCATTACGGGACAGAGTCAAAAGGTCAAAAAGGACGGAAAAAAAGGGGGACAGGTACCTAACAGTTCAGGGGGGGTGAGGCGGGGGCCGGCAAGCACTGGTGTCGCCAAAGGGCTACCAGGAAAACAGGTGGGACTCCATATGAGAAAAAATGAAGAGGGCAACACAAGAACCTAAAAATCACGAAAAAAGAGGCCCGTTTGGTCAGGGAGGACCCTGGAAATCGGGGAAGGTGTCAAAAGGGGGCGGGAGAGGCTTATTTCTGAAAAAATAAAAACCGAGAAGTCCAAGACGCCATACAATTAAAAAAAGATAAAGGGTCAAGGCTCAAAAAGAAAAAATCATGCGGGGGGGTTCCTCCGGAGAGGCTTCAACAGGGGATTAAAACTCCGTTAACAGAGGGGAAAGGGAACGAACAAAGGGGCAAACAAAAGGGGAAGAGGGGTAAAAGACCAAACCCCAAAAAAGGGTCCTCGCCAGGAGGGGAAAGAAAGTGATATCATGACAAATTTATTTTACGAGGGAGGACCTGGGGAAAAAAACAAAAAGAAAGAGCCAAGCGGCGAGAAAAAAAACGGTGGGGGTGGCCGCTCAGAATTTCTTTCCAAATTTTCCCGTTGGGAAAAGATGTGGAAACGAGAAATTTGAGCCCTGGTCTCATGGTTTGGGGGGAGCAGGCTTCAAAGAAACACCACTGGAAAAAAACGGTCCTGCGAAAAATTTGCTTATGAGTCCAAATCGAAAAGGCAATGAAAAAGGGTGGAAAAGATAACCAAAAAAAAAGTCGTCGCAAGGGGTTTCGGCTCAGAATGAAAATACACCTGTGATGCAGAAACCAGTGGGGGGGCCAGGGGCGTATAAGGAATGCGTATTTCATCGGGGGGTTGAAACTTTCAACCAAACGGAAAAGAGTACAGGAAAAGATCAGGGAGAATGAGGACCTCGTCTATAAAAACCAGGGTGGGGGGGTACCCCGCTGCCGGCGGGAAAAAAGAAAAAATGAAGGAACATGGGGGCCGTCAAAACCGATGGGTAACTGAGAACCGTTGGGAGTTACAGGTACCCACAAAGGGGGAAAGTACTCAAAAAGGAAAAAAAAAAGAAAAAGCCACATCTCTAACGAAAAATGATTTGCGGAGAGGGTAACAGGACGGAACCCGAATAAGGGGGAGAGCTAAGAGACTGGTCCAAACGTCCCTCAGAAGTAGCATTGAGTCCTGTCCCTGAGAAGGGGGAAAGAGGGGAAAAGGGTCAAAGAGGAAATAAAAAAATTCAGAAACAACAAACTTATGAGGAAAAAAAAATAAGAGGGAAAGGAATGAATCGGACCTTACCTCGTCCATGAAAAAGAAGGATGAAAAAAAAAAAGGAAATAGGGAGTAAGTGGGGATCCGATCCGAGGGTACGAGGAAATCCAAAGTAAAAAGGGTAACTTTAAATAAACTGTCTACCGAAAAAGGCGAGTAGAGGAAGGGGGCCTTAAAAAAAAAAAGAGCTGTACGGAAAAAACCCGGTTGAAAAGGTGGGAAAAAAAAAAATACGGTTCTAGGCAAACGACTGCAAGAGTCGGAAAGGAAGGGAAGAAATAGGGGGCCATAAGAATGGCGAAAAGGCTGAACGTTTCCGAAAAGAAAGTGAACTTCACAGATTAAATACAGGCGAAGGGGTCAAAAGGGGAGGGGGAGGGGCTGAAAGGGGAAGGGGGGGAATGGGACTGGGAAAAAAAAGGGAGCCGAAACATTAGCCGAGGGGGGGGGTGATCTGAAACTATGTACTAAATCAAGGCAAGAAGCCTAAAGACCAGGGGGGAAACTGTAAAACGATCAAAAAGTTTTTTCGATACAGGCGTAAAAAAAAAAACCGGGGAAACAGCGCCCACAGGGGGGCGAAAGGGTCACGGGGAACAGCTGGCAAAGAGGGAAGGGGAAGGGAACGGGGAAAGGGGAAGGGGGGGACGGCAAAAGGAAAAGGGGGGAAAAACAGCTGGCCTTAAGGCCAAACCGGGCCGCGGCAAGGGGAAGACGAACCCTCAAGGGTTGAAACCGATAGAGACATGTCCCTAAAGTCCGGGGGGGAAGAAGAGGAGGAACGGAGCCCCGTTTGGTCCAAAAAGGGGAAAGAAACGGCGGACGGAGACGAGATCCAAAGGGGCGGAACAAAATGGCAAAAGGAGGGGGGGGGGCGGGTGAGACCCGTGTTGCTTGGGGTCAAGGGGTTCGAAAAGAAAAGGGCAGAGGCGTCCTCAAGGGGGGAAGGCGCAGGCAAACAAAAAAAAAGAGCAAAATGCCTGAACGGAAGTAGGAAACCAAGAGCCTATTCCAGAGCGAAGGGGGGAGCACAAGGTTGAGGAGGTGGGGGTAGCGTCGATGTAGACATATGGCTGCAAGGGGGGGCCAGTGAGAAGGCGGACACCTTACCGAAAAAAGGCCGGGGCCCACGGAAAAGGGGAAAGCAGAAGGATGCGCCTGCTGAAAAAAAACAGGAATAACCAAGTCACTTATCGTGTGGGGGAGCCTTCACTGGTATAAGAAGGAAAAATCGAAAAAAAAAAAAGCGACTGGCTTAGAGGCACAGGGAGTGGGTCGACATTAGCGGGGGGAAAAGGTCGAAGGAGGCGAGGCACCGAGGGAAAAAGCCTGGAAAAAGCCTAGGGACACGCCCAAGGGCCGAGTGCAATTCAAAGGGCCGACGCAGCGGGGAGGGGACTGGAGACATCTGTGGGAACTTTGGTTGGACAACATAGAGGAAAAAAAGGCGGAAAAATACCAGGCCGGTGCCGGCGCCACAGCAGTCAAAAAAAGCCTAAATTTCTGGAAGAGGGGGAACGGAAGAAGGCAAGAAATTACGCCAAAGGGACAAAAAAAGGGCAAAAAAAAAAAATATGGAAGGCGGGAGAAAATATCGCCGGGTTAAACAACGAATGGTGAAAAAAAAAAAAAAGCACCCGAAAAAAAAAACAGCGGAGGAGAAATTGGGAGGTGCTCAAAACAAAAAGGGGAACACTCGGTTCGAGAGGAAAGGGCAGAGCAGGTGGTACACAAATCGGAGAAAAATGAAACGGGGAGGGTAGAGAAAGGCGGTCATTGGAATTGAAAAAATCGGGACAATGTCGCTCCACCGGTATAAAAAAAAAAGAACCAGGGACTCAGATACGAGCCAAGGACCGGGTCTCAAAAAAACAGGATCCTCTTTCTGGCTGGGTAGCAAAATGATCCAATAGACGGATAAAGTCGATGACCAAGAAAGGACGACGCTTTAAAAAAAAAATCTGCGCGGGGGGAGGGGCCGGAGTGCTGCAGCTTATTACTACAGGCGAAAAAACCCACGGTACAGAAAAAGGGGGGTGGAAGCAAAAATTGTGATGATGGAAAAATTCAAAAGAAAAAGGGAGGTACAAATCCGCATGAACCTTCTGCCTATGAGACCCTATTCCGATGGGGGTTAACTCAAAAAAAAAGCCCCTTTGGGAAGTTTGGCCGGACCCAGCTTGGGGGATCTTCCATGCGTCCTGGAAAAAGGAAGTGGTATGGGAGACACTGAGGGAGGGGGCCCTGGAAGAAAGGTGGGACAGTCGCAAAAACCATGGGCGTTGGGGCAGGCACGGGGGTATGTGACGAGCGAAAGGAAACAGGGTAGAGGCCTGCAATTCCTGGACCCAAAGGGCTCAAAGAAAAACATGGGGGTGAGCTTGGAGGAGTGAAAGGGGGGTCTGGGGGGGAACAAAAAAAAACGGGAGGGAAAGTAAAAACAGACAGGAGTGTCCTTCATCCGGACGCCAATCTGAGGAAGGAAAAAGAATGACCAAAACCAAGAAGGGAGAAAAAGCACGTTCTGAACTCGGGGGGGAAAAAGGGGTTGCCGGCATTCCCTCAGAAAAAAAAAAAAAATTCTTGGCAAGGTCGGATTCCGTTTGAAAAAAGGCGAGTCTCCAAAAGGTTGGTACTCCGGCGAAGAAAATACATTAGGACACCTGAAAGAGAAACCGAGGCGGTGGCGGGAAAAAACAAGAAGAGCACCCAAGCCAGAACCTCGGCAAAGAGTAAACAGCCAGGATCATTTGGGGGCTCCAGGGGAAGAATCCCTAAGGAAAAGGTCCCC
>Ga0179593_1646846_pt1 | contig 11420 bp, 13 predicted proteins | sample CZODoug2_1_08_16_FD_185931 | JGI IMG/M metagenome (GOLD analysis project Ga0179593, IMG submission 185931) | Vadose zone soil fungal communities from Angelo Coast Range Reserve, California, USA - CZODoug2_1_08_16fungal (PacBio error correction) | ecosystem: Environmental > Terrestrial > Soil >...
AGGGGGCGGTAACATAGGGAAAAAGACTGTGGGGGGGGGGAAGGTGGTTTGGGCTGAAACTCGCCCACAACGCATTAACAAACTTTACCCTCGACACTGAAAAGAAACTTGGGCAAATATATGTTTGGTCAAGTTTCCTGACATCCCCAAGAAGGAACAACTCGGAGTAAAACGCAATCGGCTACATGTGGGCAGCGACAAAACGGAGGACTTTTCTATAAAAATGGCTTTATCCAGTCAAAGGGGGGGGGTGTAACAGTTGTTCGAGAAAGGAAGGGGGTACAAGGGGAAAAAATTTAGTTTATGAGTCTTTTAGCTTGCAGAAAGCACTAAAAAGGGGGAAAGAGTCATCGACAATACGAAGATGTTACTCGCCAGTACCTATGTAGGGAAATTAAAAAAGACCAGGGGAACGGCCTTCGTTGTCCTTCAATCCAACCGCGGGTCCCATGGGGGAAGAGACAGGTGGCAGCCCAACGAGGAAGGAAGAGGGGGGGGACCCAACGGTCAAGACTATTTGGGTTAAGGCATCGGGAGTCATCAAGAGTGATTGGCGGGGGCGAAAAAGGTCACACACCCTCCCGTCGGAAAAACGACGAGACGTACCGAAAAGTGCAAAGGGAAAACGCCATGGAGGGGGCGTGGAAGGAACGCGTTTGCTCAAGCGGTTCACTCGTCAGACTGGGAAGGGGGGGGGTTACAACGAGAAATGGAAGGGTGGGGACTTGCGAGATCGAAGGCAATCCGGAGTGGAAGAGAAAGGAGACTTGCGTTTCGAGTGGGGCGCGACCGGGGGGGGGTATGAGCAGAAGGGGGTTGGCTGCCCCCACTCATTGGGGGAGTGAGTACAAAAAGAAAGGTGAGTTCCTCGGCTATCCACGTAGTATAAAGAAAGAAGAAGGGGGAAGAGTGAAGGAATAGAGTATATATTTTGGGGAAAAAGGCACTTCACTGAATTGCCATAGTTAGACATATTATAAAAAAAACAAGGAAAACTATTAAAGTATCTGAGGTATTACTGGGAAAGGTATTTAGGGAGGCGAAGGAGAAGGGAGATTCACAAAAAGGCGGGGGGCGGAGGGGGGCGTCAGGGTCAAGGGGGGGGGGAGGGGGGACAACAATCTATGCTTAGATATAAGGACCGCAGTGGGTCCTAGTAATGTAAGTCGCGCCTCTAGTTTGCGTAAATAATCATCTTTTGGAGGTGTAAGAGGGAATTTATGCAGGGGGGCTCAACGATCGGAAAATCCAACTCGGGGGGGACGTCAAGGGGTGAAAAAGGAAAGAAAAAAAAAAATCATTTTATTGAAGATCTCACCACGACACCAAATTAAGGAAAAGCGGGGACGAAAGAGAAAAAAAAAAGGCTCAGGGACACCGGAAATCCCATCTCAAAATCAATGTAACAAAACGGGGAAAAAAGACACACATGGGCTAGGGGGGGGAAACATGGGAGAGGTACTCCCTCTCATCCTCTTTCCCCTCTCTATGGGAAGAAAAGAAAAAGCTCAAGGATTAGGGAAAGCCCTGAGTAGGAAGCGGTTACGATATGCGCTCTAAATCCGCGAAGGTTTGGTAGCTTCTAGAAATTGTAAGGGGGGTGGGACGCCATCTATTCAAGTGCTTAATGGGGAAAGACCAAAAGGGATAGAGTTCTAGGGCTTCTTCGTTAATGATGGGGGGGGGGGGCCACAGGGGGGAGGAAGGGGTAAACGAGTTTCCGGTATAATACTGGAAAGAAAGGAATCTCGAGAGGCTTTTCGTCAAATTTTTGGGTTTGTGCGCAGGAACCCCTTGAAAACGTTTCCCGGGAGGGGGGAAAGGTAGACCGCATAAGAAGGAAAGGAGGGGGCCAAATTTACACTTAAATCTATCCATAGGAAAGGGGCGGAGAGAGGGGGGATTGACAGTAATAGGCACGAGTACCGTACTTTAAACATGCGTCCTGCGTGTGCACATTTCTGGCGCTAGAAAGAAGGGGAAAAAAAGGGGGTCACTAGTATGCCTGTTTCTACTATGGAATGTAAATCAAAAAAGCAAACTGGAAAAACAGAGGGGGGGGTGTACTTGAATAGAAATTCCTACCAGTGGGGGAGGGTGTGAAAGAAGAAAAGCAGACTTTTCAAGAAATTTCAAAAAAAAGAGCAAGGTGTGAGGGCAAAGGGGTATCGAAGATTCTTAGCGATTAAAGGAGTGTTACTGACAGGCAAACCTGTGAACCTAAGGCGTGCCTCTAGAATGGTAGATCACAAATAGAAGAGAAATGAAAGTCGGGGACGCCCATGCAGAAGATATCCAAGTCGGAAAAACGGCAGTGTTAGGGGGATGTAGTGAGGTAGACTGAAAAAACACTATTTATAGGGGGTTGAAGGGGGATAAGATTTGCGGGTATATGGATACTCGAGGACGGGGGTCCAGAGGGAGGAAAGTCGGGGCCAGGTTGGGTCTTTACCAAAGGCGACGGAGTGTAGTTGCCAGGGAAGGAACTATAGGCGCTTAGACTGGTGTCATCAAGGGAAAGATTGAGGAAAGAAGGTTGCTATTGGGGAAACAGACCATCTTCTGGGGGGAAAGAAATGTGGTAGGAAATCAAAGTTTAAAAGAATGGGAATACTAATTCGTAGCAAAATTGTTCGGGCTAATATGAGAAGGGAGAAAGGGAAATGAGACCGGGGACAACCTGCAACCAAAAAAAAAATCTCATTATTAGGTTTATTTGATACGGACAAGAACGAAAAAGGGAGGGAGACTCGCCTTGTCCACCCTTGTTTAAAAGTACTGGGGGGAAAAGACCGACAACAACAGTAGAGAGTCAAAACACAAGGAATGAGGGGGAAAAGAGAGTTCTAAGGTGGTAACACGTCGTCTCGTGTGTGTGCAACAGGAAGGGCACAAACAAAAGGGGGGCGAGGTCGGGAGCTCAAATAAAATTCAGATGAGATGTTTTTTGCAGGCCTGCAGGAGGGAGAAGTACCGAAAGGTCAAACGAGTTATTATCATATTACAGAACAACGTTTTGGACTATTTAGGGGGGAAGAGGAAAGTGAATTGAGGATAACAGTTTCAAAAGAAGATTTTCTCTTGGCAAGGGAAAAGGGAAACCGGGGAAAGGCAGAAAATGCTGCCCTCACCGCTCAGCGACTCTCATAGTGACGGGGGGAGCTTCCACTAAGAAACTTACACACCGGGAACCATTAACTCAAATATAGCAAGTTGGGAAGGGAATCGGATCTTCCTATATATCCTCACCTAGGCACGGTCTCTCCATCGGTGATTGCAGTCTAATAAAGAAAATGAGACTCTTCGCCCCCGTGCAAAAGTACTGGAGAGTAGACATAAAAGGGGGGTGCAGGGAAACGGGGATCTCTGTTCATAAGCGGGTGGGGGGGGGGAAATCGCGAAAATCGATACAAGTCGTTAAGCCACGGTGGGTACAGAAGGTCCGAAAGAACCGCGGAATCTAGCGCCTCTTCGATAGCAAAGCAACGAAGTAAGAGGTTTTGAATTGAAACGCTGAAGTTTCTAACAGAGACTGGGGGACAGGAAGTTCCAAAGCAACAACTGAAAAAAAAGGAAGGTGAACTAAGAAAAAGCAAAAAAGACCCTAAAAAAAAAAAGTGTAGCAGCGTTGGTGGAGTCAGATCGTAGCCCACATGATATAGAACTATGTGAAGCCACAGGGTCAGGGGGGCGTCTAAAACAAAGGGGAACAGTGAGAAGAAAGGCAGGGTTTAAAGGGGGAGTTCCGCCTGGCTAGGAAGGAAGTCTACACATCAAATGGCATACTGCAGGTAGCTGTCTGCTCTTGGAAGTTTGGGAAAGGGGGGCCCCATATAGGGCTTGAGATCTCTCTGGGGAGGGGAGCGTAGAAAAAGAACGGGTTTTGTCCCGAAGAAGACCCAGAACACGTCCTTACACGGCCTGCGACTAAACAGGAGGGCAAGGAAGGACGACTAGAAGGGAGCAAAGAAGTCAATGCAATCCTACATTTTTGAAAAAAATCAATAAGGACGTATGGGGACAGGAACGCGCTGCCCAGGGATCCCTGGGCATTTCCAGGGGAGCACCCAAGGGCAAAGAAGATGGCGACAGAACCTAATCCAGGTAGCCGCTCCCATGCGTTCAGAGGTAGAGAAGATCTCTACTAGTCACGCATTCATCGCAGGGATTCGGGGGAAGAAGGGGGCTGAAAGGCCAGAGGAAAAGGAAAGTGGCCCGAGGAGTGTTTTCCTCTATAGGTCAGCCTCCTTGGGAAGATGGGGCGGTGGCCCGGGGGGGTGAAAGGTTCGAGTGGGGGGAGTGGAAGTTTTATACTAATCTTGGAAATGAGGAAGATCGTAGGGTATGGGGGGGGGGAATCTCGTTCAAAGGAGAAGTTTTACTTTCGTGGGGTGTCACAAGCACTTTACTCAAAGGGAGGGAAGAAGGGGATCTGGGGAGGGAAAAACCCTCAGCTCAACGTATCAACGTTTGGGTTACGAAAGAAAAAATATCAGGATTGGAAAAACTCAGAGAGCGAATATAAGACGAGACTCTGAAAAAGGGGGGATTCAGTAGGAGGGGAAGAGGTATAATAGGGGGGAAAAGAACAAATGCAAAGAATAAACGGGAGAACTAAGGGAAGGGTCTGGGTCGGAGGAGAAAATATTGTCGATCAAAGCATAAATGGGGAAAAGAAGCCTCATATAGGGTATAGGGAATCATGAAATCTGGGGGGACAGGCATTTCCGTGAGGGGGGAAACAAGAGCTATGTATTCCAACTGTCTTTGAGGGGTAGGTTATACTACACTTGAGTGTAGGGCGGGGGGGTGGAAGGGCGAAGACGGCTTTCGTGCAAGGGGAAAAACACCATAAGCTGTACTAATCCAAGAGGGGCGCGCCTCCCATAAAACCTGCAGTATCTCCAGGGGGAGGAGCCAGAGCAAAACCCTGCGATCAAAAGATCCCCCAAAGGAGCCTAAACAGGTAATCCAGAGGCGCAACCAAATCCGCGAGTGAGGCGATTTGAGCAAAGACCCATGGATTGGGGAGAGAAAAATCACGAGGGGGAAGAAGGTAAGAAGACGTCGGGGGGGAAAAAGAAAAAAGGGGCATTGTGGGGAAAAGGGAGGAAAGAAACCCCCGCAAGCAGTCACGCATTGCTTGAAAAGATTCAGGAAAAAATAGGAGGGGTAAGATCTTCAAGGAATTTGGTTCGTTGCTCACGGTCAGAGGGAAAGAAGGGGACAAGCGGTGGGGGTAGGAAGGGGGAAAAGCAGGGGGGGCAATGCTGGTAAGTTTGTGATGCTTCAATCTCGCTTCGTGGGGGTGTCATAACCGACCGAGAGGGGAGAAGTAAGACACGGAGCCTCATGGTTCTTATTCTCATATCGTCAGTCGCTTCGGGATCAAACACAGAAGATAGGAAAGCTTCAGAATCAAATTCCTCAGTGTACCTCAGGGGGGGGAAAGGGATAAGGGTCTAGAAAGGCAGTTCTAATAAGTTGTTGGGGGCTAGAAAGGGGGGGTGGGGGCCGGGGAAAAAGTAGCGGTGAGGGGGGGAAGAAAGAAGACTGACAGAGAGAGGAAGGAAATAATGAGATATTGTCTTCATGTAGACGACGATTGGAAGGGGGGGAGGGTTGTGCGATGCAGATTGAGGAGAGAAGCCGATAAACACCCTCCCAAAAAAAGACAAGAACAAAGAGGGGAAGAAGGGAAATGAAAGAGAAGACCAAAAAAGGAGGAGGAAAAGAGGAGATAGTTTGGTTCTCGTCCCTGTAATCGGTGTGCGGGTTCTTTTGGGGGGGTGGTTTAAAGGGAGACGGAGAATCAGCCGGCATAACAAACTTTAAGCGCAAGGGTCTACTACATGGGAAAAGAAAAGGAATGTTGGGGAAGGGAACAAAAAAAAGCGCCAAGAGAGAGTATAAAACAAAGATCTAAAAACCCATCGGGGGCGCAAAACTATTATAGAAGACTGTTCTATAAACATTGGCTTTTACAAGAGAAGGGGGGAAAGGGAGAGGAAGGGTTGGTCTGGGAAGAGAACGATTTAGGAGGATGGCTTGCATTGCTGGAAGACGGGAATGCCGCGGAATGGTTAAAACCAAGGGTGATGCAAAACGAAGGAAGCCAGTACCGAGGTATTCTAGAAAATCAAGCCGGATCTAGATAAAAAAATGACGTCCTGGACCTGCTTTCCTGCACCTCTTGGAAAAGGGAGGAGAACATGTATCGCTGAAAACGAAATCACCAATGCTGAGGGGTGAGGTGTGCCCAACTGTCCTCGCCGATTTTGGGGAGAATTGAAATAGGAGGAAATAAACGACAGGAAGTGCGGTGGGGTGTGTCAAGTCCAGTGGAACACACAGCCTCGGGACACAAAGAAAAAGACGTACCAGAGGTTCCAAAAGTATCCATGTAAAGGTGGGGAAGGAGGACAAAAAGGGGGGGCCTTTTTCCACAGCTCGGTGCATGTCTGGGTCGGCTAGGTCTTAGGACAGTAGTTCGCCGTTGGGTTTTCTTTCTTTGGGCTCATTCTATGAAGGAGGAGGGGGATATGGGTCAAAAGTGAGTGGTGCTCTGTATTTTATTTCACTCGTATTGGTGTTATCGGGAACCCACGCAGAGCGTACCTTGAGGCAAAATTTTAGGTCCCTCGGCGAAACAACTCCAGGAGGGGAAGAAAATTCAGGAAAAAAGGCTAGAAAGGCTAATAGGGGGAAAAAAGGAAGGAATGCGGAAAGATTTGGTCATTGGAGGAAAATACAAACACTGAGAAGATGAAAAGGGGAGTTCATTTATGGGGTTCTCTAAGTCTCAAAATGACCTGAGGAGATAAAAGAAGAGGGTCTTCTTGGGGGATCTTGTTACAAAAAGCTTACTGGCAGGATACGAACTTGAGAGGAAGACGAAGCCTTTCAGAGTTTTCCAGGGATTTCATCTGAGGGGGGAGCTACGCGAATAGCAGAGTTCGTGGAGAGAAGCCCAACCCGGGGGAAATAAGAATGATGCTTGGTTCAAAAAAAACTCCAATCGCGGTGAATCACGGGGGAGTGTTTGAAAAACAGGGGCAAATCTGGGGGGGTAACTCGATCTCACAAGCACAAGAAACCGGTAAAACAACTGAGACAACTTCAATCCCCTCTGGAGGGCTCTCCAACAATGAACAATGAAAAAGAAAAGGCCAAAAAACGGCCCCCAAACACGCAAAAGCAGGGCAACGGAGGCTAAAATGTAGAGGGAACCCGCAAGCTAGGTCCCGTAAGGGGAAGGCTCAGCATTAAAACTTCCAGGGGGGAAAAAAGAAAGCCCCGGCAGAAAGAAGGAGGAAACTCCTAAAAGCTCAACTCTGGTGATCGGATACAGAGGAGTAGGTGGGGGTAGGTGAGGTCGATGCAATGTGCTGACCGGGGAATGCAAAGGCAAAAAGTAAGGAAATAGAGCTGCCTTATTTGGGTTCAAGAACAATTTTCTGAGCTGAAAGGACTAGGGGGACGAACTAAGTGGTAAAGCTCCCGCGATCTCGTGTGTATAAAAAAAAGGGTTCTTAAGGGGAAAGGGGGGTGAGTTGGGGAGAAAATTGTCTACAACAACGGTACGTTTCAAAAGGGGGTTAAAGTAAAAACCGAGAAGAGCGCAAGGAGGGGGTGCCAAAGGTTAACGTGAAAAGAGACATTACTGGTGAAGTTGGTTATACTACTGAGGACTAGAAGGGAAAAAGGGGGAACCGAGGTAAACTGATGCTTCCTTCTTAAAGGGTTCCATTTTGGGAAAAGTCCTGTGGGTCGAGAGGGGGTTCATATGATACGGTTCTACTATTTCAGGGAATAAAGCAAAAGGAAAAACGTGTGGTACTTGAAAAAACGAAAATTCAAGAAAGTGTATTGGAAAGGAGGACGTTGAGCTGAATCACCGTAACGTTTGAGTCGTCGAAATTTAAAAAAAGCACAGGGGGCAGGATTTTTATCGAAGATGTATACCTATGCCGTCGGTCTGCCAGGGGAAAGGGCACCGAGGGCCCTACGTGATCTAGAGGTTCTAGGGAAAAGATCATCTTCAAGGAATCAGGTTCTCAGGAAAAAGGCTACAGGTGCGAGGGCGGGAGGCAAAATTGTGGGGGGATCATTTATCGTGTATTTATACTTAAACGCACGAGGGGGAAGAAAGTGAGAGAAGACGGGGGGGATATAACAGCGATTCACTGTCAAAAGATTTTTCTAGAGTGCGTTCTGGGGAAGGTGGGGGGAAGGTATCTTGATTTCAGCAGACGGCTGAGTTTAAGGGGGAGGGGACAAAAGTCATGAAAAAGCTGGGCACATGAAGAGGGGCTTCATGGATGCGCCTTGAAATGTTGCCAAAGAAGATTTGGGGGGAACTGGGTTAGTTAAAATCAATCTTATAGTAAAGGGAGAGAACTAGTCACGAAAAAGAAAAAAAAGAAAGGGAGAGAATATGTAGGGGGGAAGAAATATTTAAATTGAGTCGGACTTCCGAAGGAAGGGAAGAACCAAAAACAGTTGGGGAACCAGACTGAGAGTACCCGAACTTTTAACAGACTTACCAAAAAGGGGGTTGGGGGACGCAGAGGACGAAGTTGGGGCATAGAAAAAACATTAGAATTATAAAAACTCACCAACAAGAAAGGGAAAAGAGATAGATAACTGTGTTTACATTAAAGAAGGGGGGCTCTGCGGGTCGTGTGGACGTTTTCCCAACCGTGGGGGGAAGCAAGGGTACAGAGAAAAGAAAGGGCAGCAACATCACATTCAAATGATATTGGTGGCAGGGGGCTCCTTCCCGGAGGAGAAAAAGAACTCATTTACGAATAAAAAAACGTTTTGGTGAAGGTAAGGCATATGGGTTATAAGGAAAGGAGTTTAAATACCGGAAGCACAAAAGCCAGAAAGTTTCTCTGGCAAATGGAAAACAAAAGAAGATCGTGCAAGACCCTCACAGTAAAACGACTCCATCATCTGACGGGCCCGGAAGGGCCACTCAACCTCGAGGAATGGAAGGATACGACCACCTTGAATGAACCACTCAGCAATTCATGGGGAAAATACGACCGGAAAAAAGACGACCACAAGGACACGGGTTATTGGTAAAAGCAACATAAAATAAATAGACCTGTCTCCAAAACAGCCGGGGAAGAGGAGGGAAGAAAATGAAAAGATGATCGGGTCAATAGCGTTTGGATAGGCAAAGAGCGCAAGGCTCGATGAAGTCTTTAAAGAACACGGTTGGAGAAAGGCAGAAAGCGGGAAGGAAAAGACCCTCTTCGATACGAACACTCAAAAAAAGATAGGGGACAAGGTCGACTAACTTCAAGTTTATTCGAGTGACAAAGGAAAAGGGGCCGAAAGAGGCCTTTCGTGAGGCAAGTAAAACGTTGGAAGTGTTTGTGGGGCTTCAGACCTGTAGAAAAAGAGAATGTGACTACCGCTACTAGACGACATGGGAAACATGGAAGGGGGAGAGAGGAAAGACGCATCTCTTGGGGGCGTTCCTCCGTGCGAGTGAACAGGATAAGAAGGAATCACGTGGGACATACGAGCTACCGCGTATCGCGGGCACGCTTAAAAAAAACGTTGTAAGGGGGGGAAACAAAAACTCAGAGGTTCGTGAGTCCTCCCTCCCGTGACAAAGTTGGTAACAGTTGACACCTCAAACAAGTCTTACAGGAGGCCGGGGAGAAAGACAATAGCTCGCGGGCGGGGTATTATCTAGCCGGCAACATCGCGTCACTGCATCCGAATTGGGGTAAGAAAAAATCAACATCGTCAGTCAATACCGGTCCGCGCTGGGACCTAAAGGAAAGGGCATATGGAAAAAAGGGCAAGGGGGGAGGGTGCGGCCGTGAACCTAATCAATTTTATCCGTCGCCCAAAAGCTTGGGGAGTCTTTAAGAAAGAGTCTTCAAGAATTCATCTCATTTTCAGTGCACATAGGAGCGGAAGAAAAGCCTGCAAAAATTGGAGAAAGAGGACGAGGGGGAGAAATGTTTCAGAAGGTGAAAGGTTCTTGGTCCCGTGGGGTGGCATGGAGGTGCGGGGTGAAGGTGTAGAGACGAAGATTGTATTAAGTTTTCCTAGTTTCGTAAGGGGGGGGGGGCGTAGATTGAAAAACAGTTGGAACGTTGAATTGCGGAAACGCAAGACGGGATAAAAAAAGCGGGGGATGGGCCCCGCCTATAGTTATAACCCTCATAACAATCCATGAGGTAAGTTGGGGGAGCCCTAAAGAGGAAGTTAAGGTCACTGCGGGGAGAAAATAGAAGCGGAAAACTCTGAGGCTTCAATTATGCGATGGAGAGGGGAAGAAGGGTGAACGCAGCCATTGCAAAGAAAACTTCTCACAAGCTTGGTAGGGATTACATCGAGAAGGAGCAGAGGCCAGGTTAACTCGCTCCAGATACTTTCATAGGGGTTATATTGGGGGAAGAAATCCGAAAGTGAAAATCTCTAGATCATTCATGAAGGCGAAAAAAGAGGGAAAAAGACTGAAGTTGATTTTCGCAAACGGAGGTGGAGCAATAGGGTGGCTTGGGAAAGTGACAGTCGGAAACGAGACTGCGGGATCAACCGGCCTCGAAAGGAGGAAACCTGGAAGTCATCGCCGCCGCCAAAACCAGGGGGAAATACGAACTATCTCCCCGAAGCCCCACGCGTCCTGGCATGTGGACAAAAGAGGGGGGGAAGAGAAACCGCCCATAACTTGAAACCGGGTGGACAAAAACTTCAGGGGGTTGGTTTTGTCATCCTGCCACCAAAAACAAGGATGAATGGGAAACTAGAAGTTAACTCTCTTCGACGACTGGGACTGGGGGTGGAAGTAATCAAGACAAAAAAATTGCAAGCAGGGAGGCCTTAGCAAAAATATGCGGAGCCCTTTGGGCCACTACCATCGTCATGAATGGGGGGGTGGAGAGGACAATTACATTGAACATTTGAAAAACGGTTTGGTTGAATTACAATCCTTTTACATGCTGGGTGGGGTGAGGTCTTCAAAAAAAGTTGTGGGGAGCCTACCTAGGGGGGGGGCTAATACATATTCCTACTGTAGGTGCTCATGGTTAAACGTATAAAGGAAAAAAATATCGGAGGCTCTTAGAGCAAGAATGAACAAGACATCATCACTACATCTGAGAAATGTACGGAGGAAAAAAAAGCAATGGCCGAAGATTAAAGCAATGTTTGGAAAAAAACAGTACATTTCTATAATAGTGTTGTTTGACTCTAGACCGCAACATGGACGGAGCGGCTGGTGTATAAGATAGAAGGGGGGGGGGTTCCACACGTGTGAGGGGGTGTGAGGCCAAGGGGAAAGAAAGGGGCTTATGAGGGCCGAAAGGGGGAAGGGTGTAATCCGTGCGAGTGAAGAAGGCCGATAACCCTCCCAAGAAAGAACAAGAATAGAGAGGGGAGGGAAAAAAGAG
>Ga0179593_1691565_pt1 | contig 11420 bp, 14 predicted proteins | sample CZODoug2_1_08_16_FD_185931 | JGI IMG/M metagenome (GOLD analysis project Ga0179593, IMG submission 185931) | Vadose zone soil fungal communities from Angelo Coast Range Reserve, California, USA - CZODoug2_1_08_16fungal (PacBio error correction) | ecosystem: Environmental > Terrestrial > Soil >...
AGGGTCGCGGGACGACAGGAAAGGGGACGAAGGAGTATGGTCGGATTTCATGACAGGATTTCCACGCTGAAAAGGAGATGGCAGTAAGTTTTCTTAGTCTCTTCCAATCCTTCTCAAGCTCAGGAAAGTTGAGTGGTATCAGGCGGGGGGGCTCAGGGGGGGGGGCTCCCGAATTAAGCTTTCGAGCGGCATCAAAGGGGGCGAGGGCACTTTCGGCGTTTGGCGAATCCTCCTCGACAAGGAACCGAGGAAGGTAAAAACTGGGGGAAATGCCAACTGCTCCAGCAAGGTTCATTTTGGAGGAGTTAAAGTTCAGAACAGCTTGGGACTTTTCCATTGCGCAGGAGGGGTAGGAAAGGTGGGATGTGCTGTAGCCTTCGCCCTGAGAAGGAGACTAGAAGCACTTGAAGCATAGGTCTGGTCAAGTTCTTCGCGGACTCTAGGGGGATCTGGATAATGGGAGAGTATACCAGGGCAAAAAAAGACATGAAATCGAGAGGCCATTCGTTGTTGAAGCTCCATTCTGGACCTTAAAGAAGGGGAAACAAGAGGGCGGCGAGGACCAGGAACCTAGTGTTCCGGCCAGAAGGGGGGATTTGTGGAAAGGAAATCGTTCTCGGCGACGAAGCGAAAAGGGCGAGTCGCTTTGAAAAGGAGGAGCGAAGGAGGATATTCGCAAAGCGAGCTGTCTTCTGTGGAGGGCCGTCTCTGTTTTTGGACCAAAACGCAGAAAAGGAAAATCGCGCAAAAAGTCAGAAAAGAGAAAACGTTGGTGGCGTCAGATCTCTTCACAAGAGGGGGAGAATCAAATTCTCTGACCTTTTGAACTTGGGCCTGCGAGTTGTTTCTCTTGGGCTACGGCGGGGTATTCAGCAGGGGGGGGGAAGTCTCTTTGGAAAAAGGGAAAAGAAAAGGCTAAAACCAAGATGGCTGCTAACCGGGCTGGGTGTGCGTTCTAAAATGTCTTGCTTGGAAAAAAGAACGCGGGGGAGCGTTCTGGAGGGAAAGACACTGCAGGATGGGGGGGGGGTTGAATGTGCAATGGAGCTTCAGCCCTCGGGAGGTGGGACTGATACTAAGTGAGCTCCTTTTTCTTGGAAATCCACTCCTGCCGAGTCTTGCCAAAAGAGTTAGAAAAGGGGATGAGAATACCGGGACGAGCGCAGAGAACGGAACAATTTTCCATGACGGAAAACTTTTCGGCACCGGGAAAGGGAAATGTGAAAAGGGGGCCTTCTCCATGAGGGGGGATAAATGCCTCCTGTCGCCTCGGTTCTTAGAAGGAGATTAAAAAGTAAGCGGCGAAATGGACCAGACTTCGGGGGGGAGCGTTCTTAAAAGCTTTTTGACCCCTGCTGGGAAAAAAGGGGATCAAAGGGAGGTTGGGAAGAAAGGGGGCTGGAGTTGGATCTCTTCATTTGGGCCCTGGAGAGCTCTGGTAAACTCCGTAAAAAGGAAAGGGTTTGGGGGAAAGGAAAACCTCGACTCAGGTTAGGAAGAGTCTTAAGAGACGCGGAAGAGGTTCGGCTTCAAGGCGGCCTCCTGGGGGGGACGAGAGGGAGAATCGGTGTGGACCATCAACTCTTTACAAATACCGATCCGTAATTTTTCGGGGTAGAGAAGGGAAGGGGCCTGCAAAAAGGGCGCGCGAACGATTCCAACCGGGAGTAATCCAATTGCGTAAAAAAAAGGCACTTTTCGCGGGCCCCCATCGACTTTGAGGGGGAAAGGGAGGGAGAGCGGCTGCTGAAGGCGAAAAAGACCGTTTCCAGGCTAAGCTACTTCGCGCGGACAGGGGGTCCAAAGCCGGGAGACTCCAAAAGAAAGGTGGGAAAATGAAGCTTTCTCAGGAGAGGAAACATTTACGATAAAAGCGTCAAGCAGTTCTGCGGTTGAAGACCCTGTACTTGGAGTCGCTAGAGCCTGTTGGGGTCCCTAAGGAGAAGGGAACCCGGGGGTCAGCTCTGGCAGGGAGTCTAAAGGGAAGCCGAGGCGTCTTATGTCTCAAAATCTGGGGGAAGTTCCTGCTCAGCGCCTGACTTTATGTGGCCGAAGAGGGGAGAGGCTGGGGGTGCGAATTTCGCGGATTACGGGGGGTCGGCAAACGAAGGGGAACGGGCTTTGACTCGATCTAAAAAATTTTTACAAACCTGTTCGAGCGATTTCTTTGGGGCGAAGCTGGACGAGGGACTCTAACAAACAACAACGAGAGAATAATAAGCCGCCAAGAAAAAAAGAGAGCGCAGAGGAACAAATGGCTCGTCCATAGAGGCAAGTGCAGCTCACACTCTTGAATTCGACCGCGGTAAAAAAAAAAACAAATGCCTCACCAAGAAGGGGGCTCACCAGCAGGGCCGAAGGAAAGAAAAGCTTTTGATCATACGAAAAAAATCTGAAAGGTAAAAAAAGACATGGGACAATCCCCACGGGAATGCCGTCCTCGGAGAAACTGCAGATCCGAAAACCAAGTCGGCTGCATGAAACTCTAATCACGGGAAGGACTCGCTTCAACACCGTGGGATATCGAAAGGGGGAAAGAGCGAAAAAAAAGAACAGCGCAAAACGGTCGAAGGAAAAGGAATAAAGAAGCAAGGAAACCATTCGAGGCTTTCACTCCAAACTTAAGCCGGCATAAAAACTACAAAGAGGGCCCGAACCTTCCGGGCATCAAAGGGGGGGGGGGGAAAAGGCGGGGGGAATGCAGACGTCGAGCAGGAAAAAGACTCGAATCTGAGGGAAAAAAAAGGGAGGGGGGAAAAACGAGGGGGAAAAAAGGGAGAAAAAGAAGGTGGTCAGCCAAAAAAACAAAAGCCCCCCGTGGAGCCGAGAAGCGCCGCGTCCAGAAGAAGAAGAGCTGCCAGGGGTGGGAGAACTGCGAACCGTCGAAGAGGGAGATGGCGAAAGCCCAGAGGAGATCAAGAGCTCCACTCAAAAGAGATCGTAATAGAAAAACACTCAGGAGGGTAAGGGGGGATGGAGAAAAAAAACGCCCGAAGAAAAGCGCCGAATGGCACTTTTCAGGTCACAGATCATGATAGAAAAATCAAAAGAAGTAGGAGGGTCCAGGCGGAACAGGATTCAAAGGGGGAGGGGAGCACCAGTGCTCCTTGACAATGCCCATACATGTGGACAAGGGGAAAAGGGTTGTCAAGCAAGCGTCTCTCGAAAGGGGAAAGCGCAAGCGACATGAAGGGACTTGAAGGAAACATAAAAAGCCGAACGCCGGCAGTAGTATTCACAGACCTCTGCTCAATTGTGGTATCATTTTGCTCATCACTGCAGGCAGTAGAAAGAAGGGGACGATGCGCATTGGGGGATTTCAAGCACACGGGCGTTCATGAATAAATTTAAGTCAGTCGACATGCAAATCGGTGGCAGCATGAAGGAGGTGCCAGGAAAAAAAGGGCCCGAAGGGAAAAAGACAAGAGACCATGATAATAAAAACCGCCGGTCCGAAAAAGACCAAGGAAGTTAAAGGCCAAGAAGGATTCTCAAAATAAATCTAGATAGGGGCGGAGTGAAAGAGAAAAAAAGCTCAGAAGGGAAGTCCGAGCGGTGGAAAAAAAAGCGGAAAGAGAATCTCGCAGAGTCATCACAATGCAAAAGTAACTTTAGAACAGGTCAAGGAGAGACCGAAGAAAACCGCGGGGAGCCCTCCGATATTCACAAAAAAAGAAAGAAGACAAAAGTCCGGGGGAGGAATAAGAAAAAAACGCTCGCCGCCCAAAGAAAAGAACTCTAAGGGCAGTGTCCGGAAAAAAGACTCGGAATCAAAAAGGACAGGCGAAAGACGGAAAGGAAAAAAAGCAAAAGAAAAAAAAGAGGAGATTGGCCTCCGACATATACAATAAGAGCAAACTATTACGCAAATGAAAAGAAAGATTCTCTTTCTCAGAGGCCGAAGGGGCTAGCACGACAAAATCCGGATAAAGAAAGCAATGGGAAGATAAATCTGGCTGACAAAAAGAGCACCGCGACCACGTGGACGAAGTGAAAAACATCTTGGGTCAATACCGCGGGCAGTGCGCGAGAAAGGAGAAGGAGAAGGGGCAAAAAGAGACACGGCGCAGAACTGGAGCAGAGAAGAAAGGATCGAGAACGTTCCCGCGAACGCCAAGAGGATGTATAGGATTGGGCAGCTGCAAAGAACGCCTCCGGAAGAAACTGCAGGAAAAAAGTTGAGAGCATACCGACGCGGAGAGAAGCGACAGCTCTCTCAAACAAAAAGAGAGAGGTAGGTATCTCCTGTGCTCGATCTGCGTCCGGTATGAAGGTTGGGGGGGGAGGGGGCAGAACCAAAAAATCAATGAAACGACGGAGGTCCATTTTGTGACTGCAACATACTCTGGGCGGGGCGGAACGTAGTAAAAGGTTTCATTTTCATACTTTGTATCCTTGAAAACGAAACCGCAATGGAAGGAAAGAAAGAAGAAATCAATGGAAGGGGTATCTCGGAAAGGGAAGTATTGAGAAGAAGCTGTTTGGGGGAGCTGCTTCCACTTGGTCAAGGGTTCTTTTCTGGGGGGGGGGGGAGGGGAGTAGGGGGAGAGAGGGGATGACTACAAGAGGGGGAACGTTACCCAGACGAGGGGTGAAGAATTGACGCGCCTCCTGAGCAGAGACTCAAAATCCGTAGGGGGAAATTTTGAAAAGGAACGTTCGAAGGAGGCTCTTATACTGGTTGATGGAACAATCAAACTTGAGGGGTGTCCCCAGAATCTTGAAGACTCTTGCTCGTTCAAAACAAAGGATGGAAACGCCGAGTCTTTTTGAAAGGGGAGGAAATTCAGAAGAAAGGAGGCGGATTGCTTCTTCGATTCCCTCCTTACTTGTGAAAGTCCAAAGGAGGGGTGCGCGGAGGGGAACTACGGGGGGCTAGACCGCTTCGATAGAGGGGGGATGTGTATTAAAAGTATTAGCCGATCTTTTTGAGTTAGCCATCGATCTGCGGAGAGTTCCTTCTCTTGGGGCCAATTCGATCGAAGAAAGGGAACAGCGAACAGAGGCAGATCTCAGGAAGCTTTTTGGGGGGGGGGGGGGGGGGATGGGAGAACAATTCACTCGGGGGGGCATTAATGAATTGGGGGAAGGGGTTGGGAGAGAACCCGGAGGGTAGTCAAAAGGGACAGTTTTCTCTTTGGGCCCATGGCCCTGGAAAGGCTCCTTTTCCTTGGAAACCAAGACTGAAGACCATGAGGCTGCTTGCGCTCCAGTGGTTGCTGGGGGGGGCTGTGAGAAATAAGAGGACAAGAGGTGTTTTGGGCATCTAGTTGGCACTGGAAAAACTCGAAAAAGAGGGGCGTGGGAAAGGAAAAATTGAAGGTTTTCTGTGAAAGGTACGATCCACTCTTGCCGGCGTTGAGCAAAGGGCCCCGGCACGGGGGAAAGGGGTAGAGAGGAACAGTGAACTTCGAGCGCCGCCGCGACGACAAAAAAGGGGGGGAGAACTAGACACGGCAACCTCTGCCTGGGCATTTTTTAAAGGACCTGGTGCGAGTGAATTCGTGGGGGGATCCGCAGGGCAGATGGAGCGCCTCTGAGAAAAATAGACGGGGTCTTATCGAGATCGACGACCTTGACAAGAAAAATTTGGAAAAAGGAAAAAGCGTGTCGAAGGTCCAGAAAGAGGGATGGAGACCGCCTCGAGTGTTTTGTTGCTCGGAACAGGGGGGGGATTGGGGAAAAAGAGGGACGCAAGGGGCTTTGCGCACCTCTCCTCGGACGGGGGAGGACGAAAGCAAAAAACGAGGGTATGACAGCGCTTCTTCTTCTTTGTGCGTGACGCGGCGAAGGTCGGGGGGGTCGGTCAAAGGGGGGGGAAAAAGGAAGAAGACCGAGGGGGGGACTTGGACTAAACGGTTCAAAGCACATAAAAAAGATTAAAGGCTTCTTCCTTTCTGGAGGGGGAGACGAGTCAGAAGGGCTAAAACGATTCAGAATTGGGGTAAAATTTGGACGAAATTCAAAAGGGGAAGGGGCTTTCGATCCGCTGAGCTGAGCTTTGAGCGGAAAATTCCGTAAGGGGGGGAAAGAACGAAAGACAACAGAGTCTTCGGGAGCTTGCGACAAAAATCCGACGGAGGATAGTCCAGGAGAATACCTTCGGTTAGCTTCAGTTGAGAAGAGAGACACCGGTAAGAATCCAGGTCAAGTGCGACACGGACGGGGGTGGGCCGAAAGGAGACGGCATCCTTCAGCAGTTGCCGGGTGATTTGGGGAAAAAGAAAGGGGAGGGGGGAAGATTCGAGGTGCATAAAAGTATTTGGGGTGACTCAGGCGCCGACTGAGAAAAAAAAAAACTCGTGGGAGGGGGTGGGGGGTCGGCTATTTGGGCTTTCGTTATTAACTGGTTTTCGGGGGAAAGGGGCGGAGGTGAGTAGCGCATTTAAACCTCTGTTCTCACGCGTAGTGGGAATGGACGGGGGCTTTTACATCGAGAAACAAGGAGGAAAGAGAGAGATGTAAGGGGTCCATCTTCGGGGAACTAAGTCTAAGGGAAAATGAGAGGAAGAAAGCTATGCAGGAGTAGGGGGAAAAAAACCCGAAAATCCGAGGTAATAAGAACTCTGCAGGAACGCGCAACAAGAACGCTCCGTTCGAGCAGGGAATAATAGGGTGAGAATAGACGCAATGTTGGCAAAAAACAATCCCGAGGTCGCTGAAGTATCCGCCTTACTCGGGGTCTAAGGAAAAAGGGGAGCTAGTCCAGGTGAGACAAGAAAAGGAGGGAAAAGGGGGAAAAAATCGAAAAAGCAAAGAAGAAAAGGGGGCAGAATTCATATCACCAGGGCCGCCCTTGAGCTCTACGCAATTTGGAGAGCACTGAAGACTTTCCCTCTAAGGGAGGCTCAGACCAACCGTCGAGGAGCTTGAAAAGAACAAAAGGGTTAACACAAAGACGAATGAGGTTTGGGAAATCTTCTCTCTTCGGACAGGAAAAATTCCTCTGGATCTAGGGTCCAGAAGAAAGAGGACGAAGTATTGGGGAAATGCGGAAAAAGAGACAAGACCGCGAAAAACATTAAGGGGGGACAACATGCTGCCCTAGGGAAAACCGGAACGCGTCCGCAAATAGAACTCTTCTCAAACATGCGTTTATAGTTCCTGAAAAATGAAATGAAATGGCAAAAAAAAAAAAAAAAAACCACTCCATTCCAATGAAGAGATAAAACAGAAAAGCCAACGGCGTCTTGAAGAGCCAAAAATTCACGATCATAATCGAGAAATCCTCACCCACTAATTGTTCAATTAGAATCTCTATAAGAAATGAAAAAAAGGGTATTTACTGTCAAAAGAATAAGACGAGAACCAGTCGATTAAAAATGCAACGGCAGGGACGAGGGGACTCATGAAAACGTGGGGTCATCCTCTCGGTCCTGAACGGAAAGTCCGAAGGTAGAAACACCATAGAAAAACTGATCCGGCGGAAGAAATCAACTTGTAAAAATTTCTCAGCAAGTCCTCAGGAAAATCAAGAAAGGAAAAATCAAAGGACCGAAGAAGACTTATCTGCCAGCGAACGGGGAATTACCTAAAATACCGGGAAAAAAAAAAAACAAGGGGACCATTCTAAAGCGTCCTTTCAGCAGGCAGGTTGGAAAATACGGGCGGAAGTCCAAGAGAAAGTGGTCCCATTAACCGCTCGCATTAAACCACGGCGGGGTTCAACAGGCCAAAAAAATTTTATTCTCAAGAAAAGCTTGACGGAAATCTAAGGGAAAAAGGTCCAACCGTACTCATCTGGAGAAAGATCTTTACGCGGGGGAGCGACTAAAAGGAAAAAGAAGCAAGATTCGAGCGAAAACTGGGAAGTCCCCAATAACAAAACGCCTGGCGGATATGCCAAAAGTCACTCAAGACCACAAACGAAGTCCTTGGGAAAGACAAGTATCGCGGTAAAGGAAGGAAAACTAGGCACTCGACCAGTCCTTCCTTTCCCCCTCAATTCGCAGTAACAAAAGGATTGGAGAGAAATTACTTACTCTTTCTGGTAAGCGGGGGGCTGCCTAACCGAGATCCCCCTCTCCTCGAAACTTCACTAACTATCAGAACTCAGACTTAAAAGCTCAGGGGGCCGAAGAAGGGGGGGGGGGCCAAATCGAAGAAATAAGACAGGGAGTTGACTTCACCTCGAGGAGGTTTTAAAGTATTCGGCGCACAAAAGAAAGGAAATGAAAGACCCTGGTCAGCAGAGGACGGAGAAAGCTTTCGGGGAAGGACCAGGGGAATTGGGATCTCTCCAATCCAAAGTGGACGCTGAAACAGAAAGAGCGCACAAGAGGCAATTAGTGGGCTTTCAAGATCAAAAAAAGGAATGGGAGAATAAGGTTGAAAGCGACTCCAATATGATCGAATTATTTGCAGCGAAAAAAAGGAAACAGACACTCACGGAAAAAAGAGAAAGCAACAAAAGTAGAAAGAAAAAAAGCATAAACCGGACAGAAAATCTCGAGCGGAGAGAATCAAAAAAGGAAGGAGATGAGGAATATTGTTGGTCGTCGCTCTATTTTCTAAGTAGGGTAGAGGGGGGTTCAAGGGGGGAAAAGTCGGGACGCTGCGTATGCAGAGAGGGATTTTCAAAGGGGCGAAGAAGAAGGAGAACAGCTCCAAGGTGAGTTTCGCGTAACGTAGTATCAAAGTGTCATTTTCTCTTTTTATCGCTCAACAGAAGGAAGAGGGAACGCGGAGAAAAAGGGAGCATTTGTGACACTTTCGAAACTGTGATAGCTCAATGAACCAGAGGGTGGGGGATAAAAGCTGTTTTGGTTTTCTAAACCCGCGGAGACTTGGGTCAAAGGTCTGGGAACTGTTCGGGCCAAGAAAGGGGGGAGGTTTCAAATGGACTCCTCTATTTTGAAGGACCTCTTCATTAGTAGCTTTCGTGCGGTGGGCCGGGGAAAGCAAGAGAAAAAGGAAGGATTTGTGAAGGATAGTGACGAGGTTTTCATGGGGGGATTCTGGAGCGGATTGAGCTGCGGTGTTAGGCTAGCCAATGGCTTTCTTTTTTTTCCCAAAGCATGAAAGGGAGGTTCAAAAAAGAAAAAAGGTGGAACGCAGCGAAGTTTTTCCCCAGTGAGAGGAACCGGAGGAGGAAGGGGTCTCTCGGCTTCCCGGGAAGGGGGGGAAGGCATTACGTGTCTGTGGGAAAAGGGGACGAGCGCCGGAGATTTCAGCAGGATCGACTTTTGACGGGGATTCCAGTTCTGGCGATGCGGGGGGGAAGAGCTGAATAGTTGGAAAACCAAAAAAGAAAGAAAAAGGAGTCTCCAGATGCGTGAAACAGCGGCAAGAGGCGGGGGGGAAAATCTGTTAGTTGAATCTGAGGAGGGGGGGGGGGAGGCGACTGGGGGCGACCAGCGTTTGTATCATCCTGACCGTTTCGTCTTGCGGCCAAGGGGGCGGCCAAAGGAATTTCCAACCTGCTTAAGGAAGGGGAAAAAGCGAGAGAGCTAAAAGGGAAGCGTGTTCAAGGTAACCGCGGTGCGCTGTCGAAAAAAATGGCCTCGACTGAGTCAAAACTCCTGAGAGAAAGGAGATAAATAAGACGGAAAATGGGGGTCTTCGTTTTCTTGAGCTAAAAAGCCTAGTCGGTTAACGGCCGGTGAACCTTTCCAGCACTGGCGCTTGCGGGGGGGGGAGAGCGAGAGAGACGAGGCGAAAAAAACTTTTCATGACTCCCAAAAAAACAAGGCGTCATGGTTTGGCGGCCGGAGACTTCGATCAAGGAGGGGGTCCCTGCATACGGGACGCCCTTAGGGGGTTTAATAGAGAGATAAAAAGGGGGCGAAACCTTACAGCCCAGTAGGGAAGAAGCGTGCGTCCGCTTTCTGATGGAAAAAACTTCAACTCAAAGAAGTGTTTTGTGCTCTTCAGCCGCTTTGGCTTGGGGGTTGGAGAGCGAGGAGCGAGGGGGGGACAGAGGGGGGGGGGGGGAACGCAGGGACGGAAGAAAAAAATAAGAGGAGAGATCTTCTTCTTTGCGGACGCTGACGATAGGTAGGGGAACGAGGAGGAAGGTGGGAGGGGGAAGGCTGGGGGGGGGGAACTGAGGTAATTTGTGGACCTCATAGAAAAGCCCGAGAAGTATTCTTGGTCTTGAATCTATTCAAGGACTTTTTCGAACCTTCAGCGACTGGACGCAAGCACTTTGGGTAAAAAGGAAAAAAAAACTCGAAAAAAAGGTTCGTAGGTCCACGCTTCTGGAGGAGGGAAGGGAAGGAAGTAGATGATGGAGCCTTGTCCAGGGTCTGAGGGAGGGAAACAAAGAGAGGAGGAGACAACGTCGGCTGTTTTATCCTTCTGATCAAATTCTTCAATGAGAAGTTCTTGAGAAGGTGCAGGGCAGCTGTTCTAGAGGGGGCAGAAAGGAATTGTGGACTGATCTCCTTTTGTTTTCTGACGGCGAACAAATGGAACGGAAGGTCAATAGGGGGAGGGCCAGTTCGGCAAGCGCAGTGGAGGTAAGGAGAAAAAAAGGAAGTCTTTCCTTCTCAGGCGCCTGACTTCTGGGGGTAGCGAGGGGAGGGCATATGGGGGGGGGTGCCGGAGTGGAAACGGGTGGGGTCGGTCGGGGTTGTTCTCTGCCATTTAAGATTTTTCGGAGGGGAATGGGAAATCTATCGAAAGGGCAGGGGGGTCACATTACCCTCTCAAGTTCGTTTGCACGAAAAAAAAAGGGGGGAGAAGGGAACATGAGATAACAACCACAACGATGATGGAAATATATATGATTTAAAAAAAACCGTCAACTGAGGAAGGGAAAGCCAAAAAGGAAAAAAGTCGCAGATGAAAGGTCCCATCGCACCTCTGAGAGAGGGGAAAAAAAAAAAGAAGGAGTAAGGGACTCGGCCGCACAGAAGAATTCTCAAAGCCGCACAAAGGACGTGGTCGATCAGACTAGGGGGGGGGAAGCATAGAAGCGTGATTGCCTACCCTGTTAGAAAAATCAAGGAAAATCAGTAACTGGTAGAGGGGAAAGAAGTCACTCGAACCAAAGGCCCAGGGAGGAGGTAAGAATGAAGGACCCTCTGTCATTCTAGATCGAAAATGAAAGCAGATAGAAGGATAACCAACTGGGTATCGGAAAGAATCGCTTGTGGAGGAGGAAAAGACAGGATGGAAACAAGGCGGGGGAAGTTCTTTCGTCGACTTAATCCGCGAGGGAACAAATCGAAGCAAGACAAAGGATAGGGAGGGAAAGAGAACGAGAAGCAAATGGATTAAAGATTACCTTTTTGGGAAAAAGAGCCATGAAAAAGGGGAAGCAGAAGAGGTCGGTAAATAAGTCTAAAAAGGGATCTTATTTTGGCCTCTGGGGTGCGGAAAAAAAGAAAGTACAGGAAAAAAAGCCCGAAATGATGGCAAGAACTTGACGACCTTATAGGCATGAGAAAGCGCTGCGAAACTGCGTTGTTTTTAAG
>Ga0179593_1365148_pt1 | contig 11419 bp, 11 predicted proteins | sample CZODoug2_1_08_16_FD_185931 | JGI IMG/M metagenome (GOLD analysis project Ga0179593, IMG submission 185931) | Vadose zone soil fungal communities from Angelo Coast Range Reserve, California, USA - CZODoug2_1_08_16fungal (PacBio error correction) | ecosystem: Environmental > Terrestrial > Soil >...
AAAGAAAGAGTACTCCTAGAAAGACTGAGGCTTCTTTTGACACGAGGGGCTAGAGGTAAGGGACGAAAAATGTCACACACGCTGGTTGAGGGGGGGGCGTTTCGGGGGAAAATGAAGAGGCTGGTCTGCTCGAAAGGGCTTGACTGTCAGGGCCGTGGAGGGAATGGGGGCTGGAAACCACTCTTGAAAGGAAGAGACCCGGCGGTTTGCCAAAAAGGGGGCGGGGGCCAGCGCTTGGAGCTGAGAAATCTTAAATTCAAGTGGTAGACTAACGGGCCAAAAAGCATTCAATTCATAGGGCGGTGAACGAGAGGGAAGAGATCGACCAAGAAGCATTAATTTGATACAAAATATTTCAAAAAGCAGGTTAAAGCGTCAGTTGGGGCGTGGCATAAGCAGAGTGTCTTAGAGGGAGGGTTAAACGTGCCGGGGGAAAGTCCGGAGAGGAACGAGGGTGGAGAAGCAGAAGAAGTGTTGGCAAAAAAAAACTTGGGCGGGTAGGGGCAAGAGGGGAGCAGTGAATTCTTCGGGACAAAGGGCTCGGGGACGGGGATACAAGAAGTGTAAAAACACACAAAGGGGTCAAAGTGGGGACGCCAAAGGTGCTGTTTCCCTCGTCGAACAGATGTAGGGGGGGGAAGGAACAACTGACGGTGGGGGACGGGGGTGAGCGTCGAGAAGTGACGTTGGAGTGGGGGCTTTCACGGCAGGGCCCGGCAAAAAAAGGGATGAGGTCTAAAGCAGGGAATTTGTCCATGGGACTTAAAATGTCAGGTGAAAGAAAAAACGCAAGGGGTCACGAAATTACACAGAAAGCCGGGTACGATAAGGATCTTGCGAGAAGGGGGGCGGGGGCATTTTCATGGGAAGGGGAAAGTGCGGGTCTATGGCAGGAGCTCCTGCTCACAAACATCAGGTGGTAAGGGTTATCTTCGCGATAACGGAAGGGGAAACGCGAAGGCGACGGCGTTGAAGAACATATAAGAAGAGAAAAGAGAAGCTACGGGGGCAGCCTCAGGGGGGCAAAGAAGGACAGGGATTGCGCCTGGATCAACGGTCTAGCAGAAAAAACTCCGTGGTGATCCAAGCTTCCCCTCTCTTGTGGAAGAGAAAAGGAGAAACTTGTACGGCAATCGCGTCGTTGGGAGGGGGCGGGGAGCTAAATAAACTGTAAGCACTTCCTCTCTTAACTCAGCTCGGTAAGAGATATGCAGTGTGTGACACTCATTGGGGAGAATGGACGACAGACTGACGAGCAGGGGGAAAACCTAAAACAAAAAACATTTTAACCAACCCCACAAACAGTAGAAAAAAAAGAAAAACAAAACACGAAAAGAAATAGCAAAAAAAGAGCCTTTCCTGAAAGTTATTCTTTCTTGAAAAACGGAACTCATGAGGGGGAGTGCTATGGAATAAGGGGCACAAGATTTAGGGGTTCGGAAATTTTACGGCGGTTCGCAATAAAAGGAGGAAAAGAGCTAAGCCTTCTCGAAGGGGGGGACAAAATAAGCGCAAAAAAAAAACTAAAAAAGAAAAAAAGATAGATTGCGCCCTGGACTAAGAGCAAAAAGCCCCCGAGGGGAAGATCGGGTACTCAGAGGCAAGTATCCCGGGGAGAGGATCGTATCTCGCAGAAATGTGCCTGCGCTGGAAGAATATCACTGCTTAACATGTCATAGGAGATGGAGAACTCAAAAGAAACGGGACGAGGCCGGACTCGGCGTCACCTCTACAGGGGGGGACGTTTTTCGTGCTTTAAGTAGGGAGGGAATACGCGGTTAAGATACTCAGTAGTTGGGAGCAACAAAACTTGAGTGAGGGGAGGGACTTCTCATCAGGCACTGCCCCAAGACATCAGGGAAAACAAAGAGGGCGGATCAGAACGGAAAGTTTACAAAAAAAAAAAAAGCCTTAAAATTTTGGGGGGGGGAAAGGGGAACGGAAAATTTGTTAAACAGAGCGACTGCAAAAAAACGCGCTGGGCGGGCGAAAGACCTGCAAAAAAAGACGCAAGAACTTGACAGGGGGAGACAAATGGCAGTTTACTGACAGGATTGGGACGAATGACCGTCGTTCGGTATTGGGGGGAGGGGGTCCTAAAGGAGGTGAACGGCAGCTGGGATCTCAACACAGATAACACAGGGAGGGGGGGAAAAGGGTCGTCACCTTAATTTCTGGCCCTGGGGGTTTAGGGGAAAAAAGAAAGGGTAAAAGGCGAACTAGAAATCGTAAAGTTCGAAGAAAGGGTCAGGGCCGCTTCGGAATGATCAGGATACGGGTGAACGGAAGGGGGGACAAACTCTTGGGGGTGCAAAAAAAAGGAAAAAGAAACGTCGTCGATTGGCGCTTTGACTAGGGACTTGCGCGCCAGTCTATTCGGGGTAGCACGTGGAGGCACGAAAAAGGAAGGGGCAGCAGCGGAGGTTCTCTTCGGGGGAGGGGACCAACAAAAATCAGCTTGCTATCTAGAAACGCGTCTCTATACTAAACGCACCAGGGACACCACCGCAGAAAGGGGGAAGCAAGTTCGAGGGCTTCTGCTTCGGGGGGGGGGCGAAGCAGAAATGGATGAGACCAGCTTAAAGCAGATGCAGGGGGGAAGGGAGTACCAAGGGGAGGGCGAAACCGTTGGCGAACAGCGTAGGAGGTAATTCCAAGGGGGGACACATGAGAGGGGGTTCCCCGAAGAGGAAGGCTGAATCATGTTAAATCATATCGCAACTCTATAAAGCTACCCAACCTCAAATTCAAGAGGGGAAGGGCTTGTTAGGGGAAACAAAAATAGCCTATAGTAGACAAGGAGCCTCAATTATTCATTGAAGGGGTCAGACTAGGTCCTGTTGTAAGGAAAAATCTAGACCGTCAAAAGCGCAGGAAATACGCCGGACTGATTCTTTCTGAATTTGGGGAAAGGAAACTAGGATGGTAGGTCTAAATTCGGCAACATCAATCTGTGGGCGTCAACGAGGAAGGTAAAGAAGAGCATGACGGTGACGGTTCTCTTGTTACGGGTAGGGTTTCAACTAAAAAACGCCAACGCCTCATGGGAAGCGGTGTTGAACACGAAAAAGTCGGTGCGGAGGTGGTCACCGGCTCCCAAAAGTTAGAATAGTTGCTGTGTTCCGGCAACGATCTTGATGCAGCGGCAACTTCGCGAGGCATTCGGCAACCGAATTCCACCCTCGTCCAAAGGGGGAGAACTGGCACGACAGAGGTTTGACGGGTGAAAACGCATAAAAGGCAAGAGGACCAGGAGAGCCAGAAAATTGATTGAAAGGGAATCATTGGCGAAAGGCCTGAGGTCTTCAAAGGGAGGAGCTTACATATATCTGCTTAAAAAGCTTAGGGGGGGTCGGATGGGCCGGGAAGAGCAGGGGTTTCCGCTCGCGCTCGGCGGAGGATAGCAGGATGGGGGTCCAGATGGCTTAGAAAAAGGGGGGGAGATTCACTTTCTCAGGAAACCGCGGGGCGGCTACGGGGCTAGCTAGCGTCAAGGGAAGTCCAGGGGGAGGTCATATGTCAACGAAAAATCCAGACTCAACATCTCAAGGAAAGATTGACGTCCTCTCAGATAGTATATGGGGGGGGGAAGCTGTTGGACTTCCTATAACAGGGTAAGCAACATCTCTCTAAAAACATCCGGCGTCGCATGAATTCTTACGAAAAGCTGATACCAAGGCTTATTGCGAGAGGAATGAAATGCCCAGCGGAACATTAACCGGCGGTGCAAAAAAAGGAAAAGAGATAGGATCGAGTCGGTGGTTCGAAGGGCGCACAACACAAAAAATCAACAGAAAACTCCAAACCCTTGAGAAAGGATGAAAGACAGCATCAAAGATAGGGGAAGCTATCCGAATGAATATTAAAAAGAAGGGGGGCTGACAACAAGAAAAAAAAAAAAAAAACCGGGTGGGAGCGCCAGATTGCCTTAAAAAACACCTGCAACTACGGAAGAAAAGGCAAAAATAAAAAGGCGCACGGAATTTGCTCTCCGAATGCAAAAAAACCGGAGGATAGATCAAGGAGATCAATATCCGCAGGGAGGGGGGAAAGAACTGCAGGGGAAGTGTTGGACAGGGTGGGTGTTGGTTTGGGGTCTCCAAAAGAAAGTCGTGAGCAGCACACCCTTATCCGGGGGGGGGGAAGAGTTTCCCATGCGAGACCTCTATATGAAAACAGAAACAGACATGGAACTGTATGAAAAAGGGTGGGGAGTAAAACGGCGTGTCCCGCCTCTCGGAAACCTACTCGGAAATACTCCACGCGGGGGAAATTCGAACCGTTCGTGGACACAGTGACGGCATTAAGCTCAGAGACTTGGCGGAAGGGAAAGGGGGGGTAATGAAGGGAGGGAAAAAAGGTACTTGCGCAAAGGAAAAGTTCTGCTAACTCGTGTTGGAAAGGGGGGTAATCCAGGAGCACACAAGATCGATAGGCAGGACACGGGGGGAGGAAAAAATCGTTTGCAGAGGGATGCGAAGGCTAGTGCGTGCAAAAAGAAAAAACAGTCGATCAATGAACGGAAGGGGAAGACGGTTCTACGAAATACGGGACGGAAAAGCGGAAGGGGACCCTCTAAGGAAAAATCCGTTGATACTAGAAGCAAAGCCGCGCAAAGGCAACGCGGGTCTCGCCAGTGGTTAGCTCGAAAATGGGCACAGGGGAAAGAAGCCGGAATGCGAGGATACGAGCGTGCCCAACTCAAGCTTTCCGCCCGCGAGGCGTCAGAAAGGAGGGGAGACGTGAAGGCTGTGTGAGTGGTCACCTGCCAAAAAAGAAGTCGCGGCCGGACCGAAAAGCTTAAGAAGGGCACCACCGCTGGCGGGCTCCAGGGAAGAGAGCCAATCTAAGCTCTTGCAAAAAGCAAAAGCCCCGGCTGAACCGCGGTTGCCCGGGGAGAGGGTGATATTGGGGGGGGAAAAGGGTGTGATCAAAAGGGGGCGACATAGGAGGCAGGAGTCCAGAAATGAACCCAAACGAAGGACTACGATCAAACTTAGGCGGTGACTCACGCGCGCCGAAAAAAAACAGGGAAAGTCGGGTGAAGTGGTCGTAAATCGAATGATCGGGAAAGTCCTCGGTCTCATGAAAATTTGGGTCCTGCCGGAAGCAATGTGTAAAAAACGTTGGGGGCAACTTGAATGGAAAAATGGGGGGGGAGCAAGATTTTCAACAACAGCAACAGGGGGGGGGGAATTCGTGTCACGAAAAAAAAGTTAACGATGCCCGTTCTAAGTCCGACTAATTTGCTGGACGGGAAATCTAATCTTATTTGACGAGAACCGGACGGACAAAAAGCAGGGCAATATTATAGGAGTGTGCAAAAATCTCGGCGGATAAAAACGGATCTACATAGAAGGGCTATGCAGACTCCACCAAAAAAGACACTTAATGAAACAGGAGCAACTCTTGCAGGGAGACAGGACTTGGTGAAACTTCTTGCTTGGGGCGAGAAAAAAAAAACAGAGGAGTGTGTGGGTGGTCCTAAAACCCGAGAATAGACAGCGAGCTATCCTCTTTATGCTCTACGGAAATTAAATGCAATCGGAAACGTTTTTCAAAAAAGTCTAAGCGCAATCGTCGCTGGAGGGAGGGGATTGGAACCTCAGAACTGCTCTACCCCTTGAGGGAATCTCGTTACAGGCCGGAACATGACTGGAGGGAACGGCGGGATCCAGGTGCCTTAAAAATCTTTCCTAGAGTGGGGATAGCGAAATTGAAACCTAACAAACAATCGATGAAAATGGGAGACTTCTGGGACCGAAAGATTAGAAAAATTGCCAAGCGAATGGGGAAAGAGGGAACGTTGGCAACCTGAACCGGGCACTCCCGGTCGCTCATAAGAAGAAGCCTGAAAGGGTCATGTCATCAAGAAGAACTCCCGGTGGGGGTCGAAGTGTAAAATTTCTGGAGTTCATCTGTTAAGGGGAAGGATTTTTGCCAAAAAACGGTCGTTGTGTAGATTTATCAAAAGCAGAAAGAAGAATGCCGCGGCCGTTGTAAAAAAAAGACGGGGAAGGGTACGAGACGCTGATGCGGGACGGGCGTGTAAGCAGGGCTTTTAGAACGAAATCGGGAAAAAAAACAAAGATAAATAACAAAAAAGATCGAGAAATCCCGACTCACCCAGAGAGTCCCGAGATCAGTGCCTAGTCTAATCGAAATTGTAAGGCGCGGACTGAAAGCGACGAGGTACGCGCGAAAACAATCAGGACAGGGGCAGGAAAACCTGTCAGGTCGCCCGGAAGTGAAGCTCCGTCAACTCGACTATCGCAAAAAAAAACATCGTGGTCGTCGGCAAAGCGGTCGAAAGCAGAGCGGTAAGTGGGGGGGGGGAGGGAGAGTTGTAGAGGAGAAAAAGGATTGGGGAAGATTCGGTCACAGTCAGAAAAGGTTATCAAAAAAGAGAAAGTGTACGCCAGCGCGGAAAGAGAAAAAACGCAAAAGCATAAGGACAAGAAAGGGTGTTTGAGAACGGGGGGGCGCAGGAAAACTAAGCTCTGGCTGGGGTGGGGGAAATTGGGTTGTAAGCGGGGAGGACTTCTCTCGACAACGACAGGGATGCGGCATCACTCCAACTATCTGGTGAAAGTACTTGAAGCGAAGGAAAAATTCATCTCTGCAAGTCTCGGGCCCTCGAAAAAAAAAGAGAAGGTCGATAAGGGGGAACCCTGCGAATGGAGTCTCACGAAAAGCCAATAGCGCCTTGGCCGCCCCCAAAATCAGAAAAGAGAGCCGCCGTCTGCGGGTTACAGAAGGGAAGGCCAGTTTTGTGGATACCCACGTATTGCGCTGGTGGAGGAGTTCCTTCCCGGCGGTAGAAAAACCAAAAAAACACACCCAAAAAAAAAAAAAAAAAAAAAACCAAAACAAAAAAAAAAACCAAAAAAAAAAAAAAAAAAAAAAAACACAAAAACGCCCCCCACCCCACAAAAAACACACAACAAACCCAACCACAAACCCTCTGATTTCCGATAAGAGCTTCGGAAGCTTCACACCCTTAAAGCTCAGTGAAGGATTGCAAAGGGTGCGCTTCATCAGGAAAATTAGTGTCGATCAGACATAATTCCAAACCTCAGAAAGGGGGGGTTGGAATTGGGGGCAAAACACATGGGGGGGTCTTTCAAAAAAAAAATCATGTAAAGTTCAATTTCATGGAGGTTGTTGATTCTTAGCAAGGGAATGATGCCCCTAATCACAAGGGGGGGTTCAGCAGCTTCGTTTAGCCGACAAAGCAGGAAAAGACCGCGTCCAATATCGACTCAACCCATGCACGCTTTGTCCAGTTCAACCGTGTAATAACAGTAGGGGGCGCGATTAGAAATCATGTGTGTAATTCGGCAACAGGAAAGGGTGCTATTAAGTTGGAACACCGGGAGGAAAAAAAAGAGACAGGTGTCGTAAAAGGCCCAGGAGTCAGGCAAGAAAAAATACCAGAACAAGTCTGTGACTGCAACAAAAAATGAGCGGAAAACTGGACAGAGGACGCTAGCTCAAAGACGTTCAACACGGGGAGGCGCTTACCCTAATCTGGATATGGAAAAAAACCGCACAAATGAAAAGGGGAAATCAAAAGCGGGAGATCCCGCTGTCTGGGTCGGTCTAAGGAAACAGCTAAGTCCATCAAGAATGTGAATGGTGAAAAAAAAAAAGACGCCTCGATTCGGGCAAGGGTAAGTCAGTCAAAGAGCAAGAGGGGCTGGCGCACGCCAACGAGAGGTGGGGCCTTCTCAGGCTGCGCTATTTAGGAAGAAAGTTGACTCCTCAAATCCTCGGCAAGGAAAAAGGGCAGAACGGGAAAGGGACAAAGGGTAGCTTTGCTGTCACGAAAAAGGGAGACAGGAGTCAAAAAAAAAAAAGAAAAAGAAGAGCAGGAACCAAAAGAAAAAGAAAGACTTCTTGAGATCTGTTCTCTGTCTAACTGGCTTGTCATCTGAGGGGATCAAACAGCAACAAGAATAGGGGAAGAGAGAGATAAAGCAGAGGCCAGTACGCAAGAGGAGAAAGAGGTAAGAAAAATCTAGGGACTCGGGGGGGTTCAGTGCTCCTTACTGAGTGCATGCTGGGGTGGGGCTGTGGGGAAAAACAGAATTTGCGGGTACAGGAGGACCGAAGCGCTAAAAAGTCAAGAGGCTGCCACTTGCAAAAAGGAGTGGGGTAGGACTTCTTATCGACTTATAAAAGAGGCCGGATGTGAAGACCTGTGGGGGCAAACGCAAAAAAATGCGAAACCTTCATCTTGGCTCGGTAAGTGGAGAGTGCGAAAACCATGGCGGCGCCAAAATGGTCAAATAGGGGAGTGAGCTGTTGCGTACGTCCGAACCCAGCAAGAGAAGCAATTCTATCTTGAGATCAAAATCTGTAAGGAGGGCTGGGAGGTGGGGGTCAAAAGTCGTCTGTTGGGGAAAGTGGACTATGAGGAGGAAGCTTGGGGAAGGGAGATGTCATTTTCGCCACTCAGGGGTGAGGAAAACTAAAAAACGGGGGAGGGGCGGTTACGCTATCAATCCGTGGCTCGGAGATCGACTCACCGGTATCAGGGGGGGCCTCAAAAGTTGGTGGGCACTCAAAAACTGCTTGTTCCTTGGGGGCGGAAATATGGACGTGAGCAAGAGGGTGGGATTCCAGCTTTGGTCACCAAAAATCGTAATTGCGGGGGGAGAAAGGACGGGGGTCGGGTCCTTCCTTCGCAAGCACCGGAGCGCGAAAAGGGAGGGCGGGGCCGTTAGGCAGCCTGTGATATAAGCAAGGCAAACTTGATGGGAAAAAAATAGCGGTCCTTAGATCTCATGTCAAGCATATAAAGGGGGGACGGGGTTCGGGAATTTCTGACGCAATAAAAAACTTAATGGCCTCAACGCCGCGCACCTCTATTCTTGGTGTGACAAGTTTGGAGAAGCTTAGATCTAACGGAGAGGGCTTAACGGGTCTGGGGGAGGTGAACAAAAGGACCTACTATAGGTCACGGCTAAATCTGGGTCGATAAATAAAAAAAATTAAAGAAAGGATGGAGGCAGAGATCATGGAAAGGCGGACGGGGGAAAAAAAGGTCAAACTTGTGGGGGGGGGCTTAAAGGCTAAAGGATTCGTAGAGAAAACTCTGTGAAGGCCCCGAGCGGCATCTTCAGTGAGGGGAACACCTATCTGTAATACAGGAAAATCGCACACTCTGGAAAAAGGGTCGAAATGGGAAGAAGCGCATTTGGGATGCGTTCGAATAAAAGACGATCATTCAAAACATTCCAAAAACCCCACGCAACCGTGACAGCCCAACAGATGTCGGCAATGGATGGCCACTCGCCCCCAATTCGGAAGGGGCCGGAAAAGGCTCGTACAATCTGTGTCAAGCGGAATATGGGGGCGGGGAAAAGGATCAAAGTCTAGGAAGGGATCCGACGTAAGGCGAAGCTGAAAAAAAAACGAGAGGACCATATCGAGAAGAAAAGCGGGCAAAAAATCCATAAGCAACGATCCATACCAAGAGCCGGACGGTTGAGACGAGGTGACCCCCGGGGAAGGGGGGCACTCGATAGAAGAAGGAAAGAAAAAAGACAGTATCACATTGTCTAGCGCGGAAAAGAGGGGAGATCGAAAAAGATCGCAGGGCCGCCGCCGTGGGATTTTTCGGAAGGGAATCAGTCATAACTCTAAATAAGTCTCGAGGAGGTTCACAAAAAGGGCCCGAATGGATTGGACGTTTGAAAAGCCCAATGCACAGTGTCGAAAAAAAGCCGCTCTTCTTAGGGAGAGGGAGGGGAAATGGCGAGACGGCGTTGATAAGTCTGGAAAAGAAAGACAATGGGGGATCACCCTCGGGGATCCGGGCGGAATCCAATTATAAAAAAAAAAAAAAAAAAGGGGCCATCTGCCCAAAGGGATTGAGGAATCGCTGAAATCCCTTACAGGAGGCTTTTCCTCTTGGTCGCTGGGGATGGATTTTGGGCAGTTGAAAAAAGTAGGGGGACCGAGGAGGAAGGCGATTGAAACGATAAGGACGGAAAACACCACGGGCCCACTTTTTGCGGGGTTGAGAATCTATACCTTGTCGCGCATGAAAAAGATAGGCTTCAGAAGCAGATCCTTCCGGATGCGGGAAATGGGGGTAAAAAGGAATATGAGGGTGAACCGACTTGGACTGGGGGTGGAGGAAATGCTATTTGAACCATAAATAAAAAAAACGAAAGGATTGAGGATTGGAAATAGGGAAGAGGGCTCTCCAATGAATGGCAGTCCATCTGTTCGTCGGAGGAAGGCGAGGGGGGTGAAGCGCCATTTTCGCTCTCTTTATTTCGGGGGAGGGTAGTACGCACAAAAACCGCAAGACAGTACTCTCTCTCGGAAAACCGGGAACAAAAAGGTAGGCACATCCACGCGAAAAAGGGGGGGGCAAGCACCGTGAAAACGAGACGAAGCTTTTGGTTCGCTCCAGGCACTAGGGAGAGCGAAGCGCGAGGCCGGCTAGGACGGTCGGGGGGGGGCGTAACAAGAGGGAGGGGCGGCTCGACGGCTTTGCCCCGGGGGGAAGAGTTCAACTGGAAAGGGCCGCTTCGCTTTAGAGGCTTCAGTATATCAGGGGGGAAAACGGTCTCATAGGGGCATCTAGAAGGGGAAACTCAGGGCATCCGCAGTGTGGTTGGCGGGGTGGAGGTCCATCCCTATTTCCGTGAGAAGGCAGGTATTTGCAACTGGAAACCATATTGGGAAGGGGGAATGGGAAAGAAACATCGAGATCCGTTCGCAAAAGCAGATCCAAAGGGGGGCAGACAGGGGGTGGAGAATGCCCGGAGGGAGAACAAAAGACCCAAGACCCGGAAAAGGGAGGGGGATGGAAGCCGAACGGTGGGCGAAAAAAAAAGACTCGGCCGCTTCTACTTCCTATTCTTCGGGGACGGCAAAGTCGCAATACCAAGAGGGCATGCGTGGGGGGGACACGCGAAACATAAGACTGGAAAGATGGCACGGTCAGGTCTTAGATCGGTTTTAAGACAGAGAACGCGGAAAAAAGGGAAAAAAGCCGGAAGGACGGCGCGACAAAATGTGGGAGACCTCTGCCCCACTTGCTCGTGGGGGGGGGAGCGATTCCGAGGACATATTTATCGCAGGTTGGCGCAAGTACACGAAACATCCCGACTCGAGGAAATATTTGGGACAGATGACTGAAAAACAAGTTAAGGATGCTTAGACTGCTCAAGTCTCACTAAAAAGGAGCCGGCGGAAGGCAAGGGACATTAAAGGCATGGGAAAGTCACGTTTGACGGGAACTCGGCAGGGCAGGAAGGGGCGAGTGTCCAGGATAAGCGCAAAAGTAGTCAAAATCACAAAGTTGAACGCAGAAGGGGGTGGGGTCGGAAAAAACAGACGGGGATGGAGGGGAACGGGGCGACGACTATGAGGGCACGGGAGGGAAAGTCATGGGTGC